>Ga0209184_1000029_pt1 | contig 191321 bp, 159 predicted proteins | sample EN8Hudsemesocosm_2_FD_184627 | JGI IMG/M metagenome (GOLD analysis project Ga0209184, IMG submission 184627) | Methane-oxidizing microbial communities from mesocosms in the Hudson Canyon - EN8C Hudson Canyon (SPAdes) (version 2) | ecosystem: Environmental > Aquatic > Marine > Cold seeps... | reverse complement strand
TTTTTTTGTAATATGAGACAAGGTTAAGCTCTTCAATCAGGTTGGTTTTATTTGGTAATTTAATTTTACCTGATTTTAGAGGGGGGAGCTTAACCGTCATAAAATGGCGTATCTATCTGAAATATATGAACAATCACCTCTTAAGTAAGCAGTATTAGGGTCAGACTCCATTGATTTATCATAAGTTAGCCTAATAGACTAACGGTAAAAACTAAATCTGTTATTTTCAATCAAAACCCATAAACAAACTCCCCATCAGCCACGCTGACATGCACTCGCTCAATTTCTTTACCTTCCATCATCCGTGTCAAAAACTCAGTACTAATGGCTGGTAACATGGTATTAGTCAAAATCGCATCAATCATACGCCCACCACTTTCTAATTCAGTACAGCGCTCGGCAATCAACTTAATTACATCCTCATCATAAGTAAATGGTACTTTATGATTGTCTGCGATGCGTTTTTCAATACGCCCTAATTGCAACTTAGTAATCGCGGCAATCATGACATCACTAAGTGGATAAAAAGGAATAACCACTAAACGACCTAACAAAGCAGGTGGAAAAACCTTTAATAAAGGCTCACGTAAGGCTTTGGCTATGCCTTCTGGTTCGGGCATTAAATCGGGATCTTTACACAAGTTAGTAATTAAATCCGTTCCAGCATTGGTGGTTAATATAATCAGGGTATTTTTAAAATCAATTACCCTGCCTTCACCATCTTCCATCCAACCTTTATCAAAGACTTGGAAGAAAATTTCATGTACGTCTGGATGGGCTTTTTCCACTTCATCCAATAACACCACGGAATAAGGTCTACGTCTGACTGCTTCAGTTAATACCCCGCCTTCACCATAGCCCACATAACCTGGAGGAGCACCTTTTAAGGTCGATACGGTATGCGCTTCCTGATATTCACTCATATTAATGGTGATAATATTCTGCTCACCACCATACAAGGTTTCAGCCAAGGCTAAGGCAGTTTCTGTTTTACCAACCCCTGAAGTTCCCGCAAGCATAAATACGCCTATTGGTTTATTCGGGTTATCAAGACCTGCACGTGAAGTTTGAATACGCTTAGCAATCATGTCTAAGGCATGACGCTGACCGATGATACGTTTTTCAATGTTATCTGCCAGATGCAGAATATTTTCCACTTCATTTTTAACCATACGACCGACAGGAATACCCGTCCAATCACCAACCACAGAAGCCACGGCTTGATAATCTACACTAGGTAAAATAAGTGGTGTCTCGCCTTGAAATTCATGCAACTGTTGTTGCAAGGCTTTTAAGTCGGTTAACAGCGCAACGGGGTCTATAGAGCTCGGTTCGATTGCTACGGATTCACCAGCCGCTTTTTCTAAATCACTGTCAGTGCCTTCAACTTTGCCAGTTTCCTCACGCAGTTGTTTGCGTAATTCTAAAATTTTTGCCACTAACTCACGTTCGGTATTCCAGCGTTCATCCAATTTGGCCAAACGCTCTTGCTCGACAGCTAATTTTTCATTAGCAAGCTGTTCACGCTGAGTCGTATTGACACCCACTGCTTTTTCTCTGCCAATAATTTTTAATTCAGTATTTAAGCCATCAATACGTTTACGGCAATCATCTACTTCTGCTGGCACGGCATGCTGTGAAATGGCTACACGCGCACAAGCGGTATCTAATAAGCTAACTGATTTATCCGGTAATTGGCGTGCAGGGATATAACGATGTGATAATTTGACTGATGCCTCTAAAGCTTCATCCAGTACTTGGACCTGATGATGTTTTTCCATTACTGAAGCCACGCCACGCATCATTAAAATGGCTTTTTCTTCGCTAGGCTCATTAACTTGAACAACTTGAAATCGGCGCGTTAAAGCAGGATCTTTTTCGATATGTTTTTTATATTCTGCCCAAGTGGTCGCAGCAACCGTGCGTAAAGTACCTCGTGCTAAAGCTGGTTTTAATAAATTCGCTGCATCACCTGTTCCGGCCGCACCACCTGCCCCCACTAGCGTATGTGCTTCATCAATAAAGAGTATGATTGGTTTTTCTGAGGCTTGTACTTCATCAATGACTTGGCGTAAGCGATTTTCAAACTCGCCTTTCATACTGGCACCCGCTTGTAGTAAACCAATATCTAAAGTACGTAAAGTGACATTTTTTAAACTTGGTGGGACATCTCCGGCGACAATTTTTTGTGCAAATCCCTCAACTACCGCCGTTTTACCCACGCCCGCTTCACCAGTCAGAATTGGGTTGTTTTGACGTCTGCGCATTAAAATATCAATGACTTGGCGAATTTCTTCATCACGCCCTACGATAGGATCCATTTTTCCTTCGCGAGCTTGCTCAGTAAGATCCACGGTAAACTGCTTTAATGCTTCCTGTTTGCCCATTTGTGCGGCAGGCATTGCGCCACTAGCCTCACCAGGAGTTGCACCTCCCCCCACTTGAAAGCCATCATTTGCATATAGCCCTTCTTCTGGAGAACTAGCCACTATCTCTGCAAAGCGTTCAGTTAAGGTATCAAGTTTTACTTTTTCAAATTCTTTAGAAATACTTAATAAGGCGTTATGCAAATTTTTAGTTTTTAAAATACCAACAATCAAATGACCAGAACGAACTTGATTCTCGCCAAACATCAATGTACCAAAAACCCAGCCGCGCTCTACTGCGTCTTCAACATGCTGTGATAAATCAGAAATAGAAGTTGAGCCTCGTGGCAAAGCATCTAGACTATCGGTAAAGTCTTTAACCAAGCGCCCGGGATCAATATTAAATTGCTTAATAATCTGGTGTAAATCTGAATCTTGCAATTGCAAGATTTGATGCAACCAATGTATTAATTCAACATAAGGGTTACCGCGCATTTTACAAAACACAGTCGCACTCTCAATGCCTCGATAACACACACTATTTAATTTACCAAATAGAGCTACTCGACTTATTTCTGACATTACATTCCCTCATTGTTATTATTTTTAGAAGCCTGCATAAAATAATTTCGTTATCTATAGGTTCAAATTAATTCGTACCTACAAATAAGACTTACTCAACTTAATTCATGCACATCCTTAGTTATATTTATGTGTTCTTTACTGGGTTTAATATTAAATGATCAACATCTTTCAGTGATGATCTAAGCCCTAACCAGCTTGACCACCCAAGGCGTTCATTACCACCTAGCCTTACGCCTTTAATTTCCTCTGATTTAAGGATTAAATTAACGTCCCAGACCAGTTCATGTCCGATATAATTCCGCACTATAGCAATTAATTTCTCTAGCCTCTGCCCTGATGGCAATAAGCTATTATATTGCTCCTGCGTTAATGGCCCAAAGACCAATCGAAATTTATGCTGACACCCCCACACTCGACTACCTAAAACTGTCGATACACCTAAAGTACAGGTTCTAGGCGAACTACCTAACCTAGATAGATCAGAAGCTTGTATTTCTAGCCACTCGCCAACAAATTGTTTTAACTTAACCGGTAATTTAAAAAAATCTGTAATAATTGCTTCTAGCCCATCTGCATTTTTGGCATGATGCGCTAAATGCCCTGCATAGTGTAATTTGGCCAAATCAGGCATAGCATCTCTTTGTAATAGAGTGCTATCACCCAGACCTAATAATGAGCCAGTATAATTGGCAAAACGATCATTCAAAGGTCGGTCAAAATTAAACGTAGGCTCTGTGTTCGCTCTTGCTCGGTAAAACAAGCTAATCATGCGATGGTGAAAAATATCCGCAAAACGCGCTTGAGTATAATCATGATTATTGTGCATTCTGCTTTTTACATATTCTGTAATATGTAAAGGCATAGGCCCATTAGGCCCAAATAAACCTAAAAAATATTCATGTAACCGTGCAGGCTTGCCTTCTTTAGCCGGAATATAGCGACTAATGGTTGATGGTTCAAATGCCAACGTTACCTCTTGAGCAAAACGCACCGGATCATCAACAGGACGTTTTGACTGTCCAATCAATGGCTTGTCAGGGTATGCACATTCAATTGAACGCAATGCATGAAAGAATCCGAATTTATACGGCTCCTTCTCAAATGCGAGTATTAAATCGTTTCTCTTGTCCCGATTCTCGTCGGCCATCTTATGATTTCCCCTCTGTCCGTAGATCTTATAACGGTTTCAGTAAACGAATTAATTGACACATAACGGGACAAAAACTGTTCCAGCACTGCGCCCAACAAAAATACCCCACTCCCTTCAAAGGCAGATTCTTCAAAATTCAAGCTTATTTCCAAGCCACGACCAAAGACTATAGGTCCTTCAGTGTTAATGCGTCTGACTATTGATTTAGATGTAACAGACAGCAAACCCTCAACTTGTTTAGCAATGGATGCATCACTGTAATCACCATAGAGCTTTAATAAACTTCTTAATGCTGCTGCGCCTTCTTTTGCATTACTATCTACCAAAGTCAGGTAATTGAGTGATAAATGGCTAATTAAGTGCCAAGCTGTTTCAGCAGTAGCATTAGACGGCCTTGGTTTAGTTGGGCCGGCGAGACTCCGAATACTTAAAACGGGGGCACCTTTCTGCATAGTGAAATCTGTTTTCCCACCTCCCACTGGCATTTGCAAAGGTAAATCACGATTACTACATAAGGTCTTAATACTTAATTGCCTTAGATCTTGACTATACGGTGCTTCATTAGCATCAACCAAAGAGATGAATACTTCATTGCCTATATAACTGGAGCGTGGCCCTTGTCTTTTTTGTTTAGTAGAAAATAACCGCTGTTGACGATGTAAGGCGTAATAAGCTAATTGAGATGAATAATCTCTAGTATCGTTAAAATGATAAAAAGGTAAAAAAGCTTGTTCTTGACCTTTATTCTCATCTTGACTAATACCCGTTACTTCCGTTATTTGACACACCTCATAATCCATTGGTCGTGAGCGGTCAGGGACTACATGAAACTCTGATAACTTTTGATTAACATGAATACGGTCAACCCGCTTAGGAAATAAATTGATTGCTGGGGTACAAAATAAGGCAAATTGTGCTTTATCTACCGTATTAATAAGCTTTGTATTGCTACGGTTGAGCATGATAATAATATCTATTTCATCAGTGCCATAGTCTTTTATCGCTTGTTGCAGCTCTGTTAATTCAGCGAACATATACCGCTCAGGAAACGCAAAATATTCTTGTAATAAACGATACCCTTGAAAAGAGCGCGGTGAATAAGCCAACAAAGCTTGTTCATCTAAAAAACCATAACGCCGAATAGGGTTGTGTTTAATAAGGTGTTGCTGGGTAATCGGCTTTTCAATGGACTGTACACAGATGGCAAATGAATTCCCTATTAACTGCTCATATAAATGCATAGGTAATTCACCGACACCTCTTAAATAAATGGGCAGAGTGTCGATGCTAAGTTCATTAAACTTTAGTCCTGCTGTTGTTTTAATGCGTAAACGGATTCCTGCTTTTAAATCGGGTAAACTAGGTACCCCCAGATTAGCAACAGCGCCTAAACTAGGCAGGTATTCGGCATCCGTAATTTCAAGCGGCCATAAGTTAACTTTATGTGCGGTTCTGTATTCACAGGCTGTTTGCTCGCCTTTGCCCATTTGGCTACGTAAGGCAGAATGTCTCTCAACCTGAAATCCTTCAGCGAGAGAGCCTTCAGCTAAATCAGGCTGAAACTGAACCACGGTCATAGATGGCACGGGTTCGTTATAATTTGGATAAATCATATCCAGTAAATGCTGAGTAAAGCGAGGGAATTCCGCATCTACTTTTAATTGCACCCTGGCGGCTAAAAAGGCAAAACCTTCCAATAACCTTTCAACATACGGATCTGCACACTCAAAACCATCCATACCCAAGCGGGCAGCAATTTTGGGAAATTCTTTAGCAAACTCTCCACCCATTTCACGTAAATGGTGTAATTCACTGTTGTAATAGCTGAGCAGTTTTGGATCCATTATTAGCCGTCCATATCACGTAAATTCACATCGCCGGTTATCTTATTAATTTCTGTCCGCAAATAAAGATGTAAGGGTAATGGCTGTGCCCATAAACTAGCTTCAATATCAAAACTCAAGGCTTGCTGACTCATTTCTTCAGATGATAAAACCTGTATGCTTAATGTATTGGGTAAAATTCGCGGTTCAAAGGTATTGATTGATTGCTTAAGTCCTTTTTCAATTTCAGATAAACTAGCGCCAGCCACCGTTCTACCAGCTAAGTCTTTTATGCCATAATTTAAAACTGACTTAACCACTTCTGGGTAATCAGTTAAATCGACAACAGACTCGAATGAATCGGTATTTAATAACCATGAAACATCACGCAATACTGATTGTCTTAGCCTATACATAGACAAGACCCTTTTTTCTCTGGATTCCTGTTGAGTATGAGGCTCATCATCAGTTAGCCTATCTAGTAGCGAAGGCTGTAAACGTTCTTTGGGAGTTAGTTCAGCCATAACAATCGACTATTTTTTTATTGGATTGAATTTAATTTCTCTAATATCAAGCAAAGGGTAATCATTTTGATCTGTCGTGAACATTCGCTGCCCCAACCCTCTATAACTATCTGCTGATATTTCTTCCCATTCAGTTTTTCGGGCTAACTGAATAAAACTATCCGTTGAGTTTTCTGATCCTGTATAACGCGTAGGAATAAATCCAAAAGTTTCCCCACCATTAGCCCAAACAAATTGAGCTGGAATCCATGCAAAATCTCTTAAATCTTCTGGGGCTGTTAATTGTATGCTCGATAAACGATGAAAAGGAACCCAATAATACTGGCCATTAACAATTGCTTCCAACATAGGGCCTATACGGCTATCTGCATCTGCAATCCATACAAATGAATCATTATCAATCGTTCCGGACACTACGGTTGCTTGCTCTAAAGCTTGCTCACGAAGTTGCTTAGCTGCAGCATGCTGCCCATCAATTTCTACTCGAAGTGCTTCTAACATAAACGCTATCCATGGCTCTGGATCACCAAACACCAATGGTGCTCTTTTCCCTGCAAACACATCTTGGCGAATTCCTTCGCACAATAAGACCTGCTGATAGGTTTGCACCATGAATTGTGCCATTTTATCTAGGTCTTTTAACACATCTAATTGTGTTCTGGCCTTATCCCACTGCCCCAATATGATCTGTAGTTGGCAAAGTAATATTCTTAATTTTGGGTCAGCTGGGTTTTGTCGAACTTGCTGTTGAATAGCTTTAAGCGCACCAGCAAGCTGTCCTTGTTTAATTTGTTCTAAAATTTCCATCTATCCACCACAGTTGACTAATAAAAAAAACGGAGGACATAAGGTTGTGCCCTCCGCCAACAAACAAACTAAATTGTTTGGTTTTTCTGTAGATCCCAACCTTTTTCATCACCACTTTCAGCTGACTTACCATCTTTAAATCGAGTATATTGTGTTTTAATTTGTGTAAAAGCAATACTTATACTTTCAGATGGTCTTTCGCCGCCACTTGATACACTAAAAGAACTAACCATTGCTTCAGATAGCTCATATTTCAGGTACACTTGATCTTTAACATCAGCACCACCTGTTTGAATGAAATGAATTTCACATTTACCCAAACTTTTCCCACAAGTTGCTTGTATCATTAATTCTGTAGAAGCTATATCCATAGACTTAGTGATGCTTATTTCTGAAAATGAAGGATTACTCGTTTCTCTATCTATACTTCCACCACTAGCAGAAATTGCTCTGCCTACACCCATCTGAAAAGACTCACAAGTGATCCAGTCTTCATGGCCTGTGACAGTACTATCACCTTTAATTTCTGTTTCAAATTTAAGTAAAATCATTTTTATCTCCTAAAATAAATATATAACAGCACAAACAAGGAGCCAGTAAAGCTACTCCCAATACAATTTAAAAACTACCCTTTTTGTGAAGGCAGCTTTGAGGTCAATCTCAATGAAACTGTCAAACCTTCCAATTGATAATGAGGTCTGAGGAAAAATTTTGATTGATAATACCCAGGATTACCTTCAACTTCTTCTACCACAACTTCTGCTCCCGCTAAAGGCCGTCTAGCCTTATCTTTTTCGGATGCAACTGCAGGATTAGATAGCACATACTGACTAATCCACGTGTTTAGCCAAGCTTCCATATCACTACGCTCTTTAAATGACCCCACTTTATCGCGTACGATACATTTTAAATAATGCGCAAAACGACAAGTAGCAAACAAATAAGGAAGGCGCGCAGCCAAATTAGCATTAGCCGTTGCATCTGGATCATCATATTCTGCAGGTTTATGTAATGACTGAGCACCAATAAACGCAGCAAAATCTGAATTCTTTTTATGTAATAGTGGCATAAACCCAGATTTAGCTAACTCCGCTTCACGACGGTCGGTAATAGCAATTTCAGTCGGGCACTTCATATCCACACCGCCATCATCAGTAGGGAATGTATGTACTGGCAAACCTTCTACTGCTCCACCTGATTCAATCCCCCTAATTTGAGAGCACCAACCATAGAGTTTAAACGAGCGATTGATATTGGTTGCCATTGCATAGGCAGCATTTGACCAAGTGTAATTACTACTATTAGCCGCTTCTGTATCTTCTTCGAATTCAAACTCTTCGACAGGATCCGTTGCCGCACCATAAGGTAGTCGTGAAAGAAAACGAGGCATTGCTAAACCCAAGTATTTTGAATCATCAGATTCTCGTAGAGAACGCCATGAGGCATATTCAGGTGTAGAGAAAATTTTAGTTAAATCTCTTGGGTTAGCAAGTTCGCTCCACGAATCCATTTGCAAGGTGGTAGGGGCAAGCCCTGTGATAAATGGGGCATGAGACGCCGCAGAAATTTTTGATATTTGCGTTAATAACTCAACGTCTTTTGGTGAATGATCAAAATGGTAATCACCGACCAAACAACCGAAAGGCTCACCACCGAAAGACCCGTATTCTTCTTCATAAAGCTTTTTGAATAAGGGGCTTTGATCCCAAGCTGTACCTTTGAATTTTTTTAATGTCTTACCTAGGTCATTTTTGGAGATATTTAAAACCCTGATTTTGAGCATCTCATCTGTTTCGGTATTATTTACCAAATGATGTAAACCCCGCCATGCGCCTTCCAGTTTTTGAAAGTTATCATGATGCATGATCAAGTTAACTTGCTCACTCAACTTTTGATCAATATTAGCAATCACTGCTTGAATTGAATTTAAGGCATCATCTGATACGATGGTTGCATCTTTTAAGACAAATTCTGCAAGGGTAGCGACTGCATTTTGAACATCTTCCTTTGCTCTTTCAGATTTAGGTTTAAATTCCTTATTTAATAAGGAAGAAAAATCACTTCCCTCAGCTACTTGACCTTCCGCCTGCTCTACTGCACTTTCTAATTCTGCCATTTTATTCTCCCTCACCTTTTTCATCACTTGCAGGCGCATCATCCTCAGGCTTTGGAGCCGATACCAATGATTGCAATAAAGTTGGATCACTGATTGCATTTGCAATTAACTCTTCTGCTCCCGTTTTACCATCCATATAAGTCATTAAATTAGATAGTTGAGTTCTAGCATCAAGCAACTGTTTTAAACCATCAACTTTACTTGCTACAGCAGCGGGTGAAAAATCTTCCATACTATCAAAAGTAATATCAACGCTTAAATTACCTTCGCCTGTTAAAGTGTTGGGTACATTAAATGCTGTTCGTGGCTTCATTGACTTTAATCGGTCATCAAAGTTATCCACATCAATTTCTAGCATTTTACGCTCGCCTACTGGCGCTAAAGGGTCAGCAGGCTGCCCTGATAAATCTGCCATTACTCCCATAACAAAAGGTAACTGAACTTTCTTTTCTGCACCATAAAGCTCAACATCATATTCAATTTGAACTCTAGGGGCACGATTGCGTGCAATAAACTTCTGACTACTTTCGGCCATGTTCTTTCCTCATTAAATTGATTATATTTTACTTACCAAAAATTATTATTCGTTATTACTTGATCCGCCACGCAAGACCTCAACTTGCTCAACGCCCTTAGGTGCCATATCTTGCAAAACTTCCATAAAACTCTTACCTACCAAACGAGTTACCCTTTCTAATAATAAGGGGATTGGGCTAGAGGGTTCATTTTTTTTATAATAGTCAGCAATTAACTTCAAAGCGTTTATAACATCTTGATTATTATTTATTCCGGGTAAACCAATCGCTTTAACGGGCTGGGCTGCAGCCTGCTCTGTACTTGAATCAGTAGTCTCTACATCGTCACTAGTATCTTCAGTTAACCCTAGCCTTTCAAGTTGTTGATTAAGTATAGTACTAATTTCTTTAAGCAGTGTACTCAATTCAGAAAAGCTAGCGGCATTATTAACGCCCACTTTTTCGGTAATAAAAGATTCCATCTGCTTTAAATCTTGCAGTGCGCCAGCAGCTGCATTCGCTGTTGCTTGAAGTGTTTCACTTGCACACTCTTGAAAAGCTGCTTCGATTACTGCTAATTGTGGAAGTTTGTCTTTATCATCTGATTCTGCAGCACTAACACTGCCATTAGCAATTTGAATATCGCGTAAATTAAAACGTCCTAACGCTTTAGATTCAACAAGAGGAATTTTATGTAATGGTTTTAAAAAAGTATCAAAGTCACATAGCGACATTAAAACATTAATGCGCTCTGTCGGGTCATTATCATCATCAGGGTCTAATTGAGGGTGAATATTATTCCAGTGCGTTTCAATAGCACTTCTTAATAAATTCATGCCGTCAGCTAAACCTAAAATGTCCTGCGTTGCAGTTAGGGCGCGTAGGTAATTAACAAATATGCGTAAATCACGCGTTCGAGTCAGTAATTTTTCAGCTTGCTTGATAACTTCACGCCAATTAGGCGGCTCTGCTTCAATAACTGAATCGCCCATGATTTGCTCTTCTTTTCCTTGAACTTCCTGCTCAAAGGCAATAAATTCAGCATCATATTCAAGGTCAGCACCACAAACATTATCAGGCCCTATGTCGGTTAAATAACTTTCGATATCAATTGCCACAGTAACCACTCCTTTTCTAAAAAAATATTATTTTATTTTGACCACAACAACACTTACATTATCTCTCGCTCGACTTTGCAATACGCGCTCCAGCAAAATCTCAACACTGTCATGGTACACGTTATCATTAAGTACCTGCTCTATTTCCTGAAAACTTAATTCTTTATCTAAACCATCGCTACTTAATAAAAATAAATCACCAGCTTGCACTTCAAAAACCTGGCAGTCTATTTCTAACTCTTCATAAGCGCCTACCGCGCGGGTAATAACATTATTTTGCTTCAATTCAGTGGTAGAGCCGATACCTAAGAGGTTATTAATATCTTCTTGTTCGCTACAATGATCAACCGTTAGCTGCTGTAATTTATGTTCACGAAGACGATATAGGCGACTGTCTCCTGCCCATAAACAGGCAAAGTGCGTAGATCCGGCAAGCAATGCGACCACTGTACTACCTATAATCTGCTGACCATAAGACTTAGCAGCTAACTGCAGTAACTCTCGATTAACTAATTGCAAGGCTGCCTTCACTTCGAGAATAGCGGATTCCAAAGAAGAGAACAACTGCAATTTATTTAAGGTTTGAATAATTTGCCTACTAGCTACATCGCCAGCTTGATGCCCTCCCATCCCATCAGCTACAACCCATAAGCCAAGATCAGGCCGATCTAATATGGCATCTTCATTATATTTACGCACCTTTCCCGTATCTGTTCTAGCAAACGACTGCCAGTCACTATTGATTTTTCTTTGCTCAGGCGTTGCTGCAATCGCACTACAATTTATACCTTGCTCTTCTGTAACAGTATTGGGCACACTATTAGCGATTAAATTTGCTGTTTCCGGAATTTTGCACTCATCATGGAGTGTTGATGGAAAGATTTTCTGCTGCTGTAATGCCCAGCCTGTCTGCTGAAATTCTCCCGTTATCATTCCAGAATAAGCAGTCACTGGCGGCATGCCACTGGCAATTAAAAAACCCGGGTTTATAGTTTCTGATCCCACCGAGCACCATAAACTATGCCCTGGTGAATAGGTATTTAATAATAATGCGCTAAGACTAGGAAACATTTTATCCGCCTTTAAGCTTGAGTTCTGAAATTCAAGATAAAAGGCACTTTCAGCTTTTAATGTGTCTTGCGCTTGATTTAACGATGTATTTTTCTCCACATTCATTTCAAACGCAGCTATTCCTTTCACCATCAAATCAAATTCTTCAACCGCCAAATCATTTTCTAATGCCGATATAGCGATTGATTCCAAGCCTTCAAACCAGTCGCATGCTTCGGAAAATAAGTGGATTAACGACACATCCCTAGGTACTTTACAGGCTATTGTTAATGGAAAATAGCGCCCTACTCGATCCACACTAGGCATGACAATACCCATCCATGCATCCTTGCCGACTAATCCGGGTGACAAAGCAAAGCGCCAAATAGGACTAGTTAAGTATTGATATAACCACTGCTCTCCCAAAACTTCTTGACTTGCAGCAAGAGAACTTTGTAACCAGCTATCCCACGGAGCAATAAAATCTTGCGGCAACCGGCGAGAAACAAAGTCCCCCAAAGAGGGGAGCTTTCCGTAAAACCCCAACTCTAAATGTATTGGTGTTATTAGATTCTGTTTGGACATTGAAACCCCGTTAATTCAGACAATGAAAATGGGTTTAACACACTATTTGCACGCAATTCATATTTTGCTGTAAATCCACCTAACTCAAAACTAACAATCTGCGTATTGGTCGTTGACCTACTAACTTGCATCTTATCTAATAACCTAAACCACGCCCAGTCACCATCCTCTGAGCTGCTTAATTGTTTGCCCTTTAAAGTTTCAAAACCAAAACGCACCAAACCTGGACTCCCACCTGGCCAATTAAACCGCATAGACCGAGTAGGCCCATGACGGTAGTTGGTTTGCTGTCCTTCGAGGTTCAACCAAAACTTAGAGGCTTTGGCATCTAAATAAATGGGTTTAAGTTCAAACTGCACAGAAGGCAATTGACTCCCACCCTGAAAAAATACCTCCCTAATTTTTGCGGCGTATTGAAATTGCTTTAATGTTGACCTAGAAATACCAACTGTCTGATTATTTTGCGCAATAACGCGCCATTGCCTACGTGTAGTATCAACAAAGGGAGCAAGATGGGCCTGAAAAAACTGATCCATTACGCCGCCTTGAGCAAAAAATCGGCCAAAATCCTGTAGTGTTACCCCCGTACTACTATTTTTTGCGAAAGGATAGCGCCCTTGAATACTCGACTTACACAATAAACTAACATCAGTCCGTAATGTTCGACTTAGCTGAGCTCTAACACCCCCCATAATTAAACCTTGATTACCTGATGCTAACTCTTTAACTAGTGTTTTCATAGGCTCAGGTAAGCGTGCCGACTGTCGCTGCATTTTGGCAATAACCTCAGCACCGCCAGAACCTTGCTTCGCCATATCAACTGCTGCTGCACCACTATCTGAAGTGCTACCAAGATCTGCCATGGTTCCATATAAAGTACTCAAATCTGCAATAATTTGATCTATAGGCGCGTTACCTGACGCGCCTTTAATAACTTGTTCATTTAATCTAGAAAAGTGCTGCTCTACTTCTTTTCCTGTTGTATCGATCAATTGCGACTCAGCACTCATGCTTTTAGCAGCATTGAGTAATTTCTGCATTCTTGAGTTAGCACCAATCGCTTCAGTCCCTTGCTTTAATTTATCCACTGCACTGGCATCATTGAGCATAGCAACTCGAGTTAAAGAGGTTTCTCTATCTACCGCTTCAAAAAGCTTGCGTAAAGGGGAATCATAGCCGGAAACAATTTCAAGTATTTCAACGGATTGATGAATATTAGCAGGGGTTCTAATGGTTACATTAGCTAATAAATCATCCCACTGCTTAATATAATCAGCATAATAATATTTAAATAACTTACCTTCTAATTGTTCTAAGTTTTTACCGCCAGCAAAACTATCACTGCCTAACACCCAGCGTTGTTCTACTGCTTGTTTTGCTATATCTTTGCTTTCATTCAAAAAAACTTGATGAAAGCCTTGATAGGTAAACAATCCAGGGATAACTACACTATCTAATGACCCTTTATCTGTCGCAAAGACTCTTTCAGCTGACCCGCCTAATTGCTTCGTTAAGACAAAATCATATTCATGACTTTGTAAGGCATCAGCTTTAATACGCATATAAACCTGCTGCGCTAAAGGAATCGCAGTCAAAATTTGCCGAACTTCTTTGATTAAAGCCTCATCCATGGGCTGTGCTGGTAAAGTAAGCTCGAATAATGCCTCTAAATGCTGCATTAATTGTTTCTGAATATTAAGTGGAAACCTATTCGCTATGTCTACCTTGACCCAAGGGTTGATAATATTTATATTCGCTTTATCAGTATCACCTAGCATTAAATACACACGTAATAATTGATAAAGTACTTCGGTATTATTTGCCTCTTCGCTTAGCATCCGTCGTTCTAAATTAGCTTTGATCAGAGGTAAAAAATGATTTTTTAACTGCTTCTGATAATTCGCTTCTGCTAAGGCTCTGAGTTCATTCCCCTGATATAAGCCAAAACCTAAGGACCATGGAATATCGTCTGCAGGATAAACATCACGTACAGCACGCAAAGCACTCATTTTCTGTAGTAAATCAAGATAATCAGCTATTGATTTAGAGCCCTGATGCATTAATGCATTATAAGCAGCCGTCTTTTCAGTATATTGAGCTAATAATTGCTCATTTTGTAAATAACTATTAGTCCAAAGCCCAGTACATAGCAACGTTAAAATCACTGCCGAGGTATAACAAACTTGCTGCACCAGTGTACGTCTTGTTTCAACTTTTTTATTTAAGCCAACCAACTCAGATTCAGCGAAAATAACACCTTTCAATAAGCGAGTAATAAAGTAACTTTTTCCTTTACCACTAAATATTGGCAATGCAGGACGATCTAACTTAAACGTGCTGGCCAATACGCCCATCAAACGATCAATAGGCGTACCTTCTTGAGTACCACTGGTTAAATAAACACCACGTAATAAGGGCGCACTTTGATAACGATTGACAGCAAAACATTCTTCTAAAAAATGGAGCATTGGTTCTTTAAGCATTGAGATACGTGCAGGAAAACCAAAAATCAAATTACGCCTAGCCAAATCGCGCTCATCTTGCATGCGTGTATTTAATCGCTGATTTAAGGAGCTTAATAAAGCATCATATTCTTGATTAATTAAAGCTATATGATCGCCTGCCCCCGCCTCTTGCTCTGGCAAAGTAACACCCCAGACCTGCTCTCTTTCCTCTTTACCAAAATCAGCAAAAAAATCAGTAAACCCGGCAATCAAATCCGTTTTGGTAAACAGCATATAAATAGGAATGCGAACCCCTGTACGCTCAGTAAGCTCCTCAATACGCTGTCTGATTGCCTTAGCATGCAAACTGCGCTCTTCTTCTGTCAAACGCAATAAATCAGATAAACTCATGGCGACCAAAACACCATTGAGCGGTCTTCTAGGTCTATACTTTTTTAATAAATCAAGAAAGCCAAGCCAAGCTGCCTTATCAATTTGCTCATGACTATCTTGCGTAGTGTAGCGACCCGCCGTATCCAACATAACGGCCTGATCAGTAAACCACCAGTCACAATTTCTAGTTCCACCGACACCTTGTACTGCATTTTTACCGAAACGACCTGCTAAAGGAAATTCAAGCCCAGAATTAATTAATGCGGTTGTTTTTCCTGACCCTGGAGGTCCAATAATGATGTACCAGGGCAAGTCATATAGAAAATGTTTCCCTTGGCTAGTTTTACTACTACTCATTTTTAAGGTTTCTAAAGCCGAATCAAAATTGTTTTTTAACTCATCGACCTCTGGATTGGTATCAAGATCCATCGAATCTTGATCGTTTTTACCTGCCCCTGCTAAATCATCCGCCATCTGTGCATTAGCTCGATATGCCTTTATTTGTGTGAATAAGACAATCACAACCCAAAGCAATACAATCACCGATATACTAATGATTCTTGCACTAACTGATTCCAATATTGCATTATTCGCTATTGAAAGTAGAGGGCCAACGAACCATATTAATAAACACAGCGCAGTAATGCCTAGAAATTGAATAAACCATTTATTTGTAAAGAAGTTAATTATTTTATTCACATTCAATCCTTAAAAATTAATTTCTACACGGCGATTCATTGCTCGATGCACAGCGGAATCATTTGCGACTAGGCTTTGTGTATCCGCACGACCTTCTGCATTCACTTTACCTTTATGGTGTTTGTTACGCAGTAATATATCAGCAACAGCCTGAGCCCTAGCTTGAGATAACACCCAATTAGAAGGAAATCGAACCGTAAAAATAGGTATATTATCGGTGTGACCAACTACCGTAATTTGGCTACTAACTAGCTCTAATGCCTGACTAATTTTATCCATTAACGGAAGGTATTTGCTCTGTATTTTGTTACTACCCGAAGCAAAAAAGTTTTCCGCTAAGATACGAATAATAGATTGTCCATTATCATCAAGCACGGCAACTTTTTTCTGCGCAATTTCTGTTGCTAAAAATTGTCTTATTTCATCTATAACTGGAACTTTTGCTATAGCCGTATATGGCGATAATTTTTTTACCACTATTGGCTTAACATTTAATGCATCCCTGATTTGATACTGCTGAGAAATTTCAGTACCGGCACTATGATTAATTGCATATAAAAAACCAATAAAAATAACCGTTAAAATCGCTGCTGTTATTGCCCCTACAACCCATAAAGGAATATAACGAGACAAAGCATTACGTTTATCAGTTATGCCTTGCCAGTGGCTAGATAAGTCTCGTTCATACTCACCTTTTTGACGCTGGATAACTTGAAAAAGATTTTCTCTTATATCATTTAGTTTATTCTGTCCTTGTTCTTGTATTTTATACTTACCTTCAAAGCCTAAACTCAGGCAGTAATAAAATAACTCTAGCAAATTAAAATAGGTGCCGGGCTGAGCAATAATATTATTTAATACCTGAAATACTTTTTCACCTCCCCACGATTCCTTATGAAAAGTAATCAACATACCCTGAGTACTCCATATACTGTCGCAGCCCCACGGAGTATTGAGTACAACCTCATCTAACAAGGCACACAATGCATAACGTGCTGTTTGCACTTGATCGGCGGGACAACCTGACTGTCTGGCTTTACTGTCAAAAGTCTTTATTTCATTGATAATAGCATTTCTCAGCCCCGGCACATCATTATGAGATGCAGAATTACGCAGCTGAGCAACTAAAGATAATAAGGATAATGCACCACCAACTAACGCATTATTATCAGAATGTATATTAAGTTTCTGAGTGCCTAAAAAAGAAGACTCATTAGCAAAATTAATAGTGGGGTCAGTATTAACAGACTGTGTTTGAGCAGGTGCTACTGCATGCTGATTTCGCCTGCCTGGAGAAGGCTTTAATACTGTTTTATCTTCATCTAAATAATTACCAAAAGGGTCGTTGTTACTCACATTATCACCCGTTTTTAATTGCCCAAAATTCGATTTCCAATCCCGGCAGATCGCCTGCTATATGAATAGCAAAACCGCCCGACTGATGCATTTGTTGCCAAAGTTCGCACTGCTTATTGAGCTCAAAGTATGAAAATCCCGCATGATAAGGAATTTGCCTCGGCGCTACCGGCAATGAATTAACTGTAATTCCAGGTAAGGCTGACCTGACTAGTTGCTGAATCTGTTCCACAGGGCCAATTTTTACCTGCATTGGAAAGCCACTGCGTAATTGCTCAGCAGATATTTGAGCATTGACGGCTAAAACGAAAAAGGCATCTTTCAGTAAGTTTTGATCAGGAATTTTTGCTGCTCGCGTACCATATTTGGGAGGTGTTAAAGGAATCGGGATAGCATTCTGTTCAAGTACAACACTTAAGCAATCACGAATTTCTTCCATAACGTAGGAAAAAGTCTGTTGCAAATCATCATGTTTATATTCAGGCAAGCCAACAGGACGTTTCGTTTTCTTGGTAAAAGTTGATAATTCACCAGCCACTTGAATAACAATGCGATAAAATTCAGCGGGATGCAAAGTCGGCAGATGCTGTAAGTGCTCAAACAACGGTTCTAATCTATTGATAACTTGCAGCAATAAAAAATCCGATATTTCAGCCGTACCACCGCGCCCTGATTCTGACACTCGGCCAGCTAATGCCTCACCGCGCGTATGCAATAAACCATAAATTTCTTTAATATAATTTCTGGCTCGTGGAACAGCGAGGCAATTAATCAAAGGCGGTAGATACTCCTCATCAAGTAATATATTTTTATCACTACGAGATTCAATAATTCGAGCAACGCCAATACATATATACCCCGCTCTTTCCTGCGGTTCGAGCATTAATCGAGTTTGTAGGTTGCCGATAACAACCGGGGATACTTCATTTGAATTAGTATTATGATCTTTAACTTCAGACTCTACAGCATGATATCTAGCCAGATTGTTAGGTTTTTCATCACTATCAATTTCTATTGACCCTTGTAACCTAGCTGGCAGCGATAAGTAAATAATACAGTTCTGTATATCTTGAGGAACATTAATCGGAGCGGGCAAGGCATCATGCTCAGGCAAATCAAAAGGCACGCCATCCTGAAAAATACCCGCGCACTCAGATAAGGCAAATTGCCCCATTGCCAGCAAGCGCATATCAACTTTCAAGTTAGAAATACCCCAATGATATGCTTGCATTCCAACAGCATGGCCATTGAGTAATGATTCGATATAACGATCATGTTGCTGAAAATGCTGTGGCCGTAAAAACATCCCTTCCGACCAAATTACTCTATTATTATCTGCCATAACAGTACTTACCCAACCTTATCATTTCAAAAATAAATATACTTCACACTTCTCTCTGTTCTTAGCTTAGTAGTTATACCAATCCCAATATATTTGCACTTAAACTCATATACCCAAGAAAAACCGTCATTCCTGCATGCTTTTAGCAGGAATCTATAGTGTGTGCATGGATTCCCGACTAAAGACTTCGGGAATGACGACCATTACAGTAATTATTTATTGGGATTGGTATTAAATCCTATTCTGCTCCTAGTAAATAGATAATAGCCCTAAAGAGCGAAAATTCAATAATACCTCGTTCCTAAGCATGAGGGGCTGTGAAAGTATTCAGTATAATCCCCCTCCTTATCAAGGAGGGGCTAGGGGAGGTTTTATATTTAATTAAAATCTAAATAATATCAAGGATCTATCTTTTTATAGATCCCTCCTCAATCCCCCCTTCTCAAGCATAGGTATCTACACAACTTTTTACAATTAAAATACAATGAGTTATAGCGCTCAGTTACTCCCTCTCTTGCTGGAGAGGGCTGGGATGAGGAGAATAAAACAGGCACTTATCTATTTCCCCTCATCCAACCTTCTCCCTTTGGAGAAGGCTTTAATACTTGTGTAGATACCTATGCTTCTCAAGGGGGGAGGCTAAAACACAATACTTTCACAGCCTCATGAGCTTTAGCCACCCGTTCAGATTATTATGCCTTTACCTCAAAAAACAATATTATTTTTTTAATACTCGCATTTGTTGCTCATAAGCATCAGAAAAAGCATCACCAAAAAAATCATCTACGGCTGTTTCTGATAGTCCCTCGTGTACTTGAGTATATTTTTCCCAGCATTTCGATTTTTTTTGCAACACAAGCCCTTCGCTAAACTGCTTTTCTATAGCTGCTGGATCAAATTGTCTTAATATTTCAGTTAACGAAGCCTGAATCCCTGCCTGCATAGCTAGTTGATGATTCAATAGGTCATTAAAGCCTTCATCAATTGATTCGACCGAGCCTTTAAATCCACCCTGGCCGTCATTAATCAAGTGTTTTATAGCTTCCTCTGTCGTTACCGAAAATTTAAGCGGGTTATTATCAGCTTTTTTTATGGTGGTAACGCTGACTCTAAACAAGCTCTTAAATTCAGCACGACTTCTCATTACATTAACTGTACTTTCTACGAACTGCCTAAACATAGTGCCAATCCGAGTCATTTTTTCAACCGGATTATTAAAATCTACGTCTTTATTTGTAATTTGAGCCCCCTGTAAAAAGGCCTTTAAAAGTTGATCCTCTTCACTAGCGCAGGCTTGACTGGTTGTAGCTATCACAAGCGGCTGATCAAAAGCATCAACAACACAATCAGTCGATATTTTGACTGTACTCTCTGTTGCCTGTGTATTCAATTCAAGGCTTGACTCTTCAGGCTGCACAATTTTCGGAGAAGGTACCGGCGTACTTACATCACTATCTTGCTTAAAAAAATCTTCAAAGTTAAAGTCTTCTGGTATTTCCTCCTGTGTCGCCTGAGGATTACTTTGCATGGGATCTACCGGAATATAACTATCATTCAATGAAGAAATGTTTTCAGACATTAATCCATTATCCCTTGGCTTACCTATGACTGCACTGGAATCTAATAAGCTATTATCCGCAAAAGGGGGTTCAGGAGTAACTTGATTTAATAAATCACCTTCCGAGCCAGTCAATAAATTTCCCGCCTCATTCAAGCTAGGATCCTCAGTTAAAAAGCTAGGTGAAAAATCATTTACTGGCGTATCCAATAAAGCATTTCCCTCATCTTGAGTTCTTATTATGCCGTCATCAGCAAAGGGATCTTCTGGAATAGAAGAATTTACGAAAGAGGCTTGCTCTTCAATACTAATAGCCACCACATACTTGCCGATTCTAATTTGCATACCATCAACTAATTGCACACTAGCATTATTAATGGGCTCAATAGCATCATTAATAAATGTCCCAGCCAAGCTATTATCTGTTAGTGTGTAATGTTGATTTGTGAAGCTAATCGTTGCGTGACGTCTGGAAATGATTTTTTCTTCATCCAACAAAACCAAGGTATTAGTATCTGACCGACCAATGTTTGCATCTTGCTCGTTAATAATTACGTCTTGCCGTTCGGCATACGGCTGATTATTATACGAAATGATCTTTAATATTAAAGGCATGATGATTGTTCAGAAAATAGCATAAAAAATAAGTCCTATAGTAATAGAGCAGTAAAAATAACTTTAATAATGAATGAGTCACTATCAGCTATAATTTCAAATAATCATTGTTAAGCAGTTTTTGAAAAATTCACAAACTCTGCTATAAACCCTATTCTATCCATACTAAAAGGCTTATATAGTGAAACATACTTTTTTCATTCTAAAACTTATTGTACCTATATGCTATCTCTTTATTTTATCTGGATGCTCCCTGTTTGGAGGCTCAGACGAGTCCACTATAGAGTTAAGTATCAGTGCATCTGAACAACTTAATCCTGACATAGAAAACAGACCATCTCCCATTGTGCTACGAATTTATCAATTAACTCATATTGATACATTCAATAATAGTGACTTTTTTGCTTTATACGAAAATGATCAAGCCTTACTGGCGCAAGATTTAAAATACCGAGAAGAGCTGGAAATACAACCGAAACATAGCAAGATAAAACGTTTAGAAATATCTCCAGACAGTAAATTTATTGCTGTCCTAGCCGCTTTTAGAGACTTAGATAAAGCTCAATGGAAATCATTTGTGGAAATTAACCCAGCTAATTTACACCCTTTGAAAATTGACTTAGGCGAATTTACAGTGATTATTGATTTTATAAATAATACGGAAACCAAGCAGTAATTGGCCTGACAACGCTATCCAATCAACATAGCAAGGTTATCATTATCGATGAACCTCATCGGCAATGAAACAGCAAACAATATCTTAGTAGTATGCGCTAACACCTATTTGCAAAATCCGATCCTTTAAGTCCAACAATTCTTCGTGTTTGGGTACCGCTTCCAATCCTTCTTCAATCTTTGCCAAGCTAGCTTTATAATCTCCCTGCTCGTAAAGATCGACAGCCTGCTGCTCTACAGCCTGAGCAATTTTCTGCAAACCTTCCTGCGCCTGCTGATTATAGGGATCTATATCTAAAACTTGGTGATATGCCCAAAGCGCATTACTGCCCGATGGGGCAACTAAATAGCCAACATCAAAATGAATTTGTGCTAATTCCAAAAAATCATTAACGGCTAATTGTTGCTCCCTAGACAACTCAATAATTTCTTGATCGACAAATTTAAATGCATTAAATACATAATAATAACTTCCTGCAATTGCTAAAGCCGTTATTAAGGCCGTCGAAACTAATATTTTTGGCCAAACTGATTTAGGCTCAATTTCATCAAGAAAACTATCAACCGTTGCCGTACGTTGTTCTTGCTTTAATGCTAAAGCATGGGTTAAGGCAAAGCGAGTGCGCCTATTAAGAGAGTTAAGCACCGGTACTTCTAAATTAACTTCTAATGCTTTTTGCGCTGAAAGCTTTCCATAAGGATGCTTGCCACTAAGAATTTCGTAACAGACACAGGCTAAAGCATAAACATCATCTGCGGGATCAGGATCTTTACCCAGTAGCATTTCAAGGCTGGCATAAGCAGGAGTCAATGCACCTAAATCACGCGCATTAAACACAGTTTCATCACGATGCAGATCGGATCTAACGACTGCACAAGCGATACCAAAATCCAGAACCTTAACCCCTCCATCAGAAGTAATAAACACATTACCTGGTTTAAAATCTGAATGAATGATGTTTTTTTTATGTGCATAAGCCAAAGCTAATGACAACCCCCTAATAATATTCCACGCCTCTTTAAAGGTGATTCCCTGCGCTGCATCCTTCCTAATAAATTGAGCAAGGGATTTTCCTTCCAGCAACTCCATGACCATAAAAACGTTATTACCATCCCGGTCAAAATCATAAACAGTAACGATATTTGGGTGCGCTAATAATTGTGATTTTTTAGTTTCTCGCTGCAAGGCAATTAATAGCTCTGGGTCATCTCTGAATTCATCGTTCAGAACTTTAATCGCTACATCGGGCTGATGGTCCTGAGCTTCCTGCCGGCGTAAATCTGTGGCACGAAAGACCGTACCCATGCCGCCACTACCCAGTACCTCGTTGAGTACAAATCGATTTTGCAATACCGAACCAATACGTAAACTTTCACTAGGGTTTTGCACGGGCGGCACCGATAAAGTTTTTGCAATCACCGTTTCATCGTTGTTTACTGTTGCATTAATAACGGTTTCATCCTCTGAAACTGACGCTAATAGCTTAAACTCAGTGGCATCATTATCAACTTTATCTTCTGGGTAGCTCATCAAAAATCCGGATTAAATTAATTTATAGAAGGAACAAAAAAGAAAGGGCTACCTTCATGCCCTGCATGTGACATTGAAGAGTATTGTGGCTCTTGTTTAAACCCCACTAAAGAAGCTGTGTTTTTAACACTCCCGGACACTTCTCTAAATAATTCATAATCTTCAACCAATCCAGTATTTTGCTTTAATGCTTTTAAAAATGCTTTAGCAAAAACCGAATGACCACCACCGCCACTATCCAGTACTGGCTTTACTCCCCCCGAGGTCATTACCGTACGTGCTTTACGCTTAACCATGAACTCCAGCCATTTTTTACGCTTATCATCCGCCATTTGAGCCGGCAAGCGAGCTATTGAAGTTTGCGTCATTGCCCCCGAATAACAAGAGTCAGCAACCACCAATATATGTTTAGCAGCAATAATATTTAAAAACTCGGTAATACTATGGCTAGATAACCAGTTAGCGGAATTATCTAACTCGGCATCCGTTGGCAGCCAGTAGGCGCTCTGGTCCGATTTATTAATTTCACCATGTCCTGCATAATAAATAAGCAGGTTATCTTCTTCCGTTAACATTTTGCGTAAATCATTAAAAGCAGTCATCACTTGATGTCTGTTCGCATTAATAAGTAAGGTAGTTTTATAGTTATAACGCGTACGTAAGACTTCATCTACTGCACGCGCATCATTCACTGATGTCTGTAATGAAGGTAATTGCTGATAATCTTGATTACCGATAATTAAGGCATAAAATCGTCCAAAATTTATCGATGGATAGGTTTTAGCCGTCGCGACCAATGGCCGGTTTTGATCAAAAGGTACGGATGATAGGTCTTTTGCCAACAAGTTAAAGCTCAATAAACCTGGAGCACCACTTTTATAAGTGGCAATAATTTCAACAGGATTCAGCTCACTCTTAATATCTATCAACGCTTGAAATATGCCCTCTTTATCCACCGAAGTTGGCTGACCATTAATTGTGAGAGATTGTAAATCATTGGTTGCTGATACTTTACCAATAACCTTTTTACTTGGTGTGATTGACCTTAATTGATAACTAGGTTTGCCACGCGTCATAATCATCGGTGGATCAATAATTTCTATACCCGCTTGAGCCAGGGAAATTTTTTCTTTTCCCTTAGATTCTAAACTAGCAACAATTTTACGATTCTCAACAATACTGCTCTTCAACTGCTTTATCTGCTTACCCGTCGTCAGTAAATCAGCCTTCTCCGCTTTCAGTTTTCCACGTAACTGCTCAATATCGAGCCTATCCTGAGTAGAGCTTGCTGTGCTGGATTTATCCTCAATTTGTTTCATTTCGCTTTTGATACGAATAAACGCATCATGATAGGCATTTTCTTTTATTTCCAACTGCCCCTGCATGTTATCCAGTTGCAAGCGATATGAAGAAACAGACTCCTGACTTTCTTTTTCCAGTACAACTTGAATTTTTGCCAGCTCAGAATTCTGGCGATCAAAAGAACTTTGCTTACTTTGCAAGTTTTCTTCCAGTTGTCGTATCAACTGCTGATCAGCTCCCTTTTTACTTTTTTCCTTATTGAGTCTCTGCCTTGACTGCTCTAACTGACTTTTTATAGCAGACAACTTTTTTTGTTGTGCGGCGTAACTTTGACGTGATTTATCTAATTGTAAACTTAAGCGCTCTGTCTGTTTTTTATAAGACTCCGAAGCTTTGCGCAATTCTTCTAACTGAGCTTCATAGCTAGCGGATACATTAGCTTCTGTGACTGATGCGAATTCCAAATCGCTATTTTCCAGCCCTGAGGCTTTCCTGTACCAATTTAATGCAACGGGTAGGCTTTTCTCAACACCCAGCCCTTTTTCATACAAATGCCCTAGGTTTATTTGCGCCCTAGAACTACCTTGCTCAGCGGCTTTTCTATACCATTGCGCAGCCAACTGTGGATCAGCCATTCCGCCACCCAAGCCCTTTTCGTAAATTTCCCCTAACATGACCTGGGCTTCAACACCACCCTGCTTAGCTTGCGGCACCCAAACTCTTAATGCTGATGCATAATTAGCCCGATCGTAAGCAACATATTCACCGCCACGGATCTCGCACTCACCCGCCGTTGTTTTAATCGGTCGTCTAGACGTTAAATAAGTCATTTTGCTGCCTAACCTACGAACTTGACCAGGCAATAAACAATCGACAACAAACAGCTTGTCAGTTTCCTCTGCACTATAACCTTCCGTCGCTTTTAAATGAGCCGTTTCGCTGACCAATCCTGGTTGGCAGCCCAGCAATAAAATAAAGGGGAAAATAACCGTTTTTTTTATGTTTCTTGTCGCCACCATAAAAGGCAGTAGTATTTTGGTATTGAGCATTTATGTCACCTTGTTATACGTCGGACAAAATTACGGTGCAGATTAATCTAAAGTCTATAGGCACGAATTAATAGAGTATTGCTGATAGATATTCATATTCTTATATATTTGTAGCTTATCAGTTTGTCTTATTTTTCCGGTACTTCCTATCGAGTCAGAAAAAACCTAACACTTAATTGCTTTTGTTTTTTATAATTTAAAAACCAGTAGTTGCGTATTTCATCACGCCATTAACCACATATTAATGGTGATGAAATGGTAGGTCCGAAGGAGCTCTAAAAGTTGCTTCTATAAAAGATTGACATAAAAGCTCAGGCTCTTTCCTCTCGCTGATGCTGCTCTAGTTTAACCTATAGGCGTTGTGCACTGTAAATTTTGGGACTCTATATTACCTCCCGTAATTGTCGTGTTACTCAAGCCTGATAATGGAGAAAAATCAATGATACAATTATTTGTTAAATCAAGCAGTAGCAAGTTAGTTAAGATTGACAAGATAGTAATATCAAAAATTTGGTTAGTCTGCAGATACAAAGTAGTTAAGTTTGTTAAACCCGATAGTGGGGATATATCGCTGATTTGGTTGTCAAATAGATATAAAATATTTAGCTCAGTTAAGTTCGACACAGGCAAGATATCTATAATAAAATTGCCATCAAGGTATAACGTAGTCAATGCAGCTAAACCGGAAATGGGGGAAATATCCGATATCTGATTATCGCCTAGGCTCAATAAAGTACTCAATGCAGTTAAGTTCAATACCGGAGATATATCAATAATCTGGTTTCTAAATAGATCCAAACTGTTTAGTGTTGTTAAACCTGCTACAGCTGATATGTCTATAATCTGGTTTCTGCGGAGATTCAAAGTAGTTAATGCACTTAAACTAGATACGGCTGAAATATCAATAATTTGATTGCCACTAAGATTTAATGAAGCTAATGTTGTTAAGCTGGATATTGGCCAAATATAACTAATTTGATTGTCACTTAAATTTAAATCAGTCAATACTGTTAAGTTATCTAAAGGCGAACCAATTTCTGATACTTGAATATCATCTATTTGATTGCTGCTCAAATCTAACGAAGTTAATGTCGCTAAACTAGATACTGCTGAAATATCAATAATTTGGTTATTACTCAAATCTAATGAAGCTAATTCCATTAAACTAGATATTGCTGAAATATCAATAACTTGGTTATTACTCAAATCTAATGAAGTTAATGTTACTAAACTAGATACTGCCGAAATATCAATAATTTGGTTGCTACTAAGGTTTAAAGTAGACAGCGCACCTAATTGGTCAACCCCTGCTAAGTTAATGATAGCTAAATTAGAACAATCTAAAAGTGTAATTTCCAATAACTGGGTCAGTCCTTGACTCTCCAATGTATCAATGACACAGGTTCTTAATGCACTATCTGTAAACATTGATAAATCAGTTGAATCATTAATTGTTGTCTCAACCTGAGCCGAACTGCCAAGTTGTAGCGTTTCCATACCGCTATGACTGAGATTACCCAAGCTGACAATAAGGGTTTCATTGCTTTCCAGTAAAGCATCGGCAAGCGTACTTAAGGTAAATGCTGTGCTTAGACTGCCAGCACTAATCAATACTGAGCCTAGGCTTGTATAATCAATACCAACGGTAGCTGTTCCACTAAAGTTAAGCGTTACCGTGGTATCGGTGCTCGGCGCTTGGTCTATGCTGACCGTGTAAATACTAGTTGTATTACCTTCTAGTACACTTGTGGAGCCAGCAAGACTAACAGTTAGCGGACTGGTGTCGTTAATGACCGTAGTGATTTGCTGATTGGTGCTTGATGCGATAATAGTTTCAGCGCCGGCATGACTGACGTTACTTAAACCAACAATAATCGTTTCAGTGACTTCTAAAAAAAAGTCACTGATAGTGGTTAAGATAAAAGTTGTGCTGGTGGTGGCGGCATTAATTAGCACAGAGCTAATACTAGAATAATCACTGCCATCACTAGCCGTACCACTATAACTAAGCGCTACGCTAGTATCTGTGGTGGGCGCTTGGTCTATGCTGACGGTATAAGTGCTCGTGGCACTACCTTCTAATACGCTTATAGGTCCTGCGAGACTGACAGTTAGAGGACTGGTATCGTTAATTGTTGTGATAATTTGTTGCTTGGCACTGGACGTGACAATAGTTTCAGTACCGGTATGACTGATACTGCTGATGCTAACAATCATCGTTTCAGTACCTTCTAGCAAGTCATCAGAGTGAGTTGTTAGCCCGAAAGTTGCACTAGTATTGCCCGCGCCAATCAGTACCGAGTCAACGCTAGTGTAATCAACCCCCTCACTTGCTGTACCACTATAGATTAGCATTACAGTCGTATCTGCGGTCGGAGCTACATCAATGCTTACTATATAAACTTCAGGCCCTATTTCCCCCAAGACTCCAGTTAATAAAGGCTCCCCTTCTAAAACAGCTGACGGCCCAGTGATACTGATTGTTTTTATTCCTGCTGCTGTTTTCTTTAATTGCTCCAGATCAATATCGTCATTTAAGGATACATCAGAACTTGCCAGGTCTTCATCACTGTAGAGCTCAACTTCAGCGATAGCATCTAGTAGCTCTTTATTTAACTCATCGGTAACGACAATATTTTCTATGCTCTGCTCATCACCCGCATCTACTTGGTTAATTTTAATTGCTGTATTAAGCTTTACTGCTGATTCATCTGCAGAAACAAGGGTGAAACCTGCTTCATCAGTTATTTTTAAACTATTATTAATGAGTTCAGAAATAATATTGATTTGAATAATACGGGCTTGCTTAGCAAATGCTTCCGTCAATTGTGTTGGATTTATGCCCGTCGCTGCTTTACCATCAATAATTCCGTCACTTAAATCCTCACTGAGTGCAATCATGGTTTTTACCATGCTCTTTCCTGACGCTACACTCAAGCGCCTGACAAACTCAATTGCCGCTTCATTGGCTTTAATGAAATCCGCGACATTATCTTTATCCATAGCCGTTGTAATGGGGTTAGCATTTGGATTTAAACCAAAACTAATCGCTTGCATAACGTGGTTGGTTGCGACATTAATGTCTCCTGCGTCATTTTCAGCAAACATTTGATAGGCAACAACAACTAATGAAGAAAAGGCATTGATATTGATGTTTTTATCACTGGCCGTTAAATTATCAGCAGTAATAATAGATTTTAATGAAATACCTAGTGGATGATCAGTCACTATATCAATCCCACCTGTAATAAAAATAATTAAAGGCCGTTTTGCATCGTCAGGAAGGTCAACACTATATCCCCCTCGCTCATCTGTTCGAGACGTTGCTACAATTTTGTTGTTAGCATCCCTGACTTCAAGAATTCCATTTTTTATAGGGCCATCAAGCACGTCGCCTGATATTGCACTAACTGTATTTGCAACTGGATTATCGGGGTTAGAGTCACAAGCAGTTAAAAAAACAAACAATACTAATATAAAGTAACGAAGGGGAAAAAGAGGGGATTTCTTGTTTGGCTTATTCATTATTCATTACCTCAATGGCTGACTTTAGTGACACTAAAGCTTTATCTATTTAAGTGACTAAAGTTCAATCCTAATACCACCTGAGAAGGCATTATTAGAGACATCACTACGCCCAACAATACTATCGTAAGCAATAAACCCAGCAATTCCATGAGTAAATTGTGCGGCAAGGTTAAATCCAATTTGTCCGTAATCTCGATCAGGCGCATCCGCTTGAATGATAAAGGTACTATTTGTATTATTGACAAAGTTGACGGTCTGTTTTTGTGCATTATAGCTGAACTCATGTACCCAATCAGCATGCAATTGTGGTGTAATAATCGCCCAAGGGAGGCTGAAAACATAGGCAAGGTTAGCACCTAAGGTTGTTGTTAACGACTCAATATCTTGATCTCTGTATTCTGCATTCCAAATGCCAGCACCACTTTCACTGTACTTATCAACTTGGGTCATCGCATAATTCAAGCCAACGCTGGGAGTAATCGATAAACCTTTGATATTGTAGTTATAGCCCGCATTTACACTCGTCAAATATTGCATAGCGCTGGTAGAGCCCGTGGCCGAGAACTGTGATAATTTCGAGCCAGTTGTATAAGAAAAGTTTCGCTCGGAATTAAACCCTGTCGTTCCTATGCTGGCAATCATATCAACATAAAAATCATCAATATAGTAGGAACCAAATAAGGAGCCAGTATAAGCATCACTCGTAAGGCTTCCTGCTTGATTGCTAAAGTTATTATCAGTACGCGTGTAATTAAAAGCTAGGCCCAAAATAAAATTTTCATTGATAGCAGAATCAAGCCCTACAGTAATGCCGCCATTATTGAATTGATACCCAGCCTCATTAATAGTTTGCTGCTTATTTCCAAAGCCGCCATTCGCATTGATAAATAGTCCAAAATGATTAGGAAGTATGGAGCTATCAGTATCTCCAGCTCCAGCTCCTGATAGTGATATATTTGAAATATTCAAACCGCCTGAATAACCTTTTGTTTTAACATTTTCAAGTCGTGTATGAATTCCAGCTGAGCTATTACTAGCCGTTGCGACACTAGAGGAATTAAAGGCATTAATTTCTTCTGGAGTGATACTTTGTACAGCAAGAACCTGCTGCTCTTCAGTGGCTTCTTGCAGATCACTACATTCAATGCTTTCAGCATTGCTAGTACATAATTCAACAATGGCCACGGCAGTATTGACCGTATTAGATCCTGTATCAATGATAGTAGTAGAAAAGTCGATAAGCGGACTCGTTCCTGAGCCCGTGCCTTCTCCAGGAATAATTAAATTCTCATCCCCTACCATCAATAACACTTCAGATTTATCGACAATAATTAATGAAGTTTCTAAGTTTAGCCCCGAGCGTGCTTCTGATTCAGTTAGGTCGCTCGCGCCTAATGCGACTGTATAGTCCCCTGATATTAAGCTATAGTCATTAATTAAAGCATTAAATTGATTATTACCCACTAAGCCACAATCAACCGATAGACAGCTATCATCATCATTTGCCAGCATATCGCCTAAGCTACCAATTCCACCAGAAAAAAGAAAAATCTCCGGGTCAATAAAAGCACTACTTGTTGCGACATCAACAAGAGAAGGCTCCGATAAAGAAAAAGGTAAATAACTGACTGAGCTTCCAGAAACGGTGAAAATTTGAGAATTAAATTCTGCGCCAATAACTACTGAAGAGTTAAGAGTAGCGAGAATCAGAAGGAAATTTTTATTATTCATTAAAGGATCGCTCCATAAAGCGCACTAAAGTTAATACATTGATCATATCTAAGTATAACCTTATATTGAAAAGTTAGGTAAATAGGAGCTACTGACTTAGGGTCTGTTTGTGATTATTTAACATAGATTCCCTTTCTTTTTGTAAAAGTGAGTAGTATGATCAAAATTAGCTAAAATCATTTGAGCTCCATAACATTTGTTGGTAGTTGCCAATTTTTCACCGGCTATCCTACTCGTTTTTTATTAAATATCAGTCATATCTGATGCTGGTTTTGAGGCTTAAATGATCGTTTTACCGTAATGGGAGATGAATTATGGCAGCAACACAAGAACATCGCTTTGCCAAGGTTCGTACACCGCTTGGGGATGATGTGCTATTGCTAAGACGAATGTCCGGCACTGAAAAGTTAAGCAACCTTTCTGAATACAACCTTGAGTTATTCAGTCATGATATGGAGATCAACTATGATGATATCCTTGGTCAGAAATTAACCCTAAGTCTTGAGCTAGCGGATGGAAGTGAACGGTACTTTAATGGCTATGTAACCAGCTTTTCGCAAACAGGATTTGAAAGAGAGTTTGTGCTTTACCAAGCTGTCGTTCAGCCTTGGTTATGGTTTCTTACTCGTACCTCAGACTGCCGTATTTTTCAAAACATAACCGTCGAAGAGATAATTAAAGAGGTTTGTAATGACTTAGGGTTCTCAGACCTTATATTTCACTTAGATGGAAGTTATCGTGAATGGAAGTATTGTGTGCAATACCGCGAAACTGATTACAACTTTCTTTGTCGCCTAATGGAACAAGAAGGTATGTATTATTATTTTACCCATGAGAATGATAAACACACCTTAATGATTGTCGATTCTAGCGTATACCATGAGTCAGTAAGTAATTACGAAACCATACCCTATGTTGAAGCACGTAATAATCTCGTTCGTGATCAAGAATCAATTCAGCAATGGCATATTTCAAAACAAGTACAGCCTGGCTCTTATGTATTAAACGACTTTAACTTTCAAGCACCTAAAAATGATTTGCTACAAAAGTCTTCAGTCGCAAGAGATAATTCTAATTCAAATTATGAAATTTATGATTTCCCCGGAGAGTATTGGGAAGCTGAACCTGACGGTCAAAATTACGTTAAAGCTCGTATTGAAGAGCTTCAAGCCCAATATGAAGTATTGTTTGGTTCTGGGAATTCCCGTGGTATCACAAACGGAGCTAAATTTGATTTAAGTGACTACCCGCGAGAGGATCAAAACCGAACTTACCTGTTAGTCTCTTGCGCTTACGAGGTCACATTAAATCTAGCGAATTCTAGCGGCGGGGACAGTGAGGAGGGTTTCAATGTCAGTTTTAGTTGTATTGATTTAAAACAACCCTACCGAGCTCCTCGTATCACGAGTAAGCCATCTGTTACTGGACTGCAAAGTGCGATTGTTGTTGGCCCCTCCGGTGAAGAAATCTATACCGATAAATGGGGGAGAGTAAAAATTCAATTCCATTGGGATCGTTACGGTACGACCGATGAAAAAAGTTCTTGCTGGGTTCGAGTTGCGCAAGTCTGGGCTGGCAAAGGATGGGGGGCGATATTTACTCCAAGAATAGGCCAAGAAGTCTTAGTATCATTTGTAGAAGGTGACCCAGATCGACCTATCATTGTCGGGCGTGTTTATAATAATGACAATATGCCTCCCTACAAATTACCCGACAATGCTACGCAAAGCGGATTTTTAACCCGTAGCACTAAAGGCGGTAATGCCAATACAGCAAATGAATTTCGCTTTGAAGATAAAAAAGGCTCTGAAGAGGTCTACCTTCATGCTGAGAAAGATCAAAATATATCCGTTGAAAATTGCGAAACGCATAGCGTCGGCGCAGACCGTTCTAAAACTATCGGCAATAATGAAACCAAATCCATTGGAAATGATGAAACCACACAGGTGGCAAAAAACCGTTCAGTCACCATAGGCAGTAACAAAACAGAGACAATTGGTATTAACAAAGCTGAAACCATTGGAGTATCCAAAGAACTGACTATTGGTGCAGCTTACCAAGTGACGGTGGGAGCGGCTATGAATGAAACAGTAGGCGCATCCAAGACGCAGGAAGTGGGCGCAACTAAAGCCACCATGGTCGGTAGCAATGTGACAGAGAAATATGGTGCAAACCAGACAGTAACCATAAGCAAAGACTTGAATGAAACGGTAGGTAAAAATAATACTGTCAGTATTGGTGAAAACCAAAATATTAAAGTGGGTAAAAACCTAATGATAGATGCGGGGGATTCGGTAGTGATTAAAACCGGAAAAGCCAGTATTACCATGAAAAAAGATGGAACTATTCAAATAGTAGGTAAGGATATTTTAGTCAAAGGTTCGGGGGAAGTAGATGTTAAGGCATCTAAAAACATTACGATGAAAGGGCAGAAAATTTTGCAGAATTAATGAAATAGTTGGGGCTATTCGAATAATGAATATTCCGAGGAGAGACCAGTAATGAAAACTGAGCAGTTAGAAAATGATAAAGCCCACGTGACTCGGAAAATTGAAGGTGTTGCTATAGGGGTATTGTTGGGTATCACTGATGATGGACAATCATTGGTCGCATTTCCGGGTAATCCTAATGAAACCGCAATTCAAGCTCGTAGTACCGCACTGCTCCACAGTGAAGATATAGGTTGTGAAGTGGCATTATTGTTTGAAGGTGGAAACCCTCAGTTACCACTCATTATTGGTAAAATACAACATCCCGACATTGAAAAAAATCCCCAGCTAAACGATCCAGCAACAGCCGAACTTGACGGTGAGAGCATTGTTCTTTCAGCCCGACAAAACATAACGCTTAAATGTGGTAAAGCCAGCATAACTTTAACCAAGGCAGGTAAAGTTATACTAAGAGGAACATATCTTTTAAGTCGCTCTTCAGGTGTTAACCGTATTAAGGGTGGCTCGGTGCAGCTTAACTGATATGCAAATTAGTAGTAATACCACAGGAATGGAAGCTGGTATCTGTGTTTCAACAGATAAGGAGGGGTATGATTATTGTGTTGTTGTGGTGAAAGGTACTTTTTCGATTGAAAAAGAGGGTGATTTAATATTGTCTAAAAAACAAATGCCTTTGATATACGCTGATGAACACTATGGAGATCCAGGTAGTACAGCAATTAAATATGAATGTGATTTTTCACCTTTTAAACCTCGTACAGATATTTTAGTTAATGGGTATGCTTATTCTGAAACTGGAAACCCTGTAACAGAGACGACTGTTGGTTTGATGGTAGGTAGTATTAAGAAAATAGTTAAAGTTTTTGGGGATAGAGTCTGGGAAGATAGTCTTACTGGTTATCATCCCTCACAACCTAAGCCATTTGTTAAAATGCCATTGACCTTTGATAGAGCATTTGGAGGGTCGGATTATTCACACCAAAATCAAAAAAAGCATGGGGCAGAATTACGTAACCTTGTAGGAAAAGGGTATTATAAAAACTCTGATTTTGATAATGTAGAAAAATCACCTCTTCCTAACCTTGAGAATCCAAATGAGCTTATAAAAAGATGGTCTGATAAGCCTGATCCAATGGGATTTGGGGCTTTAGGTAGGGGGTGGCAACCTAAGATAAATTATGCTGGCACTTATGATAAAAAGTGGCTGGATGAAAGGTTTCCCTTTTTGCCAATTGATTTTGATGAGCAATATTTTCTTTCAGCACCAGAAGATCAACAGCTTTCGTCCTTAGAGGGAGGGGAAGCGATTCGCTGCTTTAATATGACAGCAGACCGTGTTTTGACAGTGATGGTACCTAAAATAGAAATTCCTGTGACATATCATTTTCGAGATAGAACTGAGAATGTTGTACCTATACTAGATACATTGTTAATTGAGCCTGATGAAAACCGAGTGATGCTTACATGGCGTTGTAGAGTAAAGTTGGGGCGTAAGTTAAATGCTTTGCGGGAGATAAAGATAGGTCGAATACCTATTGTTCCACAAAAGAGGAATGGTAAACAGTATTTTAAATCCATAGCTGAGTTGGTTATCTGGAAGAAAGAAAATAAGGTGGGCTAATGAAATTTTATAAGAGAAGCGTTCAATGCAAATAGTCTCTACTGGTTTGGTTTGTCCTGTCGGTTTAAATGCAGAAGCATCATGTGCTGCAATGCGTGCAGGAATTTCTGCATTTGAAGAATTACCTTATAGTGATAATGATGGTAAGCCTATAATGGGGGCTGTTGTACCTGGCTTGACAATGGATAGCCGTCATTTTGAGAAAAGGCTGATTGCAATGCTTGTTGCTGCAGTTGCTGAATGCTTGGCTAAGGTGCCAGAAATATCCTGTGAGAACATTCCTGTGCTGGTGGGTTTGGCTGAAACTGGGAGGCCAGGCTTTCCTGCTCGATTATTTGAAAGTATTATTAATGGAGTACAGGATATGCTTGAGATAAAGTTTCACCCTGAGTTTTCTCAAGTTATATCCAGTGGTCATACTTCGGGTTTTGAAGCCTTGGGTATTGCGCGGGAACTGATGAAGGATAGTAAAATTCCTGCTTGTTTAGTTTGTGGGGTTGATTCTTATATTCGGGCTAGTTCGCTGTTATGGTTGGATCAGCATTGGCGTCTTAAGACAGAGGAAAATTCTGACGGGGTTATTCCAGGGGAGGCTGCTGCTGCTGTGTTGGTCTGCGCAAATAGAAATACTGATTTTGAAATGTCGGCTAGACTTATCGGTCTTGGCTTTGGAACTGAACCCGCAACGGTCATGACTGAGGAGCCTTTGTTGGGGTTAGGGTTAACAGAGGCTTCTAGGGTTGCGCTTTCTGAAGCGGGTATTCAAATGCACGAGATAGCTTTTCGCATCTCAGATATCACTGGAGAAAGCTATGGATTCAAAGAGCAGGAACTTGTGGTTGAGCGAGTATTACGCTTCCATCGTGATGAAGGCTACCCGATTTGGCATGCCAGTGAGAATATCGGTGATATAGGTTCTGCTTCTGGTGTAGTCCAAGTGATTCTATCATGCCATGCTTTTAAGAAGGATTATATTCCGGGTTTAGGTGAAGTCGCGATGTGCTTTACAAGTGCTAATTCAGGTAGGCGTGGTGTGGCATTAATTGCGTCGAAAGATTTGGTATAAATGGAGACTTAAAAGTGGGAAACGAAGTTTTTGCCAATGGTAATGAAATAGCTTGTAAAGGTGGAGATGGAAAAGTGATAGCTGCCTTTCCAGATGTTTGTATGAGTCCCCCTTCGCCACCAGCAGGCCCGATACCTATCCCTTATCCCAATACATCCTTCTCAAAAGATACGAAAAACGGAAGTAAAACTGTCAAAATTGATGGTAATGAAATCATGCTAAAGGATAAGTCTTTCTATAAGACTTCACCGCTCGGTAATGAAGCGGCAACACGGAGCTTCGGTGCCAGCGTGGTTAGCCATGTCATTACAGGTAAGACATATTTTGTCGCGTGGTCAATGGATGTCAAGGTGGAAGGACTGAATGTTGACCGACACATTGACCTGACCACTTCGAATCATGCTAGTCCAATGGGGTCAACGCCGCCCAACCCTAATCTTGAGGCATTAGAGATGGGTGCGCTTGAAGATGTGGAAAACGAATGCGGTTGCTGTGGAGCGAAACCAAAGCACTCCGAGGGCGCAGCAATGACCTTTGATGAATGGTTCGGGCTTGATAAACCTGGCAATGAGGCCCGTAAGACACAGGTCGAAGCTGCAAAGGCTCGAAAAGCCGCAGGTTGTTGCAAAGGCAAGCTATTCCCCGAGAAACCTTGCAACGTTTTCCGAGCGCCTGTAACAAAAAGAGAACACAGAAAAATCGTAAACGCTCATAAAAGAAATGCGCCCTCTTACCGACAGTCGAAAGGAATGCCGGCCAAGAGGGGGGATATCGCTGCAATATTTCCAGGCTTGAGCCAGCATGATGAGGAACAGGTTGTAAAGGTGAATCATCGAACTCCAAAAAACGCGGGAGGGTGTCCAACTGGCCCAGAGAACCTTCAGATGCACTGGGATTTATGCCAGGCATGCCAGGATGATGATGATGATTTCGGAAACTGGGGTGGTGAAGATCATCCTACGGTACTAGGGTAGAGGACAAACGTATGGCATCCCCCATTTATCTCGGCGGTTTAAATTGGACTGGGCAGGCTTATGCTGCTGCAGCCCTTCCTGAAGGTGGATTACCCGTGGGTGATCCGGAGTCCTCCCTGTGGGGTACCTGGTTCAATACATTCAACCGGGCGAAGCGAGGCGATTTCACGGGTGTCCGCGACCTCGTCACTGTTCACCAAAAAACCGGCAATTGGATCTTGCGCAGCATGTGTGCTGATTTGTTAGGTGACGCCGGTACCCAAGAGAGTTTCAGGACTGTTATGGAGAGCTTGGATACAGCAGACAATATTGTTGCCAAGATAGATTTTTGCGAAGTGCTCGCTTGGTGGGGACAGCTTTCCATAGTTCCTTTCGTCCTTGAGACATTTCATTCTGTTCAGCACTTCAACGACGCAGATATTCTGCCTGTGCAGCTTTCTGATCTTCTTGAAGCGGAGGCGGGATTGATCTCGGACTCAATGAGTTTCGCAACTCCATCCGAGTATTCGGAGTTCGTGATAACACGATATCAGGAATTGCGGAACCAATTGGGCTCCGATCAGGTGATCGTTTTCAATGGGCAAAGGTTTAGTGTTATTTCCTTAGCCAAGATTATTCTCAGTGCCCTAGCCGACGACTCGTTCGATTTCCCCCTCCGGCGGAAGTTCGAAGCTTCGACTGGTCTGGACTGTAGCGGGTTTTATGATGAAAGGGGTAATCTCCAACCGTTGTCAGCCGCGGCCATCGTCGAAGACTTCCTAGGGAGCCCTGAAGCTGTCAAGTACGAAGATGGTGTCCGCTATTTCTTTGGACACCGTATTCCGGACTGACTCGTTCTGTGCTTAATTCAATAGTTACAGTGGCCAAAAAATATGGGAAAGTCCAGGCCACTATAAAAAACTTGGCCGCAAGCGAGCCGAGTTTTAAAGAAAATCGAGTTGTCTCGATCTTTCTTTTGGGAACTAATGGGGTCAAAACTAATGGGGTCACGAACTAATGGGGTCCAACTAATGGGGTCCAACTAATGGGGTCAAACAACTAATGGGGTCAAACAACTAATGGGGTCACAACTAATGGGGTCACAACTAATGGGGTAACTAATGGGGTCAGACTCGAATTAAATTCAAATCATTGCTATACTGAACGCTTCTAACCTACAGGCAGTAGAACAATGGCACGACTTCCACGTTATTTTGTCAAAGGACAACCTCAGCATATAATTCAGCGAGGAAATAACCGAGAGCTGATTTTTGTGCATGATGATGACTATCAATTTTATTTAGAATGCTTGCAAAGCGCCATGGAGAAAAATAAACTCTGGATCCACGCGTATGTATTAATGACCAACCATGTTCATATACTTGCCAGTCCAGAAACTGAAACCAGTATTTCAAAGACCTTACAATCAGTCGGTCGCCGTTATGTACAATACTTTAATTACACTTATAAGCGAACAGGGACTTTATGGGAAGGTCGTTACAAAGCGACGGTAATTGATAGCGATCAATATTTGTTAACTTGTATGCGTTATATTGAACTCAATCCAGTACGTGCGGGTATGGTAGAGCAACCGGGCGATTACCCTTGGTCGAGTTATGCATCTAATGCAGAAGGTAAAAATAACACACTGATCACTTCTCATGAAGTGTATAGTCAATTGGGAGTTAATGAGACAGGAAGGCAATTAGCTTACCGTCAGCTTTTTCGATTAGGAATTGGTAAAACTGATCTAGATGCTTTACGAGAGGCGACCAATAAAGGCTGGGTATTAGGTAGTGATCGTTTTCGTGAGGAAATTGAACGATTATCAGGTCGACGTTCTGTAGCAAAACTAAGAGGAAGACCAAAGAAAGTAAGCGCTTAATTCAAGCCACGCGCCCTTTAGTGTCTTGTCATTCCGACCTTAGGAGGAATCTTGAACCATAGCGTTAGTACAAAGGCTAAGATCTTTCCTATCGTCGAGATGACAGTGTATGTTTTTGGGGCAATAATTTTCTTAATCAACAGTCTTTTTCGACAGCCTAATCTAACCCAAATTCATTAAGCCCCCTTCCCTCAAAATGAAGTTTATTTACAAGTAAGCGGAGTAACTATGGCTAACATGACATTTCCTGGCCCCATTTGCCATTCGCGTCACCCTACAGATATCAATAACGGCACCTTGGCTCTTGTAGCATCAAGTCCACCCTGCCCGATTGGAGTGACACTGATAAAAAGTATTCAGATTCCAGTGCCTCAAACAAGTTCTTGTCTATATGTTGAGCCTGTATTAAATGGCACTCTATCAGTTCCAGATACTATCTTTAATCGCTTACGCGCATCAAACGGTGTCGCGAAATTGTCTCCAACTTCTTTATTGAGCGCTCATCAATGGCGTTATGGTTCACCTACCAATGCTATAAAGCAAATAATCACGATTGATGGGCAGGATATTACAGTAATACGTCCACCGAATAATGTGATTCAACAAAACAATTTACCGACTATAAACCAGTTAACTGAAGCACTGAGAGCAATACCCAAGAAACAAAGAAGACATACCACAATTGTAAAATTATCTCCTGTGGCAAACCCTAGTTCTCGTCCTGGGCATGTTATTGCTGGCGAAGGTGGAGCTGATGATATAGTTCTCTACCCAGTCGCGAGGATTCAGTCTCAGAATGATTTTGATTATCGGGTAATGCATGAATCTGGTCACAATTACCAATCGAGTATTTGGAATAGTGCACAATCGGTGGCTGCCTGGAGTATTGCGATTACTAGCGATGGAAATTCTCCATCTCCTTATGCGCAAACAGGAACGGGGGAAGATTTTTGCGAATTTTATGTGCTTTTTGTTGCCGGCAGAAACACTCATTGCGCAGTACGCTTGAAAGCACTTTATCCTGCTAGGTGGAAATTAATGACAGATTATTTTCAAAGGTAAGTTAGAAAAATAATAAAGCGGCACAGACTACAAAAAAGATAATAGCTATCTTGCTCCAAGTTTTAATAGCTACCGTCATTTTATGGTCAAAGAATAAAAATCTGATTACAGATAAAATTACAAAAAAAACGGCTAAAATCCCTAAAATTATTATGGCTAGATTCATGATAAACTCACTTAGCAATAGATTTTTGAAAAACACACAAGTCGAACCGGACACGTTGACTATAACTAAACCGCATCAGAATAGAAACTCTTACTATTCAGTGCAAAGAATTTTCTACCTATTATAATAATTTAGCTATTCTTATTTTGGGTGAAAATATAAGTAACACCTTGTCATCTCTACATAGGAGAGATCTTAGTCTTTGCCGTGATACTAAAATTTAAGATTCCTCCTAGGGTCGGGGGGACATTTGCTCGCATAGTGATTTATTAATATAACGACTACCAAAGCACAATCAGGCACTATCCTTTCCTGCTTTGACTAATAGCCTCCAAAACGCCTCATGCCTATTACTTTATAATTAATGACTTAATAGGACAGATTTAATCTGAAATAACATTAATGGTACTGATATGCCTGCTGTCATTCCTCATATAATTGATCAACACGCTGAAGAAGCGGCTTTTCTGTGGCTGTTAAGGAGTAATGCTATAAAGGCTCCTCATTATGACCTCAATGATTTGGCAAAATTAGATGATCGTATTGAGGCTCATCTTGATGGGTTAAGAATTGCTGGGGATTATGGCTGGCAAGCCTGTAGTGAAAACTTAAAGTTTGAAGAGTCTGGTGAGGTGTTTGCCGCAGCTATTATTGCGCTTGAAGCGCAATCACTCGAACGAATTAACTTAGTCTTTAACGTTATGGAAACCGCTCCAGAGGCAATTAAAGGCTTAGTATCGGCTTTTGGTTGGGTTGATGCGCATCATTTGCAAGGCAAGGTATTTGAATTGCTAGAATCTAACAATCCATTATGGCGTCGGGTTGGCTTATCGGCATGTGCTATCCATAGGGTTGATCCTGGCCAGTTTCTTAACGCGGCTATTCGAGATGAAGATATGCCATTAAGGTTGAGAGCACTTAAAGCTGCTGGGGAATTAGGCAGAGTCGATTTAAAGCCCATTTTGCTTGAACAGCTTAATCATGAAAATAGTCAGGTACGATTTTGGGCGGCTTGGTCAGCTGTATTGACTGGCGACCGAGGACGGGCTTTAGAACTATTAAGGCAAGAGATTGAATCCAATTCTGAATTTTGTATCCTTGCTATGCATTTGGCTTTACCCGTTCTGGGTAATCAAGCTATAAAGAAAACCTTAAAAGTATTGGCTGATGATAAAGCATCATTACGGCTAGCGATTATTGGCGCAGGTATATCAGGCGATCCTATTTATATACCTTGGCTGATTCAACAAATGAGTACGCCAGAAATTGCCAAAGTGGCGGGGGAAGCTTTCAGTTTTCTTTGTGGCGTAGATTTAGCGTATCAGGATATGGAAACAGATCTCCCTGATAGTGTTTCGGTAGGGCCTACCGAAAATCCAGATGACAAAGATGTTGCAATGGATCCTGATGAAGACTTACCTTGCCCTGATCCTATTTTAGTACAAGCCTGGTGGCAAGAAAATATGCATCATTTTAAATCAGATATTCGTTATATCTATGGCAAACCGTTGAATGAGTCTCAATGCAAATGGTTACTGATTAATGGCTCACAAAAGTTGCGTTATGCTGCATCGTTAAATTTGGCTTTAATTCATCCAGAGCAGGTTTTATTTGAAGTTCGAGCAGTTGGAAAAAGACAACAGAGAGCGCTAATGTAGAATCCCTCACAAAAAATGGCATGTGCAAATTTATAAGGCATCATTTTACAGAGAAGCACCAAAATAGATTTATTCAGGTGCTTTTGTTTTTTGAACTTGTTTATTTAATACTTTATATTGAGATTTTAGCTTTAAAATATGGATAAAAGCCGCTAAAAATCCTATAAAAATACCGGCAAATAACTCTATCGTTAGAGCTACAGCTAAAGGTAATTTAATACTCGTTATATAAAGATTAACATCTACTGAATGAAAATTAAGCAATGAGAAGACAAGTGCGATAACCGCAATTAGTGAAAAAAAAGCCAGCACTATAATTCGCATCATAAAATATCTCTCTCAAGCTCAGTGTTAGTCAGTTATTTTATATTTATGTCGAGTTTCATCAACTCTATCTCGTAATTCTTTACCCGGCTTAAAATGTGGAACATATTTTTCCGTTAAAGAAACTGCATCGCCTGTTTTAGGATTACGTCCCATTCTTGGCTTACGATGGTGCAGAGAGAAACTACCAAAACCACGCACTTCTATGCGTTCATTAGTTGCTAATGATTGGCTCATTTGCTCTAAAATACATTTAACAGCAAGCTCAACATCTTGCAGAGCTAGGTGTGGTTGTTTTTTAGATAATTGCTCGATTAATTCAGATTTTGTCACACTATGTCCTAAAATATTTAATTGATTTATTAAGATCAATTCAATAAACCATACCCGAGTTAGATATTCATCTAAAACTCAGACACAAAAAAGGGGCTTAATCTTTTATAACTAAGCCCCCTTCTTTAGATATTATTTATCCAATTGCTTGAATAAATCACCCATAGTTGGAGTACCAGCAGCAGCTTCTGAATATTCTTTCATCACTGTTGCTTCTTCATCTGAATCTTTTGCTTTGATAGACAAAGAAATAGCTTTGTTTTTCTTATCAACGCCGATGAATTTAGCTTCAACTTCATCGCCTACAGAAAGCAATTTAGTTGCATCTTCAACGCGATCACGTTGAATTTCAGAAGCGCGCAAGTAACCTTCGATACCTTCCGCTAGAGTAATAACCGCACCTTTAGCATCAACTTCTTTAACAACACCTTTTACCATGCTGCCTTTTTCATTAAGCGCAATATAGTTTTGGAAAGGATCTTGCTCTAGTTGTTTAATACCTAAAGAGATACGTTCACGCTCAGCATCAACAGCTAAAATAACTGTTTCTACTTCATCACCTTTTTGGTAATCACGGATAGAATCTTCAGGTGTATCTGACCAAGAAATATCAGACATATGAACCAATCCATCAATATTGCCATCTAAGCCGATGAAAATACCGAAATCAGTGATTGATTTAATTTTACCTGAAATTTTATCGCCTTTGTTATGTGTAGCAGCAAACTCATCCCAAGGATTAGTACGACACTGCTTCATACCCAATGAAATACGACGTCTTTCTTCATCGATTTCAAGGACCATAACTTCAACTGGGTCACCTAATGCAACAACTTTAGATGGGTTAACATTTTTGTTAGTCCAATCCATTTCAGAAACGTGAACTAAACCTTCAACGCCTTCTTCAATTTCAATAAAGCAACCGTAATCAGTTAAGTTATTAACTTTACCTGTTACACGTGTACCAGCTGGGTAGCGAGTGCCAATATCATGCCATGGATCTTCCGCCATTTGTTTCATACCTAATGAAACACGTGTCTTCTCTTTGTCAAACTTAAGAACTTTAACTTGGATTTCTTGACCGATTTCAACACACTCAGAAGGATGACGAACACGACGCCATGCCATATCTGTGATATGTAATAAACCATCGATACCACCTAAGTCGATGAATGCACCGTAGTCTGTTAAATTCTTAACAATACCTTTGATGACCGCACCGTCTTCCAATGTTTTAAGTAACTCATCTCTTTCTGCACTGTATTCTTTTTCTACAACAGCACGACGAGACAATACAACATTGTTACGTTTTTGATCAATTTTGATAACTTTAAATTCAAGATCACGCCCTTCAAGGAACGTAGTATCTCTAATAGGACGAACATCAACTAATGAGCCAGGTAAGAAAGCACGTAGTGCACCAACAGCAACCGTGAAACCACCACGAACTTTACCGTTAATACGACCAATAATTGTTTCTGCGCCTTCAAACGCTTTCTCGAGATCACCCCAAGCTTGATGTTTCTTCGCTTTATCACGTGAAAGTAAAGTTGCACCTAATCCATCTTCGATTAAATCTAAAGCTACTTCAACCTCGTCGCCAATTGCAACTTCAAGATCACCTTCAGCATTCAAAAATTGCCATCTTGGAATGACGCCTTCTGATTTTAATCCCGCACTAACGATAACTTTGTCGTTATCGATATCTACGACTGTACCCGTTAGCATTGCGCCTGCGCGCATTACCGTTTGTTTTTCACTTTCCGCAAATAATTCAGCAAAGCTCTCGCTCATTGTATTTATGTCCCAGACCAGTATTTGTAATCCTAGTCTCTATCTCTGTAGTTAAAAAAATAGCTGTATGTCATCACACAACCACCAAAAGTATTACTTAATAGTCAAAGCCAAGACTTTATTGATAACTTCATCGATGCTTAAAGCAGATGAATCCAAATATAAAGCATCCTCGGCCATGGATAACGGAGCTGCTTTTCGTTCGCTATCGCGACGATCACGCAACTCTATCTCTCGAGTAATCTGGTCAAGATTAGCATCAATTCCTTTTTCTTTCAACTGTTTAAATCGTCTTTTTCCTCTTTCTTCAGCGCTAGCGGTTAAAAACACTTTAAAAGGTGCCTCAAAAAAAACCACAGTGCCCATATCACGACCATCAGCAACTAAACCAGGCAGCTGACGAAAATCTTTTTGTTTTTGCAATAAAACGGCCCGCACCTCAGGATAGGCTGCAATGGTTGAAGCTGCCCCCCCTGTTTCTTCGGTAGGTAATCTATGCGTAATATCGACACCGTCCAATTTCACAGTTAAAGAATCATTACACTCAAATGCTAACTGCATTTCTCGTGCTATTTGCGCAATGGCTGCCTCGTCAGTTAAATCCACTTGCTTATCCAAAGCCGATATAGCCAATGAGCGATAAATCGAACCACTATCTAAATAATTCCAGCCTAGTTTTTTGGCAACTGCACGACTTACTGTGCCTTTGCCTGCGCCACTAGGCCCATCAATGGTTAAAACAGGAATAGTCATTATTTTTCCTCACTACTAATATTTAACCCAAGTTGACTTGCTAAGGCAACAAAGCCTGGAAACGAAGTATTTACATTGGCACAATCATCAATAAGGATAGTATCAGTTGCACGCAATCCGGCGATCGCAAACGACATAGCAATACGATGATCATGATGGGAAACCACTTTTCCACCGCCTATTGCACCACCTTGAATAATCATGCCATCTTCAGTAGGTTGCGCATTAACGCCTAAGGTTTGCAAACCATCTGCCATCACCTGAATACGATCACTCTCTTTGACACGTAATTCTTTTGCGCCGGTCAAAACCGTTTCACCTTCTGCACAAGCTGCCGCAACAAATATTACCGGAAACTCATCAATCGCTAATGCAACTAATGCTTCAGGAATGACAATACCTTTAAGTTGCGCACTTTGCACTCGAATATCAGCCACCGGTTCGCCACCAATCGTGCGCTGATTACTCAACTCAATATTCGCCCCCATCAATTTCAGAATATTGATAACGCCAGTCCGCGTAGGATTTACACCCACATGCCTTAAAGTTAAATCTGAATCTGGCGCTATAGAAGCCCCTACTAAAAAGAAAGCCGCGGAAGAAATATCACTCGGTACATCAATATCAGTCGCCGTTAATTTCCCTGACCTTGATACCGATGCTTGATTACCTTCTTGCTTAACAGGGTAGTTAAATCCCGTTAGCATTCTTTCCGTATGGTCGCGCGTGGGTGCAGGCTCAGTGACCGAAGTAACGCCATCCGCATATAAGCCCGCTAATAATAGACATGACTTAACTTGCGCACTGGCAATAGGCATATCGTAATGAATGCCATGTAATTCAGCTTTTCCACGTATCGTCAATGGAGCCCGCCCTTGATCTGCACTTTCAATTACTGCACCCATTTGACTTAAAGGGTCAATAACACGCTTCATAGGACGGCCCGATAAAGATTCATCACCCGTCAATACTGCATCAAACTTTTGACCAGCCAACAAACCACATAACAAGCGCATCGAAGTGCCTGAATTACCCAAATATAAAGGCTCTTTAGGTGCTTGCAAACCATCTAGGCCAACACCATGAATAGTTACTTCACCATTCACAGGCCCTTCAATTTTAACGCCCATAGCTTGAAAAGATCGTAAAGTCGCTAACGCATCATCACCTTCTAAAAAACCAGAAACATGAGTAACACCTTCAGCTAGAGAACCTAGCATAATAGAACGATGGGAAATGGATTTATCACCCGGCACACGCGCTTCACCGCGCAAATAACCGCCCGGTTGAACGGTAAAAGTAATCGATTGAGTCATAATTTTTGGTATTGATCTAAAAAACGTTGGCGCGCATTTCTGGCGTATGTAAAAGTATCGTACAATTCTTGAGTTTTATTCTGTTCAAGCATCTGATTAATACCTTGCAATTCTATACATAACTCTTGAATTAGCGGAATTATTTGCTCTTTATTGGCCATACAAATATCCAGCCACATGGTTGGGTCACTAGAAGCTATGCGGGTAAAATCCTTAAAACCGCCGGCAGCATATTTAAAAATATCTACCGTTTCATCTTTTTTACCCAATAAATCAACTAAAGAAAAAGCCAAGATATGCGGTAAATGGCTGGTCGCAGCTAATACGGCATCATGCTGCTCTACACTCATTAGCGAAACATCACTACCAATGGTTTGCCAAAATTCTTGTGCTACAAATAAAAAATCAGGGTCAGCTTGCTCAGCAGGCGTTAAAATCAAGCGCCTATTTTGAAATAGATCATCTAAAGCTGCTTCTACACCGCTATTTTCCGCACCTGCAATCGGATGTGCAGGGATAAAATTAGCTGGAATAAAACCAAATACGTCTTGTAGTGCTGCAACGACATTACCTTTAGTACTACCGGCATCCATATACAATGCTTTATCAGACCAGCAAGGAGCTAACTGCTTAAAAATAACAGGCATCGCTCCCACAGGCGTAGCAATCACAACACAATCCGCACCTGTTACAGCCTCAGCCAAATCAAAGCTATAGCTATCAATAACTTTTAATTCTTGCGCGCGTAATAAGTTAGCACTGTCTTGCTCACGACCATAAGCACTAATCTCTTTACATAGATTATTCTTTCTTGCTGCCCGCGCAATAGAGCCACCAATCAGCCCTACACCAATAATGCAGAGTTTGTTAAACATCGGCTAAAACAGCTTTTAAAGCACGAATAAAAAATTCATTTTCAGCTTGAGTACCAATACTAATACGTAAATGATTCGGCATTTCATAATTAGCGACAGGGCGAACAATCACTCCCTTATGCAATAGTGCTGTATTTATTGCATTCGCATCACGCTTTAAATCAACCGAGACAAAGTTACCTACTGATTCAATCCAAGACAAACCTAGATCAGCAAAAGCATCTGTTAATTGCTTCATTCCAGCATTATTAAGCACTACTGTTTGTTGCAAATAATCAGTATCACTTAATGCAACTTCTGCTGCCGCTAAGGCTAAAGCGTTATTATTAAAAGGTTGTCGTACGCGGTTAAGAATATCTGCCATTTCAGGACTAGATAAACTGTAGCCTATGCGTAAGCCAGCTAAACCATAAGCTTTAGAAAAGGTACGCGTAATCACTAGATTAGGATATTGTGCTAACCATGCAATTGAGCTGGGATAATCTTCTGTAGAAACATATTCAAAATAGGCTTCATCTAAAACTACAATAACCTGTTCAGGCACTGCCGCTAAAAACTCACTTAAAGCCAGCTCGGTCAGGTAAGTTCCGGTAGGATTATTCGGATTGGCAATAAAGATTAAGCGCGTTTTATCAGTAATTGCCATAAGCATACCCGGCAAGTCATGGCCATAATTAATTGCAGGTACTACTTTAGCTGTTGCACCAGCCGATTGTGTCACTATAGGGTAAACAGCAAAAGCATGTTGCGAAAAAATTACTTCTGAATCTGTGGTCAAAAAGGCTCGCGCTAAAATTTCTAAAATTTCATTAGAGCCATTACCTAAGGTAATTTGCTCGCTTGTTAGCATATATTTTTCCGACAAGGCGGCTTTTAATGCAAAAGCATTGCCATCAGGGTAACGTGATAATTCGGGAAAATTTTTCTGTATAGCGGCCAACACTTTTGCGCTAGGGCCTAAAGGATTTTCATTAGAAGCCAGCTTAACAATTTCACTCAGCCCTAATTCACGTTGTAACTCAGAAACAGGCTTGCCACCTTGGTAAGGAACTAGTTTTTGTACGCCAGAAGTGGCTAATGCGCTGATGCTTTGCATATATTTATCGGTATTGTTTTGAAAAAAGGCGGATAAAAATCCGCTCTGACTATTAACTGCTATAAATGAGGCTACGAACTTAAGATGGGACAGCTTATAACTCGTAGGGCGGACTTCAGTCCGCCATTGCTAAAAAGCGGACTGAAGTCCGCCCTACAAATAGGGTAAACGTCCCATTTTAAATTTGTCGCGCCTTAAAATGGAATCCACAAATAAAGTAAAGCTATAAAACAGCTTTAGGATAAGAACCTAAAACCTTGATCATAGTTACTCGAGATTGCAGGTCACTCAAAGCTAAAACCACATTTTTATCGGCTTGATGCCCATCAATATCTATAAAAAACAGATAATCCCATAAACCTTGACGCGAAGGACGAGACTCAATCTTGGTTAGACCAATATTATGTTTAGCAAACGGCTCTAAAATACTATATAAAGCACCGGAATGATTTTTGGTAGAGATCAATAATGAGGTTTTATCCTGGCCCGTAGAATTAGCCGTTAGCTTGCCGACAATAACAAAGCGCGTGGTATTATCTAGCTCATCTTCAATATTGCATTCTAGCAAATTTACATTATAAATTTCAGCTGCCAATTCACCCGCAATCGCCGCTGCACCTTCCTGTGATGACGCAATTCTAGCCGCTTCAGCATTACTACTGACTTCCGTACAACGAACTCTCGGTAAGTTTTCTTCCAGCCATTTACGGCACTGAGCTAATGATTGTCTATGCGAAAAAACCTCAGTAATTTCATTTAAATTTTCAACATTAGATAACAAGTTATGATTAATTCTAATCGCAACTTCACCACAAACCTGTAATGGCGATATGACAAAGCGATCTAAAGTATGCGTCACCATACCTTCAGTTGAGTTTTCGATAGGTACCACGCCAAACTGACAATGACCATTTTCTACCGACTCAAAAATTGCTTCAATCGTAGGCACTGGCTCAGCCTTCACAGCCTGACCAAAATGCTTAAACGCGGCTTGCTGAGTAAATGTACCTTCTGGCCCCAAATAAGCCACTTGCAAAGGCTTTTCTAAGGCTAAACAAGCCGACATTAACTCTCGAAAAAATCGTGCTGCCGTATCATCACTTAAAGGCCCAGGATTTAATTCTTGAATACGCCTAAGCACTAATGCTTCTCGGTCAGGGCGATAAAAGCAAGACTCTTCACCTGCGGCCATTTTAGTCTTAGCCACTTCTTCAGCTAAACTAGCGCGCTTATTAATTAGATGCAATATTTCCTTATCAATAGCATCAATCTGACTTCTTAATTCAGAAAGGGGTATTACGTTACTCATAGCGTCAATAAAGTAATTTAGTGAGTTCGTTCAAATTCAGCCATAAACTGAACTAAAGCCTCCACACCTGATTCAGGCATGGCATTATAAATACTCGCGCGCATTCCACCTAATAAGCGGTGTCCTTTTAACGCCAAAAAGCCCTGCTCTTGAGCGGCTTTAAGAAAAACAGACTCCAGCCCCTTATCAGCAAGAATAAAAGGCACATTCATACGCGATCTATCAGCAATAGCAACAGGGTTACTGTACAAACTAGAGCGATCTATAGCCGCATATAAACTTTGCGCTTTACGCTGATTGACCTGTTCAATACCGGCAATTCCACCTTGCGCTTTTAACCATTGCAAGACCAAGCCGACTAAATACCAACTATAAGTTGCCGGTGTATTGAGCATTGATTCGTGCTCAACTTGTTGCTGATAATTAAACACATCAGGCAAGGCTGATTGCGCCTTACCCAGTAAATCTTCTCGAACAATCACAATTGTTACGCCAGCAGGCCCCATATTTTTCTGAGAACCGGCATAAATCAAACCGAATTTACTGACATCAATCTGGCGCGATAATATATTAGACGACATATCCGCAACTAAGGGCAAACCACCGGCCTCTGGAACATTAGCAAACTCAAGACCATGAATCGTCTCATTCGGTGTGTAATGCAAATAAGCCGCTTGCTGATCTATATTCCATGTTGATGGGTCAGGTATCGCGGTAAAATTATTCGCTTCAGCACTAGCTGAAACAACAACATCACAATAATTTTTAGCGGCTTTTAGCGCTTTACCCGACCATGCGCCTGTATTGATATAACAAGCCTTCGTTTTATTCCCTAGAATATTAGCTGGAATAAATGAAAACTGCGCAGTAGCGCCGCCCTGTAAAAACAATAGCTTGTAATTATCAGGAATTGCCATTAATTCTCTTAAATCACGGTGCAAAGCTTCAGCAATGCCCATAAATTCAGAACCGCGATGACTCATTTCCATCACGGACATACCTGAACCTTGCCAATCGAGCATTTCAGCTTGCGCCTGCTTTAAAACAGACTCGGGCAACATTGAAGGCCCAGCACTGAAATTATAGATTTTACTCATTTTCAGACTCGCCTTCGTCAGAGTCTAAGGTATCCAGCTGTTCATCGATGACTTTAGCAGCCTCGTTCATTTCTTGAGTTTCAGCATCAATTTGTGACTCGTCTAGTTCTTCATCGGATTCATCTTCAACTAAACCATCAATTTTATCAACACCCACTAATTTTTCAGTCGCATCTAAACGAATAACTTTAACACCTTGAGTATTACGCCCCACGATTGAAATTTCATTAACTCGGGTACGCACTAATACGCCACCATCAGTAATCAACATAATTTCATCATTATCTGAAACTAAAACGGCTCCAACTACCTCACCATTTCGTTCAGATGTTTGCATCGAAATCATGCCCTGACCTCCACGCTTATGACGTGTAAATTCTTCTAATTTAGTACGCTTACCGTAACCATTTTCAGTCACATTAAGCACTGTACCTTCCGAAGAAGTGATCATAGAAATAATTTTTTGCCCTTCACCCAGACGCATACCACGAACACCGGTCGCCGTACGCCCCATTGAACGAACATCAGTTTCGCTAAAGCAATTTGCTTTACCATTACTACTAAATAACAGAATATTCTGCTCGCCATCAGTGACAGCCACGCCGACCAAACTATCGCCCTCACGTAAATCAATCGCAATTTTGCCGTTTGATCTTTGACGTTCAAATTCTTTTAATGGTGTCTTCTTAACGGTTCCCGCTTCCGTTGCCATAAAGATAAACTGCGATTCACTGTATTCACGTACAGTCAACATCGCACTTATTTGCTCATCTTTTTCTAATGGCAATAAATTAATAAACGGCTTGCCACGAGAAGCACGACTAGCAATCGGCAGCTGATAAACTTTTAACCAATACACTTTACCGGCTGAAGAAAAACACAAAATCGTATCATGGGTATTAGCTACGACTAACTTTTCTACAAAATCTTCTTCTTTAGTCGCTGTCGCTGATTTACCACGCCCACCTCGGCGCTGCGCTTGATAATCTTCAAGTCGCTGAGTTTTCACATAACCTTCATGCGACATGGTAACGACCACATCTTCTTCAGTAATAAAGTCCTCTTCAGATAAGCTTAGAAGATCTCTAACAATCTCAGTACGACGCTCATCAGCATACTCTTCCTTAATGGCTTCCAATTCTTCACGAATCACTTCCATTAAGCGGATTGCACTGCCTAGAATTTCTAGGTAGCCATCAATTAACTCTAATAATTGCTTATACTCATTGACAATTTTTTCTTGCTCTAAGCCCGTCAAGCGATGTAAACGCAAGTCTAAAATAGCCGAAGCTTGTGCCTCAGAAAGACGGTATTCAGAGCCATGTATACCAAAAACCAATTCTAAGCCATCTGGTCTCGAACGGCTTTCGTCTGCATGCTCTAATAAAGCAGCAACTAAACCCGCATCCCAAGACTTTGATAACAAGCCGACTTTAGCTTCTGCAGGATTTGCAGCCGCTTTAATTAAAGCAATCATCTCATCAATATTGGACATGGCCACAGCCAAACCTTCCAATACATGCGCACGTTCACGCGCTTTGCGTAACAAGTAAATAGTACGACGCGTAACCACTTCACGACGATGATTAACAAAGGCATGCAAGATTTCTTTTAAATTCATGCATTTTGGTCGACCATCTAAAATAGCAACCATATTAATACCAAACACAGTTTTCATCTGCGTCTGCTTATATAAATTATTCAGAACAACTTCAGGTACTTCGCCACGACGTAGCTCAATAACCATGCGCATACCGTCTTTATCAGACTCATCACGCAGACCTGAAATGCCTTCGATTTTAGCTTCTTTAACTAATTCAGCAATTTTCTCTAATAAGCGCGCTTTATTCACCTGATAAGGCAATTCGGTAACAATAATAGCTTGCCTGCTGCCATCTCTAAAATCTTCTACATGACTACGTGCACGAATATGCGCGCGTCCTCGACCCGTCATATAGGCATCATAAATACCAGAAACCCCATTAATAATTCCTGCTGTAGGGAAATCAGGTCCTGGAATATGTTCCATTAAATCTTTAATGCTAACATCAGGGTTATCAATCAGTGCTAAACAAGCCCCAATAACTTCGCCTAGATTATGTGGCGGTATATTAGTTGCCATACCTACAGCAATACCAGAAGAACCATTGACCAATAGTGCAGGCACTCTTGCCGGCAAAACAACAGGTTCTGATTCTGAATCATCATAGTTAGAGGCAAAGTTGACCGTCTCTTTATCTAAATCCGCCAACATTTCATGCGCAATTTTTGACATACGTACTTCGGTATAACGCATCGCAGCAGGTGAATCACCATCGACCGAACCAAAGTTTCCTTGACCATCAACTAGCATATAACGCAAAGAAAAAGGTTGCGCCATACGTACGATCGTATCGTAAACCGCAGTATCACCATGAGGATGGTATTTACCGATCACGTCCCCGACGACACGAGCAGATTTTTTATAGGGTTTATTCCAATCATTACCCAATACATTCATTGCATATAAAACGCGACGATGAACCGGCTTTAGACCATCTCTAACATCAGGAAGTGCTCGCCCTACAATAACGCTCATTGCATAATCAAGGTATGACTTCTGCATCTCGTCTTCGATAGTAACTACGGTAATTTCTTTAGCAAATTCTGACATTAGTCCATCTATATAATAAAGCTGATAATTCGATTTATCGGCAAATGTTTCTTAAATAATCTAGCCTTTTACAACCGGATCAACCTAAATTACAACAACCGCTTATTATAGCAAATTAAGTCTCCTTAGGAGCTTAAAGTTAATAAAACTTCTTTCCAGATACCAATAGCTCAAAAAACTGCCTTACATCTTCTTGAGCTTGCAATAACAAGGAGAAAAATTGCTTCTGATCTAAGCTAATTACCGACCTGCGTTCAAAAGGGATTGCTTCCCATAACTCGCTAACCGAATCTTGGTCATACACCAAAGCCGTGCAAAAAATAGTCGCTACATGAAGTATTTGAGCATCTAATCGGTGTGCTAATGCCATTTCAGGTGTTAATTGATAAGCAATCGCCTCATACAAAGAATCAGGCAACCCCCAAGACTTAACCAACTCCCCTCCGACATCAGCAAAAGTAAAGCTAATCATTTCTTGCTCAATGACAGGCACTAGCTCTGCATTATAATCAGCCAGCTTAAGTACTTTTGAAGATAACTCTGGAAGCTTCTGATAGAGAACCAGAGAACCAATTTTATGCAATAAACCAGCTAAAAATAAGCGCTCCGCATGCAAAACCGAACTTTCCTTAGCCAACAGTTTAGCGATCACACCACACTGAACACTTTGCATCCAAAAATCAGTCATATCAACCAGATCGCTAGGTATATCATTAAATACATCCACCACGGAAGTCGCTAAAACTAAGTTTTGTAAGTCCTTAATACCAACTATTGCAACAGCCCGACTAATCGTATCAATACGTGATTGAAAGCCATAAAAAGAACTATTGACCAACTTAAGCAAACGCATACTGAGAGCAGGATCTTTAGCAATGACCTGACCGATCTCAAGCGCTGCAAACCTTGGGTCATTAACCATTTTTTCTATTTGATGATAGATATCCGGCAGAGAAAACAAGGTAACACTACCCTGCACTAAAGATTCAGCAGTCAAAGTGACATTAGTATCAACCATTACTTTTCTTATACAGACTTAAGACGTGCTTTACATATTTTTGCGTTTCGGGGTACGGTGGGATTTGATTGTGGTATTTTTTAACGGCATTTTCCCCTGCGTTATACGCAGCGATAGAAAGTGTTAAATTATCATCAAATAAACCGATCAAATACTTTAGATAACGAGTGCCTGCAAAAATGTTTTGCTTGGGATCTTTGCGGTTTGTTGCGCCATATTGAAGTGCCGTTGCAGGCATTAACTGCATTAAGCCCACTGCCCCAGCACTTGAAATGGCTTTCGCATCATAAGCAGATTCTGCATGAATAACCGCATGCACTAACTTCGGATCTAGACCATGCTTTTTTGCAGCTGCAGCAATGATGGGCGTATATTTCTTTTTATTTTTCTGTAAATGCTTAAATGCGATCGCATAACCTTTAGGCTTACTACGAATAATCAGTTTATATTTTTTATGACTAGGCTCATCCGTGTAATAAACACTACCGTCAGCCGCAGTATATTTATAGACATCTGCTAATGCCGCAGGAATAACAAATAACAAACTCAAAAAAACAAGTAGAAATTTCATTGCTTAACTATCCGCTAAATAACCAGCAATATCTTCCTTGGAAAAACCAATTTTCTTTGCCACGCGATGCGCATGACTGACCCTTGAGATTCCTGGAATTAACTTATGAGTTGGATCTTCATCAACAAACTCAACCTGCAAAGCCACACCTTTACGCTCTGCAAGAAAATGATCGGCTAACTGGTGGTTATGAGTAATGAGAACCGTATTATTACCTTTTTGATAAAAACCATTGAGTACATTCGCTGAAGTCTCCATTTTTTCTTCAAAGGTTGTCCCTTCTGATAACTCATCTAAGACAATCAGGCTTTTTTCCGTACTCGCTAAAAATATATCTTTAGTACGTTTTAATTCCGTGCCAAAACGCCCTTCACCATCATCTAGCTGGCTAATTTCGGGGACTTGATAAAAAATCCTATCCGCAACCGTTAATGTTGCTTGCGCAGCAGGAACATAACCCCCAATCTGCGCCAGTAGTTGAATTTGCGTTAAGGTTTTGCAAAATGCAGTTTTACCCCCACTATTCGGGCCGGTAATTAAGACTAATTTTTCATCATCAATAGAAAAATCATTTCCTACATAAGCAGAGTCAGCTTTACTTAATACTGGATTTTTAGCATTTTTCAAATTGATTTTATGATGCTCAGCTGCGATCAACTCAGGAAGAACCATAGACTCAGCACTAGACTCCGCATATTGCACTAAGGACAACAGCTCATCGATTTGACCCAAAGCATCTAACACCTTAGCTACGTCATCTGATTTTCTATATTCCTCACGCAAAGGCTTAATACAACTATCTCGATCAAAACCACCAATCAGAGGAAAATAAACTAAAGCGAGCGGCGCAAGAAAAATGGCAAACATTGGCGAAAAACTGATCAAGCCAATTGGTACAAATAAATTAACTACAATTAAAGTAGCAAACACAAACCCAATCAATAATGGCTTAAAAATATGCGGTTTAAAAATAATTGCGGGACTCAGGCTCTTTCTATCTATTTTGCTCTGTATACTTTTCTCAGTAATATAGGCAGGACCCGACATTAATGAATAAGCACGCGTTTTGGTAAAGGCTTTGATTTCATTCAGCAACACATCAAGATAAGTACTTTTTGGTTGATCAAGCGTCAATAGACCCGCAACAAAACCTAATATAAAGCGGGTTCCACGCCTATATTGCGTATATCCATAGCCCTCAATTTCTGCATCATCTCTAGCCGTTCCACCTGACCCTAAAAATTTAGCAAATAATAGTTGATAAAAAGACTTTTCATCTTTTTTAGCATTCTCCACTAATCGCACTAAAGTCGCTTTCAGCTCAGGATTAGCCTGTATTTCTTTGAGTGCTTCCTGCTTATCTGCAATAGCTTGCAAGCCATCCAAGGGTTGCGCTAAAGAACGATATAAAACCGCTTGACCAATCGTTGTTTGAGCATAGTTAATCGTATCGAAAACACTATCAACTTCTATACTTTTAAATGCGCCGGCATCCAGCACGCCTTCGCCTGTTTTAGCTGGCTGGCTAATTCGAACTTCGGGCCACTGCTCATTCCACGCTTTTAAAATAGTCATATTATTTTTTCTTCTTCTTATTTTTATCTAACAGACCAAAGACAATAATGGCCGACACCACGATTCCCGACATTATAATATTTTCCTGCGTAGCACCTAATAAATAAGCAGCTCCACATCCAATACCCATACCGACCCCGGTAAAAGCCAAGCTACGCATTAAGCGACAAAAAGCACAATTATCAGGATCATAAGCACGCATAATTAGTTCGCCTTATTTTCTATTAAATCGACCATAAGCTGCACATTAGCTTCTGAGTCATTTAAACAAGGAATATAACGATACTGCTCGCCACCTGCTTCAAGAAAAATTTCTTTATTAGTCATATTAATTTCTTCTAAAGTTTCTAAGCAATCAATTGCAAAGCCGGGGCAAATAATATCAATATTTTTAAAGCCTTCCTCAGGCAGTGCCATTAAGCTCTCTATACAATAAGGCTGCAACCATTTCGCCTTACCAAAACGCGATTGAAATACCACTCGCCATTTATCGCCTTTCAAGTTTAACTTTTTAGCAATTAACTCCGCCGTTTTAAGGCATTGATAATAATAAGGGTCGCCTTTTTTAGTTAAAACATCTGGTAGACCATGAAAAGACATTAATAAAAGTTCGCTAGCTGGCTGTTTCTGCCATTCTTGCTGAATGGAATCAGCAATTGAACTTATATATAAGGGGCGCTGATGGTACTCACTAATAAAATGTAATTCAGGAATATAACGCCATTGCATTAATTCTGTCGCTACAGCATCAAACACACTAGCAGTCGTGGTTGATGAATATTGCGGGTATAAAGGCACAATAGTGATTTGTTCACACTGTGCCTTTTTTAATTTACGCAACTGAGATATTAATGACGGGGCACCATAACTCATTGCCATTGAGACAATCGTGCGAGGATTATCCTGATAATGCGCGGCTACTTTATCAGTTAAATCTTGAGTCAAAAAAGTGAGAGGCGAACCTCTTTCAGTCCAAACTTCAGCATAGGCTGCTTTAGATTTACGTGGCCGGAAAGGCAATATAAAAAAGTTTAAAATAACCCACCACAATGAACGCGGTAAATTAACTACTCGTGGATCACTCAAAAATTCGCGTAAAAACCGTCTAACAGAGCGTACCGTTAAGTGCTTAGGAGAGCCTAAATTAACAATTAAAATCCCACGCTTTTTTTGAGCCACAACAGCCACTCCTTATGAGCGATTAATTAAACTTAAAAATTCTGCACGGGTACTCATTTCTTTACGGAAAATCCCCGTCATAACGGATGTTGTCATCACTGAATTTTGCTTTTCAACACCACGCATCATCATGCACATGTGCTTAGCCTCAATCACAACCGCAACACCTTTAGCACCAATTGCTTCATCGACTGCATCAGCAATTTGCTTAGTTAATTTTTCTTGAATTTGTAAACGACGCGCATACATATCAACAATTCTTGCCAATTTAGATAGGCCTAAAACCTTACCTTGTGGCAAGTAAGCAATATGACATTTGCCGACAAAAGGCAATAAATGATGCTCACATAAAGAATACAGTTCAATATCCTTTACAATCACCATATCTTCAGTATCTGCTTCAAAAATAGCGCCATTCAAAACCTCTTCCAAAGTTTTGTTATAGCCATTATTTAAGAACTCAAAAGCTTTGGCGGCTCTTTTAGGTGTATCAACTAAACCTTCACGAGTTACATCTTCGCCAATTGCTTCAATAATTTTGCTGAAATGTTCTTCCATCATTCGTCTCTAAAATAAAATAGTCGTTAAGTATACATCATCCTTGTACTAATTCTAATGCCTGTAAGACAACATTCTCATCTGCACCCGCCTTAGGCCCATAGGTACTTAGGTGTCTACGCCATGCTCTTGCCCCTTGAACACTATGAAATAAACCTAATATATGCCGCGTTATACTGTGTAAGCGCACTCCAGCCGCCAATTGCTCTTGTATATAAGGCAATAAAGCGAAGACTACCTCTTCGCGTGTTTTAACTAGAGTATCTTGCTGGTAAATCAGTCTATCTGCTTCCGCCAATAAGTAAGGATTATGATAAGCCTCTCGACCAATCATAACGCCATCTACGCCCTGCATTAACTCAATACTTTGCTCTAAGGAACTAATACCACCATTAATAATAATTTCTAAATGCGGAAAATCTTGTTTGATTTGCTGCACAACATCATAGCGCAAAGGTGGAACATCCCTATTCTGCTTTGGTGACAAGCCCGATAACCAAGCCTTACGCGCATGTATAATAAAAGTACGGCAACCGCCATCAGCCACTTTACTAATAAAATCAACCAATTCCTCATAGGAATCTTTATCATCAATACCTATGCGTGATTTTACGGTAATGGGGATATTTACTGCCTGCTGCATGGCAGCAATACATTCCGCAACTAAATCAGGCTCCGCCATTAAGCAGGCACCAAAACGTCCATTTTGCACACGATCACTCGGGCAACCTACATTTAAATTTACTTCATCATAGCCATAATCTTCAGCCATTCTGCTGCATAGCACCAAATCTTGCACAGAACTACCCCCTAACTGCAAAGCAAGCGGATGTTCTTGCGGGGAAAAACCTAAATGCCGTTGCACATCACCATTCATTAATGCTCCAGTCGTCACCATCTCGGTATATAAAACGGCGTGACTTGACAGCAAGCGATGAAAGTAGCGGCAATGCCGATCTGACCAGTCGAGCATTGGCGCAACACATACCGCATGATATGGTATACCCATGATATTACTTGATTTGTCTTGTAACATTATTGTTTATTTCTGTACATTTTAAACCTTTTTAAATAGAATAGTCCGCTTATAATCCGTCACAACTATTCTGACGGACTAAAAAGGTGGATTTATGGCATCAATTAGAAGTAGAAAAAAGAAAGATGGGAGTATAGCGTATTATGCAGAAATATTAATACGCCGCAAAGGAGAAATCTTACATCGTGAAGGACGGACTTTTCAAAGACGAGCACTTGCTAAAGCATGGTCCGCCAAAAGAGAACTCGAATTACAACAAAAAGAAGTATTTTCAGCACCAGAAAAGTTAATTATTTCTGAGCTAATAAATGAATACATTGAAAATTTCACTTCTGGACGAACAAAGCTGTCTGACTTACAAAAACTCGCTAAATCAGACCTAGCAAAAAAAGATATATACAAGTTAACCAGCTCTGATGTTATTAAACACTGCATAGAAAGAAATAAGACTGCGAAACCACAAACTGTTACAAATGATCTCATCTGGTTAAAATCATCCTTAGATACAATAAAAGGTGTACATAACTATGACTTTTCACTTGAAATGATTTCCTCAGCAAAAGCAGTTTTACGCAAGGAAGGATATATTGCAAGGTCAGATGAGCGCAACAAACGGCCCACAAAAAAAGAATTATGGATGCTAAGTAGAGCATATTACACAAAAAAAGCCCCTTACCTTCACATGCTATGGTTTAGTATATTCAGCTCTAGGCGAATTAGCGAGGTATGCAATCTAATGTGGGCAGATATAAATCACGACAACAGAACCATTTATGTAAGAGACATCAAATCGCCAGGAAAAAAGCCAATTAGTCTATGGGCAAAATTACCAAGACCTGCATATAAAATCATCATGAGACAACCCAAAACAAGTGATAAAATTTTCCCATACAACCCAGGAACCGTCAGTGATATGTTTACTAAAACATGTAAAAGACTTGGCATTCAGGACTTACATTTACATGACATGCGACACGAATCAATCAGCAGGCTGTTTGAAAAAAAGTTGAGCATTAATGATGTATGCCAAGTTTCGTTACATCAAAGCTGGACTAGCTTGAAAATTTATACAAATACAAATCCAGGAGATTTAGATATTTAATTTTCCTGAATAAAACAGTTACTTCACCATATAAAATATAACAACAACCCAAAATAATACTAATAATTCATGTATGTCACGAGACTAGCAACTCCTTATTTAAATAAGGCATTCTACTAATTTCTCAACATACTTTGAACGAATCTTTCAGATGCCAATTCACCTTTTCCACCCTAGACTATAATGAACGAATAAGCCATACCAATTCTCTATCTTTATATCGAAGTAGCTTATTGATAGATCGGGGGGGATTAAAAGTGCAGGGGGGGGGGTCAAAAGCATATGCTTACCATCTAACAAAATCAAATAGTTATACTTCTAAATTAATGAGTTCGATTTCTGTATACTATTGATTTTACTTGTTTCCCCACACTTTTAGTCACACCCTGATAGAACCTTAACTCAATAAAGCTAAACCGACTACTTGTCAAAATTGAAGGAGACTCTAATTATTAGATAGCTTCAAACCCCCACTTATACTCAACTCAACCTCACCTTACATCAGCCTATTTTGTTACTATCAAATTCTTGCGGCAAACACTTCAAATACAGTGATTTCATCAATTGCGGTGAAACTCAAAATAAAACGCAACTCCGCAACTTACCGCAGGACTCACGAACAATCGCAGCAATTGAAAGCATGGCGATTAGTATTTTAGACCCTGTCGTCGAGCAATTTGGTGAGATAAAATTGACTTATGGACTCTGCTCCAATGATTTATTACTCCACATTAAGAAACGCCCTTCGCCTGGAATAGCGCCACAACTAGATCAACATGCTGGCTATGAAGTTAATTCCAAAAACAATCGCATTTGTAAACGTGATGGATTTGCTTGTGATTTTTATGCGCTCAATACGGATTCATTAACCGTTGCTAAATGGATAGTTACTCACCTACCATTTGACCGGCTGTATTTTTACGGTAAAAATAGACCTATTCATATCAGTATTGCCCCTGAAAACAGTTATGCTATTACCCTTTTAGAGCAAGCACCGACTGAGCGGCGCATACCGAAAAACATTAAGAAAGAGCAATTTTTGCTTAAAGAGTAATCAATGGACGCAGTACAATTCAATCAACTTATTAAATCAGTTAAGCTTGGCAAACTGGTTGGTAATGCTCGCTATCTGCATATCAGTGCGTTTCATGAAATACCACCAGAATTAAAAGACTTTATTATTTTAATTGCTAATGCACTAAAGATATCTGCAAGCGATTGGAATATTATTAAGCTACATACCCAACAATTTCGGCTTTCTTACCTGAATTATCCTCAATTTCACGAAGATTCTTACCCAGCCTTACACAATAGTATTACCGTTGATTTAGATAATAAAACCCAGAAAATCGCGAATTACACAGCCACTGAAAATGCACCTATTTTGCATCGTAAAGAGCTGTTTATCAGTCCTACGGATGAACATTATGCAGAATTCGTTAGTATTACTGAAGAAGGTGAAGCGGCTGGGCTCTATGAAAATAGTCGTATTATTGGCTTTAAGAAATCCTGGGAACGCGTTATTAATCAACATGGCTATGAGCTAGTTGACGGGCGCTTATTTCGATTAAGTGCGGTGATAAATTCAGCAACACCAGACAATAAGATTGACCGCCATAAAACAGCTATACAGCGCCAATCCTTGTCTTCTCCCATGAAAGCTTTAGCAAAACACAGTTACTTAAATGGTGAATATACGGTCTTTGATTATGGCTGTGGTTTGGGCGATGATTTAAAAGAGCTCGAAGCACACGGCATTGATGCCGCTGGGTGGGACCCTACGCACCGCCCTGAAGTGGAACGCTTTGCTTGTGATTTAGTGAATATCGGCTTTGTTATTAATGTTATTGAAGATAGAGAAGAACGTATTGAAGCCGTTCAACTAGCCTTCGAGCTCGCCGAAAAATTATTAGTCGTTTCAGCCATGATTGCGGGTGATGCACATATACAAAAATTCACACCTTATAAAGATGGCGTAATCACCTCACTAAATACTTTCCAAAAATACTTTTCTCAATCTGAACTACAAGGCTTTATTGAAAATACACTTGATGAAAATGCTATCGCAGTAGGACCTGGAATTTTCTTTGTTTTTAAAGACAAGCTTGAAGAGCAGCTCTTTTTAGCTAACCGGCAAACACGACATCATAATTGGAAACAAATCACCACACGCCCAACGAGTAGCAAAGAAAAGTTTGAGTTAGTTTATGTAGAGCATGAAGCGCTTTTTAAAGAATTCTGGAATACCTGCCTGATTTTAGGTCGCATCCCAGCTAATGATGAATTTTCTGATTCAGATAAAATCAAAGAATTGGTTGGCTCACACCATAAAACCTTCACTCTGCTCGATAGCCTTTTTGAAGACAATGAGTTTGCACAAGCCGAACAGTATCGTAAAGAGGATTTATTAGTGTATTTTTCCTTATCTCAATTTGATAAAAGAAAACCTTACACGCAATTGCCCGATCAACTACAACTTGATGTAAAAGCCTTTTTTGGAAATTACAATAACGCCATTGAAATCGCTCGTGAATTATTATTTTCTGTGGCAGACACCGAACTGATTACAAAAACAAGCTTAGCCGCACAAGCACACTTACCCGCCTATAGTTTACTCGCAAATCATTCACTCACTTTTCACAAAGACTTTATTGACCTTTTACCTTCCCTGCTGCGTATTTATGTCGGCTGTGGCGTTCAACTTTATGGCGAACTTGATGACATACAACTGATTAAAATTCATTTCCATTCAGGCAAAGTGTCTTTTATGGGCTATGAAAATTTTGATGACTCACCGTTGCCCTTACTCAAAGAACGCATTAAAGTGAAGTTAGCGCAGCAATCTGTAGATTATTTTGATTATGTAGAAGAATACGCTCAGCAACCGCTGTATTTTAAATCACACTATCTCACTGAAGATTACCCTAACTACAAAAAACAAGTCAGCTTCGATAAAAAAATTGAGCTGTTTTTACCCGCCAATAATCGATATGGTATCAAGCTCGATACGTTAAAAAATATCTTAGATAATAATCAAATGGAAATTAAAGGCTTTCGCTTTTATGCCAAAAAGTAATTAACCTTGTAAATTTGGATTTGAAATCCATATTTACAAGGTTTAAAGTGATTTTTTCAATGACCCATTAAGAGCGCTAAAAGCTAACACTCAAGAGTATTCAAACCAAAAGTAGATTCTGCCTTCTTTTCATTAAAAGACATTGACAAAAAATTACAACTTACTTAAGGTGTCAATATGTCACCACAACAAAAGGAAAGACACCATGCCCACAGTCAATAATGAGCGCATTACCGCAAGAGTAAGTGAACAAATCAAAGAAACACTGATAGCTGCTGCTGACTTAACAGGATCAACACTCAATCAGTTTTTAGTGCAATCAGCCCTTGAAAAAGCAGAAAGTATCATTGAAAAAGACAAAATAATACACCTTAGCAATAAAGATACTCAGCTCTTTTTTGATATACTGGAAAACCCACCAGAGCCCAATACAAAACTAAAAAATGCAGTTAAAAATTACCGATCCAACATTCAGTGAGTTCAACTGTAAACATTGAGCCACTAACTAAAGCACATAATAGAATTGGATTTGACTGCGGCAACCAAGCATTAAATCATTTTTTGCAAAAAATAGCGCGTCAACATAGGGATAAAGGCCTATCTAAAACCTTTGTTCTTATTGATACAGAACAACCGACAAAAATTATCGCCTATATGAGCCTAGTCATGTGTGAAGTGCTAACTGAGGACATTCCTCACCAATGGAAAAAGAAATACCCTAGCAGAATTCCTGCCGCCAAATTGGCAAAATTAGCTGTTTCTATTGATCAGCAAAGAAAAGGATATGGCGAAACATTATTGATTGATGCGATACAAAAAACCTTAAATGTAAGCAAAACAATGGGGCTTGCTGGGTTATTTGTTGATGCCAAACATAAGCAAGCAAAAACCTATTATCAGCAATTCGGCTTTTTATCCTTACCTGAACAGCTAGATAACCTATTTATGCCACTGTCTACCATAGACGAAAGCTTTACAACTAAAAATACATCCGAAGCAAACTAAATGCCTGAACAAAAGAAATTAAGAACCCTTCCCTTAAATAGCCCCATTTATCTCGACTACGCCGCCACTACACCCGTCGCTCCTGAAGTTGCAGCATGCATGATGCAACATCTTACTGCCGATGGGATTTTTGCTAACCCCTCATCCATACAGCACTGCTTTGGTGAACAAGCAGAAATGGTCGTGGAAAATGCACGATCAACGATAGCCAACTATCTGCATTGCAAAGCAAAGGAACTAATTTTTACGTCGGGTGCAACCGAGTCTAACAACCTAGCCATTAAAGGCATCGCTTATAGCCGGCGAGATCAAGGTAATCATATTATTACCGTTGCAACAGAGCATAAAGCCACTTTAGATACCTGCAAACAACTAGAAAAAGAAGGCTTTAGCGTGACCTACTTAAAGCCAGATATCAATGGCCTCATTAGTATTGAACAACTAAACCATGCCATTACAGAAGCCACCTTATTAGTCTCCATCATGCAGGTGAACAATGAAACAGGCGTGATACAAGATATTGCAGCTATTGCAAAGCTCACTAACGAAAAGAGTATTTTATTACATGTCGATGCCGCACAAAGCGCAGGAAAAATAGCGATTGATCTAAGTCAATTACCGATAGATTTATTGTCCCTCTCCGCGCATAAATTTTACGGGCCTAAAGGAATCGGTTGTTTATTTATCCGTAACCGCGCCAGAATGCATTTACAACCACTCATTCATGGCGGTGGACAAGAATACAGTCTACGTCCAGGCACTTTAGCAACACACCAAATTGTGGGTATGGCAAAAGCATTTGAATTAGCTCATGAGCGATTAAATGATGATGCCCAACATATCACTTCACTACGCCACGCATTCCTAAAGCAATTAGAAAATCTTGGTGGCATCACGATTAATGGCAGTTCCAAATCCTATCTACCCAACATTATTAATATTAGCTTTGAAAATGTCAGCTCAGACTCATTAATCATTGCACTGAGAGATAAAGTCGCCCTCTCTTCCAGCTCCGCGTGTAATTCTGGCGCTGTCGAAGCCTCTTATGTTTTAAGAGCAATGGGGATTGAAGGTGAAAGACTATACTCTGCCGTAAGGTTTAGCTTTGGACGCTATACGACAGAGCAAGAGATAAAACAGGCGGGGGAAATTATTTGTACTGAAGTTAGGCGACTAAGGGTACTTGCCGCGTAATAAGCCTACGCTTTAAAGTTTACAAACTTTTAGCCTTTAAAAACTCAAGCATATCTTCATTATGAACACGACTATAAATTTCTTCTACAGACAAGATCAAATCAATTGATTCAAAAAAAACTTCATCACCTAAAAAATAATGCTTAGGCAGCCAGTTTTCACTCCGGCGTAGCACCTGAAGATCAACAAAATCCTGCTCAATTAGCACATATTCTTGCACACTAAGCATATTAATATAGCTCATCAGCTTAATAGTTTCATCCACTCGCCGCGTGGATTTAGACAGCACCTCGACAATAATCACCGGTGATTCGGTGTAATACTCATTATCCGACGTATCATCACAAACCACCATGACATCAGGATAAAAGAAATTCGAGCCTATTTTTACTTTCATATCTGAACTAAAAATATCACAAGGCGTTCCTTTTAAATGGTTTCTAAATTCACCATAAATATTCCCTGCAAGACGCTCATGATTTTTGCTCGCACCCGCCATAGCAAACACGCCGCCATTAATCAACTCATGCTTAATTTCACGTTTTAATTCACTTTTCAGGTAATCATTTACACCCGAAAACTCATTGCTTTTTCTAGCTAACATACTCAATACTCGGCCAATAATAATTAACAATTAAACTCAAGATATTCTTTTAATGACTACTTTAAATAAATCCCCACCGCGATCATCAATAAAATCACTGGCGCGCCATCCTACCTCATGAAATACTTGGGACTCCTGTCGCCAAATATTCATTCACATACGGAGCGAATTATGGGAGCCCCAGTTCGTCCTGCGTCAAACTCAACTATGCACAAAACCCGCATAGTTAAGCCCTCCCAATGACTTGACGGCTGTCGGGATAAACAATAGCCTCCCTCGCGCGCTGCTAGCGCACTTCGGATTGGCAAATTTCCCTGTCGCCTACTGCGGACTAAAAATCATCACTCCGCTGCGCTCTGTTTCCCTGATTTTCAGCGATGGCAGGATAAGCTTTAATCGCCCTGCGAATTCCATTCCCTAAGCCTCTATACGGCAAAATCTTAGCCGCAAACGACGCTAAAACAGGATTCCGGATATTAGAGTTACCATTTTTAATATGCTCAATGGTTAAACTATTCGGCAAATGTCCAGGGCTGATTATTTCAATTCCAGCGATAGGCACGGCATCCGCATGTAACAAATTAGCACTTTGATATAGTCGTTAAGTTTCTTCACGCGCAGTCACGCGACGCTTATCTGAACCTGATTTAACCCAGAAAAACCCCTGTTCATCCATATACGGTTTATTAATACCAGAGCGGCAACACTAAATAACCACCACTAAGCCACTATCAGTCAATACGCTCTCAGTTAATACGCTCTCAGTTAATACGCTCTCAGTTAATGGATTAATTGCAGGGCGAACCATTTGCGAAGCGACATTAGCAATTAACTGATTCAATGCACCCAACTGCTTATCCAAAACGCCTATAATATCGCCATTATCCGTAACACCCACCAAAATCTTACCGCCAGAGCTGTTGCTAAAGGCTACCATTGCTGACGCTAAAGCATTATCATTTGTGGCCTGATCATTGAACTTTTGTTGGCTATGTTCACCTTTTAGGCGCGCCACCGCGCATCTTATGATAGATTTTGGGACTCCTGTCACAAAAATCGATTCGCCACGCGGCGAATCAATAGTGCCCCGGTACGCCCTGCGTCCACCACGACTATGCCCAAAACCCAGCATAGTCACGGCTCCCACAAATGGCTCTACGGCTCTTCGGTAAAAATTTTAGCCTCCCTCGCGCGCTGCTAGCGCACTTCGGATTGGCAAATTTCCCTTCGCCTACCGCGGACTATCAGCCCATCCGGGGCTGGCAGCGGCGGAGGAGTTGTTTAAGTTCAAATTTCATCATGATATTTGGATTTAACAAAAAATAAACACATATTTATTATTTTTTTAGTAATTTTTGAATTACTGATGCTTTATGAGTAACTATTTTTTTAGCTAACTCAGTCAAACTATCATCATCTAAATCTAACTCAAGTTTTTTTATTAATCTTTTATGTCGGGTTACTAATTCGTCAAATCCATGAAACACAAAATTCGCATCATCATCACTATCGCAGAAAAAAATGATATCTTGAATTATACGACTGAGTATCTGTACTGATTTTTTAGAAAAATCAATTTCATCATTATGCTTCAAAATAATGGCTTTCCAAAAACTGGTCCCTATACTACCTGCATCACCAGCCCCTCTAGCCGCTTTTATTTTATATTTTAAAAAGAAAAAATTTTCATCTATATTTTCAGATGGGCATAACACGGTATAAATATCATTAAATGAATCTATGAACGCTTTCGTACCCTCCGCATAAGATTCCTTAGAAATTTCACCTACATCAGACAAAAAACCATCAAATAATGATTTAAAAATGGCTTTTTGCCCCATAACAGTATTAGTAATGTACCCATCATTTAAATTAAATATCTTTTTTTCATAACTATTGACTGAGCTTGCTAAGTCTTTATTACTATTTTTTAATATCTTTCTTTTTCCGGAAAAACACCTGTAATAATTACGTAACTCTCCTCCATTTTTTAAAATATCATTTTCTTTTGCACATGTTATTATTTTAGAATAAGGTTCTAAATCATTATAAACAGACCTAAAAACCGGAAGAAATAGCTCTTTAAAACGCCCCTTTAATATTTTAGAAACAGCGGTTCCATATGAAAACAAAAACATACTTTCTTCTTCATCATCATCACCATTCGTATTTAACTGATCTTCAGCAAGTTTGAGGCGATACTGTAACATTTCAGTTGATCCAAGCTTATTTTTAATAAGCTCGTCTACAGCTAACCATTCATCTATTTTTTTATTCCACTTCCTTACATTTCTAGGGTTTATTTTGTCGTCTATAGTACTGACTTTACTATCATCAAATAATGCTGACAAAATTACTTGCCTAAGAACTAAAACGCCTGTTAAGCTATTTCTAATATTATGTTTTGCACCCTCGCATTCCCAGTCTATCAACTCTGGCAATACTGCAGGTAACTCACCTTGAAAAGAATCGTCGATCAAAACTTGGGTAAATGTAGCTAACGCATCCTTATCATCCATCAAAATTAGCCTAGCTTCATCAACCTCTTTAGGAGTGTTATTTATCGTTACAAATAAATCTCTTGCTACATCTGTCGGTGGAAGAGTACTTTTCTTACAAGCACTTGTTAAGTCAATTAAATTAACTGTTACCTTGCACGCCTCGAAATCTTTATCTTGTAAAGTGGCTTCAAGCAATGCTTTATACCTATGCTGACCATCAATGATCACAGCGGAAACTGATCCTTTATTCCACACTAAATCACCTTGATTTTGGTCATAAGGGATTTTATAAACACCTCCAGAAAGAGGCTCTATCTCCTCATAATCTTCATATTTTTCTACACCTTTTATATATTTCTTATATAACGAATCTCTTTCAGGTTCTAAGAAACCAGGAAACTCTTTTGCAGGCTTAAAGTTGTTATCAATAGGAATCAAAACTCCGACAAGGGGCGGAAAATATTTTATATCACCATCTTTGAGCAAATAATCTTTACATATATTTGATGCTCTCTCATGATCTAATTCCCTCTGAATCAATGTGCTTATTGGCCATGTCTGAACATTATTTAAATCTTCGAATATTTTAAAATCACTTAATAACTGAGAAACACTAATATTCATTGTAAAAATCTTTATATCGTCTTCATTCTTTCCGAAAGTAGTCAAATAATACTCAGAAAGATTTGAAAAATCATAATTAATTACAAGCTCATTTTTCTCTTTTTTTTTCTTTTTTATTTCACTCATAAAATCATCCGTAGCGCTTTGTTAACGGTGGGTTAGTAATTCTTTGTAATATTTCTTCAATACATGGTGATAGTTCTTCATTTTCCTCTACACTTATTTTTTCATCTACAATAAATGAAATATAGATGTCGTCTAAAGGAATATTACTCTCAGTAATATCACTTAATAAGCTTGTTTTTCCTTCAAAATGCTGTCCTAGTCTATCTTGTAAATTTCTAGCTTTACCAATATAAATTGGAGGACATGAAGACACTAGCATCTCTAATGTATGTGCAAACACTTGTCTTGACTCTTCATTTTCCTCTAACACCTTCATAACTACTGCTTCTTTCTTGCTATTTTTTGCATACCCGAACACTCCTCTATCATCACGACTTCCAAAAGGAGTTTTTTCAATTGTTACATTCATCCTAGAGTTCTTTAAAGTTTCCTTATTTTTAGGGAATTTTTCTTGTAAATCAAAAAAAGCATCCATTATATGATTTTTATCTAAAGACGACATGCTTGGCCAATATCTCCATACGTAAATACCAGAAGTAGTAGGTATTTTTGTTGTTCCTTTTGATAGTACTCTATATTTATATCCACGAATTTTTCTAATTTCCTCAATTGATATTGCTGAATACTCTTTAATAAATTTAGTCACTATCAACATCTCCTCTTATTAACAAGTTGATTAATCATTTTATACAACATCAACCACAGCCCCAAACTCATGCGGATTCAACTCAGCTAACTGACTTCTCACCCGCTGCCTTAAATCTTTAGCAGGAGCCATTACATACTCTTCATAATCCGCATCTTCTGGATTTAGCAATAATAATTTAGACAAAGCAGAGGCTAATCGAGTTACGGCTTTCACATCTCTGCTATCCCCTCTAAGATCAGGCACCTCTCCATACGGAAACTCAACATGGCTCACTAAACGTAATTGATGTAAAAATTGGCCGAAGACATCAGCCTTAATACCGTAACCTTGTGCGGCTGATTCTGTTGTGAATCGTGGGATTTTCCAACCTGGGATAATGCCGTGAAAACGATCTAACAAAGCATCATCATGAAACATTTCAGGTAGATTTTTAATGTAATCGGTCTGTCTTGGTTGGCCGTCATATAAATCAATGTTCGCCAAAACAATTAACCCACACTCACTTGTGACTTTTTCTTGACCGACGCTATATTGTCCTGATTCTAAAAAATCTTTAAATTTCGCATGGATATCATCAGCACCTTTAAAATTAATTGATTGACCTTCATCCAAAACTAGCAAGTCATACTTTCCAATTAAGCCTACCTCTTTGGTGCTAAGGTTCATAAATAATTGGGCTTGCGTTAATGCGCCACCGCTATTCAGCCACACATAACGACTCAAATTAGAATAAATAAATGACTTACCTGTGCCTTTAGGCGCAAGTTCCATCATATTCAGGTTATTTTGCACTAACGGCAATAAGCGTAATATCACATTATTCTGTTGCTCATCTGTATACGCTGAAGGCTCATAGCCCATCGTGCGCATTAATAAGCCTATCCACTCACGCGTCGTGAATTCTTTTCTAGCATGAATAAGCTGCTCTAAACGCACAGTACCCGACTGCATTGGATGAAACTCAATTAACTCAATAATTTTATCTTTACCTTCATCTCTTACAGCTAAACGGCCAGCTCCCCACTGCCCACCCTCTAACAAAGAATCATTTTGCTCTAGCACCTCATGCGAAACATGTGCATTCCGTTCATCTAAACAAGGGATACTAATCAATTTTCGATCATTTTTAATATCAATACGGGCATCAAACCGATCTAGCAAGACAACCTCGTCACTCCTTTGTAATTGATACTTAATTTTTTCTTTTTCGGTTTTTGCTGGCAAATGCTTACTCATAAAGCTGGTGATGTCGTTATACACATCAGCATTTGATTTACCAGGTTCTTGGAACCGTGAAATTAACCATTCCTCGACAAAAGAAGGAATAGTCCTTTTATCACGAATTTTTAATTGCCTGACTAAGGCCTTATCAATCGTAAGTTCACTAAAGCTCTCTCGAATTTTATAATCTAGCTCTTCTTTATTCATATTTAAAACATATCCTCAAAACCTTGTGTAGTCGCATCTTTATTAATCAGCGGCTCAGGGAAAATACATGAAAAATGCTTAATATTAGTTTCATGCGCCCCCTCACGGTCATAACTCAATTTAACAGCTAACTCAATAATTCCAGCCTGCTCATTTTGAGAAGAAAAACCTAATAACAATCGTTGACTACCATTTTTAGCAATGGCCACAACCGACTCCTCGCCTATCAGCGGCTCAATAAACTTAATCGAAATATTCTCAACAGCGACATGGGCACTTAACTCAACATTAATTTGCCATGATTTTTCTTTTAGTCGCTGACATTTCTCATTAACTAGCTTAAATTCTAATGGCGTTTTAATGGATTCAGACTGACGTGATGACAACGTAACAAAAGGAATCAACACCTCTTCAGGCGTTAAGCCGCCATGCGTTAGTAATGCATCATCAGCTAACCTAACTCGCTTTTTAGCCGCTAAATAAGATTTTTTTCCACCTGATTTTAGTAAAGCAAAATCACCATGCTCTTCAGCATAGGAAGCAGGGACTTTAAATACACGCTCTTTAGCTTCCCCTAATACCTCGCCTTGATATTGAGATTGCGTAACAGTCATTCCATGATCAGCGGTCACTAAAAACACAATGTCCCTATTCATATAGGCAGCATCTTTTTTCCAATTATCAATAGAGTTCATCATTTGCCGTAAAACCAATGAAACATCTTTTCTATGTTTTTCAAAATCAACGCACTCATGCAAACGCTCATCAATTCGATTTTCTAAAAACACAACGAGATTAGTTTTTTCCTCGATATGCTCTGATGCTGACTTCCAACTTTTTACAAATTTTAGCGACTCTGGCCCAGGTAAATATGCGCTATAACACTGCCGAATAGTCGACTCTTGATCACTTGGTAATTTGCTCGTTTCTTTACCTGTTATGAGCGCCATTTTGCCAATTTCAGTTAACGTCGGTAATGGCGCAAATAAAGTCTCACTCGCTACCGATAAATGCTCAACTGTCGAGACACTTTCTAATAATAAATCCTGATTAATTGCTGATAGCGCATCAACCATACAGACCACAACCAAATAGTTTTGCTCTAAAAAGCTTTCGACACGTTTAGAAAACTGTCGCCAATCTGCATCAGACCGAGAAATACGAGATGACTCGTCAAGCAACCACTCAGAAAAACTAAGATTAAGTGAATCATCAACGACCTGCCGAGACAAAAACTGCTGTCGAATAAATTCAAAATACTCTTTGCTCCAATCAAGCACTTTACTTACTGTTGCTCCATTAGCTAAAGGTCCTAATTTAGTTAGCTCTAACTGTTCCGCCAACACACCAGCTAATTGACCAGCCTCACCATTATCAAAGCTCTCCAACTGAATAATCAGTTCATTTGAAATCAATCCCACATTCTTTTGAATCAATTCTTTTAACCGGCTTAATACTAAAGACCAAGGAGCAATAATCAATGCAGCAATAGCACTCGCATCTACCTGCTCTTTTTCAACTAGACGACAAACTTCCTCTAAAGCTTTCAAACACTTTATAGGTAACTCTTTTGCCTCGCCCTCAGGCAAAGCCAATAAAGGCGTTTTTAATAATAAGGTGGGAAGTGATCTAGCAGGTAAAGCTAAGTTTAATTTGAGTTGAGAAAACCGTTGCCGCAATAGCTCTTGATACTGTTCGTAGGCTAGAAGAGGAAAAAATAATGCCGCAGATTCTGATTTTAATAAATGTGCTATCAAAAGTTCTGATTCCTCTTCAGAGAAATCAAATACGCGCATAAAATAAGCCATAAAATGCGTTTGCACATCTGTAATATGCAACATGCCCCAAAAAGCATCTGATTGCTGAATGAGTGCTTGTGCAAATAAAGAGAAATCATCACTCAATAATTTAGGACTACAACTGATAATAATTCTCTCGATCAAATCAGAGTCAGCATTGCCACCAACGGAGTGATCGAGCAGTCCCAACTGGATAATCAGCTCATTAGATAGCCATTCGGGTAAAACCATTTTCACCGCATCACGATACACCGAACGCGGAATTAAGCTTTGTGTCGCTAAAACGCCGTGTAACCCTTCAAAGTAACTAAACCGATTAAATAATGCCCTACTATTAAATCGTATACGTAATACGCTTTCATTATCACTTTTTAAGTGCTGATTAACTCTATTTCTTAGCTGCTCAATGGCATGCGACTCAGGCTCAGCAACAGTAGCGCTGTCAATATCAATATGAAAGGTATCAATTATAAATTGAACACTCATTACTTTACTCCTTGTGTTCGTTTAGCAACCTTTCCAATAAACTCACTACTTCATCTTTAGATAACTTAGAAGCACTCAGCACATTATCTAGCTTTAATTTAACTGACTCAAATGACTCCGGCTCATTTATCTCTGATATCATTCTAGGAAATAAATCAGGAAATCTTTTTGTTGCTGGCCGCGTGACTTCTGGAACAGGTGCAGGTGCAGGTGCAGGTGAAACGGCAGGAGGCTCAGGTATTTTTGGTGCCGGCTGTCTAGCTTGATCAAACAACATTTCCAATGCCGCTGTACAACGCCCTATGTCCGAATCGGTACAATCATCAAACAACTTACCTAGCATTTTATGAATAATTTCTTTAGGAAAAACATCAGTTGCATAGTTTGCTCCTCCTAATAAACTCTTCAATTGATTAGCTTGATGTCCAGGAATATGCTGTAAACGAGACATAATTGCATCTCTTTCACTACTGCTTACAGGAAACACCTTATCCCAGCATAGCTTTATTTCATGTAATTTAGCATCTTCAACTTTCGAGAAATCATTAAATAACGCCTTAATAGCGGTAAACACTTTCGCTACATTAGTATCAGGCAAGTCATTTTTAACCTCTAATAAATCAATCAAAAAATCAGCCAAATCTTGAGTGCTTTTCCCTGGCAACTCAAGAAACCTCACTAACTCCTGAGTTTTTAAACCCAACTGATTTGATTGCTTAACACCATCAGGCTTCTCTCTTATTAGCTCCCTAAACTTTGCCGCACACACCGCTGCATACTCTTCATTAGACTGCTCTTCAGCCTTTTCAATGCCAAGACTTCGACCCAATAAAAAAAGCATAGCAAACTGTTTTTTACCGAATTCAAACAAGCGAATAGTTAAATTACTATTCTCTTTAAATGCTTCTACCAAGTTTTTAGCGAAACTTGTGTCCTTATTACGTCCCCAACGCAAGCGTTTAACTTCATGCCGAATAGCCACAGCCGCGAATAATGCTAAAGTACAAGCAGGCAAACCATAAGGTGATGCAATTAACTTTTTTCTTAACTCACTCACTGCATATGGGTTGTCACGCTTCCTTACAAAAGTATCATGCAATAATTTCAATACCTCTTTTAACTCTCCATGAGTATCTTCAACCGACTTAATTCCCCAGCCATTAGAGCGCTGAATAAATAACTTATTTGCACCTAGAATTCCATCAATTAATGCTGAAAGCTCACTGGTCTCTCTTTCTTCACCTAATAAATCCGTTTGATACGCTGGGTTTTCATCAAACTCCAGAATCCGCTCAACTAATTTAACGATTTTAGAACTGCCGGTATATTTCTCATCGCGCAACACATTCATATTCATCGCACGAATCGGTAATTCTTTTGTATAAAGACTATTCACCTCATTAGCCAAATAAGCTCTAAATCCATGCCAACTATCGCAATCTAAGGCCTCGTTAGACCCAGCTTTGAATACCTGACACTGAGCAGATTCCAACCCAGCACGACCATACAAGACGTGTAATATTTGTTTAATAGCTTGACGGTTACTTTCCCATTTAGCCTCTAATTGACGACGTAAATCCTCAGATAGAGCAGCACCTTGCCTTAGCTGTTCATTGATTGCCAAGTAACGACACATCAAATCATTAAGTCGATAGCTTGCGCCATTTTCTTCATGCGCTTGTGCCTCTATTCCCTGTATAGGCATCCAAAAATAAATATTTTTCTGCGCCATCTCTTGAATTCTTGCTTTAGCTGTTAACACCTCTTGCTGAGTTTGCGCTAATAACAAAAACACCTGAGCAGATAATAAAGGATTTTTTATCTTTATCTGCTCAGGAGCAAAAGGAGGCGTTAATAGCTCTACCGAAAATGAACGAATAATGCCGCACTCTGATGGTTCCAAATCATGCACACCCAGTGCTGGCAACAGATCATCCTGCATAACAGGGTAATCTTCTAATAAGGTTTGATAGCTACGCCCAGAAAACATTTTTGTGTGTTTTTCAATCAAAGTATCAATATCAACGCCACCCTCTCCGGCTAATGACCAAAAATGACTCGCACTATTTTTCCAAATCACACCTGCCGCTTTTAACCACGCTAAATTTTGATTTAATGGCTCAGAAGCAACCGTATTTGGTAAAGCATCATAAAGCGCGCAAGCTAGAAACTCTTCGCTAGCCTTAAAGCTTTCACCTAATAACTGCGCTAATAACAAGGTACTTAAAATATCCTTGCGCGCACTCACCTCAGTCGCGTTATCCCCATTCACATTAGATAATGCCTGTTCATAACGTCGCCAATCACTGCCTGATTCTTTCTTTAAGCTATCCTCATAATAATGCAATAACTTAGGAAAGCGGACTAACTCCTTTTTCCATAACTGATGATCGGTTAGCTCTGAGTTTAAAATATCACCCGCATTATCACGAAAAAAAGTTAATGCCGTCCGGTTGGCCTGAGCCATTTTTGATAAATTAAATAAGCCCACCGCCATAACAGGATGCAATGGATACACATCCTCAAAGACCTGCTCTAAATGCGCGCTTAACGTTTGAAATAAAGGTAATTTATAACAAACCTCCAAAAGGCTCTGCTTCGCCGACTGCTCTTCAGTTAATAAAATACGCCCCTGCTCAGACCAAGTTTTCTGCATACCTAATAAATGATAACCATCACTTTCAGCCGCATTCAACTCGATCTTAAACGGCCTATTAAAACGTCCAGATATTTTTTCTAGCCCTTCCTTAACCGTCTCAGAAGCATTAGTACGATCTCCATACTCCTGAAATGACACATGAGTCACACCAAAAAACAAAGTATGCCCTGCACTTGGCGCACAAGCCGTCTCAACAAACTTCTGTAATGCCATAATCTCTTGGCCAGCATTGCGTGCAGAATTACCCACTAAATCTTCCAGCGCATTACCAAACTCATCCCAAAGCACGACGATGCCGCCAAAATGATATTTTTCTGCTAAATTTTTACCCGCTTCTAAATACGCTTCAATGAAATTTTTTCCACCTGCTTGTGAAATATCAAAGGCCTGACCAAAGCAGACTTTTTCATGCCATTGTAAAAAAACATCTAACGCTAAAGGTTGGTGATTTCTTAAATCAACGACTAAATCTTCAGTGGAAAAATAATCTTCTAAACCCCATTCTGATAAATCTGCATTAACAAAATCAGGGTTGTCTGCCGCCATTTCCTCAAAGCGCTGCACACACACTTCATATTCCGTTGAAGGTAAGATTTCCTTAATATCTAAATGACGCTCTCTTTGCAGCGCATCGTATAGACCTTCCATTAACTTAGCGCCTAATGAAGTCGTACCTGACGCATAAAGTGACACCAACAGATAGGGCTTTGCATCAGCATCTTCTTTAGGTAAAAAAGTGCTTTTTAGCGATTGTGCTAATGATTTTTTATCAGCCTGTTCTAAGCGTGTAATTAACTTAGAAAATCCATCAGAACTCGCACCATCGCGTAACAACTGAGCTAAGACAACCGCTAAATGACTTTTACCTGAACCATAACTACCATATAAATTAAGTGCGCGTTGCTCTTGCGTCGCCGAAGGCAAGACAGCTTTACAAACATGTTCAAAAACCTGTATAGCAGCCTGTGTCGGCGTATAGTTACCCACTAAAGAATTATCAGAAACACCTTGTTCTAAAACAATGGCCGCACTCGTTTGTTCCGCGTTAATTCGGATCACATCATGTAAATTCATTATTTTTCCTTATCGAAACTAGTCTGCGCGCGCAGGTCGCCAAAAGTTGATCGCTAAACCATCGAGTGGCTGAGCCTTAAAGTAGGCATTATTGATTTGTTGAAATTCATCACTTTCAGCAAAAGTCAGTACCAACTTGGTACTCCCATGCCACATACCCACTGCCGACCAAAAAGCTTGTTTTTCTACTAATGACCACTGGCTGAGCCATTGCTCTGGCTGATGAATAATAATGCCCTCTTGCTGGGAAGTGAGGATTTTATCTTGGAAGTTCTTGCGAGAAATAACCGACTGAGGTGCTGATAGCATACCTGGCTGCTGCCAAAGCGTATAACTGGGCAACAAACTACGTAAAGTCTGAGTAATATCGTCTAAGTCGCGTAAATTTTTACTAGAAAAGCCAACATTATGATATCGGATATTAGCCTTTAAATGAGACTGATCAAGCGTTGTTTTGAGCGTCTTTTTTAGAAAATTCAAATCCATCTTTATTTTCCTTTATAGCCAAGTATCTTGGCCGTTTTGTAATAAAAATAAAATAGTTTTGTTGGGATCACATGACTCTTTGAAAGTAATTGAATCTAAATCTACCGCATAATCAAAACTAAAATACGTTTGCCATTCATGCATTTGGCTCATGCGCTGTAAATTTTGGCGCAATGAATCTTTTGAGCAACAGAGAAAATGCGCTAAGCCTGTGGCTGACAACTCTGAAAAACTCACCGAATCTCGACTCTTAAAGCTGGAAAAACGCGCTAGCGCTAAAGCGTGAATAAAAATTTCGTCAGAAAGTTTAGGCGCTCCTAAACGAATAGATGATCCTGTATTATTTTGACCTTTACTTATTTCAATTAGGCCTAGCTCGGCAAGTGGGCTATCGCCTTGGAACATCTTTTTTATCCCATCTAAACTAGAGTCAATACTTTGCTCTGCTGCATCATCTAAAGTGGAATATATCCGCGTTGAAAAAACTTTCCATGATAACCAATCTTTTGTGAGATTATCTAGTTTAAGAAAAAAGTGACTATACGGATCACTTGCATCTGAAAAACAAAGCGATAAATGAATGCTCCACCACGTTGCGGACTTCAGCAATTTAGGATCATTTTTGTAAAGGGAAAACCCAAAATCAGTTAAACCATTCTTCTTTCTGTCAACAAGTTGTATTGCCACCATCCATGCATTTATTGACTTAATAACTGCTGAGCCTGCAATAAAGAATTTCATTGCTTCACGTAGATTTTTTGCCGCAAAAATATCAGGTTTTGTTTGTATAATCTCAAGACCTTGACTTAACCACCACCGAGAAACTGCGAATTTATAATTATTCAATAACGCCATTTTTTCTTTTTTCCTTGTTTCTTGAACTTTATTATTTATTTTATGTATATCTAAAAATCCACAAAAACCACCACGTAATTCTTCTGGAATATACGCTTTTAAAAAGTAATCCGTAAGTTGATGAATTAATGTTTTATCCAATATAAGGGCGTTATAAACTTCCTCAGTAAACCCACCGACAACATGCTCATCAATCAATTCTTTCTTAAATAAATGACCTACACTCGTTCGCTTTAAACTACCACTACCTGATACCTCCCATATACCGTCATTCTCTAATTTACCAAACGGATAGTGAGAATTAACCGCTTTACCATCTAAAGAAAATTTTGCAAAAATTTCGTTAAACAATTCATCTAATTCAGAAAATTGGCACAACCTATTTTCGCCTTTATCACATTGATTAAGTGCAATAAGTAACAAGACAGGCTTATGTAAACTAGGATTCCCATTTTCTTGGTAAACCCTTATATTTTTAAACTTTTTAATAACATCCATTTATTGCTTTCCTTTTGTTACAACATACAAATCAAACAACCATCATCGCCGTCATCATCGTCATCCTTTAAAATAGCATCCATTAAACCTTTAGATTTCTTTTTAGTGCTATTGCTATTATCTTTCGCAAACTTAGCCTTAATTTCATCCTTTCTAGCTAACAACTCTTCAAGTGATTCACTCTGCGACCAGGTATACCGCTTCCCTGTTTTTTCATCAAATTTCTCAAACTCTTTTGCAGCTTCAAATAACTCAGGGTGATTCTCATGTAAACCGATCCATTCAATCTTACGCTGATAAAAACAAAAATAGCAGCCCGAACGACTACGCCATTTATAATAATCCGGCAAACCAATCCCTGATGTTTCCTCTAAAATTCTAAAAATATCATCCCTTATTAATCCGTCTTCTCTAAAAGGAAATACAGTTGTTATATTTGGTTTTGTTGAAATATACCCCTCTCTATGAGGTTCATCAGCCCTAATACCAACATAGCTGATAACAGGCTCATTTCCAACGAACTCTTCAAAAGGTTTTAACTTTAAATTAATAGTGCACCATCGTTGTTGGCCTGACGGCAAATAATTATTGTGCAACTTGAAATAATGTTCAAATCCACGTCCTTCATTTAAACGAACGATTTCTTTGCCTAAATAAGCCTCTAAGTTATCAATAAACTCTAGCGTCTCAGGTAACTCAGCACCAGTATCAGTAAAAAAATACTCCATATCTGGGATTTTATCGCGCAGATAAATCGCTAAAGCCGCACTATCCTTACCGCCCGACAAACCCAATAAATGGCGTACTGGTTTTTCTTCACTCATAATTACTCTCGTTTATTTCTTTACTGTTATACCCAGTTATCTAGGCGTAATGCCTTGACGTACTCAAATTCTTTTACACTATTGACCATTAATATCAGGCTTTCGCTACGTACATATATTGCAACACTAGAATACCTCTCGAATAGAATCAGTCTGTGCGGCTCTTTCTGTTAAAAATTCATCACTAAAAAAGAAGCTTTCCCATGTGTTTTCAATAGCACTTAGAAGCCGTTCTTTACCTACTTTACGACTAATGACCTGCTTAAAACTCCCCCCTCAAATCGCGCACTAATAGGCAGTCGAACAGCCTGCTTTTTATTATTGACAAAAATGGAGCCATGTAGCATTTTCATGCCTCCTAACAGGTATGTATAAACCATCAATATATACAGCATTCAATCACTAAGGAGCGAAGATTAAATAATCCCCTCAATGTAGCTCTAATAAATAATATTAATAGCTTCTGGTTAATCAGGGCTACTTGTACTACGGTTTTTGGTATAGGGCAAAATAAAGGTATCAACGGTATTTAGCACCTCTAACAACTGAGCCGCCAAGTCATAAGCCTTATTAATAGTTGCCGCTTGCAACTCTGGATCATCGGGATAATCATGCGAAAAACTGTTTCTTATTTCGCGCATCAATAACCAATTATCAGCCGAGGGAATTGCACCAATTTTTTCTAAGCGATAAAGTTTGTCGATAAAGGCCTTTAAGTCGCCTGGCTCTTTTGTTAGCTCTAGCACGGCAGGAAATAATTTTGCCCCCATTAAATCCTGTAATTTACCAAATCGCGTGGAAAATTGATCAAGTATAGCCAACTCCACATCGGTTAACTGCTCTAAAGTCTGCGCTGAAAAAGGAACGTGCGCGCGTAATGCTGTCATCGCCCACTGGAGACGATCAGCGTGCCGTAGGCAAACTTTTAATGTTTCATCAAGGGTCTCAATCATTTCAATAATATCCCTGTTTTTTTAGCAATACGGTAGATGGGTATATCAATTGAATGATTACTTCTACGCAGTACCACATCAATTTTTTGCTCACCCAGCACTTTATGTAACTCTCGTAAAAACTGCAATTTAGCCGTTATTAAGTCGGCAGCATTTTGTAGTGTCGCCTCTATATATAAATCTATATCACCGCCCCTAGCGTGATCTTGCACCCTTGAACCAAACAACCATACCTGAGCATCGATACCAAAGTATTTTGTCGTATTTTCGCAAATAACGTTTTTCTGTAAGGGTGTTAAGCGCATAATATTATCAATTCGTTGTGTCTGCATGTAGGTTGGGTTACATCTTTTCGCAACCCAACGCAATATCGGTTGAAAAAGCACCAACCAAACCTACACGACTTAGTCAGCTAACTTTATAAAAAATCACCACCTAAAACAGTTATAATAATGACATGAAAAAAAATAGCTTATCACAAACCAATCCCCATTTAAAAAACGCTCAAAAAACGTGGCAACTGAAAGTACGTAGCCTAGCTAGTTCTACCGCTATTGAGACTGGCGAGCCTATTGCAGCCATCGAAGAAAGAATCAATCACTTACGCTCTGTTGACTCATCTGTAACACTTGCTTAAATAATTCCCTCATAGGCGCGTCATTATCTAGCCCCGCTTGAATTGCAGTAAAATAGTGTTGTCTATTTTTATCCATTATTGAAATAATCTAACATGGGCTGCCCAGCTTGCAAAGCCATAACATTAGCGAGCAAGCGAGATAATCGACCATTGCCTTCTCGAAATGGGTGAATCAAAATAAATTCAATATGTACTTTCGCTAAAGCATCAATTAGCTGCTCATCCGTCATACCTTTACAGGGAAGATAAACCGATAAAAACTTATCGTCTAAATCCTGCATTAATCGAGGAATTAGATGTGCTGAAGCAAACTGAAATTCACCCTTACCCATATTAACTGAACGATATTGCCCAGCCCAGTTATAGACATTACCTAACCAACGCTGATGCCATCGACACAAATCAACCACTGCTACACTTTGCTCATCCGTCACTTCTTCAAGCGTTACATCAACCAACTGCATTAAAAGACTTAACTCCACATCATTTAATTCATTGACACTTATAATATTAAGCTTATTTAATAGTATTGTGCCGTCAGAGCCTGGTTGGAATTGGGCTTCTGCATTATGTTCAGTTTGGTAGCGGCTACTCATTTAACAGATACTATTTTTCATTCTAATCATTAGCATTAACAACTTCTTCATTCGCTAGTTCGTCCATTAACTGCGCCAAAATAGTCAGTTTTAATTGTCTATCTGCTTTACTTAGGTCGAGCTTCTTCAACTTTTTATTGGCTTCTGTTTTGAGCGCATCGGTAATATAAGCGATTTGATTCATTTCGCCTTGCTCGCTCACCATGCGTATTAAGGTGGCTTGACTACCCGCATCCGCATTTAATTGCTCGGCATGTACGGTAGCTAGTTGCTTTAATCGCTCACTTAAATCTATTAAAGTGTATTCTGCTTGGCTGGCATTATTTTGTTTCCATTTGTCAGCCGGCGCTTTACCTAGAAAGGCGGCAACTGATTCTAACCAAGATTTATCGCTGTCTTTGTTATTTTGCAGGCGAATAATAAAAGCTTTCAATCCTAATCCATCGACAGTGTATTTTTCTAAGCCTGCATAACGCTGGTTTAATTGCTCACGTAAGGCGTGTAACTCTATAGATACATCCATATCGAATGCTTTGATTAACTGCTGTTTAAAGTTTTTCAATAAAAGCTCATAAGCTTTATTAAGGGTATTTAAATGAGCTACTAAAGCATTCAGAAAATCACTAGGATTGGCCTCATTAAAAGCCGCTTCGTCTAAATAAGCAGGAAAACCACAGGCAATTGGTAAACTAGAAAACAACAACTCCATAGGGCTTTGCGTGCCTTGAAAGGCATCGCGCACGGCGATAGTTTGCGTGTCTAAGTTTTTAGTCGTTAAAGTATAAACAGGCAATTTATGAATAAACTTTGCGAGTGGTTTAACGATATCAAGCAAAGTGCTGTCTTCTGGAGATTTACCGACTAATTTTGCTAAATATTCATTAAACAGTTCGGTTTGTATACCAGAAAAAGTAAATGATTCAATGGCGAATAGCTCAGGACGTTTGAGTAAAATCTCAAAATGCTCTTGAGTGACATGAGAGCAAAAAGTTCCACTTTCATATAAGGCTAAAGTGCGCTGTTTAGATAGGTAATAAGCGATAAAAATGAGTGATAACACACCTTTTTTCACGCCATAAGGAGGTTTTTGCAAGAAGTCATACACATTAGCAAGTGGTTGCGCGCTTGTTGTTTCACTTAAAAAACAATCAATACCTTCCCATATATGAAATAAGCGATAGGGATTATCCTGTGCTGGCGGTAGTAATTGCCAATAACCATCCTTTTTTACATGAATTCCTGTTTCTTTAAACAAGGCACGATAAATCGATTTTTCGGGTGGATATTTATCCGCATCAAATCCTAAATCAGTGAGCGATAGATTATTTAATAACCCTGTGACTAATTTATTTTTAGCTGAATTCGCTTGGGCTGACGTTTTATTGCGATTAATCAGTTCATTTTTAATAATTGGGGATTTCGCATAGACCTTCTCTAGCACCGAAGATAATTGTTGTTGTAGCGATTTCTTATCCGCTACGATTAAGCTTTCCCCTCGCCATACCCACCGACTATTCTCTGGCTTCTCTAACATCTGACTGAGCAATAAATCTTCTGTATATTGCGCTGTCATTAAGCAATCCTTGAGCTCTCTTTGAGCAACAGGATCAGATTTTATAACGGGGTTTTCACTTTGAATTTTTTCTAATGCGATAACTTCGGCTACAGCATCGCGTATTTGAGTCGCGTTTTCACACAGCACATAAACGGTTAAGTCACTCGCTTGTTCAGCTAAAGTACAATCTTCAAAACGGACAATATCCTCTTGTGTGTCCGCTAAAAAGAAAGCGATTTGTGGCGTTGTAATCATTTCCGTTAACTTATGAGCGCTAGCTGATGCGGCATAAAAAGGCTGAAAATAACGGAGTGTCGCATTTTTTATTGAATAGCGGCGAGCCACAATAGGCAATAAAATTTTACGCTGATTTAGGATTTCCGCTAAGTCAAAGTGCCCTAATTCATCAAGACTTTGGCGTAGACTCGCTTGTAAATCAAAATCACTGCCTTCCCAAATACGATATTCACGGCTGAATTTCCGATAGTTAATAATCGATTTTTCTTTCAGTTGTTTTAAATCGAACTGAAACTGGCGTTGATCCGGAAAACACAAGGCAAGTATCGCTTCGCTTGCTTTTAAGCCACCTTGAGCTCCAATGATATTAAATAAGCCTATGGTTTTTAAGAGTTGTATTTCAGTTGCCGGTGCATCACCTAAGCGCTCAATAGAATTTAATACCTCTATCCAACGACGATGAGTTGCATAATCTGAAGTCATGATGCTTTGATTGAGAATAAAATACTCAAAGACTTCCCAGGCTAGTACCCAGTCACCCACTTTATTAAGCCGCTTTAGTCCATCATGAAAACCATAATGCTCTTGGCTTCCTAGATAACTAAATAAAGTACGTTCATTTTGGGCAACTTTCTGGCATAAAATGGGTAATAATAAGGCGGCAATCGGATGCAAAGGATAACAGCGAGCAAGAATATCTTGAGCAATCTCTGTTGACATGACTCCTGGCAAAGCTTGTTGTTGCGCTAGTACCTTCACCATTTGATTGGTTTGTTGCTCGATACCTACCTGCTGCTCTGGCGTTACTTTATGTGTAAAAGCTGCGGCAACAACGCGTAATGTTTGTTCGGCTGACTCTAAAAATGGCACATTCTCAAAGCGGCCTTGTACTTTCGTCCATTCGTTACGCTGAGTTTCGCCCATGCCTTTTGCGTACTGATCAAAGGCTTGATGCATCAGCACAACAAGCAATACATTCGCTGCTCTGCCTTTATAGGCAAATTCAGCTAAGGCTTGCAGTAAAAATATGTCATTGGCACCCTGATGGCGGGCTTCATATTCAAGGAATTTACCGAGCTCATCAATGACAATTAAAATACCTTTACCTTGCACCTTATACACGGCTTGTTGTAATTGATCGAGTATGTGAATTATCTCACTAACCGTTGCACCTGCATGCATTGCTTCTGCTAATACTTCAAGTGCTTTGGGTTTGCGACCTGGTTTATCTAACCAATAATTCTGCGCCGCATCATGCATTGCTTGCAATAAGCGCTTGCTGAGTGACTCGGAACTACCTGTAAGTAATACCGTACAATAAGCGCTCGATTCATGAGTATGCGCGGTGATTTTTTGCGCCAAGTCAGGATTGTGTTTTGTAATTAGATTTTCAGCAATAAGGCTAGTTTCATTAGTTTGATCTTCTAATAAATGCGTTAAAAATATCGCAAAACTCGATTTTCCTGAGCCATACGGCCCAACCAGTGACCAAGCTCTAGGTGTATCTTGTTGATTAAAGGTGCAGGCAACTTTATCTAATACTTGTATCGCTTTTGAAGTAGGAATATAGGCGTTAAGTATATTTTTAGAGTCTATATCTCTTTCAATATTAATGGATCGTGTGTAATGCGTATCGACTTGAACAAACTGCTCCATCATGATGTTGCTTTATCCTTGTTTTCAAAATAATCACGTAAAAAAGGCAATGAAGATATATCGTTCTGTTGACGATAAAGCTGGTTAATACCTGCCGTTTCATTAATATTAAATAAGGCTGGGTAAGCCTCAACAACATGCTCCAGTTTTGCCAGTAATTCGCCTTCTGTTAGCTTAAAAACACCGCCGACAGCAACACCGAATTTATCGCCGTACATTAAATCGGCAATAGGCAAAACAGACACCTTACGCTGATTAAAGACCTCATTTACAGCAAAGGCTATAATAGCAATCGGTAAACTATCGTGAGCGGTATTTCTACACTGATAATAATGTGTATGCTTGCTTGCAGTAACCAACTTAAGAGAAGCTAAGGGCGCATCTAAGATATCTTCCATCTCTACCTTTGCGCCTTGCTTTGCTTGACAATACATTTTTAAGATCACGTTAATATCATGCTTAACGGTTCTTTCAGAATGCTTACCTGTTAAATTCTCGCTAACAAAAGCAGCTAGGTCATTTGCGGCTTCTTCGTTATTAAACTCTGCTTTATGAAAACAGTTAAAAAACCAATACCATGCCGTCGCTAATTCAGAATTAGTGGCTAACATCCAATGCACTAGCCACAAAGTTGCTTCATCTTCAAGATAAGGGTCCCAGCCGCCCTCTTCTGCAAATATAGCTGTACCTAGTTCTGTTGCTTGTAAGCCATCATCAGTGACCTCAATCATTTGTGTTGCGCGCAACCAATATCGAATAGCATTGACCATGTTTTTCCCGACACCTAAAGTCACCGTTGAGGCATCGGAATTAAATACGCCGGAGTTTTCTTGTAAGGCTTGAAAACCTTTAGTCAACCATCCATAGCGTAAAGCAAAGGTTTCATGACGGCCAAAGGCCGCTTTTGAGGGGGTAAAAGGCTTGATTAAACTATCCATATTTATTGAAAGTCAATTTATTAATGGTGGTAATTGTACAGGGTAAAGGCCAGCCTAGCACTTATTAGCTGACGTAAAAAAACACAGTTCCCGTAAACTCATATTAAATTGAGCATTTTCTACAAAGAATAGTTTATGGCAACCAGTAATGACAGGAGACACAAACATTAATATTGCTTGCTATTTATACGCTATGGACTGACTTAAAAATAGGCTATGTCACCGTTAAGTGTTGAAAAATACAATCCAATTTCTTAACCCCCCTGAAATACAAGGCTTGATGCAGTATCCCACTGCATTTATAAGTCCTTAAAATAATAGAAGTTTTCTAAATTCCATACTTAACGGTGACATAGCCAAAAAATAAGACCATTCATAGCAGCACTTCAAATACTCACTAAATAACACTAGATAACACTAGATAACACTAGATAACATAAGCAGATAATTATCCATAAAAATTAAAATAAAATGGCAGATAATGCCTAATAATTATTTAGAAAACAGTTAATATTTTAAATATATTATTTTTTTCTAGTATAGCTCTAAACATTACAAACAAAGTGAGTTGTTTACTTTTTAAAACAAAAAATAAACAACACAACTATTTTATATTAACTTTATTTAATAAAAAAGTTGATGAAACTCCAGATATGATTAATAATAATAACAGGTAATTAAGAATAAAAAAACATTCGTTACCTTTTATTATTTTATTAATTTTGGAGTTAAAAATGAAAGCATTAAAAATCGTAATAGAACAAAATACTGAAGCATTAGAAATTAAAATAGTGTTGCCTAGCTTAACTTCTAGTGAAACTTATCATTCTACGCATGTCGGAATACAAGAAACAAACACTGGATTTAAAAACACTATCGAAGTTAATGATTACGAAATGAAAAAAATATTTACTGACCGTGGTGTTGAAATTATCACTAGCATTATTAATGATTCAATATATAATTTGAATTACTTTGAAAAGTGCTCCGAAGTAAATGAATTATCCAATAAAATAAATGACTTATCTTTATTTATTGGCGATGGCGGAGATGATTTGAAGGACACGCTTTCTAACAGCGTTAAACTACTAAATACCGCCATGAATCTTACTGCTCATCACCCTACGCTTTACCCAGAATAATTAGTAAATTTAAAATCATTATTTATATTTTATCCGCTGAGTAAGTGGCTATTAATACTTTCTTCTAATTTAATCATCATCTTCGTCCCACTCAACTGAGAAGCCCCACCACTCATCATTTATATCTGCGAAATATCTTTCAATTGATGCCTTAATTTCTGGGTGAATTGATATCCCTTGATACGTTTTTTCAATTGCCTTCTTTTCTTTTGCAGAAAAGTTTTCGCCGACAGGTGAGTTAAGTAGAAAGAATAAAAATGAAATAAGAACTTGTTGCTCTACATTTTCTTCCTTGCTGATCGATTTAAATGAGACTAGTACATCTAAAACTTTGTCCGGCAAACTACCACGCAATAGCTACTCTAAATGTTCAATTGATATTTCCTTAAAAAACCAACCCTTTAAGATTTAGTGGCAGCCCTATCAATAAATAGACCAACTCATAAACAATAATATTTAGAACTAAACAATATGACTATAGTGCTTATCATTCAGAAAGGTGGTCCCGCTAACTAAAAATTCATACACCGATGTATTTTACGAATAGAAGCATCAGCATCTAACAAATCTAGCGTTAAAAGTGAGTAGATTTCTAAGCAGAAGCCATTTTCTAGTTTAAATATCTAAACTCATAAATCCAATCCCTTTGCTTGTAGTTTCTATTTTCTCCTTAATCTTACTAGATAAAATATCATTGACTGTTAAGTAGTTACGTTGCTCATATGCTGCCATTCCGAACGATAATTCCAGCATTTTTCTGACATTTCGCGGATGATACAAACATAGCGTATCTATTACATCTTCCCCAGCGCATTTTTCAAAGTATGACCCTGCGGGGTTTTTCTCAATAAATCGCTGGTATTGATTTTTAACTATTACCTGCATCTGGTCAGGTGCAGGTGCGTCAATAACAAATACATTAAACCTGTCAATAATTGGTTTTTCTATAGGTTCTAATGTATTTGCAGTAGCTATCCAGACCACATGAGATGCATCAATTTTTAATTCAGGCACTGATAAATCTTGAAATTGACTAGCCTGCCTAGGCTCTAGTAGCGAATGTAATGCTGCTAATGGCTTATGTGCTGAAACAACACTAACTTTATCAATTTCGTCGAGTAAAATAATTGGATTTGCTACATCGCTAAAAACTAATGTATTAAATAGCATCCCAGGCTTTGTATTTCCCCAAAAATTTTCTGATCCCGACAGAGCCGACCCTGTTTGTGAATTTGATACATCTATCAGCTCAAACTTTGTTTTTAAAATACCCGCAAGTGTAAGTACGAATTCAGTCTTTCCAACACCAGCATCACCTATAAGTAAAAATGGCGGTAATTTGAATACACTGTTACTAATTGCGGACAAAGCGAGCTGATGCCGAATAAACCGAACAACTTCGTGGAAATTTGGAAAATCATACTCTAATTGATCACAGTGATGCCGCCAACTTTCAGGGATACTGACCAATAATTTTTCTGCTGCATTTTCTCTTAGCCGCTTAACTAAAGACTTCACACGAATTGCGTGATCTCTTGTTGCCCCTTCATAGCCCTCCTCCAATTGGTCAATTTCAGATTCACGGAATATTAAAGCAAACCGCTCCTCCATAATTTCAGGAAACAAACCATCTTGAGTTTTTGTCGGCTCTACTCTCATCATAATTAATTAGGAATAGGGAAAGAATGCCCAGATGGAAGAGATGCAATAATATTTGCAGGTAACAAAGCAAGCAGCTCAGGTTGGCATGATTTAGGCATATGACTCAGTATTACAGATAAAGATAAGGCGTTTAAATCACGGTCTGTAAATGAGTTTTTAGTTAAATTCACCCCCCAGCACACCATTCGACTGTTAGCTTCAGTATACCCAACAGTATTATCAATTCTATCAATTGACGGACTATAAAAACTTTTCACACCTATATCATTTTGTTGATATGCTTTTGACTTGATAGGCAGACCTGTCGCTTCACATTTGCCATTGCTGAGGCGTTTATCAAACCACGCTTCATTAAGCTCAAAAACTAAATTACGCTTTTTTGCAGAAGATTTGGTCGATGCCAGAAATCTTTTTGCCGGGAACTCTTGATAATATTTAACAATCTGGTTTTTCAGAGCTTCAGAGTCTCGAACAAATTTCCCATGAAATGCCATCGCACATTTTTGAGAGCAATATTTTCGATGTTTTCTAACTCTATTATATGTATACGAGCTCTCTGCAGTAACCACAAATTATTGTTTCTATACACACTACAAATACCTCTTTTAAAGTTAAATTATTAAATATAAAACATATTTTTTATATCCTGACGTGCATATTAATAATAAAGCTTAACTTTGTAAAGCACTTTTTGTTATTCTATATGTAATTTTTCAACTTACATGAGTTTTTTTAATGATCAGATGTCATTTATCACAAAAAATGGGGGAGAAAAAAATGAAAATTTCTGACCTAGAACGCGCAACTGGGCTACATAGAAATAGCATTACACTACTGTATAAAGAGACTGCAAATCGAGTTGATTTGTCTACGATTGATAAACTGTGTGAATTTTTTGAATGCGAAGTAAACGATCTTTTTGAGTATATTCCTGAAAAAGAAGAATAAAAAAACGTTGGCGCATAGCACTTCTACCTACTTACCCTCTTTAAACCTTAATAAGTTTAATTGCCCGCCAGCTTGGCGTTCCTTTTTTCGGGTCTTTATCCCATATTTTTATGGCCTTTATCATTTCTCCATCAGTAAAACCGTTAAGCAAATATGGGGCAATAAAAGAATCTTCGACGAAACCAAAGCCTTTCGGATTAATCTTTAAATTACCTTCAATCCACTGTACTCTTTCATTCGATTGTTCTTCTGTTTTATGTACTTCTAAAACGTTTGATTCCCCGTTATCTGTGGCGAGTTTTGCTTCGACCCAGGCCCCAACATCAGGTAAACCTTTACCAAAAAAAACACCGTTTCTTGCGCTAAGTTTTTTTCCTAAATCAAAATAAATGCTAAAGCCTTTACCTGACCTGAGATGAGAATCAACAATACCTATCTCCATTTCTAACTTTTCAGTAGCGTATTGCAGGGCTTTATTAGAAAAATTTCTTAACTCATTATCAAAATCAATAGACTCAATACTGGAGGCATCAAACCAATGTTGTTGAACTAGTTCTTCATGTTCGGGTTTAAGTGTCCAACCATTCGCACTATAAATTTCGATAAGCTTACTTAAAGATGATGAAGCCAAATTAAATTCATTGTTACTTGAAAAAATTTTGGCTAAACCATAATACATAGGAATACAGAACGGTGGTTCGTGAGCTTCTATTATGCCTTTACAGTAACAAGCAATTGCAGCGCTATGATCTTCTATAGCATATGTATCAGCAAGCGCTCCCCAAGCCCATGATTCAGACATTTTTTTTCGCAAAACATTGAGAGCTGAGTTACGTGCCTCGCCATATCGCTCCACACTGACTAGACACTTAGAGATATCAAATTGCAGCCAAGTTTTATTTCTATCAAGGGCTTTGTCATTTGCGTACTGCAAAAGATTGAGAATGTCATCAAGATTTAATTGCCATTCTTTATGGTGCTGTAACCATGCTTTACTTGTTTGTCTCGCCAATCTAACTAATAAACTGGGGTATTCACCTTTATCTGTTTGATACGGTTTTAAATCGCTTGCTTGATATAAATTTGGGCCATAAAAAATCAGCATTTGAATGTAAGTATAGTAATGCTCACCACAGCCTTTAAATAAATTAAAAAATCTAAAATCTAACTCCTCACAAGGCACAGGTAACTTTAATTTCCCAATGCAACTAATCCAGGAGTTAACAATATTTTGTTCATTACTTGTCGGCGCTTTATTTTGACGATGCAAAACCTGTTCTTGAACAGCTTTAATAGCTGCATAACAAACCCAAAATAAAGCCGTTCTCAAATATGTATTATTTTTATCATTCTGGAAAACTGTGTAGCCGCAATGCCAAGCGTCACCAAATTTCTCCTGCTGTTTTAACTCTCTTATTTGAGCAAAGACTTCATTACTCATTTAACATCCCTTTCATTAAATCAATTACAGTATTAGAGCTTGCTCTTTCAGGCATGACTTTTGTAACAAATCCGCCTTTATCAACATAGAATTTAAGTTCAATGGCATCAGCACCATTACTAAGGCCTACTAATATATCCCATTGAGAGCCTTCTTTTGCAGTTAACACGTTAAAATCAGTCGTTGCGAAAAACTGCGTTATAGCTTCGAGAGCTTTATTAAGTCTAGGATCATTAAGTCTAGGAGTGCTTTCTAACAACCTTTTGATGTCTTCACATAATGCTGACTCAGTGCTTTCATCTAGATAAACAACGATAGAAACTTTCACTCCTTTTCCATAATGAAAGCGTATTTTTAAGTTTTTTCCAGACGTGTTTTGAAGTATGTATAGCTCTTGAAAACTAGATTGTTTTACTTTAAGTATTCGCCAGTCACTACCTTGTAGTTTCTGAGCTAAATTAAAACTTAATGCTTTAAGTTCAGGCACATTAGATTCAAACCCACTAGGAGGAACAAAGCTTTCAAGTTCGTTACTCTCTGGAATAGTGTAATCAAAGCCTTTAGTAAGGCTAAAGGGCCTAACTTTACAGTTATTATTAGGTATAAACTGGCATTTATATAATGGAGTTAATTTAGGATATTTAAGTATATTCAAGCTTTTTTTTGCACACATGCTTGCTGTGTATAAAAATCTAAAATAAGCATCGTTAGTAATTGCATTACCACTTGGCCCACGGCTCGCATCTAAAAACACATTATTCCAAGCTCGGCCTTGTGCTCTATGAACAGTCATAGCGTAGGCATACCGAATTCTTGCCGCATTTAGTAGTGGACTATGAGAAATCTGGTTTTGCACTAGCTCCTTATATTTTTTATTCTCAGCCGCATAGTCTGGCGACTTAGAACCCTTTAATTGTTTAACTTTTCCTTTTAGTTCTTTATATTTTTTTTCAGCTTCTTGCCTAGCCATTATGCTAAGTAATAACATTTGATCTTGTGTGAGCTCAGGTTTTTCAGTGTGTAAATAATCAACCAAATACTTTAAGCGTACCTCTCCCAAGATAGGTACATTGCATCGAAATTCACCAATGCGAACTGAAGTTGGACTGTCACGCCCTTTTAATGTGAGTTCTATGACACTAATATGCTCTGATACTTCTGTAATGGTAGCGATTTCTCCAGAGTGAACCCAGTCTGAGCCACTTTCAATGCCATCTTCATTAACTAATATTAATGAGCTAGTATGGAAGTCAACTAGGTCGCCAATACACAAAGAATTAGGGTTTGTTTGCTGAAGCACTCTTTGTTTAGCAGCCATATTGATCTTGTGAGCTACATCATTTAAGCCACAAAGGTAAACAGCATGGTAACGCCCTGTAGTAATTTCACGCCCAATACTAGGACTACTATCTATTTTCTTAACAGTGTCATTATTAGCATTGGGCAGGTGATTAAACTGTTTTATTTGCATTTGCTGAGCAATATCAAATTGAAAGTCGTGTAATGCTTTAGGCTCTGACTCAATTTGTTGCTCCAAAAAAATTTCAGTTAAGGATAGTTCTTTATCCCTAATAGCTTGAGTTGATAACAAGCATTGCTCTAAATCTCCGCGAGCAAGTTGGTAAGGGTCGCCAACTAACAATAGTTTTGGTGGTGTATCACCAAATGTATTTAGTAAATCATTAACCATGTGTCCTGTGCCAAATATTACGTTGTTCATATCGTAATAACTATTACTGATTAGGTGAGCTTCAACTACTACCAGCACGTTATCTTTAAGCTGCTCACTAGTAAGAGCTACAGGATGTTTGGCTAACTCAATACCATTTGACTTTTCAACTACTTCACCATTGCTTTTATTGCTATATAGCGCTTGATAGATAGACGTAAATTCCCCAAGACCTAAATCCGTATAGTGTTCTGCTAAACGAGCATTGGGGGCGACTAAAAGCACACTCTTATTTTTAGCTTTTAGCTTTTTAAGAATCTCAGTAAGTATCGTGCGCTTACCTGTGCTAGACATCCCCTTTAAAACAAATGCACAACTATCAGAGTTCAACCAAGTATTTGCGGCATCAAGTGCGTCTTTTTGAGAGCCTAAAGGTGAAAATTCGCTAAGTTCCCCACTATCGACATTTTTAATCATTTGTCGAGTTACAAGCTTACCATCGGGATGGTATTCAGGGGTATCAAATGTTTTTACGAAAGCTTCAATATCTTTAGGTGACAAATCAATTTCCGCACTAGCAATAGAATCAATAGTGCGTAAGGCCTTATTTAAATCACAAATATGAAACCAACTTGCAACTTGTTGAGGCACTTGGGTTCTATCAAATTCAATAGGTTGATGAAATATGACTAAACCTGCGATATGTCCTAAATTGGGCTGAGAAAGCAACTCAACATGATTGCTTTTAATGTAATCTAATAAGGCGAACTTGTTACTTCTAATCTGTAAAAATGGATTACGGCTATTTCCGCCTTTTACAATCACATCGTCACACTTCCAAGGTCCATTTTCAGAAAAAGTTAGCTCACCCCCAAAATTTTTAAAATCAATAACAACAATGGCATTGCCTTTGAGGATTAAAGCATCGAATTCTTTACCTGCAACAAAAAAATTACCAAACAAATAAAGTTGGTCATCCCTACCTTCCCATTCTGCACTTAATATATCATAAAGGGTATTAAATACCTGATTCTCATGACTATGATTAAATACACTACCACGAAATGCTTTAAAACTTATTTATTAGCCCTCCATTCCTAATTATCATAATAATGGCATTCTATTCTAATGCCTTTTTTAATGCGTAGACATTTTGTTTATTTATAATCTTCTCCCTTAAAATTTCTGACTCTTCCCGATTTCGCGGGGTGACCACAACATATAGTGTTAAGCATATCCGAATAAACGTCGACCTTCAGCATCAAGCCAAATATGCTGAAATAAGCGACATATATCATAAATGCCATAGCAACGCCTTTTTATCACTTTAATTTTATTATTAAGCCCTTCTACAAAACCACTGGTTTCACGACGAAGAAAATAGTTAGTGTTAAGAAAAAATAACTTGAACAATTTGTCAAAATAGCCCGCATATTTAATACATGGACGCATCAATTTTGCTCAACTTATTCCTGATAGCTTCCTTAGTGAAATGTTTTACAACATTATTTAAAAAAATGGTCTTTTTAGGTTAGTGCTGTAGAGTTGGATCGATGTTACATAAACAGTTGTTTATTTAACACTGTCGCTATACATTAATATTTTAATGCAATCGCTCTAAGCTTTACTAATCTTTGTAACCCTTTAATTGCAATGGTAGATGAAATCCGCTGAAAACCAAGAAAATTATTAGTGTCTTTATTCAATACTGGAAGCCATGGCTCTTCTGTTATATCAATAGAGGGCACCAAAATCATACCAGCCGAACTATTTCCCTCTATGACATTTTCAAATTCAGGGTATGGCCAACTACTAGGTAACTCCTTTGTAATAATGAAGTATGAGCTTAAATAATATTTTTTACTTCGAGAGCCAGAATCAGCCCCGCTGATTACCCAGGCCATACCACCCTCAGTCCCATCAACTAAGTTATTAGTAACGCCTCTTAATAATCCAGTTTCCTGGATAGTAGCCTTCATTCTTTTTTCGTTGTGATAAACAAAATAGTGATTCATTATGCTCCTTATTTTTCGCTAAAAGTCCATTGTACTGCTTTATGTTTGCAGGTATATCACACATAAAGTTTACACTACAATACCAGCACTCTTAAGTGTTCATAGGCTTTGGTTTGATTTTAAATCGAGACTGACTGTTCAAGGACCGGTAAGTAACGTAATTTCCTTGCCATAACCGTAAAACTTATCAATAGGTTTATGGCATTGCCGACAGGTTCCGCCTTTACACGTACTTTGCACCTTGATAATAATTCCTTTTTTAGACGTAGTATCAAACACCTCCATTTGCACATCGGGTAAATCCAAAAGAATTTGTAACATCATCGGGTTCATTTGTTTAAAGTTTGCCGTCTGAAAATATGGCTATCATACCCAGCCTGCACCTAAACAATAAAATAGCAATATACTACTATAATGACTACTCCCGTAAAATCGGGAAGAGCCAAATAAATTACACATTTATTACGTTAATGTTATGCATTTATTACGTTAATGTTATGCATTTGTTACGTTAATGTTATGCATTTGTTACGCAGAAAAATGCGTTAATCAGACACGAAATCCTGTCTGATTAACATAGGGAGCGCAATTTTTACTCCATGGCTCATAGAAAGTTATTTTTCATAAAATATTTTCATAAATAATCAGGTTGACTAAAGTAAACTAAAAATTAATATTAAAAAACTTGAAATAAAAAATTTTTACCCCCATATCATCATACGTGTTATATAAAAAACAACATATAATATAATTCATGATTTTTAGCTATTTAATCCGTTGAAAAAATATTTGTCTCAGATTTAATTAGGTCAATACTTAGTGATATCGTTTTATTTGACAACAGTATCACCGACTCTAATATTTATTTGTACTACGTAAATAATAGCTATATAGATTACATTAACTAATATCATACACTCGGAAACTATGCTTTAAGCCAATTGCAGGCATAAAATAAATCCGTAAAAAATTTTAACATCGGACGCTATATAACTATTTCAACCTATCCTTAAAAGAACAGTAGTTCGCATAAAGCCCTCTACACAGTTAAAAGGGGTTGATTTACAATAATTAATTTTTCTATAGCATGGTTTTTTATATAAAAATACACTGTTTTTATGAAATCGTAAAATTTAAGGCTTAATTTTTCCTTAAATTAAAAAATAATTTATAATCAATCTGTTAATATTATTATTTATGTTTTGTTAAGAAAGAATGGTTACACTTTTTTTCTGAGACCTCTCTTATATAAACGACTAGCAATTATTTATGCCTAAAAAATCTACCGACCATCTTGTTAAAACTAAGGTAAATATTCAGAGACCCCATCAAAAAACTGAGATTTCAGCCAAAAAACTATTTCAAGCTATTGATAGTTCATTTTAGAAATGAACAATTCCTGAAATCTCTAGGGGGGTGTCTGAATACTTATTCTGAGGCAATGGAATTATACCGCCATTCCTGACGCGACAATTTTATAAGTTGCCTAAGTTATTTGATGCACGTTCCTTATTAGGGTTTAGTTCAACTTCCGCTTTCTCTAAAATCAATTTATCTATTGGCCGGTTTTCTGAGAAAAGGACAGCGGCTCCCATTTTATGGGCATTAGTAGTAATGTAAATTGGTCGTTGAATCTCCTTAAAAAACATATCTTGGTGTAATTCGATTAAGTCTTTTCCTAGCTTTCTGGATAATTCCTGAAAACCGATGTTTGGGAGTCCTTGCTCAAAATTAATAACTGGACTTTCCCATATTCCTCCTGGCGGTATATCAATCTTTGACCCCATGGAAATAATACGTCCGGTTAACAACTGAAGTTCATGAGCAAAGCCCGTTCCATCTTTAGTTTCGCTATAACCCCATTTACCTATATTCTCCATTTCGCCACGAATATATTCATCATTAAAAATAGATATAGCTAATGGTGATGGTTTGTCGGGGATAGAATCTAAAGTCGTTTGTCCAGCAAGAAGGACATACTCGTTTCCAATTAACCCTCTAAATTGAGCAATAATTTGAAGAGTGCGGCGTACTTCATACTTTGCTTCCTCTACATTATTCTCAAATGCATCAAAGATAAAAGGGAAAGGGTCTCTTATAATTACTTCGTCAAGATACCATACAATTTGAGCTGCTAAATCAAATGCTTCATGGCTATACGGTAGATAAACTCTAAATAGAGATGGGTTATAGGATGTATATTTATCTAAAGCCAAATCTCGTGATATGGATAGTTCCATATACTCAGCACGAAATGATTCAAACTCATCATCGCTCATAGGCGCTACATTACCAACATCTAGTGGAATTCCATGGTCTGACGCGAGCTTAAAAATCCAATTTGAATTATAGGTAGTCATATATAGTGTACTTTTCCTTAACAAGCTCGTTTGAATCAGATTCTAGTGTCTAGTTTCTGTATGTTTTATCACTTTTACTTTGAAATAATAAATTACTCAACATCCAATATTGTAGTGAATAATGCTAGGCCTTTTTCATGATATACGGCTACTCTACTGAATAGCATCAAAAGGTAAATTAACAGATTGCTTCAACTACCGTTCTTGGCTGCTATGCAGAGTATGAAACTATGCAGAGAATACCCGTTTTTAACAATCGCTAGGTTAGAAGATCGAGGCCTATGGACAGAATAAGTCAAAGTTTACTCGACATAGTTAAGCCAGTATTTTGAAATGGATCTCCACTTTAGGAGATCATAATGAATACGAAACAATTTCACCACAGTTCGACAGACTGGCTTTTTGACAGTCAATTGGCACCTTTCTTCGATTTATTCAAACACTACTTAGTAGAAGGGCAGTATTCTTCTCATACTGTTGCCACCTATATTGCCTGCTTGGCTCATTTTGCCCACTGGTTAACTTTCTCTCTACGTGATATCAAGCAACTTAATGAGACCGTAGTTCTTGAGTTTCTTGATGATCATTTGCCTCAATGCAAGTGCGCGTGGCCAGTTCATCGCAATCGGCGTGATTTGCGAGCGGCACTTGGACACCTTCTAATTGTCCTGCGAGCTAACTCAATTATTTCTGATTGCACCCAGGAGGCTACATCAGTAGACATTGAACTCCATCGCTTCGATGAATACATGAACCATGTTTCTGGATTATTATCATCGACACGCCGCAACTATCTGCATATTGTTCGCGGTCTGCTAATCCAATTGTTCCCTGACTATCAGATCGATATTTCATCAATTACCCCCGATAACATTCGCCAATTTATTGCCGATCAGAATAAAAAGAACCGAACGCCTTCCAGTTTAAAGGTAGTAATCGTAGCATTGCGGGGTTATTTTCGGTTCCGCGCGGTTTATGGTGATCAGGTTAATCATTTGATTGGCGTGGCGTGTTCCCCAGTTAATTGGCAATTGGCTTCATTGCCTAAAGCATTAAGCAACAATGAAGTCGACTGTTTGCTTAATGCCATTGCCGACCCTAATCAAACATCACGTCGTGATATTGCCATGGTCCGCTGCGCGCTTGATCTTGGCTTGCGTAGCTCTGAAGTTGCTAAACTTAGTCTTGAAGACATCAACTGGCAGAGTGCCACAATCACACTCCGAAAAACAAAGAGTCGGCGTGAAGATGTTATGCCCTTACCAGAAACTACTGGTCGTGCTATCGCTGACTATTTGAAGTTTGAACGACCGTGGACGACTAGCCGGGCTGTGTTTATTCGTCGAATTGCCCCCCGAAATAAGCCAATCGGTCCCAATGCAGTGCGGAAGGCTATTCGTCAAGCCTATGCTAGGGCTGGTTTGCCTTATACAAAGTCTCACCTTTTACGGCGCACGATGGCCAGTCGCCTGATTAATGGGGGCTGCTCTATTAAAGAAGTAGCGGATGTTTTGCGGCACCGCTCATTAAATACTACTTTAATCTATACCAAGCTTGATAGCCGAAACTTAAGAGATGTTGCGCTTCCTTGGCCAGGGTGTACGTTATGAATACCTTTACCACGATGCAATCTCATGCCGAGAACTATCTGAATGATTGTCACCAACGTGGATTTGAGTTGCATAGTGCTGGGTATTCAATAAAGAGCTTTGCGAGCTACTTTGATAATCACAATTACGGGGAGGTACCGACTGTTGAAATCATGACAACCTGGGCACGGCTTGATAAGGGAAACAGTAAAAAACCCATTACTTGGGCTCGACGATTGAAAAACCTACGTTCATTTGTCCACTATTTACAGCAGTTTTATCCTCAGATAGAAGTACCTGATTACACAATCTTTGGCCGAACTGAGCAGCGATTAGCGCCTCATATTTACAGCCAACAAGAGATCATCGATTTATTGGCTGCAGCCCATAGCCTCGGACCTATCCCTGGATTGCGAGGAGCTACCTACGAAACATTGTTTGGTTTGATCGCATCAACCGGACTACGTGTATCAGAAGCCGTTCACTTGCTGAATGCTGATGTCGATTTAAAGTGGGGGATTCTTACTGTTCGGAAAACGAAATTTGCCAAATCTCGTCAGGTGCCTCTGCACCCGAGTACAACTGAAGCATTAAAGCAATACCGGCTATTGCGCGATTGCCATGCGATGGTAACGGAGGCGATGCCTTTCTTTATTGGCACAAGAGGCAAATACCTAGGATGTTTCCTAAGTCTACGTCAAGTCCATCGTGTTTTTGCTGAACTACGCGATAGCTTAGGATGGCATAACCGAGGAGCACATAACAGTCCACGTATTCATGATCTTAGGCATACGTTTATCGTGCAGCGAGTGATGCTTTGGCATGCTCAAGGCAAGAGTGTTGATCAAGAAATGCTAGCGCTATCAACTTATGTTGGTCACGCGAAGATAACCAATACATACTGGTATCTAACTGGCGTGCCTGAGCTCATGGCACTGGCTGCAGGAAAATTTGAATCCTATTCGGAAGCCTTGGAGGTTGATCATGAATGAAATTATTACACCCAAACCACCATCATTCGCTGCATTGGTTCAGTATTATTTTACTGAATATTTAAGCAATCAGCGTGCTTTGAGTTCACGCACTATCGCTTCGTACCGTGACTCTATTATGTTATTCCTGAATTTCGCCCATGCTCATATCGGTAAAATACCGACAGCATTGGAATTATCTGATATCACTCCCGATTTGATTCTGGCTTTTCTCGACTACTTGGAACGAGATCGACATAACTCAGTTCGGAGTCGTAATCTCAGATTAACCGCACTTCGTGCTTTTATGAAATATGCAGCACGTAAAGATGTCTCGGCTCTCTATGTAGTCGAACGGGCATTGAGTATACCGATGAAACGTTTCGAGCATCCAATGCTGAATTATCTTTCTCGCGAAGAAATGTTGGCAGTGCTCGGACAGCCGAACGAGACGTGGATTTCACAACGCGATCATTTATTGTTAACCATGCTCTACAATACCGGTGCACGAGTGTCAGAGGTCATCGGTATATATGTTGCTGACCTGGTATTGGATGGCGCTGCTTGCGTACATTTATGTGGTAAAGGTCGCAAACAGCGCTCGATTCCTTTGTGGAAGTCCACTGTCCAAGAAATTCGAGTTTGGCTCAAGCACAACCCAATGCTAAACAATGACTCGGCCTTACTGCCTAATCGAGATGGCCACATGATGACACGAGACAACGTTAACAGACGACTTGCCATAGCGGTTGCCCGTGCATCAAAAGTATTCCCCAGTCTCGCAAATAGACAGATATCGCCTCATACAATTCGACATACCACGGCAATGCACCTACTTCAATCAGGCGTAGCCTTTAGTGTAATTGCACTTTGGCTCGGACATGAGAGCACGACCACGACGCATCGGTACGTTGAAGCTAATCTAGCAATGAAGGAACAGGCATTGGCTAGACTCCAGGAACCGGAAACAGAAATGCACTACTATCAGCCACCTGACGAGTTGCTGCAATTTTTGCAGTCACTATAACTATGCAGAGATCGCAGTCGGCTGAGTTCCCAATGGAACTGAGCCGACGAGTGAACCCAAGTATCAACTCTGCATAGTTTCATACTCTGCATAGCATCGCAGAGCAGCCATTGAACAAGCCATCAAAGAAAACCCTGAGCTTGGTCACGACAACATTTCAGTTCTATTCTTTATTGACGAAGGCCTTCATCGTAGCCAACAAATGTTTGCTGATTTAAATAAACATGCTGTACGCCCGAGTGATTCAATCAGCACCCTTTATGATTATAGAGATTCACTTTCTGGATTAGCACGCCACCTATCAAACGAAGTTACTATCTTTTCTCGTATGACTGAATTAGAAAAGTCTAGCATATCTAACAGGAGTTCCAAATTATTTACTTTAAGTAGTATAAAAAATGCAAGCAAATCACTTTTGCGCAAAGGTAGTAAAAATTTAATTACTGAAGATGACACACTAATTGCTACTGTTTTTTGGTCTGAAGTTACTCAAAATATGCCTGACTGGATAAAGGCAAAAGATAAAAAACTAATGACATCTGAACTAAGGGAACAGTATATTCATGCACATGGCGTAATGCTGCAAGCAATGGGAAATATTGGGGCTGATTTATTAAGTAATTTTGAATCTGATTGGAAAGATCGCTTAACTCAACTATCAACAATTGATTGGTCTCGACAAAATAAAGATTGGGAAGGTCGTGCTTTAGTTCATGGACGAGTGAGTAAAGCTCGCACCAATGTACTATTAACTGGCAATTATATTAAACAACATTTAGACATCCCTCTAAATGATATCGAAGAACAACTAGAACAAGAATTTCACTCATGACTACAAAAGAAGAAACCTTTATTTACTCATCTCACCAAGCCATGGTCGATGACTTATCTATTGCTGGTTGTAAACTATCAGAAGTAACTGAGGAAATTCAATCACTCTACTTATCTGATCAACGCCCTTGGATTATTGGTTTTAGTGGTGGCAAGGATTCAACCACTATCCTTTCTTTAATTTATAACGCGTTATTGGCATTACCTAAAGATCAACTAACAAAACATATCTATGTAGTTTCATCTGACACATTGGTTGAAACACCTGTAGTTGTTGATATGATTTTATCTGTACTTGACACCATCAATAAACAAGCACTAGCAGATCATTTACCTATCACTGCCCATCCTGTTAGACCCAAACCCGATCAAACATTTTGGGTTAATTTGTTAGGACGTGGTTATCCCGCCCCAACACAAACCTTTAGGTGGTGTACGGAACGAATGAAAATAAACCCTGTTAGTGAGTTTATTTTAGATAAAGTTGCTGCATTTGGCGAAGTAATTGTTGTTCTAGGTTCTCGCTCATTAGAAAGCTCATCAAGAGCTCAAGTGATTGCAAACCATCAAATTGAAGGTTCTCTTTTATCTAGACACACCTCCTTACCTAATGCGTTTACTTATATGCCTATTGCTACCTGGTCTGCTGACGAGGTATGGGAATATTTAATGAGTGCACCTTGTCCATGGGATGGTACTAACCGACAGTTATTTGAATTGTACAAAGGCTCCAATGCGGGGGAGTGCCCTTTAGTCATTGATACTAGCACTCCTTCTTGTGGTAATTCTCGTTTTGGTTGTTGGACTTGTACTGTAGTCACTAAAGATAAAGCCATTGAAGGATTAGTCCAAACAGGTGAAACATGGATGCAGCCTATTTTAGATTTTAGAAACGAACTTCACTTTTCAACATTACCAGAGAACAAAACCACCTATAGAAACTACAAAAGACGAATTGGGAAGGTCAGTTATATTAAAGGAGAGATTACTGAAGAAAATAATACTCAAGCCAAACATATACCAGGACCTTACTGGATGTCAGTTAGGAAAAAGTGGTTGGAGCGGTTATTAAAAATTGAAAAAAATATTTGTGATTCAGGCAGAGAGATTGAGTTAATCCAAAAAGATGAACTTCAACAAATTCGTCAATTTTGGTTACGCGACCCTAATGAACCCGATTGGGCAGACTCTTTACCTGCTATTTATCGCTCTGTTTATGATAAAGATCTTAATTGGGTGGAAAATGATGCGGGAGCTTTTACTGAACCCGATGCCATATTATTAAAGGAAATTGAGGCAGAACATGGCGCACCTGCTGAAATGGTAATGAAGTTAATTGATCTTGAGCTTGCTATGACAGGTTTAAGCCGTAGAACAGGGATTTTAAGTAAAATTGAAACGGTATTGAAACAAGACTGGGGAACTTTGGAAGATATTAACCAAAGAAAACTAAAACCTGAAATGAAAAATGTTTATCAAGATAAATTAGCCGATTTAAAGCATCGTTATGAGGATTTAAACTCATGATTTTAGAGTCATTAAAAGTGATTAACTTTAGAGTATTTAAAGGGACTCATGAATTTTCTTTAGCGCCTGAAGCTCGTGATGGCCAACATCCACCCATTATTTTATTTGGTGGTCTCAATGGTGCAGGTAAAACAACAACCCTTACTGCTATTCGTTTAGCTTTATATGGTCGTCAGTCATTAGGAATTGGTACGACAATAAAAGATTATCATCAGTTCTTAGCTGGTTCAGTACATAACTCAAAAATAACAGGAATTAAAGCTAACAATGCATCTGTTGAGTTAGTATTCAGTTATGCCAACCTAGGTGTCATTAGTCACTATCATGTTAAACGCTCTTGGACGGATACAGGTAGTAAAGTTACTGAGTCTTTAAAAATATCACAAGATGGTCGTTCAATTCATAATTTAAGTTATGAGCAAGCTCAAGGTTTTTTAAATGAGTTAATTCCCATAGGAGTCTCTGATTTATTCTTTTTTGATGGTGAAAAAATAGCGCAGCTTGCTGAAGACACTGAAGGTAATGCACTGGGTGAATCGGTAAAAAAACTGATCGGTCTGGATTTAATTGAAAAGTTAATTGCTGATATCAATATATTTATTCGCAAGCAAAATAAACAACAGTTATCAGATGATATTAAATCTCAAATCAATACCCTTGAGCAATCTTTAGAAACCAAAGAACACGCTATAAATGTTGAGCAGACAAATTATGAGACGATTAAAGTTCAGTTGACGCATGCTTCCAAACAAATCGATCAATTAACTAACAGCTTAAATGCACAAGGTGGTGCATGGGCAGCATCGCGGGAAGAAGAAATAAAAAAACTTTCATCTTTCAATACAGAAAAAGACATACTGCAATCTCAATTAAGAGAGAGTATTTCTGGCAGCTTTCCTTTTTCTATCGCACCTGATTTTGTTAACCATTGCCTTCAACAGCTAGAAAATGAAGAAAAATCAAAACATAGCTAAAACACTGTCAAAACATATATCTTCCCTTGAAAAAAGACTCGTTTCGGTAGTTGAGCAACCTGTGCTTGCTTCTATAAAAAAAGAAATGGATAGTGAATTTTCTGAATTACTTTCCTCTAAAGGAAATGAGAATATCATTCATGATGTCTCTCAATCATTACATAAGAAAATTGAATCCGCTGCATTAGATGCAATAAATCATCAACAGCCTAAAGTCAATAAACTAGCCGAAAAGCTCAACACGTTAATGGAAAATATTGATTCAGCTGGTGTCAATATTGCCAGAGCACCTGAACAAGATTTACTTTCTCAACGGCTAAAAGAACTTAATGGTGCGCAAACTATAAAATCAGAGTTAGCTATACAGTTAGCTCAACAAAAAGAAAAGATAAAAGAGAACTTACGTGAAGCAATTGATACCGTAAGAGCCTTAGATAAACTACATAATGTATTTGTTGATTCTGACGAAAGCAATAGAGCCTTGGATTATGCCCATAAAGCAAAAGCTGCATTAACTGAGTTTGCTAAACGTGTTGCTGTCAATAAGATTAAAAATGTTGAGACGGAATTTATTCAGTCATTTAAGCATTTGGCTAGAAAAGATGACATCAACATTAATGCCAAAATTGAGCCGCATACGTTCTCCGTTACCTTGCTTAATGATTTCGGTAATGAGATACCTAAAGATAGCTTATCAGCAGGTGAACGACAAATATATGCAATAGCTATGCTTGATGCTTTAGCAAAGACATCGGGTCGAAAACTTCCCATTATTATTGATACACCTTTAGGGCGGCTTGATTCAAAACATCGTAAAAAACTAGTTGAAAACTATTTTCCCAGAGCAAGCCATCAGGTCATTATTCTTTCAACAGATACAGAAATTGGCAAAACATATCTTGCATCACTTGATGAACATATATCACATAAAATCATGCTTGATTATGACGGCTCTAATGGATCAAGTAATATTGAACGTGGTTATTTTTGGCAAACAGCGGAGACAGCAGTGTGATCCCAAATCGAATTAAACTATCTAAAAAAGCAACAGATAAATTACGTTTTTTAAAAACTAAAACTGGACTGACACCTAACATTTTGTCACGTATTGCAATTATGCTTGCAATCAGAGAAGGCGGAAATTTATCTAATGCTGGTGTTGGTAATATGGAGGGTGGACAAGAATTAAACGACACCACCCTTTTTGGTGAACATATTTATCTTTATGATATTTTAATCAACCAATATATTCATGATAAACAATTGGATTTAAGTGTGGGTGAAACAATTGTTGCTATGGTTGAAATTGGAATTTTTAAAATGGGGCATATTAGGCAACTTGAGCAGTTGTGTGATTTATAATAACTTTCTAGCCACCTTTACTACTAGCAACCAGCACCGTGCACTGGGCACGCCGAAATTCACCACTTTCATTCTATTTTATGAAGCAGCGATAAAACTCGGCCGCAAGCGAGCCGAGTTTTAAAGAAAATCGAGTTGTCTCAATCCTTCTTCTCATGCAGTTACGTTTCTTCATTAATTCTGTTTTGATTATTTAAATTTTTTCAGTCAATATAGCAAGCATAGAAAAGCTGCTCAGGAAATTTACAAGGATAAGACAATGAGAATAAGCATTATATTAATCTTTTTTTTACTCACTTCACCAGCTTATGCAGAAATGTATAAATGCACTGAAAATGGGCAAATAAGTTATCAAGATAAGCCGTGCAAAACAAGCGGCACAGAATTCACTCCAAGCAAGGATATAAGTGCTGAGCAACAACAGTCTGCAGCAGAAAAACTTAAATCAGATTTAGCCATACACAATGAACAAAAAAGAGTAGCGAAAGAAGCCAAAGACAAAGAACGCATACTTCGAGCTCAAGAGGATGAAGCCGATGCCGCATATAGAAATGCACGCGCAACCGAAGAGCAAGCCAGACAAACCGCCCGACAAGCCGAAGCTTTAGAAAAAAGTAATGACTATTACCAAAACACTAGGCCATACTATGTCATAAACCCTAAGCCTATAGTAAAACCTATCCCTACTCCTTTTTCCGGCAAGTAATATGCTCAGTTCTGAACTTCAGCACACTCGCTTTCTTGCTTAAAATACTGAGAAAATTCACCCTTAAATAAAGAAATATCTTTTTCCTGGCCACTTATTTTAACTTCTGTCACCACTCTAGTTTGATGACTAGGCACGACCTCTAACTCTCTTACCATTCGTTTGGAAAAAGAGGCTTTCGTTTTTTCAGCCTTGCTTTGCGTACTAAATAATCCCAAGGAAATCCGCCACTTGAAGCTTCCGCGTGTAAACAACCATAACTCATTAATACCTTGCTGTTTAATAGACGTCTCCCACGCTTTAGCTTCTTGATAAGAATTAGCGGCTAAAGTAAGCACCAAGTAACTACTAATATATTGCTGTTTCTGTTTCACGAGTTCAAATTTAAAGGTGGCGCTTTTATTGGTAGTCGCGAACATCTGCTCCGAATACTCACCTTCTCGCAATGGATAACAGACAAATAATACTTCGGTTTTGGCATTTAAATCTTCGGCTTTAGGATCATCCTCAAGTGGCTCATCAGGCTTTGCAATTGAAATCGCTTCTATCTCTTTTGGGGGGTTATGCACAACGCTTTCATCTAGCAATAAGGGTCCAATAAATTCCATATTTTGACCTTCCACATGAATATTTTCCTGCTCTATGTTATTCAGTGGGCCAACAAAATCATCATTAGCAAGCAACTCTTGCTTTGGCCCAATAAATGATCCTTCAGGAGCACTTACTTCCTTATTGCTAATGCTATCAACCTCCAAAAGAATAACTTTAGCTGGGAGTTCACTGAGCAAAAAAATCTGCTGCTGATTATCGTTAACTGCCTTGTTTTCAATACTTGTGGGTAAGTAAATTTCAGGCGCGCCTTTTCTATATTCCCAAAAGAAAAAAACAATATTGCCTAATAGAATGCTTAAAAATAGAAATTTCACAGCTTACTTTGCTCGCTACTTAATAAGGCCATTCCTTTAAATACTAATTCGGCATCAACCACAGCATCTAACTTTAAAGTATTCGCTAAAAACTCAGCATCACCTCCCGTTAAAATCAACCGTGAAGTTTGAGCGTATTGCATAAGCCCTGCCTCAATAAAACCTTTAACTGCATAGAGACTGCCATTATAAATAGCTGCTTGCGTATAATTAGCCAAGCCTTGTTTATGCGTCTCTGAGCTAAAACTTAAACCTGCCGTACCTTTACTTAAGGACTGCTTGAGTAGGGTCAAGCCAGGCATAATCATACCCCCCAAATGTTGCCCTTGCTCGTCAATGACATCCAAAGTAATCGCGGTACCAAAATCTACAACACAAAGAGGCCCGGAATAATGATTGAAAGCTCCCAGCATTGCCAACCAACGATCAGCCCCTAATTTTTCTGGGTTAAGATAAGCATTACTTACCCCATGAGAATATTTTTTCGTATGAATTTCTTGTATTAGGCACCTAGGCCATAACTGTCGAATAATACTGGTCAGTAATTGTTTAAGCTCAGTAGAGCTGACACAAGCAATATAAATACAGTTCGGCAGCTCTAGCAACCGCCAAGAAGCTATTAATGTAGCGGGAAAATCATCTTGATTGCACACAAGCGCACCAAAAAAATCCAGATTACCAGATTGTTGTACCGCCCATTTCAAACGAGTATTACCAATATCAATTAATAAATTCATGAACGACGAAAACTAACTTCACCAGAGGCATAGCATTGCACCTTGCCCTCTTGGGTTTGCAATAACAACAGCCCATCATCATTAATACCTAGCACAGTTCCAGCCACGACTTGCTTACCGACAAACAAATTAACCGATTGCCCTTGCATGCAGTCATACAATCGCCATTCATCTCTATATTGAGCAAATGACTGTTCAGTATAATGACTAATAACGTGAAAAAACTGCTCTAGTAGAGATGCCTGTAAATCATTACGTGAAATTTTATGATCACTACCTAGAATTTGACTGATATCGACCCAGTCTTGCTCGATATTCGATGCTTCATCACTCGACAAATGAAGATTTAAACCTAGCCCAATAACCGCGCTACAAGGGCCATTTGATTCCCCTGAAACTTCAACCAGAATACCGCCTAATTTTTTTTGTTGCCAATAAATATCATTCGGCCATTTCAAACCAACACCTTGAATGCCATGCGCATTTAAAGCCTTGATAACGGCAACACCAATAGCCAAGCTTAAACCTGACAAACTGGCAGGGCCATCCTGAAATCGCCACAAGACTGAACAGTATAGATTACTGCCAAAAGGCGAGACCCACTCTCGACCTCGACGACCACGTCCTGCAGTCTGCTGCTCAGCAAGGCACACAACACCCGTCGATTCCGGCACATCTCTACTCAAGGCAACTAGACTAGTATTGGTAGAATCAATTTGATCGTGAATATCAAAGGCAGAAATTAACTGCTGTGTAGCAGACGTCAAATTATTAATAATAGTGGATTTATTAAGTAACTCTAAAGCTGACTTTAGCCTATATCCTTTGCCATTAACCGCTAAAATTTCAATCCCTAGCTCTTCTAATGCGTTAACTTGTTTCCAAAGCGCTGAACGACTGAAATTTAATTGCTCAGCTAACTCTGTGCCAGAATGAAAGCCTCCATCAGCCAACAACCCCAATAATGCTTGTTTCTTTTCTGAAAATTGCACGCGTTGATCTAGTTTTCTTTCTGTTCACGAATTTGTTGCATTTGACGCTTAACAACGTGCTTAATCAACAACTCTCTGTCTTGCTCTTTCATTTCGCTAAAAGCAACTCCAACGACATAAGGGAATCCAGACTTAGGCTCTGGGTTTTTATGACTATAAACAACATCTCCATAACTCACTATGACTGCCATACTAGAAGTGAGCAATAATCTCACTTCTAAAAACTCACCTTCAGAAATCAATTCTTCGCACTCAAAGGCAACCCCCGAGGCACTCAAACTAACATTTCGAGATTGCTCGTCAACCAGATCAGTACCATCCATTAACACAGCACGAGCAACCAAATTAATTTTGTTATCCATTATTTTTAAATAATCGGCAACATCAGGGTTACTACGCTCAATTCGATTAAATATAATTTGTGCTTCTTGATTTAAAATATCTAAAGCTGCAGCAAGCGAACAATTATTCAATAGCTCGCTAGAAGCTTCGGAATACTTTTTTATTGATGCAGGCTCTACTTTTTTATAAAAAAGATTAATTTCATCATCAATTCTAAAGAAACGTCTACGTTCATCCACTTGAGATACGTTTTTTTTGCTCATAATTATGCTCACTTATTATTCTTGCGCGTGTTTCTGGATTTTATCAAACTCAAGCGTTGGATCATCTTGGACTAAAATAACTTCTACGCGCCGATTTTTTGCTCTATTTGCATTTGAGGTATTAGGTACCAATGGTTGTGAATCCGCATGCCCTTCTATAATGACTCGCTTTTGATCGAGTTTTTTATTTTTCAACATAAACTCAGCAACACTCACTGAACGACCTGCTGATAATTCCCAATTAGAGCGATACCAATCCGTCGCAATAGGAATATCATCGGTATGTCCTGCGATTAATACTTTACCTTTTGCTGCAATCACAGACTCTGTAATTCTGTTCATAACCGGCTTAAAGCCAGATTTCAAAATAGCGGTACCGGACCCGAAAGAACCTTTCTCATTAATCCGAATAATAATTTTCAAGCCCTGAGTCTCAACCGAAACCAGCCCCTTACCAATATCATCCTTTAATCTCTCTTCAATTTTTTCTGCTTCAGCCTGCGTATTTTCTAAAGCTTGCTCCATAATTTCTTGCTTTACCTTCTCTTTCTCTTCTAGAGAAACATCCAAACTAGTTGAGGATTGAGAAGTTGATTGCTTAATTTCTTCTAATAGCGTTGGATTAGTCGATGCAGGGGAAAAATGCTGGGCAATAATACTGGTTCCCATAGGAATTTCAGCCGCTTCAATATCACGCTGAACACCAAATGCGTTTTCCATTGATTCAGCCGTTGCTTTAAATTTTTTAGCGTCCATAGTCGCAAAAGATAACAATAAAACAAAGAAACACATCAATAAGGACATTAAATCAGCAAAGGTTGCTAACCAAAGCGGTGCTCCGACAGGTGGACATTTAGGGCAATCAGCCATGGTTAATCTCCACCTTCAACTTTACGTTTTTTCTCAGAAATATAAGAGTTCAATAAAGTCTCAAGTACTTTAGGGTTCATACCTTCCTGTATGCCGGAAATTGTTTCTAAAATAAGCTCTTTATTAGTACGCTCATATAATAAGACATAAGCTAATTTATCAACCATAGGTAAAGCAAAGCAGTTAGCAACCATAGCGCCATATAAAGTCGTTAAGAGCGCAACCGCCATTGCCGGACCAATACTCGCGGGGTCTGACATATTAGCTAACATTTGCACCAAACCTACCAAGGTACCAATCATACCCATCGCAGGCGCTAAATCGCCCACCCCTTTCCACATGTCTTGCCCAGTCTCATTTCGGCTAACCATTTGGTCAATTTCTTGCTGTAACATTTTTCTGACAAATGACGGATCATGACCATCAACACAGAAGCCTATGCCTTTTTTAAGAAAAGGATTTCCAATTTCCTCGCCTTCTAAGGCAAGTAAGCCATTTTTTCTTGCCACATCCGCTAAGCGAACAGCATCTTCAATCAAAGCAACAGGGTCTTCTTTTTTATTTAAAAAAGCTTTACCTAAGACACCAAAAGAACGGATAAAATCAGCCAAAGGAATACGCATTAGGCTTACACCTAAGGTTCCACCAATAACAATCAGTAGTGATGGCATATTAACAAACAGCATGACATCACCACCGGTGGCAATAGCTGCAACAATAATACCAATACCTAATAAAAACCCAACTAAGGATGCAATATCCACTAAAAACCCTCTTACTTCATACTAATTAAAAACAAGCTAAAAAATATGCTCTATGAACCATAGAGCATATCAGTTCTAGTTAACATGTTAATGACAATAACTTATTGCAGCGTAATTTGCTGCCCTAAACTACGTAATGAATGCGCAAATGAAGCGCCCATTTTTCCAGCCAAACGGTCAATTAAGCGCTCTTGAATAGTGAAATCAACACGTTTTTTAGCGCCAATAATATCAGTTGCAACACTATCATCGGTACCAAAGTCATCGGCTAAGCCAATTTTTACGCCCTGCTCTCCAGTCCAAACTAAACCCGAGAAAGTATCTTCATTTTCTATTAGTCGATCACCGCGGCCATTTTTTACAGCAGTAATAAACTGCTGATGCACTTGCGCTAATAAATCTTCCATATATTTTTTCTCTTCTCCTTTAGCGGGAGAAAAAGGGTCCATTAATGCTTTATGCGCTCCAGCTATAACCAATCTACGCTCTACACCCAGCATTTTCATGGTATCAACAAAGCCAAAACCATCCATAATAACGCCAATAGAGCCAATTAAAGTGGAGGGATTAACAAATATCTTATCTGCAGCAGCAACAATAAAATAACACCCTGAAGCACAAATATCAGAGGCAACTGCATAAATAGGTAGGTCAGGATTATTAGATTTTATTTTGCGAATTTCGTCATAAATATAAGATGATTGCACTGGACTACCTCCAGGGCTATTCACATGCAAAATAATACCTTTGGTATCTTCATTCTTTACCGCGTTACGTAAAGACTTAATGATTGAGTCGGCATTTGCCTCTTTACCTTCAGCAATAACGCCATTTATACTAATAACGGCAGTATGCCCTTCGCCACTACTTTCACCAAAGCTTTGTTTGAACGTTGGGTACATACCTATACCTAAAACAACAGACAGATAAACAAACATTAAACTTTTAAAGAATATCCCCCAGCGACGCGCACGCCTTTGCTCGGTAACGGCTGCAAAAGCCAGTTTTTCTATTGCTTCTCGCTCCCAACCACTTGCTTTATCGGTTACTTCTGAACTTGGCTCATTCCACTGATTTTCACTCACGTGAATTTTCTCCTAATTTAAAATTTTTATAACAAAAAACTCACCCGATTAATTTTAAAAGGCGGTAAGCTCATTAAATATTAGCTGACAATTAAAACAAATTTACTTTTCATTATCTAGCAAGGTTTGCAAATCACTCGGTAGTGGCGCAACAATCTTGAGTAACTCACCGCTGATTGGGTGTGCAAATTGTAATTTCTGTGCGTGTAAAAATAAACGCTTATAGCCACGTTTTTTAAATTCCTTATCAATTTCACTATTTCCATAACGATCATCAGCAATAATAGCATGCCCTAGCCATGCCGCATGAACTCGGATTTGATGAGTGCGGCCTGTATAAGGAGATGCCTCAACTAAAGTGGCATTTTGAAAAAGACTAAGACGTTTAAATAAAGTTTTCGAGGCTTTACCAGCAGCATTGACCTTAACCATCCGCTCTATACTTTGATTAGTACTTTTCAGCAAAGGCTGATCAACTATGACCTTTTCCTTCCCCCAGCGACCACCCAACAGTGCTAAATAACTTTTTCTAACGCCATCACCGCGAAAATATTCATGTAGTGTACGTAAAGCACTGCGTTTTTTAGCAATAATCAAACAACCCGAAGTTTCTTTGTCTAAGCGGTGCACTAATTCCAAAAAATGGCTTTCTGGACGTATTTCACGTAAAGCTTCAATAATGCCTGTATTAAGCCCCGTTCCACCATGCACGGCAAAGCCTGCAGGTTTATTAATTACCAAAATAGCATTATCTTCAAATAAAATATCTCGTTCCAAGCACTTCTTGAGATAGGCTGGAGCCGGTAATTGCTCTTTCTCTTCGGCAACACGGATTGGTGGAATGCGCACAATATCACCAATCACTAACTTACGCTTAGCATCACACCGACCTTTATTAATGCGTACTTCGCCTTTACGGATAATGCGATAAATCCGACTTTTCGGCACGCCTTTGAGTAGCTTCATCAATAGGTTATCTAATCGCTGCCCTTCATGTGCATCAGTAATTTCAACAAACTGCACTTTGAGTATATTTGGGGTATCTTCTGTTTTCATCGGCATATAATAGTGGAATTCATTACTTCATACTATAAGATAATTTCATTCCCTACGGTAACAGGTTATAATTGACAAGTTATAGGCGATAAAATAAAAATACACCCTATAATTAGCTGATATTGAGTCTTTATTCGAGTGGATAAAGTACTAAAAGTAGCAAACTAATAAGTCGCTTTTAGTATTACTTAATAAACACAACGCTATAACAATTTTGGGGTTTTTTCGCTCGACCCATGATGAGCGATATTCGACCTGATAAAGGCTGAACGATACGGTAGACAGTTTATATGGCCTTTCAATTGAAACTGTAAAAACGTTGAAATAAAACACCAGTAGAGCAGTACAAGCACAGCTCCTGAATATGTGTTTTCAACACAGCAGATTGAACGGCCTATTGTTAGCTAGATGTTATTTGCAACATAAAATATCTAGTATAGGCACGCATGATTATTACCTCTGAGACACTGATTTTTCAATTTATATCCTGTGTTGTGACAAGTCCTTAAATTACTTGCAAAACAACCTACAAACAACTGAATATAAATCAAAAATAATTTTACTTGAGATCATTGTTTCATGCCCATAGACCAATATACTAACAATAACAAACTAGGCCATACGTATCTTCCGCACGGACTAACAGGGTCAAAAAAGGATTACTAATGAAAAGAATGCTTATCAATGCGACGCAACCTGAAGAACTGCGTGTTGCTTTGGTAGATGGTCAAAAACTTTATGATTTTGACATTGAACACCCTTCACAAGAACAAAAAAAATCTAATATTTATAAAGGCATCATTACTCGTATTGAGCCTAGTTTAGAAGCTGCTTTCGTGAACTACGGAGCTGATAAACACGGCTTCTTACCGTTAAAAGAAGTTTCACCGAGCGCTGTAAATTCAAACGATCAGAACTTAAGCCGCCAAAAAATCAAGGACTTATTAAAAGAAGGCCAAGAGGTTGTCGTTCAAATTGAAAAAGAAGAACGCGGCAATAAAGGTGCAGCCTTAACGACTTATATTAGTCTAGCTGGGACCTACCTTGTACTAATGCCAAACAACCCTAAAGCGGGTGGCATTTCGCGCCGTATCGAAGGCGAGACACGCAATGAGTTACGTGATGCAATGGCCGGCCTAGAAGTCCCTGAAAATATGGGACTTATTGTTCGTACCGCAGGCTGTGGAAAAAGCACAGACGAACTTCAGTGGGATTTAAACTATCTACTACAGTTATGGGAGGCAATTGATCGCACTTCTAAAGAACAAAACAAACCTTTCCTTATTTTCCAAGAAAGCAACGTCATTATTCGCGCCCTACGTGATCACTTACGCGCAGATATAGACGAGATCCTTATTGACAAGGAATCCGCGTTCAAATTAGTGCATAACTTTTTAAAACAAGTAATGCCCCACTATCTGAGTAAAGCAAAATTATACGGCGATGATGTACCGCTATTTAATCGCTATCAGATTGAATCTCAAATCGAAACAGCTTATAGTCGCGCAGTTCCACTACCTTCGGGCGGAGAACTGGTTATTGATCACACCGAAGCACTAACGTCTATCGATATTAACTCGGCGCGCTCAACTAAAGGCAGCGACATAGAAGAAACGGCTCTTAACACTAATCTTGAGGCTGCCGATGAAATTGCACGCCAACTAAGATTGCGTGATTTAGGTGGTTTATTTGTTATTGATTTTATTGACATGCTTGCCAATAAGAATCAGCGCGCTGTAGAAAATAGAATGCGTGATGCATTAAAAATCGATCGTGCGCGCGTACAAACAAGCCGTATCTCACGCTTTGGCTTATTAGAAATGTCGCGTCAACGTTTACGCCCATCACTAGGCGATACAACGCAACTAACTTGCCCGCGCTGTAACGGCCAAGGTGAAATTCGTAACGTTGAATCTGTAGCCTTATCAGTACTAAGAATACTGGAAGAAGAGGCAATGAAAGGCGGAACCGATAGAGTTATCGCTCATTTGCCGATTGAATGCGCAACTTTCTTATTGAATGAAAAACGCCCTTCTATAGATCAAATTGAATCCCGCTTAAAAGTACGCATCATTATCTTGCCTAGCAAGCACTTAGAAACGCCTGCGTACGACATAGAACGTATTAAGCTGAAGGACGATGATGGCTCTACAGAAGTAGCAAGCTACAATCAAATTCAAAATGAAGAGATTGCAGCGCCTGATTTTGCTAAAGAAGCAGCACCCAAAGTCGAACAAGCGGCACTTAAAGAGTTTCTCCCTGATGCGCCTGCACCACCGATACAAAACAAGAAAAATTCAGCCAGCCTAATCAGCCGTTTCTGGAATAAACTTGTTGGTCCAGCGGAAGAAGAAAGCGTCGATAAATCTGTATCAACTACTGATACAAAAACAGAGCAACCGCGCACCGAAAGACCACAAAATAACCGCAATAGAAACAATAACCAAAGAAATCGCAATAGAAACAGTAACCGCGACCGCAACAAGAAGCCAAACGCGAATACAGCTGCAACTACTACCGAAACTGCGGCTAAACCTCAAGATCAAAAGGAACGCAAAGAAGGTCCTGCTACTGAAAATAACGGCGCAGCAAACCCAGAAGCTAAGCCTAGAAATCAGCAAAAAAGAACCAACCGCAGAGGCTACAACAGAAAGCCAAGAGAAAAAACTGAAGGAACTCAATCTAGTGATGCCAAGCCTAACAACAACCCTACTGAGAATAGAAACACCTCTCAGAGTGAGTCTGTTACACAAGAAAAGCGCAATACTAGCACCCAGTCTTACGCGGCAGATTATCAGAAAAATATAACTACCGCCAAGACTGAAACAGCTGCTCCAGTGCCTACTCCTGCTAAAACAGCAGAGAAAAAAGAAGCTAGCGTTACAGCTAAACCGGCGCAAGCTAAAGAAACAAGCACAGCAGTAAAAGCGAAAGAAAACGATTAGAAATTAAGTAAAAAGGGCATAAATAGAATTAATACTCCCTATATGCCCTTTTTATTTTTTACACCTATTCCCAATAAAACTTATCTGCTATGATAAGAAAATTTTTTACATATTTTAGAGAACACAATACAGATGGCTAAAGAAGACCAAATTGAAATGGATGGTACGATTATCGATACCCTTCCTAATACAATGTTTAGAGTAGAACTAGAAAACGGGCATGTTATTACTGCACATATTTCTGGAAAAATGCGCAAACATTACATCCGCATCTTGACGGGCGATAAGGTTAAAGTAGAAATGACGCCTTACGACTTAACTAAAGGTCGCATCACGTTCCGTATGCGCTAACCGAGAAGTTAGCGCGCACAAAAGCATTAATTTTTTTCTGGGATACTCAACTCTTTACTTTCAATAGTAAACGCTAGTTCTTTGTCCTGAACAATGACATGAACATGTCCGCCTCGCTCAAGCTTGCCAAACAATAAATCGTTCGCCAGAGGCTTTTTGATTTTTTCCTGAATCAATCTAGCCATCGGCCTTGCCCCCATTTTAGGGTCGCAACCGTTCTCTGCTAACCAGAGCCTGGCTTCTGGGTCTAAACTAAAAGTTACATTTTTCTCTAGTAACAATGTTTCCAGCTCAAAGATAAATTTATCAACCACATTCCCAACCACTGAAATATCAAGTGGTTTGAACTGAATAATACTATCCAATCGGTTTCTAAATTCTGGCGAAAAGGCTTTTTCAACCACACGCATACTATCACTCGAATGCTCTTGCTGAGTAAAGCCTATAGAAGCACGACTACCTTCCTCAGCACCTGCATTAGTAGTCATTACCAAAATAATATTTCTAAAATCAGCTTTGCGCCCATTATTGTCCGTTAACGTGCCATGATCCATCACTTGTAAGAGCAAATTAAACACATCCGGATGCGCTTTTTCCAGCTCATCTAATAGTAGGACTGCATGAGGATGCTTAGTAACCTGCTCTGTCAATAGCCCGCCTTGGTCATAACCCACATAGCCTGGAGGCGCACCGATTAAACGCGAAACCGTATGACGCTCCATATATTCCGACATATCAAAGCGAATCAACTCAACGCCCATCAACTTAGCCAGCTGCTTAGTTACCTCGGTTTTACCCACCCCTGTAGGCCCAGCAAATAAGAAAGAACCAATTGTTTTACTAGTATCACGCAAACCTGCACGAGAAAGCTTAATCGCTGATGATAAAGCAGAAATCGCTTCATCTTGGCCAAACACTAACATTTTTAAATTTTTCTCAAGACTTTTTAATTTACCTTGGTCATTACTGGAAACGGATTTAGCTGGGATTCTAGCAATTTTAGCGACAATCTCTTCAACCTCATGCACATCAATTAGCCCTTTACGCTCAGCTTCAGGCATCATACGCTGCCTTGCTCCTGCCTCATCAATCACATCAATAGCTTTGTCAGGTAGAAATCTATCAGTAATATGGCGCGCAGATAGTTCCGCAGCCACACGTAAGCCTTCCAAACTATATTTAAGTTCGTGATGCTCTTCAAAGCGACTTTTTAAGCCCTTTAAAATCAAATAAGTTTCATCAATAGACGGCTCTGTGACATCAACCTTTTGAAAACGTCGCGCCAGCGCATGATCTTTTTCAAAAATACCGCGATACTCTTGATAGGTAGTTGAACCAATACACCGCAAACTACCAGAAGCTAAAGCAGGTTTAATTAAATTAGATGCATCCATTACCCCTCCAGATGCAGATCCTGCACCTATGATGGTATGAATTTCATCAATAAATAAAATCGAGTTAACTTCATTTTTCAACTGATTCATTAAAGCTTTAAGGCGCTTTTCAAAATCACCACGATATTTTGTACCAGCAACCAAGGCACCTAAATCTAAAGAGTAAATAACACAGTCACGTAAAACATCAGGCACTTCCTCCTCAACAATCTTCTTAGCCAAACCTTCCGCAATCGCTGTTTTACCAACACCTGCCTCGCCCACCAATAAAGGGTTGTTTTTGCGACGGCGACATAACACTTGAATAGTTCGCTCTAACTCACTTTCACGACCAATTAAAGGGTCAATTTTACCTGCTAAAGCCTCTTGGTTAAGGTTCGTCGTATATTTATCTAGCGGGCTTTCAATTGCCTCCTGCTCAACAGCTCCAGCAATCTCAACTTTTTCTTCGGAAGCATTATCATCTTTAGATAGGCCATGTGATAAATAATTAACGATATCTAAACGCTGAATATCCTGCTTATTTAATAAATACACGGCATGTGAATCCTGCTCACTAAATAAAGCAACCAATAAATTAGCACCATCAACTTCCTTTTTATCCGAAGCCTGAGCATGAAAAACTGCCCGCTGCAAAACTCGCTGAAAGCCAAGAGTTGGCTGAGTCTCACGCCGTCCTTCCTCACTTAGCAAGCTAATAGTTTCATCTATAAATTGAGTTAATTCACTACGTAACAGTGAAATATCACAAGAACAGATAGCTAACACTTGAGCAGCCGTCGAGTTATCCAATAAAGCCAACAACAAATGCTCAACAGTAATAAACTCGTGTCGTTGCTCATGCGCTGAAACAAATGCCAAATTCAATGTTACTTCAAGATCTTTACTTAACATACTATAAGCTCCTTACGCTTCTTCCATCGCACACATTAAAGGGTGCTGATTCTCACGAGAATAGGTATTTACAAGCTCCACTTTAGTTTCCGCCACATCGCGCGAAAATACACCACACACGCCTACGCCTTGAGTATGTACATGCAACATAACTTGCGTGGCCTGCTCTTCTGACATAGCAAAAAAATCAATCAGGACTTCAATCACAAAATCCATTGGCGTAAAGTCATCATTCAATAAAACTACTTTATATAATGGCGGCCTTTTTAATTTAGGCGCAGCCTCTTGAACAGCCAAAGCATCATCATTATCTATGGATGGATCAAAATCACTCATTTCTATTTACACTTTAAAATTAAATTAATCATACTTAATCTTGAGGTCAAATCCTCAAATTCAATCACTAATAAAGTATAATAGCCTTAAATCAGTTAGACTACAGCCCTTTTTTAAAACTAAGTGGATAAACAATGGTTTGGAAACCGCATGTCACCGTCGCAGCTATTATCGAACAAGATCAACGTTTTCTATTAGTTGAGGAAGAAACACCCACAGGCATTGCTTTCAATCAACCTGCAGGACACTTAGAACCCGGTGAAAGCCTAATTGACGCCGTAAAACGTGAAGTTAACGAAGAGACCGCTTGGCAGTTTACCCCCGAATACCTTACCAGCATTCAGCTATGGCGTAAAAACCTTGATTCCTCTAGTTTTATGCGCGTTTGTTTTGTCGGCCAATGTTACGACCATAACCCTGAGCAAGCTTTAGATGAAGGCATTATCCGCACTCACTGGCTAACTTATGATGAAATTGTAGACCATAAATCCCAATTGCGTAGCCCTTTAGTGTTAACTACGATAGACCAATACTTAGCAGGCGAGCATCACCCTCTCGCCTTATTAAAAACCTTTTTAGATCTAGAATAATGAGCAAAAATATCATCGTCGGCATGTCCGGCGGAGTCGATTCATCTGTAACCGCTGCGCTATTATTAGAACAAGGCCACCAAGTAACTGGTGTCTTTATGAAGAACTGGGACGAAGATGATGGCACAGAAGAGTGTACCGCATTAGAAGATCAAGCCGACGCCCAACAAGTTTGCGATACCCTTGGTATAGAGCTAAAAACGGTAAACTTTGCCAGCGAATATTGGGATGAGGTTTTTGAAGTTTTTCTGTCTGAATTTGCTGCAGGCCGTACACCTAACCCCGATATTTTATGTAATAAACACGTAAAATTTAAAGCCTTCTTAAACTATGCCACAGAAGACCTAGGCGCTGAATATATTGCCACTGGTCACTACGCCCGCGTTAGTGAAAAAAACGGTGAATTTTATCTACTAAAAGGCCTAGATCCAAATAAAGAACAAAGCTATTTTTTATACACTTTGGGTCAAAAAGCGTTAGCCAAAACTTTATTTCCTATCGGTCATTTACATAAAACTGAAATCAGAAAATTAGCAGAAAAATACGGATTTGCCAATCACCAGAAAAAAGACAGCACAGGCATTTGTTTTATAGGCGAACGTAAATTTAAAGAATTTCTGCAACGTTATTTACCGACCCAACCCGGAGAAATGCGCACGCCTAAAGGACAGTACATAGCGCAACATTCCGGCCTAATGTATTATACGTTCGGCCAACGCCAAGGCTTAGGCATAGGTGGCGTTAAAGATGCGCCTGATGAGCCTTGGTATGTGCTAGATAAAGACTTAGACAACAATATATTAATTGTCGGCCAAGGTCATGATCACCCTTTAATGCTTCATAACACACTAGAAGCCAACCAACTGGATTGGTGCAGTAATCAGCCCTTAACTGAAATAATTGAATGCTCAGCCAAAACACGCTATCGACAAGCAGATCAAACCTGCAAAGTGATTCCTCTACCAGAAAATAGAATAAAAGTTATTTTCACACAGCAGCAGCGTGCGATTACTCCAGGACAGTCTGTCGTATTTTATGATGGCGAAGTTTGTTTAGGCGGCGGAATTATTGAGACTAAATACAACCTTTAAAAACAAACAGCACCAGGAGTGACTTCACCCCGCCTTTAACACAGTGCTATTGACTTAAGCCCTCTCTTGCTGGAGAGGGTTGGGTGAGGAGAATAAAACCATGCGTTTATAATCCCCGCATCCCAGCCTTCTCCTTCTAGTGAAGGAGTTCACTCTTAAGTCAACAGCATTGCGCCTTTAACACTGCGATTGATTATTAGTGAGCCGAAAACACGCTCTTGAAATCAAAGAGTCTTATTAAAAATTTTACCCTGTCGATATAACTGAGCCAAAGTATCCGGCTCAGCACCGAAAAAATAACGTAAACGTAAGCTCCACATCAATGCTATTGTGCGCCAAACTCCAAAAGCTTCCCAGCGACGACCAGAGCTTTGCACTTTAGCCGCCAAACAATAACATCCTGATGTTTTTTTCAAATTCTTACTAATGGCAATATCTTCCATTAATGCAATATCAGGAAAACAACCAACCTCCTGAAATGCGGAGCGTGTTACAAAAATGACTTGATCACCTGTCGCTATCCCTGTTAAACGCGAACGCCAGTTCATCATTGCTGCAACAACTTTCAACATAAAGCTCTCACCTACTAATTGCATATCAAAACGCCCCCATTGCGCACCATTATCTAGGGCATGCTGAATAAGATCTAGGGGATTTCCAGGCAAAAAAGTATCCGCATGCAAAAAAATCAACACATCCGTCGATGCCTTTTGCGCACCGGCATTCATTTGTACTGCTCGCCCCTTAGGAACTGTAATAAATACATCAACCAGCGGCAAGGAAATCTCCCTAGTATTATCAGTACTTCCACCATCAGCAATAATCAATTGGCACTCCGCCCTTAACGCTTGCAGTGCCAGCAAGCATTCTCTTATGCCAGGCGCTTCATTTAAAGTGGGAATAATAATGCTATATTTTTGCATTTCAAAATCGGGTATACATACTCGCTTGGCCGCGGAATTTTTTAGCTATCCAATAATCCAAGCTTAGGTAACGACCTCCACCAACAAAAATCAGCATTAACAACATAATCGCGTAAGTAACAGCAAATTCAACACCATTATTTAAAACGACGAAGCTACCTTGCTCAGTAAGCCAGTCATAATTACCGTATTGCTGAAGAATCTCCTTAGCTCGACTCAATCGCTCAGTAGCAGCTATCGTTCTTTCTGTAGCAAACAAACCACTTCCTTCAGAAACAGCCAGCCAACCATTAGGTAAATGCACAGTACAGGCAGCAACAATCATGGTGATAAACAAAGGAATAGAAATCCAGCGTACCGCAAAACCAAGCAATAAAAATACAGCACCGACAAGCTCAGTTCCAGTCACTAACCCAGCCATAAGAGCAGGGAATGGCAAACCCAAACCCCATTCAGCATTACCAAACCAAGCAACTGTATTATCAAAGCCAGTATATTTATGCATGCCTGCCATCCACATAATAGGAACTAAATACAGCCTTAATGCTAAAGGCCCTAAAAAATCAAAGGCACGGGTTAGATCCAAATAATCATGTAATTTATTTAAAAAGTTAATCATTTTCATTATTCACAAATAAACACTACCTTCAGGCCTCAGCACGATATTGCAGTTGCACGCCTTGCAAAAAATTACGCAAAATCTGATCTTTGCATTCTCGATAATTTTTATGCCCTGGCTTACGAAAAAATGCACTCAACTCATGCTTACTCATCGAAAAATCAGCCAAAGTCATCAACTGCAAAATATCTTCGTCTTTAAGATCTAAAGCTATTTTCAACTTTCTAAAAATAATATTATTAGTCAATTGTTTTTCTATTTCAGGTTGCACTCCCTCTCTTTTACCACGCTTATCATTAATTAATCCATTCAAAAAGAATGCCATTTGCTCATCTTTACAAGCCCGATAATCAGGGTCATCATCTTTTTTCAGCCAATTAACCACCTGTTCCCTTGTTACTTCACAATCAGCCAAAGCAAATATAGCAATCATTTTGGAGTCATCAAAATCAAAAGTGTAGCGAATACGGCGTAAAATATCGTTATTAGTCATAAGTAAGCTCTAAATTAAACGGTTGTTATAACATAAGAGACAAATATAGCGGTGATTTTTTCAAGAATAATGGCAAGTGGAAAGCCTAAAATGACACCCTGCGCTTAAAGCAATTCTCCCGATTACGGTGTATAATTTCTCAGAATAATTACACCCAAATTAACAGGAATAATATCCATGAGTAATGTTTTTAGTTTCACCGGCACTATTGGTAGAGATGCTGAAGTAAGATCAACCCCAAGCGGACAAACAGTATTAAATGTAACTGTAGCAAACAATGTTGGTTTTGGTGATAGACAACAAACAATCTGGATTAGAGTTGCCTTATGGGGACGACGCGCAGAAGGCTCATTCCCTAGTTACTTAAAAAAAGGCCAACAAGTTTTTGTTTCAGGCGAGTTATCTCAAAACGAATACCAAGCGCAAGACGGTACAACCAAAACAAGCTTAGAACTGAATGCCAGCATTCTTGATCTTGTTGGTGGTAAGCGCACAGAACCAACTCAAGTCGCACAACCACAACAAAACTATCGCCAACCTGCCGCTGCCACTCCTCAACAACAAGCGCCACAACAAGCACAGCCTAGCTACGCACAAAACGATAATTATGATGATGTGCCTTTTTAACCCGTCATAAATTTAAAAAAGTTTATAAGCACATCAAAGCCCGCTCAAATAGCGGGCTTTTTATTACTCTATAGAAAGTGGTTTTAGCTACAACCTTTAATTGCTAAAGTTTTAACTCACTAGCATCACGAGTACAAAATTAATACTTTAGCTGATAATAAAAAGCTAAAACAATCAATTGCAGGAAATTTAATAACCAAAAAAACAAGACAAACAAAGCCCATTTCACTTGTTTGGATTTATTGGCATAATTAAATTTTATAAGTAGCCAACTAAAAAACGTAGCGACAAACAAAATCACCGAACCAATCAATGCGTAATTCATTTTAACCTTCTCTAATCGGTGGCGGTGCTAGTACTTGGCGGGTACCACTACCTTCTGCGGGCGACACAACTCCCGCCATCTCCATTGCTTCGATCATTGATGCAGCACGGTTATAACCCACTTTAAATTTTCTTTGTACGCTGGAAATTGAAGCTTTGCGCGACTCCGTGACAAAAGCCACTGCTTGATCATAAAGTTCATCCATTTCTGAATCAATTGCATCTTGCCCCGTCACAAAAGAACCATCACCCGCATCTGAATATTCTTGGGTAATTTCTTCTAAATAATTGGCTGGTGCAGTTTTCTTCAAAAATTCAACAATGTGATGCACTTCGTGATCATCAACAAAAGCTCCGTGCGCCCGTACAGGAATATTTGTTCCTGCCGGCATAAATAACATATCACCATTACCGAGCAAGAACTCAGCACCACCTTGATCTAATACGGTACGAGAATCGATACGCGATGATACTTGGAATGAAAGCCGAGAAGGTACGTTAGCCTTGATTAAGCCTGTTAAAACATCTACTGACGGACGTTGCGTTGCTAAAATCAAATGAATACCTGCGGCACGAGCTTTTTGAGCTAACCGGGCAATTAATTCTTCTACTTTTTTACCAACAATCATCATCATGTCTGCTAATTCATCAATCACGATAACAATATGTGGCAAGGTGCTTAGTGTCGGTATACTCGCTCCTTCTGCCAACTCAACTTCATAAGTATACATAGGGTCTTTAATCGGCTCACCACGCTTTTCCGCTTCACGTACTACGTGATTAAATCCGGCTAAATTTCTAACGCCGACTTTAGACATCAATTTATAGCGTCGCTCCATCTCAGCAACTGCCCAACGTAAAGCATTGGCAGCATCTTTCATATCCGTTACAACAGGCGTTAATAAATGCGGTATCCCTTCATAAACGGATAATTCCAGCATTTTAGGGTCAATCATAATCATTCTGACTTCATCAGGTGTTGCTTTATATAGCATACTGAGAATCATCGTATTAATTGCAACTGACTTACCCGAACCTGTCGTTCCCGCGACTAATAAGTGTGGCATTTTAGCTAAATCAGCAGTTACCGCTGAGCCAGAAATATCTTTACCTAAAAGCATCGTCAAAGGCGACTTAGCTTTAGCAAATTTAGCCGACTCTATTCCCTCTCTAAACGAAACCATTTCGCGCTCTTGATTGGGAATTTCTAAACCAATCACAGATTTACCCGTAATGACTTCTACGATACGTACACTAGTTACCGATAAAGCACGCGCCAAATCTTTTGCTAAACCAGTAATTCGACTTACCTTAATGCCTGCTGCAGGTTGCATTTCAAAGCGTGTAATTACTGGCCCCGGCAATACTGCGGTTACTTCCACGACAACATTAAAGTCTAGCAAAGCTTGCTCCACTAAGCGCGACATATCCTCCAACTCATCAGCCGAATAACCGTTTACTGTATTAACAATAATATCTAGCAACTCAGGGCTTGGTAATGCACCCGCTTCGACTTCATCCTTAAACAGATCTACTTGACTCTTTGTCTTAAGCACAACCGGCTCAGAAAAACTAGCTTCCACACTTTCTAATACATTAATGCTTGGCGTTTTTTTGATCTGGCTGGGAGTTGACTTAATCACACTTACATTACCAGAAGTAGAGTCCTTAACCTCTATTTTAGGCATACTTGGTGCCGACTTAGCTTGGCTGGGGCGAGCAGAGACTGAACTACTTTCTCGTGTTGATGCTTGCTCCCAAGCTTTCAATGTTTTTTGGTAAGCGAAACAGCCTAAAAATAAAGTATATTTACCCACAAGTTCCATAACTCGGAACCATGAGATATTGGTGTACAAAGTTATTCCAGAGAAAAAAACGGCTAACAAAAATAAAGTTGCGCCCGAATTACCAAAGGTGACTACTAAACTATCACCCAGTTCTTGACCAACTATGCCGCCACTATTTCTAGGTAACTCAATTCGACAGCGTAATAAATGTAAATAACAAACAGTAGTCGCAGAAATAATGGCTAGGACAAGACCAAACCAGCGGACATAATTAAACCAGCCTGTAGCATGGATAGTTTTTTTAGTAAAAAACAAATAACCTTGCCAAAGAATAATCAACGGAAAACTAAACGCAATAACACCAAAAAAACTAAAAGAAACATCAGCCAACCAAGCGCCAACGATGCCCCCCGCATTCGCAATACCGGTATGAGCCCCACTATGCGACCAGCCTGCATCTTCATGACTAAATGAAACTAAAGAAATAAAATAAAAAAGAGCGATCACGACAAACCCTAACAAAGCAATTTCACGTAAACCTCGTACCGCCTTTTCTTCCATCACTGCAGCCATTAAAAATCCCAAATATCTTACTAAAACAAAACAATACAGCAATCATTACATAAATCACTTGAAATATAAAGGGACTATCCTGCAAATTTCATAGCGCTAATATCGCTAATTAACTAAAACAAAAAGCATATCGATCTTGTCTTTTACCTTTACCTGATTAGAGACATCAAATACAATTCAAGTGTGATACTATTTAACGCCTTAACTAAAGCCTAAAAAAATTATAATAACCTGGAGGAAGGTATGCCAAAAATTCGTTCTATTGTTTCTGCAATAACACTTGTAGGGTCAATCTCTGTCGCCTCAGCGTGGGAAGCCCTACCAACAACAGCTCCGGCACCAGCTAACAACCCTACTACTGCTGAGAAAGTTGAATTAGGTCGTATTTTATATCATGACCCAAGACTATCATCGACCGGTACGGTTTCTTGTGCTTCTTGCCATAACACTATGTTAGGTGGCGAAGATAACCGCCCTAACTCTATGGGTGTTCACGGACAAACAGGTGGTCGTAGTGCGCCTACCGTCTGGAATTCTGCCTTTAATAAAGTACAGTTCTGGGATGGTCGTGCTGCTAGCTTAGAGGAACAAGCGGCTGGCCCTGTGACTAACCCTATCGAAATGGGCATGAAAAGTTGGGATGACGTCGTTGTACGCTTGAAATCAATTGAAGGATACCAAGCGTATTTTGATAAAGCATTTGGCGAAAACTCAATCTCAAAAGATAACGCGACTAAAGCGATTGCAGCTTACGAAAGAACGTTAATTACCCCTAACAGTGCTTATGACAAATATGCCAAAGGTGATAAAAAAGCTTTAACTGCACAGCAAATACGTGGGTTAAAATCAGTTGCAAAATTAGGCTGTACAACATGTCATAGCGGCCCAGCCTTCAATGGTGGTGGCTCTTTCCAAAAATTCCCAGTTATTAACAATGCTTTCTTAGAAAAGAAATATCAATTTGCTAATGACAAAGGCCTTTTTGAAGTAACCGCTAAAAGTGGAGACGAACACTTTTTTAAAGTCCCTACTCTTCGTAACATTGCTTTAACAGCACCTTATTTCCATAACGGTTCAGTTGAAACGCTAGAGAAAGCGGTTAAAGTTATGGCTAAAGTTCAGTTAGATAAGAAACTATCAGCTGAAGAGACAGCTGATATTGTTGCTTTCCTAAATGCTTTAACAGGTGAATTCCCTAAGCAAACTATGCCTACTTTACCAGCAACAAACGGCACGTCATTTAATTAATTTTGTAAGATCACAAGCTCCCTTTAGTATGCAAACAGCTAAAGGGAGCTTTGGCTTTTAACTCCCCCTCTATTTCTTGGTTTTTATGTGTAAATTTGCTCGGTACTTAAGTTTTTTACTTCTCTTATCTTTTACTTCAGTAAGTTTTTCTGCAGACAATACCGTCAATAAAACCGAAGAAAACATTACCCTTAATTTTGTCGATGCCGACATACGCTCAGTTATTGCCACTATCAGTAAAGAAACCAGCAAAAACTTCTTAATTGACCCTAGAGTTAAAGGTAAGCTGACAATTTATTCAGGCACTCCGGTAAGTGCCGATGATCTTTATAATATTTTTTTAAGTGTCTTACGTACTCATGGCTATATTGCTGTAGAGCAAGGTGATGTCATTCATATCGTGCCATTAATGGAAGCCAAACAAAGACCCTCACCAGTCAATGAAAAAGGCCCTGCACACCCAGGTGCCAAACAAGTTACTCAAGTTATAAAAATCAAGAATATCTCTGCCGTTAAGTTAATTCCTGTATTACGTCCCCTAATGCCCAAAGAGGGCTATATCGCTGCCTACGCATCAACCAATCTGATCATCCTATCCGACAGCGAACAAAACATCGCCCGCTTGATGAACGTTATCGATAACATGGACAAAGCATCCAATAATGAAATTGATATTATTCCTCTCGCCAAAGCTGATGCAAGTCAAATTTTAAACACCCTAAAAAGCATGCTACCAAAAGCAAAGGCGGGGCAAACAAACATTCATTTAAGTGTCGACAAGCGCACTAACAGCATTTTAATTAGTGGTGAAATGTTGGATCGTGCCCGCCTAAAAAAGATCATTCACAAACTGGATTCACCTACGCATACCAACGCTTCACACCATGTTGTCTACCTAAAACATGCGTCAGCCATTGAGTTAGCGCCAATTTTAGATCAAATTATTAATGCTCAAGCAAAAAGTGTAAAAAGAAAAACGGAAATTAAAGAGCCATCAAGCATTATTGCTGATGAAGCAACTAACTCAATTATTATTTCTTCAGAGCTTGAAGAATTTCGCTCATTATCGGACGTCATTAAACAATTAGATATTCCACGCTTACAAGTTTTAATTGAGGCCATTATTGCTGAGGTTTCCTTAGATGCATCTAATAAAATAGGTGTTGAATGGGGAGTTGCCGGGCAGTCAGGCAGCACTAAAGGTTTCATGGGAAGCACAAACAATGGCACATTACTTGGCACACTTAGTGAATTAGCGAATGGTGAAGCAGGTAAAGCAGCTGCAGCGGCAGCTACCGGTGGATTTACTGGATTAATAGCGAATGACAGCTTCGGCGTCTTAATTAACGCAATACAAGGAGATTCTGACTTTAATATCTTATCTGCACCGAGAATATTAACGGTAGATAACAAGGAAGCTGAAATCATCGTTGGTAAAAATGTTCCTTTTGTGACAGGCTCTTTCACACAAAGTAGCAATGAAGGAGCAACCAATCCCTTTCAAACCGTGCAACGTGAAGATGTTGGCCTAACTTTACGAGTTAAACCACAAATAAATACCGGCGGGCGTATAGGTCTCGAAGTTTTTCAAGAAATTTCTACAGTATCACCAGACACTGAAGCTGTTGATTTAATTACTACGAAACGCTCAATTACAAGTAATGTCTTAATTAATGACGGAAAAATACTAGTTCTTGGCGGACTAATGGATGATGTCACTACCGACTCCGCCTCTGGAATACCTTGGTTAATGGATATACCTTACTTAGGTTGGTTATTTAAGTCTCATGAAACTAACGTCACAAAACGCACCCTAATGGTATTTCTTAAGCCAAAAATCATTCAAACCCAATATGCTAGCGATACAGAAACGAGTCGAGCTTTTGATGAAATGAGAATAGAACAAGATAAATTTAACCAAAAAAGCTTATTAGTTCAGCCTGATCCAGAGCGTTATCAAATGCCTGATTTTGAGCCTGAAACAGAAGAGTCAATTACTTTACCTTTAGCTATTGGTCAATAGTAGATAGTAATGATACTTCCTTATAGTTTTTCTAAAAATCACGGCGTTTTACTGCATCAAGCGGATCAAATTACTCAACTATGGGTGCATGATGCGACGAAAATAGACGCCATACAAGAGGCTCGGCGAGCATTTAACGCCCCTGTGCAATTACTAAAAGTACCTGAAAATCAGTTTAACATCGAGCTACAGCGAATTTATCATAGCGGATCATCTAATACCATGCAGGAAATGGAAGAGTTTGATGACGAGCAATTAGGGGATCTTTCAGAATTAGTTCCAGAAGCTGAAGACTTAATGGATAGCACGGATGATGCGCCAATCATTCGTTTAATTAATGCCATTCTAACTGAGTCAATCAAAGAGCAGGCTTCTGACATTCATATTGAACCGTTTGAAGAGCGTTTGCGCGTACGTTTTCGTGTCGATGGTATTTTGCGTGAAGTCTTAATTTTACAAAAAGCACTCGCCTCACTAATGGTCTCGCGTATTAAAGTCATGGCCAAATTAGATATTGCTGAAAAACGCCTGCCTCAAGATGGGCGAATTTCCTTAAAAGTTGCCGGTCATGCTATTGATTTAAGGATTTCAACTTTACCTAGTGGCCATGGCGAACGCGTAGTTATGCGTCTATTGGACAAGCAAGCAGGACGTATGGACTTATCCAAAATGGGCATGCTTGAGGAAGATCAACAACGTTTAAGCGCTTTATTGAAATACCCACACGGCATTATTCTTGTTACTGGCCCGACAGGTTCTGGTAAAACGACCACTTTATACGCTGGTCTTACCGAGTTAAACCATACAGATCGGAGCATTATGACCATTGAGGATCCGATTGAGTATCATCTTGACGGTATTAGCCAAACCGCAGTGAATGCAAAAATTGATATGGATTTCTCGCGCGGATTACGAGCAATTTTGCGCCAAGATCCAGACATCGTCATGGTCGGTGAAATTCGCGACTCCGAAACGGCTCATATTGCGGTACAGGCTAGTTTAACCGGTCACTTAGTGCTTTCCACATTACATACCAATACTGCTGTAGGTGCTATTTCTCGACTTATGGATATGGGCATTGAACCTTTCTTACTTTCCTCTAGCTTATTAGGTGTTCTTGCTCAACGTTTAGTGCGTACACTTTGCCCTGAGTGTCGCGAAGCCTATCAAGCTGATACCACAACGACCGACTTAATGGGCGTTGATTCAAGCGAATTACCTTTAACCTTATATAAACCTGTTGGCTGTCCTAGTTGTCATCATTTAGGCTACCAAGGGCGTATGGGTATTTATGAAATCATTCAAATTGATGGCTCTATGCGTGATGCTATTCACAGCCAAGCCAGCGCAACAGCATTAGAAAAAATTGCGCGCCAGCAAACTCAATCAATTCGTCATAATGGGTTTGAGCAAGTTAAAAAAGGCTTAACCAGTCTTGATGAAGTGCTACGAGTCACCAAGGAAGATTAATGCCTGCTTACAGTTATGTTGCCCTAGATAAAAGTGGCCGAAAAAAGAAAGGTATCCTCGAAAGCGATACCGCTCGTCAGGCACGACAACAACTGCGCAACCAAGACCTCAAGCCTATAGAGGTTAATGCAGTTAAAGCATCAAGCAATAAAAAACAGAAAAGTTTATTTGCTCCCACTCTAAGAGCCTCCGAATTATCACTATTAACACGCCAACTTGCTACTTTAGTGCGTGCGGCACTACCCTTAGAAGAATCCCTACAAGCTGTTGCCCAACAAAGCGAAAGCCCAAAAATAACTATGGTATTAATGGCGGTTCGTTCCGAAGTCTTAACCGGAAAACCGCTCGCCTCGGCCATGGAAGCTTTTCCGCGCATATTTCGTAAAGATTTCATTGCTACTGTTGCTGCAGGCGAACAATCTGGGGATCTTGCTATCGTTTTTGAACGGCTTGCTGATCATGTCGAGCGTAGCCAACAATTAAAACAAAAAATTCTAGGCGCTCTACTCTACCCGATTATTCTTTCTGTTATCGCCATCTTCGTAGTTGTTGGCCTACTGACTTATGTCGTACCACAAATTATTCATGTTTTTGATAGCATGGATCAAGAGCTGCCCCCCTTAACGCAAAACTTAATCGCCTTAAGTGAGCTATTACAAAATCATGGGTTGCTTATCGCACTTGCCATTATTGCGGCATCAGTATCACTGTACTTATTATTACAAAAACCAAAAATCAAACGACAGTGGCATTTATTTTTGCTTAAAATACCTCTCGTTTCGCCTTTAATTCGCACCCTAAATAGTGCTCGCTTATGTCGTACATTAAGCACCTTATTAGTCAGTGGTGTCCCTATGCTAAGTGCGCTCAGCATAGCTTCCAAGGTAGTGACAAATGTCCCTATGAGCGATACGATAGACCAAGCCATTCAGCAAATCCGGGAAGGCAGTAGTTTGTCTCATGCCTTAAAACGAGGCATAGGATTTCCACCGCTGACTATTCATTTAATTGCGAGTGGCGAATCTAGTGGTCAGCTTGATGCAATGCTAGAAAAAGCGGCAGAAACACAAGAACGTGAATTAGAGGGCTGGATTTCTAGTTTTTTAACCCTTTTAGAACCTTTATTGTTATTAAGCATGGGCGGCATTGTCTTAACCATTGTTTTAGCAATTATGTTACCCATTTTTAATCTTAACCAACTTGCAGGCTAATTATTTTATGAGAAAAAAACTCACTCAAGGTTTCACCTTAATTGAAATTATGGTCGTAGTGGTCATACTCGGCATTCTAGCGGCTGTTGTTGTTCCACAGGTGATGGATCGCCCCGATACTGCCCGTTTAACCAAAGCCAAACAAGATATCCGCGCCATTGAATCAGCACTAAACTTATATAAGTTAGATAAATTTAATTACCCAACCACCGAAGAAGGATTAGAAATTTTACAACCTAAATACTTAGACCGCTTACCTAAAGATCCTTGGGGCAATGTCTATCTTTACCTTAGTCCAGGTGAACGTGGTGCAGTTGATATTTTCACTTATGGTGCAGATGGTAAAAAAGACGGTGAAGGCATGAATGCTGACTTAGGTAATTGGGATGCTGGTTAAAGCTTGCTAGAATAGCGCCCACTTAATATTATTTCATAGCCTTAAAAGTCGACTTCACCATGAATGAGCATCGTCAACACCCACGATTATTACACCGAGCCAGTGTTAATCTTACTTTTTCTTCAGGTCAAACAATCACAACCCATACTGTTGATATGTCTAATGGCGGCTTGTTTATCGCTTGCACTGACCACCCAGAAGTACAAGAAGGCGATATATTGGAAGTTATCGTTAATGGTATACAAGACCCTGTAGCTCGCGATATTAAAATAATACGTGTAGAGCTAGGAAAAGGTTTTGGTATTGAGTTTGTCGAATCTTAAAACTGCACTAAAATACGGGAGAAACTGACTTCTCAGCTCTCCCATACTTCCTCAAGTTTATGCTAGTTTATATTTCTCTAAATAAACTGTGCGCACCAACTTAGTAAATAGCAAAATAGCAAAACTATAAATCAAAGTTGAACTCATATAGTCTGGGTAATATTTCGCTACACGGCCTACATATTCTATAAGAGACATCTCCGGAAATTTACCAGAAAGCAGATAAAAGCTACCGTTCGAAATAAGAAATGCAATCGAACCAGCTGCTAGCAAATAAGCAAACTGGTGACTTAAATCGCTAGCTTTCAATTCTGCATATTTTGCACTCCACCGCCCTGCAAAAAACATCACTGCATAAGTAGGTATTAAAAATACATAAGCCGGTGAAATACAATAATCACTGACCTGAAATTGGCTAATTGATACGTAATCCAATAACGCAGCTTCTGCTAATAACACAGCAAAGCTAGCTAGTCCTCCCGTAAAAATACCAGCTAAGTAAAAAACAGCCAATGATGCATCCGGCAATGTTAGCGCACTACCAAAATGATCAGAACGTGTTAATGCCATTAATATGGCCAATGCAAAAATCGTTACATTATTTTTATTCTGTTGTATCCAGTTCATATAAACCTCTTAAAGTGATGGTGCATAACGTACATTAAAGAAAACGGTAACGCCTGGCGTATTATAGCCTGCGACTGTTTGGTATTGAGTATTCAAAATATTGTTAACTGAGCCTTGCAAGGTAAACTGTTCGTAGAATTCATATTCCGCTCTTAAGTCCCAAGTAACAAAGCCATCAATACGTTTTGTATTAGCCAAATCATCGAAGCGACGATCTTCATAATTTAGAGTTGTTCCAAAGCTAGCATCACCCAATTGTCGGTCTATATCCAAGCGGAAAGTTTGCTGCGCACGCCTAGGTAAAATATTACCATAAGTCTCTGCATCCATACTCTCTGGATTTAAAGCGCTATAATTTGCCTGTACATCAAAACCATAAACTTGTCCGCCAAGCATAGCTTCTAAGCCCATAATGCGAGCTTGACTTATATTATTAGGGGCAAAAATTGAGCTATCATAAGCAATCAAATCATCAATATACGTTAAATATCCGTTGATTGACCAGTGCCAAAAATCATGCTCCCCACTAACACCTACCTCATAGCTTTCAGACTTTTCTGGATTTAAGCTATCATTGCCAAAGCCCGGATAATAAAGTTCATTAAAAGTCGGCGCTTTAAAACCTGTGCCATATGAAGCCGAGACTAAAATACCATTATCAAAAGCATAGCCCCATGAAGCATTCCAGGTACTATTTTGACCAAACTGTTGATTGAAATCGCTGCGATAAGCTAGAGCAATTTGATTTTGTGCAAACTCACCTTGATACTGAATAAACACAGCATGGTTATTACGCTCTGTTTCATCAAAACCTGCATCACTCAGCACTTTATCATTTTGAAAATCATAACCTAAAGACACCAAATGCTTAGGCACTAGGGTAAAATTATTCAGCGCAGAAAATGACATTCTATGGGTATCAAAAACGCCATTATTGTTACCATCTAAATAATTAGTTGATTCATCACGACTTTCACCACCCGCTAAATCTATACGCCAAAAATCCAACGCTTGTATGCTCGCTTTAGCACCATAAGTTAATTCTGTATATTCATCGGTATAATGCGGCTCACTGCTAGATGCTGGCGCTCCAAAAGCATCAAAGTTGCCATCATATTGATTATGCCCAGCACTATACAAAAGATGCCCTTCCATTGTTAACCAGTCAGTAAATTGATAACCAAGACGTGCTGCTGCTGCGTAATTTTCAAAACCATCTCTATCAGGCTCATATAAATCTTCGCGAGCATTAAAGCCTTCGGTTTCTTCCTGACTAGCGCTCAAGCTATACCAAGCTTTATCATACTTTCCATTGACAGTGGCGCCAACTTTATAATGCCCATAAGTACCAACGCCAGCAGAGATTTCAGGGCTAAATGCAGGCAAGGACGCTTCAGCATTTCGCGTATGGATATGAATAACACCACCGATAGCATCAGCACCATATAAACTGGATTTAGGCCCTCGAATTACCTCAATAGAATCAATTTGACTGATCGGTATATTTTGCCAAGCAGCGTTGCCTGACGTTGCAGAGCCAATACGTACACCATCAATCAATACTAAAACATGATCAGATTCAGTACCGCGCATAAAGACTGAGGTCTGTTTACCTAAGCCACCACTATTAGTAATATTAATTCCTGCAACGCCGCGTAAAGCCTGCTCGATACTATTCAGTTGTTTGCGCTCAATATCTTGTCGAGAAATAATGGTACTAGAAACAAGTCGCGAATCTTGCTGACTACGGGTAGCCGTAACCGTTAAAGGGGGAAGTTCTTCTGAATCACCTGCAAAGACTGAAGTAGAAAGGGGGATAAATAATAAAGGTGTGGCTATAATAAGTTTGTTCATAATTCCCTCTGCGCCGCCCGCGCAAAAAAGTGTAAATACACAGGGAGGAAATAGAAAACGAACAAACAGCAACAAAGGGCGATTCATTTCGTCCACAGCCCTCCGCTGCACCAAATAAATTTTCAGGCAGGTCTCCGGGCTCATAAGTATGGACTACTAAAATCATTACCTTCCCATGCAAAGCACAGTGGTTCTCGCTGATTTTAAACTTATTTACCGTTGCGGGGGCAGCGTTGGCATTGGCATAGAGCCGCACCAAACTTCCCTTTTAACCGTCAGGAGAGAGTGAACCTCCGTCAGGACCAGAAAATGAGCAGCCGATTCTACGTTAATAAGATAAAAAAGCAACTCATTCTCATTAACAACTAAATCAAGGAAAAATTAAGTATAGCAAGCTATAATACAAATATTAAATGGCACATAAAAGTGCTATAAAAACAGACAATAAAACCAACACTTATATCTTATGCACGCCGACTGGACCACTTTCTTAAATACGCAAAACCTATCTGAGCAATTACCTGCCAATGATCAAGCGATTATCGCGCCACTGAGTCATTTGGCCGTGTTATCAATAAGCGGTAAAGATGCAGCCACTTTTCTACAAGGGCAAACGACTTGTGATATTAAAGCTTTAGTTGATTCTGAGCCTAGACTAGGGGCTTATTGCAATGCAAAAGGCCGCACCATTAGCACCTTTATCATCATCAAGTCACAAGAAACTTACCAGCTTATTTTAACGGCCGATTTACTCGATACTGTTAGAAAAAAACTACAGATGTATGTGCTACGTTCCGACGTACAATTAACTGACCTAAGTGATGAGTTATGCATTATTGGTACGCACAATATTGAGCTGACTGCGCAAGCGAACCTATATCCGTACCCGCAACTCGCTAATAGTTATTTATTTATCGCAGCGCCTGGACAAACACAACAATTCTGCACAGAATTGCAAACAACGCACTCAGCATTCTTAATTGATGCCAATACGTGGATAAACTTAGATATTCAAGCAGGTATCCCTTGGTTATATACAGAAACAACAGAAAAATTTGTCCCGCAAATGCTTAATTTAGATCAGTTAGAGGCGATTAGCTTTACTAAAGGTTGTTATACCGGACAAGAAATTGTTGCTCGCACGCATTATTTAGGGAAAAACAAACGCGCTATGTATCGTGCTAATTGCATCACTAAAGCCAGTATTGATAAAGGTTGTAGTCTATTCGATCCAGAGGTTAGAGAAACAGAACTAGGCTCGGTTATATTAGCTGCTCAGAGCAACGACTCTACCCAGCTACTACTTGTTTTAAAAGACCAAGCCATAACAGCAAAAAATCTACAGCTTAATAATCAAAATCACGATAAAATCATACTTAATTAAACGATAGCTAGGTTTTCTCGACGCAAATGATAACTGCATTCGTCAAAATCATTCAACACATCAATCTACACAAAAATCACTATGCAATTTAAAAGTGTTAAAGATTTTCTGGTTCATGTACAAGCAGAAATAGATGCAAACCGCCTAATACTCCCTACTTTGCCTGATATCGCTTTAAAAGTTCGCGATCTTGTCTCTAAGGGCGACGCTTCAGCATCAGAATTATCTAATATGATCATTACCGATGCTGCCCTATCAGCTCGCCTAATACAAGTAGCTAATAGCCCTTTATACCGCGGTACAAAAGAAGTAAAAAACATACAAATGGCCGTCTCTAGGTTGGGTAACAACACCATTAAAACCTTAATCACCAGCCTTGTAATGCAACAGATGTTTACCCCAACCTCTAAATTACTAGAAACGGAGTTTAAGAAAAACTGGGAAGCTAGTGTCAATGTCTCTTCTATTTGTCGTGCACTAGTTACTTTTGTTCCTCACTTAAATCCCGATGAGGCTATGTTAGCTGGCTTAATTCACCAAATCGGAAAACTGCCTATTTTAATGCTTGCAGAAAATATCCCTGAATTCAGAGACAGCCCAACTCGTTTAGATAAATTACTGGAAAAAGCACACCCTCCGATTGGAAAAATCATTATGAATACTTGGTCTTTTCCTGATGAACTAAAAGACGTCGCTTCTGAATATGTGAATTTTCAACGAGACTCAGGCCCTAAAGCAGACTATGTTGATGTCGTCCAAGTTGCCTTTTTACAAAGTATTGCCGGCACCGACCACCCCGCATGTCGCGTAGACTGGTCTACCGTTAAAGCATTCGACAAACTCGGTTTAGCACCTGATTCAGATATCCTAGAGATAGAAGGGATTTCTGAGGAAATTGAATTAGCCAATTCTATGATGTCATTCTAATGAATACTGAAACCGCACGGCGCTTTAGGCGCTTAGGAACACTCACTATCTTTGCTGTTTACTTTGTTATTTTAGTAGGCGGTATTGTGCGCGCCTCTGGTTCTGGTATGGGTTGCCCTGACTGGCCGACATGCTTTGGACAGCTTATCCCTCCTACTAGCGAAGCTGAATTACCTGAAAATTATCACGAAATCTATTCGGTCGGCTATGCTAATACCGATTTCAATGTCGTTAAAACTTGGACAGAATATCTTAATCGCTTAACGGGCGTAACCATCGGTTTTTTGATTTTTCTAACGCTTTGGGCTTCCCGAGTGTATTTAAAAACCGATAAAGCGGTTTTCTATTTATCCTTATCCGTATTTTTACTGGTTGGCTTTCAAGGTTGGCTAGGCTCAGTGGTCGTTAAAACGCATCTACACCCACTGATGATTACCGCGCATATGCTGTTAGCGTTATTTATTGTCGCGCTATTAATTTATGCCATTGCTCGATCACAAAATGACTCATTACGGCAGATTGATATTAGCCAATTACCCAGCCGTTTTAAAACTGTTTTAACGGTGGCTATGGGGCTCACTTTAACCCAAGTTGCTATGGGCACCCAAGTCAGAGAAGCAGTAGATTTAATTGCTGTACATCATAACTATATTGATCGTGAATACTGGCGAGACAGTTTCCCGCTTATTTTTTATATACATCGCTCATTCTCAGCCATTATTTTATTTACTAATTTATGGCTAGCGTGGAAGGTTTATCAATCTGTAAGCAAAAACAACCTATTGCTACGCCTGGCCTACGCATTAGTTGGACTGATTATTACTGCGATTCTGGCAGGTGTCTCTTTGGATAGATTAGGAATGCCGCCCGTTGCTCAACCTATTCACCTATTAATGGCGAATTTAATTTTTGGCGTACAATTTTTTATCTTTATCTGTATTAGTTATGCAGCTAAAAAGCCTGCTGCTATAGCAACATCTCAGACATAAAAGTCATTTAATGATTCGGCCCTGCATACCTTTGCGGGCTGAATTATATTTAAATCCAGTCTATATTGAAAATCGTAGTTTATGAAAATTCTCGTCATTCCCGAAGTTTTTTATCGGGAATCTAAACATCATCGATAGATTCCTGCTAAAAGCATACAGGAATGACGAATACAAAAAGAGTGTTAACTAAAAACTACACATTTCAAATGTGTATGGGGTTTAGTTTATAAATTTTTCTCGTATTCATATAATCTAAATATTGCTCTTGTATAAATAGCCCATTCATATTTTCCTCAGAGACAAGCTATGCTAAAAATAATTTTACGTTGGATACTGACTTTAATCTTTAAAGTCGAAGTGAAAGGTTTAGAAAACTATAAAAAAGCTGGTGATCGTGTGCTTATCATCGCTAATCACAGCTCTTTTTTAGACCCTTTATTATTGGGCGTTTTCTTACCAAGTAAAGTTACTTTCGCCATTAACACTCAAATTGCTAAACGTTGGTGGCTCAAACCTTTTATTAATTTAACTGGCTTTTTCCCAATGGATCCAACCCATCCATTATCATTAAAAAACTTAATTCACCACCTGCAAAAGCCAAGTAATACTGTTCTTTTTCCTGAAGGCAGAATTACTGTCACCGGCTCCTTAATGAAAGTTTATGACGGCACAGGAATGGTCGCTGATAAGTCAGGGGCGACTATTTTACCGGTACGTATTGAAGGTGCTCAGTTCACACACTTTTCACGCTTACAAAACATTGTTCGCTTACGTTTCTTCCCTAAAATCACCCTACAAATACTACCTCCAACAAAAGTCACAGTAGCTAAAGAACTCAGAGGAAAAGAGCGCCGTCATGCCTGTGGTCTAGTGTTAACCGACATTATGACCGATATGATGTTTACCACGAGTCATTACCAACAGACGCTTTTTTCTGCACTAATAGAAGCTAAAGGCATACACGGCGGCAAACATACCGTTGCCGAAGACTTAGACCGACAACCTTCATCCTACAACACGCTTATTACTCGCAGTATCGCGATCGGTAACGCGTTAACCAAGATTACGAAAAAAGGTGAAAATGTCGGTATATTTCTGCCTAATAGCACTAAAACGCTTAATGTCGTTTTAGGTTTGCAGCTACATGACCGTGTGCCTGCCATGTTGAATTATTCAACTGGCGCAAGCGGCATGACCTCTGCTTGTCACACAGCCCAAGTAAATACCGTATTAACTTCACGGCGGTTTATTGAACTAGGAAAATTTGAGCATGATGCGGCGCAATTAGCAGAAAATTTAAATCTTGTTTACTTAGAAGATTTAGGCGGAAAAATCAGCGGCTTAGATAAACTAAAAGCCCTTATACAAGCAAAAACAATACACATATGGTATCCACGTGGTCAGCATAATCCTGATAGCCCCGCAGTAGTCCTGTTTACCTCAGGCTCAGAAGGTGCGCCTAAAGGCGTTGTTTTGTCGCACAAAAATATCTTAGCTAATCACAAACAAGTCGCCGCGCGTATCAATTTTAATGCTCAGGATACTGTGCTTAATTTTTTACCCATGTTTCATTCCTTTGGCTTTACCGTCGGCACCATGTTACCAATTATGAGTGGTATGACGACCTTCTTTTACCCCTCGCCTTTGCACTACAGCATCATCCCTGAAATCGCTTACGATATTAATGCCACCATCATGTTTGGTACCAATACCTTCTTAGCGGCTTATGGTAAAAAAGCCCACGCATATGACTTTTACAATATCCGTTATGTCGTTGCTGGCGCAGAAAAATTACATGAAAATACGCGCAAACTTTGGGCTGATAAATTTGGTATTCGTATTTTAGAAGGTTATGGAGCGACTGAAACATCCCCCGTTGCTGCCGTTAATACTCCCATGTTTTATAAAGCAGGAACCGTTGGCCGCTTACTGCCCAATATGCAATATAAACTAGAGCACATTCCCGGTATTGAAGGCGCTGGAAAACTACATCTTTATGGCGAAAACATAATGCAAGGCTATTTGCTTGCAGACAACCCAGGTAAATTAGTCCCTCCTAGCTCAATCTATGGGCTAGGTTGGTATGACACTGGTGATATTGCCCATGTCGATGAAGAGAGCTATGTCACCATTAAAGGACGTAGTAAGCGTTTCGCAAAAATCAGTGGTGAAATGGTGTCTTTAACCGCAACCGAACAACTCATTACAGACATTTGGCCTGATACACAACATATAGTCGTCAGCATTCCTGATGAGAAAAAAGGCGAACAATTAGTCCTTATTACTACACAAGAAAATGTCACTAACAAAGAGCTAATGCATAAAGCAACGGGTGTAGCCAGCATCAGCCTACCCAAAAAGTTCATCACCGTAGAAAAACTCCCCGTATTAGCCACAGGAAAAGTTAACTACCCTACAGCAACACAGCTAGCACTCGATCATTTCACAAGCTTAATTTCAGACTAAAAAATAGACCACAAAAAATTGCATGGACGGTAAGTAAGGATCATGTGCACATATTAGTCTCAGCGCCGCCGAATATGTGAAAAGCGACGCGAATAATATAAGGGTTCCCTCATATATCTAGATTGAACAAGCTAATCTTCAGTTATCCTTGCTTTCAATTCCACAGCATACTGCTCTAAAGCATTAAGTAACTGAATATCCACGCCCTCTTGCTGTTTTAATTTGCTTATGGATTCGCTAAAAGTCGTAAAATCAAGAAAACCATTTTTCTGTCTATCACTTAAGCGCTCCCTACAAAATGCTTTCCATAGAACTTGATCTTCTTTACTCAAAGTTTCTGGGAAGTTCCGGCCTCGATACCTAAACAACATAGTAACTAATCTTGAATCACTCACTGGAATCGTATAATCCGCTAATTCTGCAGGCTTCAATGTCCGAATAGTATTCATCACTTGCTTATCAACAGCAGAAAAGAAGCCTCCACTATAAATCATTAAATCAGGGTCAGGATGGCTATCAGCAGCAAATTTTCTAGCACTGAAAACTTGAGTAAGTTTGGCAATAATATCTTGCGACTGCTGAATCAAATCTCGGTGTAGGTAACATTGTTCTCTATCAATTTGCAAACGTTCAGCATCATTCGGACGCAAAACTTTTTCCGGTGCGACAATAGGGCACTTATTGATATGAATCGTTTTTAACGGAATACGCTCAATACCTTCCGGTAAATCAGCCTTGGTAGTAAAAATACGTTTCTGTATCTCGTCTACAGACAAGCCAAGCATCACACTAGGATCAACTGATAAATCATAAACAATGACCCCATTACTATTACTTGGGTCTTGGCATATTGGTAAAACCAAGGCTAAATATTGTTTATCCGCGCCATACATACCAGAAACATGTACAACCGGCGTAAAACTCCCCAACTGTAATAACTTTTTTACTTGATGCTTGCCTCGGTTATCTAAGAAAAATTGAAATAACTTAGGTTGAGCTTGTTTAATTAACCTCGCAATCTCGATGGTAGCATGCACATCAGACAAAGCATCATGCGCGTCTTCATGGGCAATCCCATTTTCTGCCGTTAACTTTTCCAAACGAAAGCTAATACGCCCTTCTGCATCCTCTGGCCAGAGCATACCTTCAGGACGTAAAGCATGCATCGTTCTTACTAAATCGATCAAATCCCAACGCGAATTACCATTTTGCCATTCACGTGCATAAGGATCGTAAAAGTTACGGTACAAAAGGTTACGCGTCACTTCATCATCAAAACGCAAGTTGTTGTAACCTAAAGTACAAGTATCTGCTTGCGCCATCTGCTCATGAATTAAAGCAATAAATTCCGCTTCGGGCTTACCTTTTTCAGCGGCTAATTGCGGCGTAATTCCCGTCACGCAACAGGCTTCAGGTTGTGGCAAAGTATCATCAGCTGGTTTGCAATAAATCACTAACGGCTCGCCGATAATATTAAAATCAAAATCCGTCCGAATCCCAGCAAATTGAACCGCTCTATCCCGCTGCGGATCTACTCCAAATGTTTCATAGTCATGCCAATAAAAGCTATTATGTGTCATATTTTCTAGTTATTTTTTAGTCATCTGTTTTTAAAATCAATCGGATGAATATTAAAACTGGCGTGTTGATTTTATATCATGTTACTTATGGGCAAATCTGCCCCTTACCTTGATCTATATTACTCGAAAATTGCTGTCATCGCCCTTTTGACTGAACAAGTGCGCGTATGTAATGCTCAAGTACCATTGCATACTACGATTTCAGCCACTGGGTTTCTCGCTATTTTCATCAAAAGTTAGGCGTTTACTTTAATTTTAACATTAGTGAAAATCGACACTAACTTCAAAAGGTAAAGACTAATAAGTCTCTTCACCTGAAAATCTTAACCCGCATAACTGCTCATTCTTTGGCAATAAGCCCAAAGTTATTTTTTATAGCGCTTGCATACGAATAGATAAATTGATATTAGTTACTCTTGCCTGTTCATTTTTTGACTTTAACTAGTGAGAGTGAGTGATGTCTTTCTCAGTATTTTTTAGATTAAAATTGATCCGGCTTCTCATTTTTAGCTCTTAATTCACATTTAAGTGTATAGCCCTATTTTAAAAAAACTGAACAATAGCATGCTGACTTACAACCGAGAAAACTTCTCTACAACCCCCTTAAAGTATGGAGACATTCTATATGGAATTAGATAAAGCAATATTGATTATAAAAGCATTGTCCGACGGAATTGATCCAAATACAGGTGAACAATTCCCAGAAGACAGCCCGTATCAGTCACCCAGTACAGTTAGGGCATTATTTGCAGCGCTTACTGCCCTAGAAAAACAACAAAAAACAATGATGCGGCAACAAAACCTACCTGACAGCGCAGGAAAGCCATGGGACGAAGAAGAGGATAATAGACTGCTTCATGCTTATGATGCCGATATTGAGATAGAGGAAATATCTAAGCATCACGGCAGAACAGTGGGAGCAATCAAGTCACGATTAGTTAAACATGGACGAATTAAGCACAGTTAACTGCCCCATTCCCTCTACATATTAAACACTCTAAATCAGCACCTCTATCTATTCTAGCGAATAAAATTTTTCGTGAGTTCAATACCCGAGTTGTTTTTCAAGAGCTGTAATTGATTCTTTAATTTCATCCAAATAGGATTTCCAGCTGACAACTTCCTCGCTGTTAACAAGCGTTGTATCAAGCCCGCTTAATACCTCACCGAGCTTACTTACCTTGCCCATTGCTGATCGATGATCTTTTTTTATCGCTTCGGCTTTCTCTTCCGCTGAAGGCTCAATGTACTCAACAGCCTCAGCAGATGCCTTAACAGCCGCCTTAATTATATGAGTAGTGATCGGCGTATCTTCGGATTTAGCCTCTATTGCAGCTGTGTCTAAAACAGCTGAACGCTCTCCTTTAGGCGCCTTGGCCAAAGCAACCAACTGCGGCGTACTCATTTCTGCAAGTTCAGCCGGTGTAAATGTATATTTAACAGGTACTGCGATTACGCTCTCAACGGAACCCTCTATATTGGTTTCCATATCTTCAAAATCAATCTCAGAATCATCTATTGCAGCGCTAATGCTTACGGATAGTTTGGCATTATCAAAAGAGTCAGCTGTATCAGGAAGTTTTACATTGACGGCTATTTCGGTTAATAACTCCTGCTGAACTTCACCCGCTAGAGCTAGCTCATTAAGCCTAGATTTTTGCAAATTTAGGGTACTTTCTCCCCATGCATAATAGGAAGTAAACCCCAATGCCTTATACGCTTTAGTATCTCTCATTTTGTGGCAAGCTTGAATCGTCTTATCCTGACCAGCCTGTAACTGAAGCAGCCCCTCTTTTGCTTGTTGCTCTAATTCTTTGGCGCGTTCTACTGTCGGTGTCTGGTGAATTACTTCATTACTCATTTATTAACCTTTACATGATTCAAAACTTAAAAAAGGGACTTTGGGTTAGCTTGCTAAATGTAAGTATTCACCCCCCTAGAAATTGCATCAATTTTTTTGTGAGGCCTCTCAATATTTACATTTTTCAGCTCGTCACCCTGCCTGCTGTTAGCAGGAATCTACGTTTAACATGGATCCCCGATAAAAGACTTCGGGGATGACGATATTTTTATATGAAATTTAGGGGGAGTATGTGAATGATTACTGCTAAATCGCTTTTACTGTCTCTTTGATAAATTAAAGGGCTACCCACTTAAAATGGAACATATTAAAATCTGTAGGGCGAGACTTTAGTCCGCTAGTGCCAAGCGCCTACTCCAAAGGCGGGCTGAAGCCACGCCCTACAAATATAACTAATATCCCGCCTTAAATAAGTAGCCAATTAAAGCACTAGCGCAATGTTCTGCTAAATAAATTCAGCGCCAACTGATAACCTAACATTGCAGTTTGTGCATCATAACGCTCACCTTCATCACGCATAAACGCATGTTGCGCATTGAACTCATGCCAAGTAAAAGTCAGGTCTGTTTCGCTGAGCTTTTGATAAATTTCAACGCGCCCCGCTGTTGGAATATGCGAATCTTGCTTGCCCCAAATCATCTGTAGTTCACCAGTAATGTCTTGCAAGCGCTCCATACTGTGTTGCCCAGGCTTGCTAGGAATGACTTGTGTGTGCAAATCGGTTGCATAAAAACAAGCCGTGCCTTTAACTTCTGGTTGTAATGCAGCACGAAACGCCAAGTGACCGCCGATGCAAAAACCCATCGCACCGATATTACCGTTGCACCAGTCTTGTTGTTTAACAAAAGCAATAAGCGCGGCATTATCAGTATCATAGCCTTGCACATCTTTAGCCATTTTATCCGCATTGCCTTTCTCACGGCCGGCATCGTCATAACCTAATACTGTGCCAATAGGGTTGAGCTCATGAAAAACCTCAGGCACCAACACTACATAGCCGTGACTTGCCATCATTTGCGCCGCACGCTCAATAGGACCCGTTTGCTGAAAGATTTCTGAATAAAACAAAATGACAGGATATTTACCTTCGCCCACAGGACGGTGAATATAAGTACGCATAAGCCCTGTAGGGGTATTAAGGTCAGCGGTATGGCTTTGTATGTTCATGATAAGCTCTCTTAATTAACTTTTAATTTGTTTATAGGGATGTCGTAAATCAAGGATATTGTACAACGATGCATGTCGCTCGTGCCTCTTAATACTTGTTCTTTTAGCTGAAATGACGTATTTAGTGAGCATTAACCCGCGACTTTACTAATAGCATCGATACCCTATAATCTTTGTGATTTCCCTATAATTAACAACTCTTCCACTTGAGAATCCTAGCTCGCCCTGTATCCGCTTCAAATATTCCTAGTTGTTAGCAATATTAAGCTTTTTAATCCATCACCCTAAACAGCATTTCTTTCACTGTTTGCGGCTCAAAAGGCTTGTCACAAATAGCGGAGACACCCGATTGCTGTATATTATTTAAGCGCATTTCATTGTCTTCGCTAGTAACCATTAAAATGGGAATAAGCGTATTACCCATCTCTTTACGGATAAATTGAATTAACTCTTGGCCATCCATCACCGGCATATTATAGTCGGTAACAATTAAGTCGAACGCATCTTGATTGGCGCTGAACATATCAACACCTTGCTTGCCATCATTAGCCGTCGTGATGTCAGTAATTCCCATATTATTTAAAACGCGGATAATATGCTTCCTTGCCATTAAACTGTCATCAACAACCAGTACTCTTAATGTTTCAACATCATAATGTTCTAAGCTAATTTCCTCAGGATCTATGAATTCAATTGTGGATTTTAAAGCACGATTTAAATCAGCATGATTAAACGGTTTAGGTAAAATAGCAATAACGCCAGCCTGTCGAATCGGGTCTAGGGCTTTAAAATCAGTTTCACTCGAAATCAACATAAATGGAACATTTTGACTAGCTTCTGACTGCTTCATCGCCGTTACCAGTTCCGTTGCCGTCATGTCAGGTAAATACATGCTGCTCATGACTAAATCAGGCGGGAAAGCATTAATACTTTCCAGCGCAGATGAACCGCTAGTAACCCCTTCAATTGAGGTAATACCTTCTTGCTGCAAGTGTTTGATGATAACCTTTAATTGAGTTGATGATGGCTCTACCAGTAAGATAGATAATTCTGAAATATTAAGCGTAGACATAAATACCTGACAAATTTATAAACTCGATAACGCTAACTATACCGCTTGTAAGTTCTCATATATAGCCTATAAGCCATATTTTTAATAAGTTTTTAAGAAAGGATAATTAAAACCTAATGAACAAACAAAACATTTATGTGACCGGTGCCGAGCAAGGCAGTGGCAAGTCAATTATCATGCTAGCAATGATGGATATGTTAGCGGGTTATGCTGAAAGAATTGGTTTCTTTAGACCTATTATTCATGAGCAAGAAGATAAAGATGAATTAATCCAATTAATCAGACATCGCTATCAAATTGACCTGCCTTATGACGCGATGTTCGGTTGTCATATGGAAGAAGCTCAGGCTTTAATTGAAAAAGATAAATACAAGGAACTATTAAAACGGATTTTGACTAAATACCGCGCCCTTACTAAAGAGTGTGACCATGTTTTATGCGTTGGGCCTGATTATGTCGGTGATAATTCTATCTTTGAATTTGATTTTAATGCTGAAGTAGCCAATAACCTAGGTTGCTTGATTATGCCGGTAGTTCAAGGTCAAGGGCGAAATAATTTACAAATTGTCGATGCGGTCAATCGACTTAAACATGCTTTAACTGAATTTGATTGTGATTTATTAGCAAGCGTTATTAATGGTGTCGCCACGGATCAAATTGAAACCTTACGCATGCGCTTCAAGCACAATCCAGAGAGCCGTTTTCCTGTTTATATTGTTCCTGCCGAGCCGTCATTAGAGAAGCCGAGCGTTGGCAATATTGCGCGTCAGCTTAATGCCGAGGTCATATTAGGTGAGAAACAATCTTTAAATCGCTTAGTTAGCCAATATAAAGTCGCTGCAATGCAAGTGCCCGGTTTTTTAGATTATCTTGAGGCTGGAGACTTAGTCATTACGCCAAGTGACCGAGCAGATATTATTCTCGCTTGTTTTATGGCCTACACCTCTACTAATTATCCACAAATTGCTGGTTTACTATTAACCGGAAAGAAAAATACTGCCAAACAAATAAGGCATTTACTAGAGGGCTTCGATGATACGCCTTTTACCGTATTATCGATCGAAGAAGATACGTTTAGTGCAGCCATGAAAGTAAAAGCAATCAAAGCTCAGATTTATTCGCAAGATGAACGTAAAATTGCCACGGCTTTAGGTTTAGTCGAAAGTAATTTAAGCTTTGAAGAACTAAAACAGCGACTTGCCGCGCAACACTCTGACCGCGTGACACCTTTAATGTTTGAGTATGAGCAAATGCAACGCGCTCAAGCTAATCAGCAGCATATTGTTTTGCCTGAAGGTTGTGAAGAGCGGATTTTGCATGCGGCTGAAATTCTGTTATTAAGAAATGTCGTTAAGCTGACGCTATTAGGCAATGTCGAAGATATTCAGCAAAAGATCAAAAAATTAGGCTTACACTTAGACTCAGTTAATATTATTGATCCTCTGCAATCTGAGTTACGTGAGCTTTACGCAGAGCAATATTATGAGTTACGCAAAGAAAAAGGCATCACTTATGATATGGCTTTTGATACCTTGTCTGATGTCAGCTATTTCGGCACCATGATGATCCACATGGGCGATGCTGATGGCATGGTTTCCGGTGCTGTACATACTACTCAGCATACAATTCGCCCTGCTTTTCAAATCATCAAAACTAAACCAGGTACCTCCATTGTTTCCAGTGTCTTTTTTATGTGTTTAGAAGACAGGGTTTTAGTCTATGGCGATTGTGCAGTAAATCCCAACCCGAATGCTCAAGAGCTTGCAGATATTGCTATCAGTGCGGCACAAACGGCTGAAATGTTTAATATTACGCCGCGTATTGCTATGCTCTCTTATTCCACCGGCGAATCAGGTAAAGGCGTAGCGGTTGATAAAGTGCGTCTAGCCGTCAAACTGGCTAAACAAGCGCACCCTGAATTAAAACTAGAAGGTCCTATGCAATATGATGCTGCTGTCGATTCGGGTGTAGCTAAAACAAAACTGCCTGAAAGTGAAGTTGCAGGACATGCGAATGTGTTTATTTTTCCTGATCTTAATACCGGCAATAATACCTATAAAGCCGTACAACGTTCTTCTGGTGCCATTGCTATCGGGCCTATTTTACAGGGCTTAAATAAACCTGTGAATGATTTAAGCCGAGGATGTACGGTCACAGACATTGTTAATACCGTGGTTATGACTGCGATCCAAGCCCAAGCTAACCATTCATCTAAATAAATATTATGTTTGAACTCTACCTCGATACCGCTGATGCACAACAAGTTGCCAGCCTTAATCAATCTTTACCTGTTTTTGGTGTCACCACTAACCCATCCATTTTAGCCAAAGCTGGGCTTGGTGTTAACCAAGCCCTACCTGCTTTAGCTAAAGCCCTCAATGGGCAAGCTCGATTTCATGTGCAAGTGGTTAGTCAAACAGCTGAATACATGCTGGCAGAAGCCATAAAACTACATGCCTTACCTTATGATATTGTGGTCAAAGTACCGGCAACACGTATTGGTTTAGCGGCTATAAAATTAATGAAAGCCGAGGGAATAACCGTATTGGCAACTGCTATTTACAGTGTGCAGCAAGGGTTTTTCGCTGCTTTATGCGGTGCGGATTATTTAGCGCCCTATGTTAATCGCATTGATGCAATGGGCGCTAATGGAATTGCTGTGGTCGCTGATTTACAGAAACTAATAAACCAACAAGGCTTAGCAACAAAACTACTTCCAGCCAGCTTTAAAAACACGCAGCAAGTATTGGATATTTTACAACTCGGGGTTGCCTCAATTACTTTACCTGTAGATATAGCCGAACAAATGATGAATCACCCAGCCGTACAGCCTGCAGTTGATCAGTTTAGTAGCGATTGGCAAGAAAGCTTTGGTGATAAATTAGCTTTTGAGAGTTGAGACTTAAAGTAGTTTAATCGCTACATGTAGCCTGTATGGAGCATGCGGAATACAGGAATACATCTACTTAGGAAGTCCGATTAAATAACATGAGATTATCCAAAACAATGTGGGAGCGACTTTAGTCGCGATATCGTGGCTAAAGAGGCTGTGTAAGTATTTTATAGTTTACAATCAATTACTTAAAATTTAAATTTTGCCTATTTTTGCCATTTTTTAAAGAAAAACGACCAAAATAGGCATTTTCAATAGGAAATAAACTTACAACCAATTGATAAATAAGTAATTAATACTTGCACAGCCTCTAAAGCCACTCCCACAGAGTGTGAAAGTTACATTTTATTCTTTAACTTCAGCTTTCCTTATTACGCACTTTCTCTCTTTGCTGCTCTTTATCCCGCTGTTTTAATACACGACGCTCCGCCGATGCATGACGCGCCGCTGAACCGATATGTTCTTCACCGCGCTGCTTTGCTAGTTGTACTTGTTTTTCTCGCTCTTGAAAACGTTGACGTTGCAGCTCATTTGCTTTGTTATAACAGTGCGGACAACTTACGCCCTTTTGGTAATGTTCACTTTGTTTATCTTGCTCAGTAATCGGGTAACGGCAAGCATAACACTGATCGTATTGGCCTTTTTCTAAGCTATGATTCACCGCAACGCGATTATCAAAAACAAAACACTCACCTTCCCATAATGACTGCTCTACAGGAACTTCTTCCAAATACTTTAATACGCCACCCTCTAAATGATAGACATCCTCAAAGCCTTGCTCTTTTAAATAAGCTGTCGATTTTTCGCAACGTATGCCACCGGTACAGTACATAGCGACTTTTTTGTGTTTCTTAGGATCGAGATTGTCTTTTACATACTGAGGGAATTCACGAAAGGTCTCGGTGACTGGATTAACTGCATTTTTAAATCCGCCAATTTGCACTTCATAATCATTACGCGTATCGATTAAGATCACGTCAGGGTCAGAAATTAAAGCATTCCAATCTTGTGGCTTAACATAAGTCCCGACGATTTTTTTCGGATCAATGTTTTCCACGCCCATCGTAACAATTTCTTTCTTGAGCTTAACCTTGGTACGATAAAACGGCATTTCCTGCTCATAAGACTCTTTACTCTTGATACCAGCTAAACGCGGATCAGAACCTAACCAATTAAGTACCGCGTCAATACCCGTGCGATCACCGGCAATCGTGCCATTAATTCCTTCTTTAGCGAGCAGTAAAGTCCCTTTAACCTGATGATCTTCCATCAGCTGTAATAAAGGTTTTTTGAGTTCAGTAAAATCTTCGAGTGTAGCGAATTTATATAAAGCGGAGACAATAATTTTAGACATATAACACCTATCTGCGAACCGGAACGTAAATCCAGAGCAATATTAAAAAACCGATCATTCTAGCGTATTTTTCTAAGATCCTTTAGCATTTACTATAAAAATAGTAAGGGTTCTGCATTTTCTGTCCAAGGCGTATATGTTTGCATAATGCCGGTAAAAATATCTGAACGCAGAAAACAGTCTAACCAGGCTTGTAAATACGGATAATCGGCTTGCTCGAACCAAACACTATCAACCTGTGCAAACTGACGTATAAAAGGGAAAATACCTACATCGGCCATTGATAGAGTATCGCTGACTAAAAACCAATGTTGGCTGAGTCTAGCTTCAAGCAGCATCAAGAATTGCTCGCCAAGCGCGCGATATTCAAGTGCCGTCTTCTCAGGGAATCTATCAGAATATTTATACTTATCCAGGTTAACTTTGAATTCAAAATCATTTTTATCAATCAGCCACTTAATCTGCGCGCATAAATCTACGTGCTGTTTAGGCAACCATTGCTCCAGATCATTAACAGATAATGCCCAAAGCATAATATCCCGACTCTCATCAATCACTGAACCATCAGGGAAAACGATCACTGGCACTGTGCCTTTAGGTGAATACTTCAGTAATTCCGTGGGTTTATTGCGTAATTCAACCTCTCGTACAAACATGCTAATACCTGCATATTTCAGCGCCATTCGAGCTCGCATCGCATACGGACAGCGACGAAAAGAATAAAGTATCGGTGTTGATTCTATCTTTTGAGGATTTATGGTCATGTATTGATTAACTTATTTTGCGACTTCAACAGAACATTTATTAAGCCAATAAGCTTTTTCCATTAAATGACTTAAACCTCTATTTTTAAGGTGTTCATTTTCTTCTAAGCTATCTTTTGCAAACAAACATTCAATCGCACAAGCCTCACCAAATAACGAGTCAACTTCTTGTTCAGAAACAGAAAACGGCGGGCCTTGCATTTCACTTTGATCATACTCTAAAGTAATTAATAACGTATCTGTTAATGAAGGGGCAATTTTCTTTAAATGCTCAGCATACTTTTGGCGCATTTCAGCCGGTAAAGCAATCAATGATGCTCGATCATAAATTGCATTGCATCCCACCAAATCTTCACTCGTCAATGCAAAGAAATCACCTTGATAAATACTAAGACCTTCCACTTCCCAGCGTTGAAAAGCACCGCAGTCACTCACTTTTGCTTCCAGTTGGTTCTCAGCAAAAAAACCTTGTGCCGCTAAGGGACTTAACTCAACCCCTAAAACCTCATAGCCTTGCGCTAATAACCACAGCATATCGCTACTTTTACCGCACAGTGGCACAAAAATTTTACTTTTCTTAGGTAAGTTAAGCTTGCCCCAATAATTTTGCAAATGACTATTAATTTCCTGTTCGTGAAAACCAATCTGATTTTGTTCCCAACGCTCCAACCAAAACTCTGCTTGCATAAATGTCCCCTTATTTTTTATAACGATGATTATATATGATATCCCAATCATTAGAATGTAGTGATGTAACGTCTCATTAATAACGGGCAGATAACTATGAAGATATCGTCATTCCCGAGGTCTTTTAATCGGGAATCTATGCTCAACAATAGATTCCTGCTAACAGCATGCAGGGATGACAAACTGAAAAAAACATTTGTACCACTTAATAATTAGGTGTTACGTAGTAATAAAATAGCTTCAACACGCTCTTTTACAAGACAAAATATCAACCAAAACAAGACTATAAAATTGACATTTCTACCACCCCGTCACTACAATAAGAAACCTAAACACTAGCCTGTTTGATTATGTTATCAGCTATATCGCACTTTTCACCGAGTATAAGCAATCCTTACACTGCCCCTACACAGGAAAGAGAAAAGACTGCGCCTGAAACAAAATCATCTCCTACCGAAACAACAAACGTCAAAAAAGAGAATCAAGCTGAAAATGGTTCTAATCAAGATTTAAGTGCCGAAGAACTAGCTCAAGTTCAAAAATTAAAACAACGCGATACAGAAGTTAAAGCACATGAACAAGCTCACCTCAGCGCCGCAGGTGGCATTGCAACAAGTGGCGCAAGTTTTAGCTATCAACGCGGGCCTAACGGACAGCGTTATGCGATTGGTGGTGAAGTGCAGATTGATACCTCGGCTGTCGCCGGTGATCCTGCTGCGACTTTACGTAAAGCCGATATGATTAAGCGCGCGGCATTAGCTCCCGCCTCTCCTTCATCACAAGACTTTAAAGTCGCCAGTCAAGCAATGTCTATGGCAGCAAAAGCCCAAGCTGATTTATTGAAAATGTCTCAGGAAAATACTGATCCTGCCAATGAAAAAGAAAGCCGTGGCTCACGGTTTGATCAAGAAGCCTAATTTTATAAACCCTTCCCCGTTACACCAGTCAATTCAATGACATGCCCTTTCACAGGTCTTATAAGAAATTGCGACTGCCTTGTAACTAATCAAAATCAATAACTAGCATCTCAATGATCGCGATTAGTGAACCTACAATACTCTCTCCCTTTAAAAAGCTCGTAAATTTCTTTCATCAACTGCCTTATATGTCACAATAGCTGTAGCATGCTTAACATCAATTACGAATTAAAATCACACTAAGTAGTTATAAATTTTCCTGATTACGTATAACTTTCAACCGGCAACCAAAATCTCTTGTAGCCCGTTATGGAGCCTGCGGAATACGGGAGGTTCGAAGTAACTATTCCCCGCATTCCGCAACAATATGCACACCTAAATACCGAGGCATAATTACAAAACGTTTTTTGATTTAAAAAAATCTTTCAAGGTAGCTAAGTTTGTGGGTAATCAGGTAAATTTTAGGCAAAAAAAAGCGCAAGTCAGACTTACGCTTTTTTGTTTCGATTCAAGACTAGCTAAACACTCATAGTCTTATTTAAGAACTTACCACTGATAAGAAACAGTCGCATAATAGTTACGACCTGGCATTGAAATACGCTCTCCTTGCGTTACTTCATTAGTTGTATCCGTCATTGGACGATAATAACCACCTAAGTGATTCTGATTATCTGAATCAATAACATTTTCAATGCCTAAACCGATCAAAAACCCCTCAAACGCTGCATAACTCGCACGAAGATTCATGATTTGATAATTTGGAGTTCGTGCTTCGTTATTATATTCAGCGACATTCTTTTGTGCAGCATAGTAAATCCCTTCCGCTGAAAAAGAAAAATCTGAATGACTAAAAGTTAATGTCGTACGTCCATTAAGCGGTGCAATACGATATAAATTGCCTTCAGGTCCATCAAGGCGATTTCCTCCAACATAATTTAAACCCGCATCAAGACGTACCCAGTCAGTAAAAACATAACCTGCTTCAAAATCAACCCCATAAAGAAGCGCTTGAATATTATTAAATTGTAACACCGGACATGCGTCAGTAGTTGGACATCTCAGTTGCTTAGCTTCTATAGAGTCACTTGGCGTGCCTTGAATATAATCATCGACATAATGCACAAACGCTCGTGGTGCAAAATAAGCTTCATCTGTATGCCAATCTGCACCAAATTCAAATTGGTATGCAGCCTCTGTTTCAAGATCTAAATTACCGACATAAGTTCTACCATCAGCCGTACCACTTGTTGCCTCTGAAGGGGCCCACAAGTATAGCTCTTGGTAAGTAGGGGCACGGGTTTTTCTAGCAAAACCCACTTCAAGATCTAAATCAGTACGCAGCGCATAATCAAAAACAGCGACTAAATCGACATCAACAAAGTCCTTATTATGCTCTTGATTATTAAAGTTTGTTGCCGCCATTTGCATCATTGGGTTCTGAGTAGAAACATCACCCGCATCAGCATTGGTATAGGTTAAACGCATACCTAGCTCTGCAGTTAGCTTATCAGCAACCTCACCTTTCCATTCACCAAAAAAACTATAGCGAGAACGCTCAGCATCATTGAAGTAGTTAGTATACATATTCATTGGCATAGGTGCATTAGGCATCATAGTCATATGAATTAAGGAGTCATGATGAGATGTATCGCCGGTAAAACCCGTTGTAAAGTCTCCTGTTAGCAAAGGCATGGATAAAGCAATATCCCAACCACCACCTTGAACTTTCGTAGTATTCTCCATTAGCATCATAGGGTTTAACGGCTCCCTTAATGTATTATTATCCATTAAGTGCTTCATATTCTGATAAAAGAACTTAGTTTTTAACTGGTAACCTTGGCCAAGATCCCAGTTGTAATTCATATTGTAAAGACCACCGTCAACGTAAACGATATCCATAGGTAATGCTGGCGTACCGGTATTTATCGTATTATTGTCAGTAAAATTAAAGCCGAATTCATGTCCATTTCGTTGATATTCATAACCGATGGTTAATGCTTGACGATCATATTCTGTAGGCGAAACTTTCAGGCTATCACTGTCATTATATTGGTAGTCGTTACCTTCTTCCTTACTCACACCTAAATGTACTTTGTGATTTTGATTAGCCAGTGAAGTAAAGCCCGAGACAAAATAACCATTATCCACTGAACTATAGCCAGAAGAAATAACACCATCTGACTCAAATTCATCTTCAGCAAAATTCCCTTTCATAGTTTCTACTTTCATAGAACCACCAATGGTATCAATACCACTGCTAACAGGTGCAAGACCTCGATATACCGTCAGTGACTTGGTTAATGCGGCAGGCACATGACTTAAAGAAGGATCCATAGAATTTGGCCCTACTTCTTTCATGTTTGCACCATCAATAGATACATTCACTCTATTACCGTACATACCACGGTATTGAGGAATCCCCGTTAGAGGCCCGTTACGGTTAATATTTGCTCCTGGAACACGCTCTAATAAAGCAGCCATATCTTTAAAACCTGATGAATCTGGAGCTAAAGCAAAAGCACCCGGTCTACTACCACTACCTTCCACCACAATTGTTGTTAATTGTTCTGTTTCTGCATGCCCAACTAAAGGCAATGCCAGCGCAGTTGCTACTGCAATACTTAACTTCGTTTTCAAAATAACCCCCCATAGTAAATAAGTGCTTAAGTATAAGCAAATATCACTCCCCTGTCTTTGTTTTTATAACATTCAAGGAGTTGAGTAATATTAATAGAATTAACATTAATTAAACTATGTTATATAACTTGAAAAATACAAGCTATATACCTTATTAATTTCTTATAAAAAATAGCCGCTATACCGAGCTAAATTCAATATGTTAAAATCTTCCGATGGAAATTACACAACTTATCAGCTCGCCAATTTTAATTGCCTTCGTCATAGGACTTTTTAGCAGTTTGCACTGTGTTTCTATGTGCGGTTCTATTATTGGCACTTTATCATTCAGCCTAAAACCTGAAATTCGTAGCAATAAAGCTAAAATGGCGACCTTTATTTTTAGTTATAATTTAGGCCGTATTTTCAGCTATATGTTGGCAGGCCTAATAATAGGGTTAATTGAATCTATTGTTACGATGCCACTAGGTGAAGAACATGGGCATCAAATATTAAAAATTCTTTCCGCACTAATTATTACTGGCGCTGGCTTTTATATCGCTGGTTGGTTTCCTACCTTCGCTTATATAGAAAAAACCGGCTCACGTTTTTGGAAAACCATAGAACCTTATGGCAGAAAGCTGATTCCTGTCGCCACCTTAAACCAAGCCTTTTTATTTGGAATGGTATGGGGCTGGATTCCTTGTGGTTTGGTTTATACTGCCCTAGCCTTAGCTGCAACCTCCGGCGATATTGTCACCAGTGCATTATCCATGCTAGCATTCGGCTTAGGTACATTACCGGCGGTTATGGGGACGGGGCTAGTCAGTTCATTTATCAGCCGCATATCCAGCTTACGAACCACTAAACAAGTGATTGGCATGTTATTAGTCTTAGTCGCAATTATCAGCGTATGAGTCATTTTAAAGCCATCATAAGTCACACCCCTGTATTCGACAATATATTGCGTAGCGCGCGCATGATTGCTGCTACCGATGTCACCGTATTAATTAAAGGCGAAACAGGGACTGGCAAAGAAGTCCTCGCTAACGCAATACAAAAAGATAGTCATCGCGCTGACAAGCCTTTTATTACTTTGAATTGTGCAGCACTCCCAGAATCTCTAATAGAGTCAGAATTATTTGGCCATAGAAAAGGTGCCTTTACTGGAGCCATTGCCAATAAAACGGGGCTTTTCCAAGCGGCTGACAGCGGAACTTTATTTCTTGATGAAGTTAACTCTTTACCGCTTTCTATTCAGGCCAAGTTATTACGCTTTTTAGAAAATGGTGAATGTTTAGCCGTCGGAGATACTGCAACCTATAAAGTTGATGTGCGCATCATTTCAGCAACTAATGCTGATTTACAAAAACAAATTGCCGCTGGGGAATTTAGAGAAGATTTGTATTTCCGGCTCAATGTTATTCCATTAGAAATTCCTTCGCTCAAAGAAAGAGTTGAAGATATAGAGCATCTAATTAAACATTTTCAAGATCACTTTTCTAAAACACACGATAGAGTCGCGCCAAAATTTAGCAAGCAAGCTCTTAAAATACTACAAAACCATAAATGGCCAGGAAACGTTAGAGAATTACGTAATCTATGTGAGCGTACTTCAATCCTATTATCTGGACAAACCATTGATGCCGAAAACTTCCCGCATGATTTTTTCGCCATTAAGACCTCGTTAGCCTCAGGTAGCACTGATTTCTCTTTGCCTGAAGCCGGCATTAATCTGGATAAATTAGAAGCTGACCTTATTCATCAAGCACTAGAAAGAACCAATGGCAACAGGGCTAAATCAGCTCGTTTGCTAGGGCTCTCACGAGATACCTTACTATATCGAATTCAAAAGTACGGTATAGCTACTCATTAACTTTCCTGATTACATATATAGCCAAAATACCTTGTAGATCCGCTCTAGAGTTTACGGAATACGGGAAAGTGAATGCACTACGCTTCCTGTATTTCGTAAACTCCATACAGGCTACATTATTTCGGGTATTATTAAGTCCGCATTCCTTATGCAAGGTATTTATACTCAGTAATAAACTTTCCTTGCTTATAGCAGATGTTTTTCAGAAAAATTTTTGGTGTAAAGTGCTTTCTAGAGTATAAGATACAGACCTTAGCGTAACTTCTCATTAGTCACAGACAAATGCCTATAAAAATATCGTCATTCCCGAAGTCTACCCGTCAAGCGTGGGCACAAGATTTGTCGGGGGGCGGGGGTCTACTCTAAACTTGAATTCCTGCTAACAACATGCAGGATGACGATCAAAAAATCATCTATACCTCATTGATAATGAGAAGTTATACCTTAGCTTACTAACGTGCTAAAAGCACTCTCACTAAAAGGTTTCAAATTGATAATTGATATTTACAAAAGCACCAAAAATGGCAATAAATACATATCCGTCCCTAAAGGTACAAAGATTACACAATTAGAGCTTCCGGATTCTATAGATTCCGATCTTTTGACTTTGTCACCATTCAAAACCAGATTAGAAATAGAGCCTAAAAAAGCTCACGCAGCACTAGACCAAGACAACATTATTCAACAAATAGAGAGAAATGGTTATGCTATTCACGAGGCTAAAACAGTCATTACTCTTGGCACTGTAAAGTAATTTTTAAGCTTGTAATTCCAGCGCACTTCAGATTAAAAGCTCTCTTCGCTTACCGCGAACTATCAGCCCATCAAGGCGAGACCGGAGCGCGCTCACTGTAAGATTTAAAATTTAAAAAAAGAAAAAGCTCACCCTCTTTTGTCGGATGATTAATTAATCATCAAAATCATTGGGGGCCTTTCTTAGCACCTCTTCATCTAAAAAATATTACTCTTAGGCTAATATTTTAAAATCCGATACAATTTATGGGTATGTACCACATACCTTATTACACCGAGAGGTATGCAATGCGTACCCTACCTTAATGTTTCGCCTTAAGTGTAATCCTAATAAATAATCACTGTAATAGCCATCATTCCCGAAATCTTTAATCGGGAATCCATGCAGTCACTATAGATTCCTGCTAGAAGCATGCAGGATGACGGTTTCTCTTGGTTATATGAGTTTAAATATAAATCTATTAGGATTGGTAAATCCTTATGCCTTAAAGCAATACTTGGCGAGTCTTACGGTGAAATTCATGAATTTTCTGCTCTATTTTGGGATCAGTCATTTGCTCAGGGGCGCAGTCATTAGGACAGGGTAGGCTTTTTATAGTACCAAAAAGGCGGCAAATTAAAGGGCGTTCCTCATAGACTTCGCAACCATTCTCACCTAAATAAGGGCAGTTCCACTCTGACAGTGCTTGTTCATGCTCGGCATCACTTTTAACGGGTAATCTAGCCACCTCACCTGAAGATGCCGTTACTGGACCACAGCAATCATGACAACCTTCCTTGCAAGCAAACGAAGGAATCTGTTCGCGAAAAAAACGAATTTTTTGGTCATCTTTAGTCACCTGCCCGTCCTATGTTCATCAGTAAATGCATTGAGACTACAACAACATCCGCTCTAAAGGACTATTTTCCGGTAGCATGAATAAGTCATCATTGTCCTCTTGGCAGGCATTAATAATTTTTTCTGCTTGTTGCTGTAAAGCTTCTTGAGTCTGTGTATTTTTCTTAATCTGCTCCACTACTTCAAACTCTATACTTTGTAATGCGCTTAACAAGCCATTTCGCAGACCTTTAAGCGCAGCTTTTTCTATTGAGGGTTTTAGTTTTTTCTTTAAGAAATAAGGAAGTAACCAAGCGATAGCGATTAACATGGAGCTATTAACCGCAAAATCGACACCTACATAATGAGGTATTGCAGCTAAGCTCGCCTCATAAAACTCAATAAACACTTGATAGCCGACCCAACCCATCGCTGCCATTGGCAAAATAATTTCTGCAACAAACGCTGTTTTGATAAGCGCTCGCTGGATAACATTACCTGGATTTATTAACGCCTTACGCACCGACAACAAGGTTTTTTCAGCAATTATTTTTTGCGCATTTTCACGCACCGATAGTACAGCCTGTTTTATGGGAGTTGCGGGTAAACCCAACGAATCTGCTTGAATAATTAGCGCATCCAAGGCATCTTCCAGCCTTGATTGCGCCCATTTATCCCATAATCTATGATGTATCTTATGTGAAGAATGATTATCTAATTCTTTAGCCGATAAATCACTACTATGTGCCGCGTAATATTCCGCTAATTGCTGAATAGGCAAAGCCATTGCATCCACTAAAAGTCCCTCAAAATTTTGCCATTGCTTATGCCAAAAAGGAATTAACGCTTTACTATTTGCAGGCGAACCTAATACTTCAAGAGCAGAAACCAAGGCTTTACTCAACTCTGCTTTGCGAACTTGCCCCCCCCTTAATTCTAATTGGGTAACTGTATTTTCAGTTGCCAACGCTTGCATGGCAGTTTCTAAATCATAAAATTCATCTATTTGAGTGGCTGTTTTATCTGTAGCACAGCAGCTTTGATAAACAATCGGATCATTAAAGCCCGCCTTATGTAGTTGCTTAATAAAATCCTGATACTGCTCAGCCTCACCACGATCAGATTGATTTAAAACAAAAATCCACGCATGCTTGCCACCTTCAGCCAATAATAACTGCCAAGCTTTGTTATCACGATAACGCTCGGGGCTTACGACATAAACAAGAACATCAATATGCGGTAACCATTCTAAAACTAATTGCTGATTGCTTTGCTCTGCGCTATCAAAATCAGGCATATCTATCCAGATAATATGCTTTTTACTAGCATCTGAATGTTCCGCAACTTTAATTTTGTCTATCGGTAAGCGACTAGGTAAATGAGCGATTTTGACACTAGCATGATGAAACAAGGTCACTTCTTTAGATGTTGGCCGAACGACACCGGTACGCGCGATATCTTGACCTGCCAGACGATTCAATAAAGTACTTTTACCGACGCCTGTTCCACCTAAAAAAGCCACAATTAAAGGTCTGGAACTTGGATCAGCAAATAATGTTTCTGGTGAGCGTGCTTCATAATGCAAAATATCTTGTAACTTAGCTTCTGAAGCCCATGAACGATTGATGACTTCAGTCGCCCAGCTCTTTGCCTCAGCAACTAAATCAGAGTATTCGTAAGCCATGTGGTTTTATTTTCAGTTGTGCCTCTGCCGCCGCTAATTGTTCAGCAGAAATATTAAAATGAGTGCTTTGAGCCATTTTCTCAGGCAATTGCTGTAACACCTGATGTATGACTTGAGCAAATAACAGTTCTTTTACGGTATTTAATTGCCGTTGCTTTAATTCAGACTCAGCTCTATGCAGATAACTGCCTACTGCACTTTCCGCTAAATAAGAAGTAATCGACAACATCGCGGGAGCAATTAACAAATCATGTAAGCCTATACCGCCTGCTTGCACAGTTAATGCCAACATTGCAGCATCCGTAGTTACGCGGGTAGCACGTAAACTATTTAAAATAGCAGGATGCTCTTCCAGTTTGATATACAAGCCCTGCGCAGTTGCTTCAATATCTTGTTTAAAATTCTCATGGTAAAGCTCTGTCTTTTGTGCAAAATCGCCCAAAATAATCGACTTATCTTGGCGTAACTGACTATTAATCTGTTTCCACCATTTATTATTATCATGTTCTTGGTCAATCTGATCTAAAACTTTATCCCCTACTTGTAGCAAGATGTGCTCTGCAATTTGCTGTAAAACTTCAGTTTCTTTCGTTATCGGGTGCGAGCCTTTACTTGCCTCCCCTCCTAATGAAAAAATCTTACGCAAAGGCCAAGTTAAAGCTTTACGGCTTTGCATTAATACCTTTGCTATCCCCGGCACTTCGAGCAAGGTTAATAATTTAGCTAAGGCATCTTGAAACGTATCATAATGTTGCGGATGATCAAGATAGTCGCGCTTATAAATCACTAAAGCATCTTTTAAAGTCTGGCTAACGATTGATTGCCATTGCGCTTGCGCTTCTATTTCTAATGTAATGGGGGCAACCCATTCATGCCAGTTTTGGCGAATAAACTCATAAGCCGCTTGATCGTGCTTTTTCCGTTTTACTTGCTTTATGCTGCGCTGCAATAAATCACTTAAACCCGCTTGCTGATCAATTAAAGCATGATCTTTGGCAAATAAAATGGGGAATATTGTCGGTGCAGAATCACTTCTGACTTGCTGCCAGCGCTCAATAAATGAATCAATAATCAACTGTTCAGAATCAGCAACCAGCTTATTAATCACCACCAGTAAAGATTGATTTAGTGGTTCTAATAAAGCCAAAACATCCCACACCGATTGGTCAGCATATTTTTCTTTACTAACAACTAAAACGAGTACATCAGCTAAAGCTAGAGTTTTTAACACACCTTCTTTATAACTTTGCGCATCGATTGAATCAAAATCAGGTGTGTCCCAAAGCATGCAGCCAGATAAGTGTTGCGAACTAATAGGTGTAAGGGAATAGCTGTTATATTTTTCTGGGCTTAAAGAGAATTGCTCGACCTGCTGAAATCCAGAAAAATGTTCAGCAACTTCAATGAGAGTATCATCTGATAAATCAATGGAAAAAGCTTGCGGATGCACGGTAAATCCCGCGAGTGGACTTACGCCTGCAGCCTCTTGATTAAGCAATAAATTAACCAAGGTACTTTTGCCGGATTGCGTGGGGCCAACCACTGCAATATGTGTAGGATGTGCTTTATTGTTAATTAAGTGGCCTTTATGTAAAAAAGCCTCGATTAACATTAATTGTTCAATACATGCCTGATAATTACTCCATTGCATACTTTGCTGAACCAAACCTAATTGAATAGCTTGGTAACGCTGTTTTAAAGTGCTAATAAATTCGAGCATGAATAGTTGCTTATGTATATAATTACTTAGTAATTTAGTCGGTTGAAATCATCTCATACTGAGACAGCTTCAGCTATTTATTATAATAACAATAAAAACACATAACGAGGATGTCTTATATGCGTATACTTTCAATCATTATTATTTCAGTTAGTATTTTACTATCAACGGGGTGCAGTAAAGGCAGTCAAATTAATGGCCGGAGCTTTAAGACAGCCTTAAAGTCAATTAAAGGCCTTAAAAATCGTTTGCCACAAGAACAAAGAGTGGCTTTTGAACTCTCATTTTGGGCAATTCATGATTTATACAAAAAGGATAAGTCTGAATTCCTTGACCAAGTTGATGGCAAAACCCCTGAAGAACTCATTGAGTCAGGAAAAGCTATTTTTGAAAAACGTAAACAAGAAGGTTTTAAGGAATATCAACAGTATGCGACTTGGGATGACATGATTAGAAAATACACTCAAGAACGCATGGATCAATTATCTAAAAGACCCAAAAGAGATCCTAGAGATAAAGACAACAGTGTACTTTACGAACTATAACAACACGTCAAGAAGCGCTCTCATCATAAATGAGAGCGTTCTTTTGGTTTAAGTTTTACCCCACCCAAACTCTCGCATTTCTAAACATTCTTAACCACGCACCGTCTTCACTCCATTCACTCGGCTGCCATGAGTTTTGTATCTTTCTAAAGCAGCGCTCTGGATGCGGCATCATAATCGTAAAGCGGCCATCTGTCGTCGTTAAACCAGTAATACCATCAGGCGAACCATTCGGGTTCATTGGGAAATCAGTCGTTTCTGCCCCATAATTATCTACATAGCTCAATGCCACCAAAGCCTGCTGTTGATTGCTTTCTGTAAACTCAGCACGCCCCTCACCATGTGCAATCACTACTGGAATTTTCGATCCAGCCATACCTTTCAGTAAAATAGATGGCGAGTCTTGGACCTTAACCATAGCAACACGTGCTTCAAATTGCTCTGACGTATTACGCATGAATTTTGGCCAATGCTCAGCGCCTGGAATCAACTCTTTCAAGCCTGATAACATCTGGCAACCATTACATACGCCTAAGCCAAAAGTATCAGTTCGCTGGAAAAAACCAGAAAATTCAGCGCGTGCTCGCTCATTAAATAATATTGATTTAGCCCAGCCACCTCCAGCACCTAAAACATCACCATAAGAGAAGCCACCACAAGCCACTAAGCCAACGAAATCTTTTAAGCTCACACGACCACTAATAATATCGGTCATATGCACGTCAATACTGGTAAAGCCCGCCTTATCAAAAGCCGCAGCCATTTCTACATGACCATTAACGCCCTGCTCTCTTAAAATCGCCACTCGTGGACGTTCCGCAGCAAAAGGCGCAACCACATTTTCATTCACATCAAAGCTTAAACTGGTTGTTAAGCCGGGATCTTTATTATCGCTAATGCGTTCGAATTGTTGTTTTGCACACTCCGGGTTGTCGCGTAAAGCCTGCATACGGTAGCTGACTTCTGACCAGATTTTCTGCATTTCGGTACGGCTGGCTGAATACAATGTTTCGCCATCATAGCTCACCGTTAATTGCTGCGCTTCTTCTGTCACCCAACCAATAATATGCGTACAAGCTTCTAACCCAGCTGCTTCTAAAACATCTAATACGGCATCGCAATCATCTTGTTTAACTTGAATAACTGCTCCCAGCTCTTCATTAAATAAAGCTGCAAGCGGATCATCGCCTAAACGATCTAATTCAATTTCTGCCCCTTTACGACCCGCAAAAATCATTTCTGCTACTGCTGCTAATAAGCCACCATCCGAACGATCGTGATAAGCCAGCAATTTATCATCACTGTTTAAGGTTTGAATACTATTGAAAAACGCCTTTAATACAGCCGCGTCATCCAAATCAGGCACTTCATTGCCCATTTGTTGATACACTTGCGCCAATACGGAACCGCCTAAACGATTTTTACCCTGCCCTAAATCAATCAGCATTAATACACTGTCTTCATTCTTTAGTTCAGGGGTTAGCGTTCTAGTAACATCCGTTACTGGAGCAAAAGCAGTGATGATTAAGGATAAAGGAGAGGTCATCACTTTTTCGTTGCCGTCATCCTGCCAAACCGTTTTCATCGATAAAGAATCTTTACCGACCGGAATAGCAATACCTAATTCTGGACAAACTTCCATACCGACTGTTTTTACGGTATCAAATAGCGCGGCATCTTCGCCTTCGCTACCTGCTGCTGCCATCCAGTTAGCCGAAATTTTAATTTTATTCAGTGACTCTATAGGTGCTGCTGCTAGATTGGTTAAAGATTCTGCAATCGCCATACGACCTGATGCTGGTGCATTAATGACCGCTAACGGCGTACGCTCACCCATTGCCATCGCTTCACCGGTTGTTGCCTGAAAGCCTGTCGCTGTTACCGCAACATCAGCAACCGGAATCTGCCAAGGGCCAACCATTTGATCTCTAACCACTAAGCCAGTTACCGAGCGATCACCAATATGAATTAAGAAACTTTTATCCGCGACAGCTGGAAAAGATAAAACACGTTTAACCGCTTCTTTTAAATCCAGCCCAGAAAAATCTAAGTCTTTTTGCTTAACCTCTACATGCTGTACATCACGATGTAATTTAGGTGGATTACCAAATAACACTGACATCGGAATATCGACTGGGCTATTACCAAAGAGCTCATCGGTCAAGGTTAAATGCTCTTCATCCGTTGCTTCACCAATCACAGCATATAAACAATGTTCGCGCTGACAAAAGGACTCAAACAACTCTAAAGACTCGGGCTTAATAGCAACAACATAACGCTCTTGTGCTTCATTACACCAAATTTGCATCGGTGACATGCCTTTGTCGTCATTATTGACTTTACGCAATTCAAAACGTCCACCGCGCTCACAATCATGGATAATTTCCGGCACAGCATTGGATAAACCTCCCGCACCTATATCATGAATCGAGACAACTGGCGTGTCATCACCTAAAGAATTACAGTGGTTAATAACCTCTTGGCAACGACGCTCCATTTCTGGGTTTTCACGCTGTACCGAAGCAAAATCTAATTCAGCAGCACTTTCGCCCGACGTTTGTGAAGAGGCTGCACTACCACCTAAACCGATTAACATCGCAGGGCCACCAAGAATAATAATCAGTGAACCAGCTGGAATTGGGTGCTTATCCACCAACATAGGGCGAATATTACCCATACCACCAGCAATCATAATCGGCTTATGATAACCACTTAATTTTTCGCCTTGACTGCCTTCAACGAGCTGCTCAAAACTACGAAAATAACCAGCAATATTGGGACGGCCAAATTCATTATTAAATGCCGCGCCACCAATTGGACCGTCGAGCATAATATCTAAAGCAGAAGCAATACGTTCTGGCTTACCAAAATCTTGCTCCCAAGGCTGTACAAAGCCAGGAATTTTTAAATGTGAAACCGTAAAACCGGTTAAACCCGCTTTGGTTGCAGAACCACGCCCTGTTGCACCTTCGTCACGAATTTCACCACCAGACCCTGTTGCTGCACCTGAATGCGGAGCAATCGCAGTCGGGTGATTATGCGTTTCCACTTTCATTAATAAGTGCGCATCTTCCTGCTTATAAGTATATTCACCGGTTTTAGCATTGCGAATAAAAACCGAAGCATGAGAACCTTCAGCAACAGAAGCATTGTCACTATATGCTGATAAAATTCCTTCTGGATTTTTCTCAGCCGTATTACGAATCATGCTAAATAAAGATTTAGCTTGATCAACACCATCAATCGTCCAGCTGGCATTAAAGATTTTATGACGACAATGTTCTGAGTTTGCCTGAGCAAACATCATTAATTCCACATCACTAGGGTTACGCCCTAAAGCTTGAAAGCGACCTGCTAAATAATCAATTTCATCAGCGGATAAAGCCAGACCTAAAGTGCTATTGGCTTGCACTAACGCGCCTTTACCTTGTTCGATAATGGCAACTGTTTCTAAAGGTAGAGGTTCGTGATGAGCAAATAATTCAGCACTATCAATATCAGTCACTATCGATTGCGTCATGCGATCATGCACTAGCGTATAAATTTGTTTTAATTTATCAGCATCAATAGTTGCACTTGCATAGAGAGTATACTCAACACCGCGCTCTAAACGCTCAACACAGGTCAAGCCGCAACGCTGAGCAATTTCTGTCGCTTTACTCGACCAAGGTGAAATAGTGCCTGAACGTGGCGCAACCCAAAAAGTAACTACGCCAGACTTTTCAATGCTGTCAGCCTTCGATCCATAAGCTAATAATTGCTGCAAAATAGCATCTTGTTCAGCATTAATCTCAGCATTCATTTCAACAAAGTGCATATACGATGCAGAAATATCACTAATATTTGAGTCTATCGCTTGTACATCAGCTAATAATTTTTGAATTCTAAATTTTGATAACGCGGAAGTTCCGGAAATTTTAAGCATATAAAAGGTGTTTTTTATGAGGTATTCGAGTGATAGGTAAAGTGCGCCCCTCATTTTGGAAGGACGCTATCAGCAACATTCTACTTAACGTGCAGAGCGTCACGTTACATTCTGATGCAGAGCAACAAAATGAATTTAATCTGTTTCAAAATCCTTTTTTATCGTATCAAACAATGAATTTAACAAACGCAAGCCATTACCTTCTGATAAATTAGTGCCTTGTTCATCCCGAACAAAAATAAGGATACCTTGTTCGCTTTGTTGTAAAAAAACTTGATAGGGTTTTTCTTGGTTCGGATCATCACCAAAGAAAAAAACTAGTTCATCCCAAAAAGAACCGTCTTTCACTTCCTGCACATCAGGATCATATTGCACATAATAAGTCGCAGTAGAGCGATTTTTATCGGTAATTTCAATTGATCGTTCTGTTAACGCTTTACCAACTACGCGCCAAACATAGGCGGATGGTGAGTTAATTAGTAAATAACTCACCTCAGTATCTTTAATAAATTCAATGGTATTCGTTAAAGCGCCAGGAATGACACCTACACTTAATGGCTCGGTGACTTGTTCTTCTGATAAATTGGGCGGCATTTCTAATGCGGCAATTTCTTTACTATAAACATAGTCTTTTTCTTTATCAGGAAAGAATGAGCTACAGGCGGTCACTAAAGTGACTGAGAAAATAACACTAATTTTACTGAGTTTCATACCGTATTTTAAATAGGAATTAAAGAGCATGCGCTTGTTGCATTGCCGCACGCACTTTTTCAACACAGTCTTGAGTTAACCATGTTAACGGTAAACGTATGCCTTCACTCATTAAACCCATTTCAGCAACCGCCCATTTAACAGGGATAGGGTTAGATTGAATAAATAAGTGTGTATGTAAGCCTTTTAAATTAGCATCAATACTGGTTGCCGTTTCTCGGTCACCATTAATTGCAGCAGCAATCATTTCATGCACTAAGCGGGGCGCAACATTACCAGAAACGGTAATTGTTCCATTACCCCCTAATAAACAAAATTCACAACTACTAGCATCATCACCAGTATAAATAGCAAATTCATCACCGCATAGCTCACGAATAATAGCTACTCGAGCTAAATCACCTGTTGCTTCCTTAACACCCACAATATTTTTAATTTTTGCCAAGCGACCAACGGTTTCAGGCAACATATCACAGGCAGTACGCCCAGGCACATTATATAAAATTTGTGGAATATCGACCGCTTCAGCAATCGCTTTATAATGTAGATATAAACCTTCCTGAGTCGGTTTATTATAATAAGGCGTGACTAATAAACAGGCATCGGCACCGACTTCTTTTGCAGCTTGTGTTAGTACTATCGCTTCAGAGGTAGAATTCGCTCCCGTTCCAGCAATAACAGGAATACGCCCTGCTACATATTGCACAACTGATTGGACCACATCCATGTGTTCCTGTTCATTTAAAGTAGCTGATTCGCCCGTCGTTCCCATAGCAACGATAGCATCAGTTCCTTGCTCTATATGAAACTCTACTAATTTTTTTAGACTATCCTTATCTATATCACCGTTATCAAACATAGGGGTGACTAACGCTACGATACTACCTTGAATCATGAAACACTCTCGAAATTGTAAAAACGATAACTAACGACTATTATAGGGCAATACTATTGGCATTTCCCTAGATAACGCCCTGTAATTTTTGTTTGCATAGCCATAGCACCTTGCGGTGCGCCTGACATAGTCATATCAAATGTACCGGCAAAACTGGTTTTTTGATACTGAATTTTTCCCAAGCCCTGCATTTTCATACCATCTTGTTCACAGTTCATAGACCAGCGTACTTGGTTGTTTTGTATATCCAGATCATGCATCTGACAATTATTCTGTTGCAGAATATTCTCAGGATTCATACTCTGTTTAGTAAAACACTGTTGCATCGTCACCGCAGGTATTTTCATTGGCATCGCCGCCATACTCACTTGAGAGCTTACTTCCCACAAACCTTCCGTAATATCAGGTGTTTGTGCGAAAGCAGGAGCCGCACTTAAAGATAGCAACAGCGCAACACTAAATTTTTTAGTCATCTTCGTCTTCATAATCGATTTCTTCTTCTGGTTGTGCATTTTCCACACTCCACAATTTTTCTAACTGATAAAACTCACGCGATTGTGCCGTCATAACATGAAGAATCACATCGCCTAAATCAACCAATACCCATTCAGAATCTTGCCCGCCTTCGACACCTAAAGGCATAACACCTTGATCCTTTAACTCTAAAGTCACATATTCACATAAAGCTTTACTGTGGCGCGCTGAGATTCCTGTCGCAATCACCATATAATCAGTAAAACTCGTTTTTCCAATTACATCAATTGTGACTATATTTTCAGCCTTACGATCATCTAAGACTTTAGTCACAATCGCTAATAATTTTTCCGCTTGCATTCAATTTCCTTTATTCTGTTTTTTCAGGCTTTATATAATTGTTTCGCCTGTATATATTCAATGACCGCTTCAGGCAATAAAAAACTCGGATTTCTTTGCATAGCAAAGATTTGTCGAATAAATGTTGCTGAAATATCTAATTGCGTCACCTGTTGAAAATAGATTTTACCACTCGCACAGGATTTTAACGAATGCTTATCATTAACTAGCTTATCTGCATAAAATTTTACTAAGGCTTCCGGCTTAAATCCAGGACGAGTCATGACCACAATATGCGCATAATCAAATAAGACCTGCCATCTATGCCAGCTGGATAAACCATTAAAAGAATCGGTACCAATAAATAAAAATAACGGCTTATCTGACCCAATTTCAGCACGAATAGAAGCTAGCGTATCAACCATATAAGACGGTCCTGCTCGCTCCAGTTCACGCGTATCAATCTGTAATTGCGGCGTTTCCTGTATGGCCAGTTGCAGCATTTGCACACGCATAGCTGCACTTACTTCAGGTTCATCGCGATGCGCCGGCTGGGAGCACGGCACTAAACGCAGTTCATCTAAAGCAAAAATCTCACTGACTTCTAATGCCGTACGTAAATGCCCATAATGCACTGGATTAAACGTGCCGCCATAAATACCTAGCATTTACTGACGGATATGCCCATCTCCTAAAACGATATACTTCAAGCTTGTTAAGCCTTCTAAACCTACAGGCCCGCGCGCATGTAATTTATCTGTACTAATACCAATTTCTGCGCCCAAACCATATTCAAAGCCATCCGCAAAACGCGTAGACGCATTAACCATCACCGAACTAGAATCCATCTCACGCAGAAAACGGCGCGCTAAAGTATAATTTTCGGTAACAATAGACTCGGTATGTCCTGAAGTAAACTCATTAATATGCGCCATAGCTTCATCAATATCCGCAACTACTTTGATAGATAAGATAGGTGCTAAATATTCTGTCGCCCAATCTTCTTCAGTCGCACGCACACAATCCGCAACGATAGAACAGGTTTTTAAACAACCCCGTAATTCCACACCGGCTTCTTTGTACTGCACTGCTAATTTAGGTAATACTTGCAAAGCAACCGATTCAGCAACTAATAAAGTCTCCATTGCATTACATACGCCATAACGATGTGTTTTGGCATTCACAGCTATATTAATCGCTTTATCAATATCTGCTTGACCATCAATATACACATGACAAATACCATCTAAATGCTTAATAACGGCAATAGTCGCATCTTTAGATATGCGTTCAATCAGGCTTTTACCGCCGCGAGGCACGATAACATCAACATACTCATTCATCGTGATTAATTCCCCGACAGCTGCTCTATCCGTTGTTTCCACAACTTGCACGGCTGTCACAGGCAAACCCGCTTGTTCTAATCCTTTAGCCACACACAAAGCAATTGCTTTATTAGAATGAATTGACTCCGAACCACCACGCAAAATACAAGCATTCCCTGATTTCAAACACAAAGCCGCGGCATCAACAGTCACATTAGGCCGCGATTCATAAATAATCCCAATCACACCTAAAGGCACGCGCATCTGTCCAACTTGAATTCCGCTAGGCCGATATTTTAAATCAGTAATAGCGCCCACGGGGTCAGGCAAGGCCGCCACTTCATTTAAACCATCAATCATCGCTTGGATTCTAGCAGGCGTTAACTCTAATCGATCTAACAAAGCTGCATCTAAGCCTTTTTCTTTACCAGCCTGTAAATCTTTAGCATTTTCCTCTGCTAATAAGGCCGTATTGTTTTTTAATTGCTCCGCAATTGCTAATAGCGCCGCATTTTTTTGTCCCGATTCAGCACGGCTTACTGCACGCCCCGCTGCTTTTGCTTGTTGACCTAGAGAGGTCATGTATTCTTTTATATTCACTGTCTTTTCCAATTATCTATTAACTTTTTCGACATAAACTAAAGTAGTTCGCCCTATAGCAATCAATTCTGGCGCAGTCTTTATCACATCTGAAAATACACTTTGCAAGGCGTCATCTAAATATTCATGCACGATTTCATTACGAATATCTTTAATCTGCCTTATTGATTCAATATCCTCAAATAGCCCGCGCTTATGCGCATGATTAACCACATCAATTAATGTTCCTTGGTTTTCAAACTCAACGTCATCAAGACAACGAAACACTTTACGCACCAAGAAATCAATCGTGCGCGCATAACGACTACATAGGTTTTCAAACTGATTAAATTGCTCGATACTAAAATTTTCTGGCGTAGATAAGTCTTTCACTTGCTGATAAGAGTAATCCAACCAGAAAAGTTGTTTTTCCAAAGAAACACTGAGCTCTTGCAAATAAGCGCTACTCATAATTGCACTGCAGTCGGTTTTATCATATGAATAAATGCCTGATTTTCAATACCCGAGTCTAAAACCAAATCCATTTTCTGCTCGCCAAAAATATCAAAAAATTGCCAGCGAATTTTGCGTAAATCTTGTTTCGTCAAAATATTTGACTCAATTAATAAATCAATATCACCACCACGCTTAGCATCATCAACCCGACTACCAAACAAATAAACATGCGCACTGGCATCAAGTGCTAGCACGCTGCCTTTTATTGTATTAATTTCTTTGTTTGTTAAGCGCATAATGCGTTAAAGGTGGGCAAAAAACCTGCCCACCCTACATTACTCTACTTCTACCGCATCCGCTTTATCTTGATAGCTTTTGATCTGATCAAAATTCAAATAACGGTACGTATCTTCTGCTGTCTCGCTAATTTTACTTACATAAGCCATATACTCTTCATTAGTGGGAATCTTACCCAAAATAGAACAGACAGCCGCTAATTCCGCAGAGCCTAAATAGACATTGGCATTATTACCTAAACGGTTCGGGAAGTTACGTGTAGACGTTGAAACTACAGTCGCATTATCTGCAACACGCGCCTGATTACCCATACATAAAGAACAGCCCGGCATTTCCATTCGTGCGCCAGATTTACCGAATGTACTGTAATAGCCTTCTTCAGTTAATTGCGCCTGATCCATTTTAGTCGGTGGTGAGACCCAAAGCTGAGTTGGTAAACGACCCGCTTCTTTTTCTAATAACTTACCAGCAGCACGGAAATGACCGATATTGGTCATACATGAACCTAAAAATACTTCATCGATTTTAGTACCCGCAACATCCGCTAACGTTTTCACATCATCAGGATCATTCGGACAAGCCATAATCGGCTCTTTAATCGCATTCAAATCAATTTCGATAATTTCAAAATATTCCGCATCAGCATCAGGTGCCATTAATTCAGGCTTTGCAATCCATGCCTGCATTTCTTTAATACGACGCTCAATGGTACGTACGTCACCATAGCCTTCGGAAATCATCCATTTCAACATGGTGATATTCGAATTGATATATTCACGAATCGGCGCATCACCTAGACGAATCGTACAGCCTGCTGCTGAACGTTCCGCTGAAGCATCGGACAATTCAAACGCTTGCTCCACTTTTAAATCAGGCAAGCCTTCAATTTCTAAAATACGACCAGAGAAGACGTTTTTCTTACCTTTTTTCTCTACCGTTAATAAGCCTTTTTCAATGGCCGCTAATGGAATTGCATTAACTAAGTCACGCAAAGTAATACCCGGTTGCATTTCACCTTTAAAGCGCACTAAAATCGATTCAGGCATATCTAATGGCATCACGCCTGTCGCAGCGGCAAATGCCACTAAACCAGACCCCGCAGGAAAAGAAATACCAATAGGAAAGCGGGTATGTGAATCGCCACCTGTACCAACCGTGTCAGGCAATAACATACGGTTTAACCATGAGTGAATAATACCGTCACCAGGACGTAAAGCAACACCGCCACGATTCATAATAAAATCAGGCAGACTGTGCTGCATCGCAACATCAATCGGTTTTGGGTATGCTGCAGTATGACAAAAAGACTGCATAACTAAATCAGCAGAAAAACCTAAACAAGCTAAATCTTTGAGTTCATCACGAGTCATTGGCCCCGTAGTATCTTGTGATCCCACCGTGGTCATATGAGGTTCGCAATAAATATTCGGACGCACACCAGCAACACCACAGGCTTTACCGACTATTTTTTGCGCTAAAGTAAAACCTTTACTGCTTGCTGCTTCATCGCCTGGTCTACGGAAAACGCTAGAAGCATCTAAACCTAAAGCTTTACGCGCACGATCGGTTAAGCCACGACCAATAATTAAAGGAATACGGCCACCGGCACGTACTTCATCTAATAAAATATCGGTTTTTAATGCGAACTCACAAATCACAGCATCGGTATCATGATTTTTCACTACACCTTGATATGGGTAAATATCAATCACATCGCCCATTGCCATGTTTTCAACATCACATTCAAACGGTAATGCACCTGAATCTTCCATCGTATTAAAGAAAATCGGCGCAATTTTGCCACCAATACAGATACCGCCTGCGCGTTTATTAGGCACATAAGGAATATCATCACCGGTAAACCAAAGCACTGAGTTAGTCGCAGATTTACGCGAAGAGCCTGTTCCAACTACATCACCCACATAAGCAACAGGAAAACCTTTTTCTTTTAAGGCATCAATTTGTTGCTCAGTATTAGTAATACCTTCACGCGGTATTTTTAGCATTGCTTGCGCATGCAAAGGAATATCAGGACGTGACCATGCATCAGGGGCTGGTGATAAATCATCAGTATTGGTTTCACCGGTGACTTTAAAAACAGTAACAGTTAATTTTTCAGGTACTTCGGGTTTACTAGTAAACCATTCCGCATTTGCCCAAGATTGAACGACTTGCTTAGCAAAGGCATTACCCGCTAGCGCTTTTTCTTGTACGTCATGAAACGCATCAAACACCAATAAGGTATGCGATAAAGCGGTGACAGCAATCGGTGCAAGCGCATCATTATCTAATAACTCAATCAATGAGGCGATATTATAACCACCGAGCATCGTGCCTAATAATTCAGTAGCGCGCGCAGCGTCTAAAATAGGTGAGGACACTTCGCTTTTCGCCAATGCAGCTAAAAATCCAGCTTTAACATAAGCCGCTTCATCAACCCCTGCTGGCACGCGGTTTGTTAATAAATCCAGAATAAAAGCTTCTTCACCCGCTGGCGGCTGTTTAATTAATTCAACAATGGCAGCAACTTGGTCTGCATTTAAAGGTTGCGGAACAACACCCGTTTTTGCTCTTTCTGCTACATGTTCACGGTATTGCGCTAATACTTCAGTTGCTTTTATTGTATTTTCGGTCATTCAATCATACCCTTGTTAATTTTAAATATTGTTGATCTGCCTTGAGCAATTAAACATCAAAGCCTTATTATTTAAGCCGCTTTTGAGTGCTCTTCACTGGGCTTTACCTCAAAAACATAGCGATATAAAGTCTTAGGCTCTATATCCGCATGCCCCTCATTAAACTCTAAGCATCCCCATTCTGGGTTCAGCCGTGCAGTTTTTAATTCATTTAAAGCAACATAAGCGCCAATCAGCGCTTTTAGATCGGCATCTTTACTTTCACCATTGGCGAAGAATAACGTAAAGCAATAACCTTGTTGATGAATAAATTTAATTAATTTCATAACTCACTCCAAAGGTTCTACTTTATGAAAGCTCTGAGTATCCCATATTTCGATTAATTCTTCTTGATGAATCTCAGCCCATTCCCGCACTAATTGACGACATTTCCTAGGTATACAGCCATCAATAATATTAAGATTGATTAACTCCATTACAGCCTCATACTCACCATATTTTATATGAATATGTCGTGGCGGATGCTCTCGGTCAATCAAATACATTCTGATAATAATCCCATAAAATCGGCATATTTCAGGCATCTATCTATTCCTCAGTTTCCTTAATCAACGCCATCATATCACCCACCGACATCTTACCACTGACTTCGCCGCCTTCTAATAAACTGCTGGCTAAATCACGCTTATGAGCGTGTAAATCAACTATTTTATCTTCTATGGTATCTTTCGCCACTAAACGATAAATAGTCACAGGGCGTGTCTGACCCATACGATGCGCTCGATCTGAGGCTTGATCTTCTACCGCAGGGTTCCACCATGGATCCATATGAATCACATAATCAGCAGCCGTTAAATTTAACCCTGAGCCGCCCGCCTTTAAGCTAATTAAAAAGACATCACCTTCGCCGCCTTGAAATGCAGTAACGGCTTTTTTACGTTTAGGTATCGATGTGCTGCCATCTAGATATTGGTAGTTAATTCCTTTTTTATCCAATAAATCACGAATAATATGCAAATGCCCGACAAATTGACTAAACACCAAGGCTTTATGGCGACCTGAAATTAATTCATCAACTAGCTCTTCAAAAGCTTGTAATTTAGCACTACTTAATGGGCTATCTTCCATTACCAATTTGGGATGACAACAGGCACGGCGTAGCTTCATAATTTCTGCCAATACTTTTAAATGCTGCTGTCCTGCTTGTTGCTCTTCTTCCTGTGATTTTTGCATAGCCTCGACAGCATTACGACGCATGGCTTCATAAAAAGTACGCTCCTCCTTACTCAATTCCACATGCAAGGTAATTTCTGTTCGCGACGGTAACTCTTTTAGTACATCGGTTTTAAGTCGACGCAGGATAAAGGGGCGCAGTAATTTCTTTAATCGTTGCTGGGCGGCATGATCCTTATTATTTTCAATCGCTTGCGCATAACGCTCATTAAATTTTTTCAGCGAACCCAGCAAACCCGGATTAATAAAATGAAATAAATTCCATAATTCACCCAAATGATTTTCTATCGGTGTACCTGTGGTAATAACTTTAAAGTCCGCCTGCAATGCCATGGCCGCTTGTGAACGCTTAGTTAAACCATTTTTTATCGCTTGCGCTTCATCAGCAACAATGGTTTGCCACTGTTTATCCGTTAATAATTCAGACTCGGTTTGTAATAGCCCATAACTACACACAACCAAATCAAATACACCAGCTTGCTCAATAATTTTTTGCCGATCACCCGTGCCAAAATGTAATACATTTAAAGTAGGGGCAAAACGCTGTGCCTCTTCTAGCCAATTCATACACACAGAGGTCGGAGCCAGAATTAATGTCGGACCGTTCATTGCACGCGATAAAATCAAAGAAAGTGCTTGTATGGTTTTTCCTAGCCCCATATCATCAGCCAAGCATGCACCCGCCCCCCAGTGTGCTAAACGCGCCATCCATTGATAACCTTCCAGTTGATAATCACGCAATTCTCCTTGTAAAGTAGAAGGGACTTTCGGGTCTAAATCAGTCATTGATTCCAATTTCTTTAACTGATCACTCCACTGCTTACTAGCCTTAACATCCATCCCTTCTAAGGCTTCATTTAAAGCAGGTGCCGCTAAGGCATGAAACTGCAGTGCGCTCCCTTTTTGCTCTCCTAGCCCAGCAACATCGTCTAAACGTTGACGTAATTCACTGGTTAACGCAATAAACTGCCCATCTTCCAGCTTTAAAAAACGCCCTGAAGTTGCCTTTAATAAATTAATTAGGCGCTGCATATCATAGACTTGCTCGTCATCAATCTGCACTTCACCTTCAACGCTAAACCAGTCTTTTTCTTTACGCACAGAAAAATGCGCCTCTCCTAAACCCGCCTCACGACTCACTTTAATTTTCTGACCTTTAGGCCACTCTAAGACAATAAAATCACCTAAATTTTGCAATTTCAACAATGCTTCTAAAGCCATTTCAGGATCTTCAAGCATCCATTTTGCATCAGAACTCTGGTATAACTCAGAGCATTGCTCATATAATTTCTCTAAGTACGACTTTTCCTGCGAGAAATCACGTGAAGTCTGTAACTGCTTACCGTCCACTTCAGCCAACACCGTAGTACCGCCTACGCCTGGTTTATAAATAGGCCCAGCATCAGTAAAGGGCTGAACAAAAGCCTCAATTTGCAAGCCCTCTCCATGCTGCAATAAATGCATATGCAAACGTGCATCAGCCTCTACCGTCTCTATATTTAAAGCTAAGCCTTCTATATCTGACTGCACAGTGAGCGTTGATGCAATTGAAGCAATGGAATCAATCACTTGTTGCTTAGCTTTCTGTGGTACAGAAAGCCCTTTATCTCCTAAAATACTGGCAACTTGTCGATGCTGTTCGGTAATTTGATAAACCCGAATGTCATTATCTGCACTACGTTCAAAAACAACCTCTTCAGCATGGATAATGGGGTGTAAGGAAATATGCAAATCTTTCTTTTGCGTGGTCACCAATAATTGCGGCTCAGCTTTGCTTAGCGTAATTGGGTTTGTATATTCACTAGCACTAGACCAATAAACGTGCGGATGATCCACCGCCGCTAGTACCGCCTCATTTTCTAAAACATACACTTCTTTATAACTGTAGCTATAATAATTGTCTTCTAGCTCCTTACTGATTTGCGCACAAATACGCCGATCCTGGAGCGTTAAATAATCAAAACTTGCCTGCTCTGAATATAGCCTTTTCAAAGAAACAGCTCGCCCCTTAGTCCAACGTCCTGATTTTCCCAACTTTTGCTCACGCGGCTCTAATTCAGCATTATTGCCGTCTAATCTTAATAACCAAATCATGCGTGATTCAGCATGTGCAGCAGATGGCTCAGCGCTAAGTTGTGTTAACGCGGATAGTGCTCGCTCCCACTTTTCTACACGCGGCAATAAATCAATAATATGCAAAGCATTAGAATCTTTGTATTTTTCAGAAATGGCCTTTATTTCTTTATCTTTTATGCCTAATTTTTGTAATAAATGTGAACTAACCGCAGCATAATAATGTGCACCGCCCTTATCAGCTAAGACACAATAATTTTGAAATACCGATAAAAAATCTTTATCCCAATTGGTAGCAATCGCAAGCGTATCTAGCCAATGCAATAATAAACAATGAAATAATCTATCATAAGGACCGGCCAATGGCCGGCGTAACTCATAAGCTTCTTCAGCTTTAAGTTGCGTCTGATAAACCTCAAGACCTTCTTTTAAACGACCATTAGTATTGAAAAAGCTATCGCTACCTTTACTCTTTTCAATGATTTTTAATTGCGCCTTTAACAAACTGATATTTTCAGCTGTTTTAGTTTTTAATAAGGCTAAATGGAAAAAGTAACCGTGGATATGCGACAAAAAAACATTCCGTTTACGTGTTTCTTTTTTTATCAATTGAAGTGCAGCCTGGTAAAGCTCTAAAGCCTCATCATTGCGATTATCAATGAAGCAAGCACTCCCTTTGATCATCAAGCCCTTAGCCGAGTAGTCACTCTGAAGCAAGGCCTCAACCCCTTGAGCATCATTAGCCATCAACTTAAACTCAGCTAGATTCTGTAATAATTCCAAGGGAGGTGTGGCACTAGAATCAACAGCACTCTGTAATAATTGCACAGGGAAGCTCACGTCCTCAATACTAAAAGTGAAATATTCCGCATACATTGATAAAACAAAGTTTTTTATATCTTGATTTAGCCGGTCAAACCAAGGCTTATCAAAAGCGGTAAAAAACAATAAGTTTAATAATGGCATGACCTGGTCAGGAAATTCACCCTCGAAACTATCAAACTGCTCCTTAAATTTTTTCGCATTACCAAGATAAAGATAAAAGCGTAAGATTCTGACTGCATTAAGTACCTTAACTTGATAAGAAGAATAGTAAGGACGATCACTTAAGCTATAGTCAGCCAATTTAGAAAATAAATTATTATGATCTTCAAATGCTATTTTCATTAGCACTTCGCTAATTTCCTTAGCGCACCGCCAGCCATCGCTAGTCACTGTAATCAAACCCTGCCGTTCCAATTTATCTTTTAAAGGTTTGGTAATTTGTTTATAAACTTTAGTCTCAACAGACTGAGTACCACGCAAAATATCTATTAATTTAGTTTGACCGACGGGTACAAAAAGAATAGCTAAAGCTAAAAGTACCTGCTGTTCATCTTCGCTTAATAACTGGAATTTTCTTAATAAGGTTTCTTGAGTGGACATATTTTTCTTGATTCAGGGCGTGGCGCCTTTAAATGGGTTTTAACAAGTTTTTAGCTTGCTTTTTCTGGCGACAAACTTAAATAGGAACGTTCACCCTTATTTGTAGGGCGGACTTCAGTCCGCTTTTTTAGCAATGGCGGACTGAAGTCCGCCCTACGAGTTATAAGCTGTCCCGCTAACAACAGATCACAGAGTAACTATAAAGAAGCGCTATTTAAGACAAACTTTCTTCTATTTTCTGCAAAGTCTCTTCAGTTAAAGATAGATGATTTTCATCCACAATATCTCCTTTAAGTAAGGCTGATAATTGACCGGCCGTATTGATTAAATCATCAAATACAGCTTTAACATCATCAAGCTCCCTAGGCTGCATAAAAAAAGAAATTCCAGGAGTGTAATAAGACTCCCAGTTATCACCAAGAAAAACACCTGGAGCAGCCATACTAGCAACGGCATAATCGACACGATTTTGCGTATCTAAGCGCTCAAAAACTTTCACACTGCCATAGATTAAACCGACGCGCTCAAATGCTTGTACTAATTGTAAACCTTTAAAACCTTCTGGATTTTTAGCAACTAGGTGTAATTGCAATAACGCTGGCAGTTGCTTTATAGGAGGCTCGGCAAGAGGTTCATCCGGTTTATGCATCGCCTCAGCTAATATATCTGGCTCTGCCTCAACACTCTCTTGCCCTTTTGCTTCTTGTATATAGGCCGAATTTAAGCGGGTTTTAACTTCCGGCTCCTGATAATCATCATTGCCGCGCGTATTTAAGGGCACAATATCAAAATCATCATCAGCCGTATTCACAAATAAGCTACTATCTATATTTTCCAGTGGATCACGCTGACCACCAAACATAGTTTTATTTTTCGATTTCCCTTTAAACATCCCCCAAAGAATCATGCCTAAAATAACTAGACTACCCACTGAAATGATGACTATTCTTAATAAATCTTTATCCACGTTAACTTTCCACCATTGCTACTGCTTCTTGAATATCGACTGCTACCATACGAGAAACACCCGGTTCCTTCATGGTAACGCCTGCTAATTGTTGTGCAATTTCCATAGTCACTTTATTGTGTGAAATATACAAAAATTGCACATTGGCTGACATTTCCTCAACCATTGCTGAAAAACGTCGTACATTTGCCTCATCTAAAGGAGCATCAACCTCATCCAGCAAGCAAAAAGGTGCTGGATTCAGGTCAAAAATAGAAAAAACTAAAGCCACTGCGGTTAAAGCCTTTTCGCCACCCGATAATAAATGAATTGAACTATTTCGCTTTCCAGGAGGCTGGGCAATAATATTAACGCCACTTTCCAATAAATCATCGTCTGTTAATGATAAATAGGCTTTGCCACCACCGAAGAGCTTAGGAAACTTCTCTTGTAGCCCAGAGTTTATCTTATCAAATGTTTCCTTAAATCGCTGCCTACTTTCATTATCAATCTTGGCAATGGCAGTTTCTAATATTTGCAGCGCCTCTAATAAGTCCGTATTTTGCTCATTGAGAAAGTTCATACGCTCAGACTGCGCTTTAAATTCCTCTATCGCTGTTAAATTGATAGTTCCCAACCGCTCAATCTGGCGGGTTAAATCATCTACCTTGATTTTCCAAGCTAGCTCATCAGCATGCTCAGGAATATCCTGCATAATCGTTTGCGCATCAGCATCCAATTCCTGCAATTGTTCAGTCACCGTTTGTTGGCGTACCTGACTCTCCTGCTGCTCAAAACGAATACTATCTAACAGCTCTTTTTTCTTATCTATATGCACTTGCACAGAAGAAAATTGCCCGGCTAACTCAGCAATGCCAGTCTCTAAAACGGCTTGCTGTTCACGCACCTGCTCTAAAACTTTTTCCAGTTCATCTTTCTTTTGTTGCAAGGTTTCCAGATCATAACATTCATCATCCATGGGCTGTAAAGTCTGATGTAACTTCTTATCTAGCTCGCCTATTCGCTCTTGCGATTGCTGCTGTTGTAATTGCAAACGCTCTATCTGTTTTGTCGTTAAGACATCCGAAGCCTTTAGACTTGATATTTTTGCCTGAAAGCCATGCACTTGCTGACGAATTTCATTGACTTGTTTATCGCTTTGCTCACTTTGCGTTTGCAAACTATGACTATCTTGCTCCAATTGTAGTTTCTTTTCTGTTAACGCCTCCATCGCCTCTTCTGCTTGTTCCTTAATCATCAAAGCTTCAGCTCTCGTCTCGGAGTTTTCTAATAATTCGCGATTAATATCAGCCAATTCATTATTCACTTGTGCTAATCGTTGTTGTTGCTGTTCTACGCGGGCAGAGTGCGCACTGAATTCTGAATTTTTTAACGACAGCTCATTGCTTACTTGTTTATCTTTATTTTGTAACTCTTCGCGTTGCTTTTCAGCCTCTTTTAAAAAGTCTTCCGCTGTTTCTAGTTGCTCTTCCATAACAACCACACGCGCTTGCAACTGTACTTGCTCTTCTTTTAATAAACGTAATTGTTTTTCTCTTTGCAAAACACCGCTTTTGCCATCATGCTCGCGCACAATCTTAACCCAGCCATAACCAAACCAGCCGCCTTGCGGGGTAATGATAGATTCATAAGATTTTAATTCGCTCGCTAACTCTCTAGCCTGTTCCGCATTATCAGCACAATAAATGCCCGATAATAACCCCTGTAAATTCCACGGCGTTGTAATTTTATCCAATAAGCGTGGTAAGCCTTTGCTTAATTCTTCACTGTGTTCGTGCTCTGTCTCAAACAAAGTCACCGATTCATTACTTAAAGTCGCCAGTTCATTAATCAGTTGATCGGCATTATCAATACACACAGCCTCTAAATAAGTGCCCAGAACAGTTTCAACCGCACCCTCCCAACCTGTATCAACCTCAATAAATTCAGCAAGACGCTGGTTTTCAGCTAAAGCCATCCTATCCAGCCAATGGGTTAATTTCTGATTGTCTTTACCCATTGCATGCTGCTGCAATAATTCTAGCGAAGTCACTTTTCCTTTGACACTTTGTAATTCCGAGCGATCTTTATGCAATACTTCATGATATTGCTTAATCTGCTGGCGTAAATCTTTAATGGATAAATGCACCGCATCTAAATCAATTTGAACTCGCTCTCTCTGCTCTTCAATCAAATTAATCGCTTGATCTAAACTCTCAATTTCAATGTTTAAGCCCTGCTCGCTTAACTCCTCTTGCTCACCCTGTAATCGCTGTATGCGACTTTGTAATTGAAAGCTTTGATTTTCCAGTTGAGCTACTAACATACGCTTAACTTCCGCTTGTTCACGGTAATTGGCATATTGATTCTGATACGCTTCCCATTCTTGCTGCCATGCAAGACGCCGCTCCTGAGCTTCCTGCTGAATTTCCAGCATTTCCTCGGCTCTATCTTCCGCAATCAATAAAGACTCTTCTGCTTCAAATAAAGATTCTTTTAGCTCATCTAACTGTAATAAATCCTCATCCAAATTACCTTTAAGATGCTCCGCTTGATCACGTAACCTCACTAACTCTCGCTCAGTTTCCTCATGAGATTGTTCATTATGTTTAATCACCTGATCTAAACGACTTATCTCAGTGAGCAAGGCATAATATTCTGCTTGTTGCTGATCTAAATTCAGTTGCTGCATTTTATGCAACTCACGTTTTTGCTCTAACGTTTGCTCTAAATTCTTACGCTCCATAAATAGCTCATTATGTGCACTCGCTGCATCTTGCAACTTGCTATCTAACTGCTGCGCCATGACATGATGCGTATTCCAACGCATTGCCAATAGCTGCAACTTTAATTCACGCTCCTGCGCTTTTAAAGTCGTATATTTTTCCGCTTTTTCCGCTTGTTTCTTTAATTTATTTAATTGTTTCTCAACTTCATCACGAACATCATCTAAACGCTCTAAATTCTCACGCGTATGGCGCATACGCATTTCGGTTTCACTGCGTCGTTCTTTATATTTAGAAACACCCGCAGCCTCTTCTATATGTATACGCAGCTCATCAGGTTTAGCTTCAACAACTCGCGAAATAGTACCTTGCTCAATAATCGCATAACTGCGTGCACCTAAGCCTGTGCCCAAAAATAAATCGGTAATATCTTTACGCCGACATTTAGTGCCATTAAATTGATAAATAGACTGACCATCACGCCTTACTTGACGCTTAATCGCGATAGTCGTGTACTGCGCGTATTCCCCGCCCGCTTTACCTTCGCTATTATCAAAAACCAACTCAACCGATGCGGTACTCACTGGCTTTCTACCTGAAGAGCCATTAAAAATCACATCCGTCATACTACCGCCGCGCAGGTGTTTCGCTGAGCTTTCGCCCATCACCCAACGTACCGCATCAATAATATTGGATTTTCCACAACCATTAGGGCCAACGATACTGATTAAATTCCCTTTAATAGGAATCGTCGTCGCATCGACAAATGATTTAAATCCTGAAAGTTTAATTTTTTCCAGCTTCATAACTGGTAAAATACCCGATTTAATAAAAAGCCGCCATTATACTTTATGGCACCTAATGTAGCTGGCTAAATTTGCACGAACAAGCACTTACAATCTAATTACTCATTAAGCTAAACATGGCTAAAACCTTTTACACCTCTGACTTAGCAGTCGCATTAAAATACGATGGTAAAAATGCGCCTAAAGTCACAGCCAAAGGTGAAGGTGTCACAGCGGAACAGATTTTAGCCATCGCCGAAAAGCACGGCATTCCATTACAAACCGAGCCTGAACTGGCAAGAATTTTAGCGCAAGTGCCTTTAGGTGATGAAATCCCTAAAGAACTTTATACCGCCGTCGCTGAAGTCATTGCCTTTGCCTATTATTTAAGCGGAAAAACACCCGACCATGACCTTTAAAGAAAGCCTAACGACCCTGCCACAATATATATTGCCACACCATCCTTTATCCAGACTTATGGGACAGCTGACTCATAGCGAAAATAAAATCTGGAAAAACTTTTTTATTAAACAAATTGCCAGCCATTATGGCGTCAATATGGAGGAAGCGATTGATTCGGATATTAACGCTTACCCAAGTTTTAACCATTTCTTTACTCGCGCATTAAAACCTGGCGCTAGAACGATTGCCAATAATGCTGGCGATATTGCCTGCCCTGCCGATGGCGCAGTTAGCCAAGCAGGTAATATTACCGATGGCAATATTATTCAAGCTAAAGGCCAAAGCTATACCGCAGTCGATTTATTAGGCGGCGATGAACAACGTGCCGCGCCTTTTAAGAATGGTAAATTCACTACCATTTACTTATCGCCTAAAGATTATCATCGCTTACATATGCCTTTAGATGGCACATTAAGAGAAATGATTCATGTGCCTGGGCGCTTATTTAGCGTAAATGCGGCTACAGCTAATTCAGTACCGCGTTTATTTGCCCGAAATGAGCGAGTTGTCGCTATTTTTGACACTGAAATCGGCCCTATGGCTTTAGTTTTAGTCGGCGCGATTTTTGTTGCTAGTATTGAAACGGTTTGGCATGGCGAAGTAACCCCACCCACTGCGACAAGCATTCAAACTTGGCAGTATAAAGACGATGCGCCGCAATTAAAAAGAGGCGAAGAACTCGGCCGCTTTAATATGGGATCAACGATTATTGCTTTATTTGGCGAAAATGCGATGAACTGGGAAGAAGCTTTTGTCGCTGGCGAAAAAGTACAACTAGGCGAGAAAATAGGTACAACTTCTTTATAAATTCATTACATCTATGACATAAGCATTTTGCGCTCCACAGCACGCAAAATGCTTTATTTCTGGGCTCTTCCCAAAAAATTCAATTCACCACGCAGCGAATCATTACAGCTCCAACGCACTCCCCCCCCATCTCAACTACACACAAAACCACTCCTTCTCGTCTCTCTCAGATGGATCTACGATTCTTCGAAAGGGAAAGCAGCCTACTGGGCGTTTTAAATTCGCTGCAAATCTGCTGACCTCTTCTTTAGACCATCAGCCGCCGCCCCTAAAACAGCACCTACAAAACACCTTCATACTCTACAGTAAGCCCCTTTTAGCTGCATAAACCTGTACCCGAAAATTGTAAACTTTACTTGCGCCAAACCCTTCTTCGCCACCAACGTGACCGACTTCACAAATCAATAAATTAAAATACCAAGTATTTTAGTCTGTTTTATACTTAAATTTTATTCGTACCGCTCTTTCGTAGGAACCAGCACCTCAAAAAGAGATCTCGTCTAAAAATAAACCTAAGTACTTATAACTAGCGAACATAGATATGGAACTGGATTAAATAGAGTCAAACCCTGATAGTAATTAGGACAATTAATACTTATTCTAAAACGCTTAAATATTGAATGGTATCTCACCTATTTATTTGATTTTTGTCACATTAGTTTTGAAACAACAAGGAAGCACATTTATGGCACATGATTTTGAACAACTAACACAGTATGCGAGATCGTTTACTAATCTCACCGTAGAAAATGAAGCTTTATTAAAAGAAGTTGGACCACAAATAATTCCTCATTTAAAAACGATTACTGAAAACTTTTATACACAATTAGGCCTCATTCCAGAAACACAACCTTTTTTAGAAGGGCGGCTTGAATCCCTAAAAGCAATGCATACTCAGTGGCTAGAAGGATTATTTACCAAAAATTTTGATGTCAGTTATACGGAGCATATGTATAAAGTAGGAAGCATCCATGTGCAAGTAAATCTGCCTGTTGAATTCATGTCAGGGGGCATGACTTTAATTAATGGCCAATTGATTCCTTTAGTCGTTAATTTATTCGGTGAGGATGCAGATCGGTGTGCAAAAGTTTTATCTGCCATTAATGCAGCAACTGGTTTTTCTCTTTTAACAATGCAGCAATCTTACCAAGAAGCTAGCATAGCGGAAGAATTAGAAAAGTTTTTGAAAATATCTGGCATGAGTAGAGTTTTATTCTCAAACCTTGCCAAAGCTTATAATTAACAACGGGGAAAAAAATCATGCGTTCAGATATGTTAACCTCAACTCTAACTGACCTAAATGGAACTTCTGCAGATATTGAAGCAACGGGTATTATTTCTACTGATGGCTTAATGATGGCATCTGCTTTACCTGCCAACTTAGACGAAGATCGAGTAGGCGCAATGAGTGCTGCCATGCTATCTTTAGGTGATAGAACGGCTCAAGAATTAGCTCGAGGTACACTGGAGCAAGTTTTGATTAAAGGCGATAGAGGCTATGTTTTGATGACTCATGCTGGAGAGGAAGCTGTACTGACTGTTTTAGCCAAGCCAAATGCTAAATTAGGCTTAATCTTTCTTGATGTAAAGCGTGCTGCATCTAGTATTTCAGAAGTATTATAAATATTTATTTCAACTTTTCGAGTTTATATGGCTCGTGAACTAGCATGATTAATACTAGTTCACGAGCCATAATAAACTACTGATACGCACGACCTCTCCATAAAAAATAATCTTTCAAACAAACCAGCACTTTATGACATTAGAGGCACTCGCCCTTTATTGAACAGCAATCGCTGTCAGCCCCGGATGGGCTGATAGTCCGCGGTAGGCGAAGGGAAATTTGCCAATCCGACGTGCGCTAGCAGCGCGCGAGGGAGGCTAAAATTTTTACCGAAGAGCCGTAAAGCCATTTGTGGGAGCCGTGACTATGCTGGGTTTTGGGCATAGTCGTGGTGGACGCAGGGCGTACCGGGGCACTATTGATTCGCCGCGTGGCGAATCGATTTTTGCGACAGGAGTCCCAAAATCTATCATTTGGCACGCTTTGGCGCGCCAAATTTTTCTTATTTACCCAGCCTTTGTCATAGAAATCGCGTAGAATACGCACCCTTTAAAGTCTTAAATATATTAACCAATAGCACAATGCATTAGCTCTATTGAGTAAGCACCTGTTGGTCAGCTTCTATCTGGAATAAAAAATGCTCGCAACCGCAAATATCACTATGCAATTTGGCGCCAAGCCACTTTTTGAAGACGTCTCCGTTAAATTTAATAACGGTAACCGCTATGGACTGATTGGCGCAAATGGCTGCGGAAAATCAACTTTCATGAAAATCTTAGGAGGTGACTTAGAGCCTTCTGGCGGTAATGTCTCCAAAGACCCACACGAACGCCTCGGTAAATTGAAACAGGATCAATTTGCTTACGAAGAATTCGCCGTACTGGACACAGTAATCATGGGTCATGAAGCGCTATGGGCAGTAAAATCAGAACGTGATGCGATTTACGCTAATCCAGAAATGACGGAAGCCGATGGTATGCGTGCCGCTGACCTAGAATCTGAATTCGCAGAAATGGATGGCTACACAGCTGAAGCTCGTGCGGGTGAATTATTAGAAGGCGTAGGCATTCCTACTGAACAACACTACGGCCCAATGAGTGAAGTTGCACCGGGCTGGAAATTAAGAGTATTGCTGGCACAAGCGCTATTTTCTGATCCTGATATTTTGCTGCTTGATGAGCCAACTAACAACCTCGACATCAATGCTATTCGCTGGTTAGAAGAGACATTAAATGCACGTAAATGCACGATGGTTATCATTTCTCATGATCGCCATTTTCTAAATAGCGTATGCACGCACATGGCTGATGTAGATTACGGTGAAATACGCCTTTATCCAGGTACGTATGACGACTACATGACCGCAGCAACATTAGTTACCGAACAACTACAGTCTGATAATGCTAAAAAGAAAGCACAAATATCTGAGCTTAAAGCCTTCGTCAGTCGTTTCTCAGCTAACGCGTCAAAATCTAAACAAGCAACATCACGCGCCAAACAGTTAGATAAAATCAGCCTAGCTGAAATAAAGCCTTCCAGCCGTCAAAACCCCTTTATCCGTTTTGATCAAACTAAAAAACTGCACCGCTTAGCACTAGAATTAGACGGTTTATGTAAAAGCTATGATGACAATGAGTTATTTAACAATTTCAATTTAATGGTTGAAGTTGGCGAGCGTGTTGCCGTTATCGGTCAAAATGGTATTGGTAAAACCACCTTATTAAAATGCTTAGCAGGCGACATTCAACCAACAGCTGGCGCTGTGAAATGGTCTGAAAACGCTGAAATAGGTTATTGCGCACAAGATCATGCCACCGAATTTCAAGACGACAAGTTGTTATTTGATTGGATGGAACAATGGCGCCAACCTAGCGATGATGATCAAGTCATACGCAGCACATTAGGTCGTTTATTATTTTCACAAGATGATATAGGTAAAAAAGTCAGCGTCCTCTCTGGTGGTGAAAAAGGCCGTATGATTTTTGGTAAATTAATGTTGCAACGCGCCAACATCATGCTATTAGACGAGCCGACCAACCACCTTGATATGGAATCGATTGAATCGCTAAACTTAGCTTTAGAAAACTACCCAGGCACCTTAGTCTTTGTCAGCCATGACCGTGAGTTTGTATCCTCATTAGCCACGCGTATTATTGAATTGACACCGAATGGTATTGTCGATTTCCGTGGCACTTATGATGATTACTTAAGCAGCCAAGGTGCTTAAAAAAAACAAAGATTTTAACCACAGAGGACACCGAGAACACAGAGATTTTGGGTATTGAATCTTTGTGTTTTCTGTGGTGATATTTGAACAATCAAAGGGGCAAATTAACTTTAAAACTAAGTTAATTTGCCCTTTTTTATTTCAGTCAATTTAGCTTGAATATGACGGTAATATCAGGTTATCAGGGCGAACTTCCATGAAAACAATTAAGCCACAGAAAAATTTTACCTAACAGGTAGCAAAGCAGGCATTATTATTGGTAGATAACAAAACGCCATCCTTCCTTTTCTGGGGTGGCTAGCTGCCCCAGAAAGCAGTCATCGACTGATGTTAGATGCTATTCAAAACCTCGATCCTGCGATTAAAATAACGTGGAATTTTTCAGACATCGAACCTGTCATAGCCCGTTTAAACGAAAACCAACAACAGATAGCTCGGCAGTTTGTCGCCTATTTTGAGGGCAAAAGCCAAGACCTTTCGAATTTATAAAAAGGATCAAGAGGAGAATTTTAATACCACTAACCAGTGGCAACTCTTGAAAGTCAATGAGGTAGGCTCTAATACTGCTTACTTAAGAGGTGATTGTTAATATATTTCAGATAGATGCGCCATTTTATGACGGTTAAGCCCCCCTCTAAAATCAGGTAAAATTAAATTACCAAATAAAACCAACCTGATTGAAGAGCTTAACCTTGTCTCATATTACAAAAAAAAACGTACTACATCAAATCCGTCAATTTAAAAATTCAATTTTTCAATTCTCCCACCTTCCTTTTTCTGATATTTTATCCACGGATGCACTGGGTCTAATCATTGAACATTCAGAGAGTAGCAGGGAACGTATTTTTACTCCTTTAGTCACACTCAAAGCGTTTATTTTTCAAGTACTCAGTACTGACGGCTCCTGCAGGCAGGCGGTTAATCATGTTCTTTCTGAGCGGCTATACGAAGGCAAACTCGCTAATTCAATTCAGACAGGTGCCTATTGTAAAGCTAGACAGAAGTTGCCTCAAAAGCAGTTAAAACAGGCCGTTGAGTCGTCTGGGCAAGCATTGCATCAACAAGCGCATAAATCATGGCTATGGAAAGGGCATAATACTTTACTCACCGATGGAACCACTGTGCTGATGCCTGATACACAGGAAAATCAGATCGATTACCCTCAGCAATCCAATCAAAAACCTGGCTTGGGTTTTCCTATTGCACGAATTGTGGGTCTGATTTCATTAAGTG
>Ga0209184_1000028_pt1 | contig 193776 bp, 178 predicted proteins | sample EN8Hudsemesocosm_2_FD_184627 | JGI IMG/M metagenome (GOLD analysis project Ga0209184, IMG submission 184627) | Methane-oxidizing microbial communities from mesocosms in the Hudson Canyon - EN8C Hudson Canyon (SPAdes) (version 2) | ecosystem: Environmental > Aquatic > Marine > Cold seeps... | reverse complement strand
AGCGTCATTGAAACCTGTCGTAAAAGAAATCAGTCGCCGTGGATTTATTTGGCACAAGTTATCGCAAGTCAGCGGTCAGGCTTGCCGGTACCGGCATTGCCAAATTGTAGGGTGTCTGAATAATTACAGTAATTCTGTCTGTATTATTAGCTTTAAAATTTCACTAGAAAATAAGTAATTCTCGCTGATAAGTAATAATTTTTCTTAGATAGCAACACCTATGCTTACTGTAAGTAAGCCATACGATACAGTAACCTACACCCTAAGAAACATTAAAAGGTAAACAAATTATGATGATGGATTTACTGGACATAGAAAGTGCCAATATTTTGGTCATTGATGATGAAAAAATTAACCTAGAAATTATCGATGAACTATTGGAAAACAATGGTTTTTCCAATATCACTTTTTTTTCTGACCCAGTAAAAGCCGTTGAATATTACCAAAAAACGCCGCCTGACTTGGTTTTATTAGATATTAATATGCCGGTTTTGTCTGGCTTTGATGTCTTACAACGCTTTGAAGATATTCACCACACACCTCAGCCACCGGTGCTGGTAATAACCGTATTAACGGATAGAGAAACGCGTTTGCAAGCATTAAAATTGGGTGCCAAAGACTTTATAAATAGACCCTTTGATGACGAAGAAGCTGTCATGCGCATGCGGAATTTGCTAAAAATGCATTTAGCGTATAAAGAAAACATAGGATATTCACAAACTCTTGAGGAGCTCGTTCAATACCGCACTAAAGATTTATTAGAAACCCAAAATGAAATGATTGAACGCTTGGGTTTAGCTGCTGAATACCGAGATAATGATACAGCTGACCATACCATTCGAGTAGGCCATTATGCTAAAGCGCTTGCGCAAGCATTAGGAATGAATGAAAAAGAAGCTGAGAACCTTAGGTTGTCTGCTCCTATGCATGATGTAGGAAAGTTAGGCATTCCAGACAATGTACTGCTAAAGACCGGTAAATTAAATGCGGATGAGTGGGCATGCATGAAGGGACACGCTGAAATTGGCTATAAAATCCTAAAAGATTCTAACAGTCTTATTTTAAAAAATGCAGGTATTATTGCCTTGTCACACCATGAAAAATGGGATGGTAGTGGCTACCCTTCTGGTTTAAAAGGAACTGAAATACATCTTTATGGCCGAATCACTGCTGTGGCTGATGTATTTGATGCGCTAACTATGATTCGACCGTATAAAAAAGCATGGACTATTGAAGACGCCACTCAACTGATAAGAGATGAATCAGGTAAGCATTTCGACCCATCTATCGTTGAGGCTTTTAATCAAGTACTTGATCAGTTAGTAGTAATAAGAAAAACATTTGCTGATTAGCTTTCGCCCAGCACAAGATTGACCTACATAGTTAGGAGCGAGAATTCAATAATACCCTCGCTCCTTAGCAACTAAAACTCAACTTTTCCTGTTTCGATATTATACATAGCACTCACAATATCAATTTCACCAGCAACTTGCATTTCATGTAATAACGGGCTTCTTTGCTTAATTTGCTCGACCATAATTTCTACATTACGATCAGCAACTTTATCTTCTAAGCAACTATCTAATAGACTATTTTTAGCCAAATCACCCTCTTTTACAGAGTCAACAGCAGGCTGAATTTTATCTAACAACCCAGTTAAATTACCCAGTTCTACACCAGCACAAGCACCTTTAATAGCGCCACAATGCGTATGCCCCAAAACCACGACTAACTTAGATCCAGCCACTTTACAAGCATATTCCATACTCCCTAAAATATCTTCATTGACCACATTTCCGGCGACTCTGACACTAAAAATATCACCCAAACCTTGGTCAAAAACCAACTCTGCAGAGGTGCGTGAATCAATACAACTTAAAATAATAGCGATAGGAAATTGCCCTTCTACAGTCTCATTAACCTGCGACAATAAATTACGTTTATCCTTAATACTATTGACAAAACGGTTGTTACCCTCTTGCAGTATTGCCAACACACCTGTCGGGGTTAATGATTGCTGCGATTCTTGACTAACCGGCAAAACATGTTCAACGGGCTTTAAAAACCCAAAGCCACGTAGGTTCTGAACCACAAGATTAATCCCCTTACGCTTAGCATCAACTTTAAAGTGTTGAATCACTTCGTAAACATCGTAGTCTATGTATTTTGCATAAGTTGCATCAATGACGATATTGGCATTTTGCGGCAACTCACTAAGCAAATGCAAAATATTGGATTTATTTAAAAATGAAACGTTCTCCGACAAAGTGATAATGGTTTTATTGTGTCCGTATTGTTCATGTAGGTGAAAGCCAACTTTTTTATTTTCCAGCAAAATAAAAAATAAAGCACAGCCCATACCAATACTAAAACCTGTCAACATATCAGAAAACAATAGACCAATAATCGTCGCAATAAACGGAATGAAATGATAAAAACCGACCTGATACATGACTTTAAACCATTTAGGGTTAGCCAACTTATAAGCGACCACCAGAAAAACTGCAGCTAAACTAGCTAACGGAATCTTATTGATTAAATTAGGCAGTAATAACGCCGCAATTAATAAGAAAATACTCTGCATAAAAGCTGATGTTTTAGTGCGACTACCCGATTGCACATTGGCAGAACTGCGCACAATTAATTGCGTCATAGGTAGTCCACCGAGTAAGCCAGAACAAATATTACCAATCCCTTGCGCTCTTAATTCGCGATTATTTGACGTCACTCGCTTATATGGATCAAGCTTATCCATCGCTTCAACACATAATAAAGTCTCCAAACTCGCGACGATAGCAATCATAAAAGCGACATGATAAATCGCTGGATTATTAATCTGCGAAAAGTCTGGGCTCGTAAAAACCTGTCCGAAATCGGCAAACGTTTCTAAAATAGGCAATTCTAGCAAGTGCCTATCTGCTAAAGCCCATTGAGGATAGAAAGTAATAAAGACTTGATTTAACAGCACACCGACGACGACCGCAACAATTGCTCCATGCAAACTCTCACTAAATCGGTATTGTTTAACCCATTGAGTTTCCCATAACAACAAAATTGCCAAACCAACTAAACTAATAACAAGCGCACCGGGAGCCATAAAATCCAGCATATGCTGCAATTCAGAGAGCGTCGTATATTGGTCACTCTGAGAAAAAGAGAGATCCCCCTCGTAATCTCTGTCATAGCCTATGGCATGCGGAATTTGCTTAAGAAAAACAATAATTCCTATACCTGATAACATGCCGGTAATGACCGCAGAAGGAAAATAGTAACCAATAATTCCAGCTCTAATATTACCCATGATAAATTGGATAATCCCCGCCAAAATAACTGCCAATAGAAAAGGCTCAAAACCTAACTCTGAAATAGCACCAAAGACAATTACAGCAAGCCCCGCAGAAGGGCCAGTAACACCTAGCGCCGAACCACTTAAACTCGTGACGATAAGACCACCAACGATTCCAGCAATTAGCCCTGAATACAAAGGAGCTCCCGAAGCCACAGCAACACCCAAGCATAAAGGTAAGGCTAATAGAAAAACAACTAGGCTGGCAGGAGAATCATATCGCAGATTTTCTTTATAACTTAAAACTGGGCCTCTCTTTGCAGAAAATGGATTTTTTATCATAGTTACTTTCTCTTTCATTAAGTAGTTTCAGGCTTATTCAGCTAAGGCTATTTTCGGCTGCCACTCCAGCCATTCTTGTTCATAGTCGCCATGTAAATCAAACACATGTCCAGCTTCAATATCATTACTAGCATCTTCATCTAACTCTGGTGTAGCAAAAGCGATACCACCCGTAACAATACTTTCCACTGACTCAGTACGTACTTCTGCACCCGATATCCAGCCAAAATCCATTTTTACACCACTGGCATTCCAAAACTTAGTATTTTGTTTTATCAAAGTTGCATATTGAGGCGCAATATAAATATCAATTAAAACCTGTGTAGCATTATTGGATAATTGAAAACTTCTCACTTCACCAACATTAATTTGTCGATAAGAAACACTATTACCCATTTTAATGGAGCCTAAGCGTGGCGTTTGCAAAACAAGATGTAATCCTTGCTTGATTTCCGCTTGATTAAGTTTTGCTACAAATTCTGTTTGCTTTGCTCCATTTCCGGGCTCTATATCCAAATAGTTTCCTTTAATTAAAGTACCTAGATTTTTATTTTTAAATAAACCTAATTGCGCCGATACTAACCAAAATTTTGTCCCAGATCGGGCAAAGTCACTCGCTGAGCCGAATAATTTTGCACTAGCAATAATCGACTGATTATCTTCTGCTAATTTAACTGTACTTATTTCTCCAACGGGAATACCCAGATACTTAATAGCCGTGCCCGAGCTAATACCGTGCGCCAAAGAAAGTTTTATTTTAATTTCCTCTGCTAATTGCAAGGCGATTTGTTCATCGGGATAAAGATAATAAATTTTATTCTCTTTTGCTTTGGTAGCAACTATGCTTTCCTGCGCAGGATTGGCAAAACTAATACCACCATTCAACAAAGCACTGACAGATGCCATATCCACATCAACACCTGATAAATCTGCTTTAACTTTCAGCCCACTATTACGCCAAAAGCGACTAGAATCGTTAAGTAAATGTCGATATTTATTACGTATAACAGCACTAATAATAATGCTGTCATTGTCTTCACTCAAACGGTAGTAAACCACTTTACCTACGGGGATTTTCTTAAAATAAATTTGAGACCCAATAGCTAAAGAGCCTAAATCATTCGCGCTAACCTGAATAACAGTTTCATCTTTTGCCGGTTTATAAGGCGTTAACCCCGCTTCTGTCGCGGCAGCATAACTAGGGTATAAATCATAAAGTACGTGATTTTTAATTTTCTTAGTACTCAAGGCTGGTGTTATGAATTCAATTCCACCATTCAACACCGTCCCCATAGTACCCGTTTGAATATCCATACCCGTTGTACCAACGCTAACTTGCACACCACTAGCATTCCAAAAGCGCGAACTAGGTGCAACTAAATGTGCATAACGTTCAGTAATATAAATATCAATTAATACATGCTCACCTTTTTTATCGAGTTTAAAATCATGTACTTGGCCCACTTGTATTTTTTTATAAAGGATAGGGCTGCCATATTCGATAGAGCCTAAAGAATCTGACTTTAAAATCAGGTGAATACCTTTATCACCAATAGACATTAGAGGCCGTTTATTAAGCGCAATAAACTCTCGGACACTTACCCCTTCGCCCACTTGCATTTTAATATGATTTCCTTGCAATAAGGATTTTAAGCCTGAGAAATCAGTGAGGGAAAGTTTCGGTTTATCTAACCAGAATTTTGTTCCTGCTTTTAATAACTCTTCGGCACGTGGATCAAACATTACTTCAGCAATAACGCTTTTACCGGTCTTTTTATAGCTTAATTTCTTAACAATACCGATTTTAAAAGCATCATACTTAACCTCCGTCACGCCTTCTTGCAGCCCAATCGCCGATTCAAAACTAATTTTGACTAAAATACCGACCTTGGCACTATCAAAATCACCATGTAATTTAAATTGCGTGCCTTTATCTGCAGTATCAACACTTTCAGTATCTGGCGTATAAAAAGCAATCCCTCCAGAAATCAATGCAGCTAATGATTCCGTCTGCATGGAAAACCCACTCAGCCCTGCTTTTATCGATAAACCACTAGCATTCCAAAATCGTGATGATTTTTTCACTAAATAAGCGTAACGCTCTTCAATATGGGTTTTAATAATCACACCATTTTGCTCGTCAGCCAATTCATAATCCAAAACCTCACCCACAGGGATTTGTCGAAAATAAATTTTTGAACCCCGCGCAATGGAACCTAAACTATCGGCAAGAATATCAATATTCAAACCCGACTTATGCTCTTCTATAATCGGCGGCTTTTCTAAAGCAATGAATTCACTTTGCAGCTCGCCTTCCCCAGGGTCCATGCGTATATAATTCCCTGAAACAATAGTGTCTAAACCGGTAATTTCAGTCAGCGAAACCTTGGGCTTAACCAACCAAAACCCAGTTGTTTTTCTAAGACTTTCACCTGCTGCGCGCTGAATTTCAGCCAATACTTTGACTTGTTGCAAGTTCGCACTAATATCCACTTTTTTGACAACACCAATGCGCACACCTTTATACATAATCGGGGTTTTTCCTTCGCGAACTCCTTCCGCATCATCAAATATAATTGAAATTTCAATGCCTTTTTCATTCATACTTTGGTAAATCGTCCAACCGCCCATTAAAGCAGCCAATAAAGGCAATAACCAAATACCCGATAACCAATGTTTTTTTGTAATAACGGGCTTAGCTAAGTTCATTTATATCATCCCAAATTAATCTTGAATCAAAACGCATGGCGGCCAGCATGGTTAAGATAATCACTATTGCAAATAGTAACCCCGCTGGCTCTATATCCACCGAGGCTATTTTATTAAATTTAACAATGCCTAATAAAATACTAATCACAAAAACATCCAACATAGACCAGCGACCAACAAATTCGATCATGCGGTACATTTGCGTTCTCATATAAGTACTCATTCGCCATTTAAATTGCGTTGCCAGCAAGATCATAGCTAAAGCGACCATTTTTAATGCCGGCACTAAAATACTGGCAATAAACACAATCACAGCAATCGGAGCCATGCCAATATTCGCTAAATTAATAATGCCGGACATAATAGTATCTGTACGGATTACACCACCCTTAGTTAAAGTCATAATAGGCAAGACATTAGCCGGAATATAAAGAATAAAACCACTAATCAAAAGCGCCCAACTTTGGCTGAGACTATTCGGAATTCTTGGGTAAACCTTGCTCTGACAACGCGGGCACTGAGTCACTTGCTGTTGTTTTTCAGGTATCACTTTATGACACTGTCGACAACACAAAAAACCTTGTTTTAAGGCTGAATAAGATTTATTCACCGTGCTTCTCGATTAAAGTCCATACCAATTTTTTATTTAAAAATTGAGTTTGCAGTGCCTTGATTAATAACAAGGCTATAAAAGCATATAAGCCTAAACCTGGCTCTAACTCTGCATCATCGTGTAATTTAATCGAAGCAACAATAATACTCAGCATAAAAATATCTAACATTCCCCAAGCATTTAGATAACCATACCATTTAAAACAGAGCGCTAAATAATGACTTTTAACTTGATAATAAAAGCGCGTGGTAACAAATATAATCAATACCATTTGCACTAAAGGCACGAGCATTAAAGAAAAAAATATAACTAAACCAACGCCCCAGTTTCCGGTACTAAACAGCGTTTGTAGGCAAACTAAAATCGACAATGCTTCGGTATTGCCGACCATCGTGAATTGTAAAATAGGTAATAACATCGCTGGAAAATAAAAAATCAACCCAGCGAAAACACACAAAAAATTATTTCTAATAGACAGCCGCATTGGATGCTCTAGAGTATATCCACATCGTGGACATTGACTCACATAGCCTTCTTTTACCTGTACCGCAGTCATCAGCAAATCACAGTCAGGACATGCTTCTAAATGCTGAACATTATCGATATTTAATGTTGACTGCATCATCTCTACCAATTAATTTCTGGAGTCGGGCAATAAGCTGATCAGTTGGATGAACTCGCCATGCATCACCTAACTGCACACTGGCTTTTGCACTTGGCGCTAGGTAATTAGCCACGACCATGCATTGTCCACCACTAAAAGGCTGCATTATTTCCTGTAATTTATGTACAAAATCACGACCATGCTCTGTCGAATGCACACTGTCCCAATCCAACATTAAACAACGCGCAAAATTCTCGCGCGCCTGCTCCATGCTTAATAACTTGTCAGCGGTAATACTCAGCATACCTGAATAACCATCCATGCGCGCCGAGCCTTCTACGATTAAAACCTCATCACCTTTTAATAAGTCCTTATAGGTTTCAAAGGTTTCACTGTAAATAGCCACATCAACACGCGCACTTTTATCATCTAAAGTGGCAAAGCCCATCATGCGACCTTTACGATCTTGACGTGTACGCATACCAATTAATAAGCCAGCTAACCGTGTATCAGATTTGCCGCGCGAACCTTCAACGCTCGCTAAAATATGCGCAATACTACCATGTGTGATATTTTGTAATTCAGCACTACATTCATCAATCGGATGGCCGGTTAAAAACAAACCTAAAGCTAATTTTTCAAAAGCTAAGCGCTCTTTTTCCGACCACGGTGGAACATTAGCCGAATAATCTTTTACTTCATCTTCACTCGTTTCTGCATTAACGGCTAAACCAAACAAATCATTTTGTCCGACTTCAGCCATTTTCACATGACGTTCTGCTACTTTTATCACGGTTGGCAATTCAGCCATATGACTAGCACGATTTTCATTAAAAACATCAAATGCTCCACCACGAATTAAAGCCTCAAATACGCGCTTATTAACCTTGCGCAAATCCACGCGTTTACATAAATCGTATAAACCTTTAAAAGGTCCATTTTCTTTACGCTCCTGCAATAAGTCCTCAATCGCAGCTTCACCTACACCTTTAATTGCACCAATTCCGTAAACAATTTCTCCTTGTTCATTCACAGTAAAATGCAAATTAGAGACATTAATATTAGGTGAACAAACCTCAAGTTTCATATCCTGACATTCAGCAATCAAGATCACCACTTTATCGGTATTATCCATATCAGCAGACAACACTGCAGCCATAAAAGCAGCGGGGAAATGCGCTTTTAACCAAGCGGTTTGGTAAGCCACCAAAGCATAAGCGGCTGAATGGGATTTGTTAAAACCATACCCAGCAAATTTTTCCATAAGGTCGAAAACATAAGTAGCAATGCTTTCATCAATACCACCCGCTACAGCGCCTTTGGTAAAAATAGCTCGTTGCTGAGCCATTTCTTCCACTTTTTTCTTACCCATGGCACGACGTAATAAATCCGCGCCACCCAAACTATAACCGCCCATTTCCCGCGCAATTTGCATTACTTGCTCTTGATACAAAATAACGCCATTGGTCGGCTCTAATACCGGAATGAGAATAGGATGCGCATATTCGGCTTTCGCACCATGCTTAACATTAATATAGTCATCAACCATGCCCGACTCTAGCGGCCCAGGTCTAAATAACGCCACTAAAGCAATAATATCATCAAAGCAATCTGGCTTTAGCTTTTTAATCAACTCTTTCATACCGCGCGATTCCAGCTGAAATACCGCGGTCGTCTCTGCGTTTTTTAACAGCTCATACGAAGCCGCATCATCACGAGGGATTTGCGTAATATCAACTAATGGCTTGTTCAGTTCCGCTTGTTTCTTATTGATAGTTTGTAATGCCCAATCAATAATGGTTAAAGTCCGTAAGCCTAAAAAGTCAAACTTGACCAAGCCCACCGCTTCGACATCATCTTTATCAAACTGAGTAACTAAATTACCGCCGCCTTGCTCACAATATAAAGGCGAAAAGTCAGTTAATTTAGTCGGCGCGATAACCACACCACCGGCATGTTTACCAGCATTTCTAACTGTACCCTCTAAAGACAAAGCCATATCCATCAAGGCTTTTACATCGTCATCCGTCTCATACAGCTCCTTAAACTCAGGCACTTGGTCTAAAGCCTTAGTTAAAGTTATACCAATTTCAAACGGCACTAACTTTGATAAGCGATCGACAAAACCATAAGGATGACTGAGAACTCGACCTACATCACGGATAACCGCTTTTGCAGCCATCGAACCATAGGTGATAATTTGCGATACTTTTTCGCGGCCGTAATGACGCGCCACATAATCAATCACTTCGTCACGTCGATCCATACAGAAATCGACATCGAAATCTGGCATAGAAACCCGCTCGGGATTTAAAAATCGCTCAAATAATAAATCAAATTCAATCGGGTCTAAATCGGTAATATTCAGTACATAAGCCACTAGAGAACCCGCACCCGAGCCACGCCCTGGACCAACAGGAATAAGATTATCCTTAGCCCACTGAATAAAGTCGGCAACAATCATGAAATAACCCGGAAAACCCATTTGTACAATGGTGTCCAATTCCATTTTTAAGCGGTCATCATAAGCTTTACGATTTTCTTCAGGTGTGCCTGCACCTACTGCTGGGTATTTTTCTAATCGCGCATTTAAGCCTTTTTTCGATTCTTCAATAAAAAACTCGTCCAAAGACATGCCTTCTGGCACAGGAAAATCCGGTAAAAAGTTTTCCCCTAAGGTCAGTTTAAGATTGCAACGCTTAGCAATTTCAACAGTATTTGCTGTAGCTTCCGGAATATCGACAAACAATGCCAACATCTCATCGGTGCTACGTAAATACTGCTGATTGGTATAATCTTTAGGGCGGCGCGAATCGTCAATGACACGACCTTGGTTAATACAGACACGAACTTCATGTGCATCAAAATTGGAAGATCTTAGAAAACGGACATCATTAGTAGCAACAACGGGTAAATCTAACTCAGTCGCCAAGGCAACGGCTCTGGCTATATAAACCTCTTCATTTTGTTTACCGACGCGCTGTAACTCTAAATAAAAACTTTGTGGAAATAGAGACTGCCAGTACTGCGCTGCCTGTTTTGCCAGTACCTGATCATCAGCTAATAAGGCTGTACCTATATCACCTTCCATCGCGCCAGATAAAACAATTAAGCCTGCGTGATTTTGCTCAATCCATTCCCGCCTGAGCATAGGTACACCCTGATGTTGTCCTTCTTGGTAAGCGATAGAAATTAATTCAGTTAAAGTAACGTAACCGACATTATTTTTAACCAGCAGGGTAAGCCGAAAAGGCTGAGCGGGGTCATCTGGATTAAAAATATGCACATCGGCGCCAGCAATCGGTTTAATTCCTTTACCTAAAGCAGAGCGATAAAATTTGACTAGAGAAAAAAGATTGGATTGATCGGTAATAGCGACCGCAGGCATGCCTAAATTTGCAAGCTCACTAATTAGCGGCTTTACTTTGACGATACCATCCACTAAGGAATATTCAGAGTGCAGGCGTAAATGAATAAACTTAGGTTGCATAAGATAGGAGGGTTAAGTAAGGAATGATGCCAATGCACAGTTGCATACAATAGACATTGATAAATCGAGACTGTAGCGAGTACTTATTGTAATGCTATAACATCTGCTTAACAGGTGAAAATGAACGTCGATGCTGTTCAGTAATCCCTAAACTGAGCAGCTTTTCTTTATGTAATTTTGTTGGGTAACCTTTATGTTTAGCAAATTCATAGCCGGGATAAAGCCTATCTAAAGTGGTCATTTCACTATCTCTATAGACTTTAGCTAAGATAGAAGCGGCTGAAATTTCCGCAACTAACAAATCACCTTGAATGATAGTTTCCCCCGGATAATCTATATCGGGATATTGATTGCCATCAACCTGAACCCAAGTAGGCTGAACTGATAATGACTCTACTGCGCGTTTCATCGCTAATAATGAGGCTTGCAAAATATTAATACTATCGATTTCGCTAGGCTCTGCTCGCGTAACCGTCCATGCTAAAGCATACTCTTTGATTTGCTTTGCAAGTGCTTCACGTTTTTTAGCTGAGAGTTTTTTGGAATCCGTTAAGCCCTGAATAGGTCGCTGCGGATCTAAGATAACCGCAGCAGCGACGACAGGCCCAACGATACAGCCACGCCCAACCTCGTCAACTCCAGCAGTAATTATTTGGGCAAGAGGCAATCGAATTACCTTAAAATGCCACGCGATACATTGCGTAAGAAACTCACCATATTAGAGATTTCATCACATTCTGCGGCTAAATCTTCCATTTCTTCTATGGCATCATCCAATCGCAGATTATTTTTATATAAAATCTTATACGCTTTACGAATTAAACGCACCGCTTCAGCACTACTTCCTGCACGCTCCATACCTACAGAGTTAATACCATGAGGCCGTGTAGGTCGACCACCGACCATAACATAGGGCGGAATATCTTGGGTGATTGCACTACCCATAGCGGCAAAACTAAAAGTACCAATTTGGGTAAATTGATGCACTAAGGTAAAGCCACCTAAAATAGCATTATTACAAAGATGTACATGTCCCGCTAAAGACGCACCATTAGCCATAATAACGTTATTACCCACGATACAATCATGAGCAACATGCGTGTAAGCCATAAACAGATTATCATCACCAATCTTAGTAACGCCATGATCTTGTAAAGTACCACGATGCATTGTAGTAAATTCACGGATTACATTTCTATCGCCAATCACTAAACTGGTTTTTTCATCGGCGTATTTTTTATCTTGAGGGTCTTCCCCAATTGATGCAAACTGATAAATATGATTATCTTTACCCAGCGTAACTGGCCCTTTCATAACAACATGAGGACCAATAACAGTGCCCTCACCTATGCTTACGTCTGGTCCAATAATAGAATACGGACCTATTTGTACATCATCTGCAATCTCGGCATGGCTATCAATAATAGCCGTTGGGTCAATCAATTTCATCGACTACCGCAGCACAACGAATATTAGCACTTGCAACAAATTCACCATCGACCGTTGCAGTACAATTAAAAGACCAAATATTACGTTTACTTCTTTCAAAAACAGCTTCTAGCATCATTTGATCTCCAGGCACCACAGGCCTTTTAAATCTAGCCTTATCAATACCGGTTAGAAAATAAGTCATGCCATGGCCTAATTCATCAGGTTTTGTTTCAGAGGCTAATAAACCTGTCGCTTGAGCCAATGCTTCTAAAATTAAAACACCAGGAAAAATCGCCATGTGCGGAAAATGTCCCTGAAAAATGGGCTCATTATAAGTAACATTTTTCACGCCCAATAAGCGCACACCCGGTTCACATTCCACAACTTTATCAATAAGTAGGAAGGGATATCTGTGTGGTAAAAACTCTTGAATTTGTTTTATATCAAGTAATGTTTTCAATGTAACAACCTTTTAACTTTAATCTAATTAATACTTCAATACCAGAATGAACTGGCGCTATCTTTTGTTTTATAGGCTGATTCTTTCAACAGAACCAGCCTTAAATCTAATATGACACTTTTCGCTGCAATAGAAAATTTAATCTATTAAGGCATTGCAGAAAGTTTTTCTTGTACTTTATTGGTTACATCTACTTGAGGGCTTGCATAAATAACGCCTTCGGTCAGTAACAAGTCATATTTACCTTCTGCTGCCAGGGCTTTAACTGCTTCAATGATTCTATTCTGCATTTTGCCTAATTCTTCATTACGACGAATACTAAAATCTTCTTTAAATTCTTGCTGCGCACGTTGAACATCTCTACGCTTAGCAATAATATCGCGTTCTAAATTTCTTTTTTCCGTATCCGTCATAGTCAGGCCATCTCTCGCTAGTTTTTCTTCTAGCTTTTTGATTGCTTTGCCTTGCGACACTAACTGCTTATCTTTAGGAGAAAACTCTTTTTCCAAACGTTTTTTAGCGTCTGCAGCTTGTGGTGCATTCGCCATCAGTAAAGGCACATTAACCACACCAATCTTTATTTCCGCTTGTACTGCTTGGCTTGTCATAATCAAAGCCGCTAAAAAAAACATTTTTTTCAACATTAAAAATTCTCCATATATCTATTCAAAAAAACAAAACCTAGCTGAGTATTATACTGCATATCCAGAAAAGTGATCGTGTTTCACTTCAGACTGGCATAAATTTATATCATTTAGAACTGTGAGCCAAAACTAAACTGGAATGATTGCAGCTCATCGCCCTCTTTATCGTTAAGTGGAATACCATAACTCACTTGCAAGGCTCCAAAAGGAGATAGCCATTGCGCAGCAACACCGGTTGAATACCTGAAGTCGCCAAATGCAAGCTCCGGATTTACTTGCGTATAACAAGAGGTATCCTCAGGAGTACAATCAGGGTTATTTTCATCATAGTTTATATAATTACCTTGCACAGTACCCATATCAAAAAACACACTTAAACGTATAGAATCTATATCGGACATAAAAGGAACGGGGAAAACAAGTTCCGTATTCGCTAATACTTTAAAATTCCCACCGTATGGCCGTGATTCATAAGCACCAGGACAAGTTCCATTACAATGATCGCGCGGCCCTAGAGTATTATCTTTGAAACCACGCACGGAATTTACACCACCGGCAAAATAGTTTTCAAAAAAAGGCAGTTGCTCAGTATCCCCATAACCATCGCCATAAGCCGCTGAAGCCATGACTTTAAGGACTAAGTCTTTGGCAATACTAAAATAATGCTGATCTTTTGCGCTCACTTTATAATAAGTTAAATCCCCTCCAGGAAGAGCCACTAAACCCGATAGTCGCTGCTGACTTCCTTCTGTTGGGAAAGTCGGTCTATCCAAAGTATCACGTACCCAGCCGATTGAAATAGGCAGGGTTAAAAATTTGTCCCCATTAGCTTCAATCCAAACAGGCAATTCCGGTGGCGGAGTATCGCCAGCTTTAAGCGTCGTATGCTTAACATTGAAACCCAAATTAAAACGCTGACTTTCATTAATTGGAAAGCCAAAATTGACACCTCCACTAATGACATCGGTTAAATAGTTTGAAATATTTGCTTGTTCTGCATCAGTAGACCTAAACAATATATTATAACCAGCACTCACACCATCTCGAGTCAAGTAAGGGTTAGTAAAGCCAAAACTATACAAGGTTGATACATCACTTTTATTAAAATTGACACTTACGCGCTTACCCGACCCAAATATATTGTCTTGAGTAACACTGGCATTATAAATAACCCCTTGTGTTTGTGAATAACCAATACCTGCCATTAAATTACCTGAGGACTTCTCAGTTACAGAATAGTTCAAATCCATTTGATCTCGGGTTCCCGGCACTACCGGTGTCTCTATACCGACATTTTCAAAATAACCTAAGCGATTCAATCGCGCCTTAGAGCGTTCAATTTTAACCGATGAAGCCCATGCGCCTTCCATTTGACGCATTTCTCTACGCAAAACCTGATCACGTGTTTTGGTGTTACCTTGCAAGCCGATACGGCGCACATAAACGCGATTAACTGGATCAACAAAAAATGTCATGTCGACTAATTTTGTATCATTATGAATATCGGGCACCATATTAACGTTTGCAAAAGCATAACCTTCTTCGCCCAAGCGATCAGAGATGGCTTTAGATGTCAGTGTTGCCGCTTTGCGCGAAAAAATTTCGCCTGGGCCTACTTGTAGTAAAGCAATCAATTCTTCTGGATCTACAACTAAATTACCACTTAACTTAACCTTATCTAAAGTAAATAAATCGCCTTCGTTTAAGTTAACCGTAAGATAAATATCTCTCTTATCTGGGGTCATTGAAACTTGCGTCGATTTAATCGCAAAATTAATATAACCACGATCAAGATAGTAAGAACGTAATCGCTCTAAATCCGCACCAAGCTTTTGCTTAGAATATTGATCATCTTTAGTATAAAAAGACAACCAGCCAGAAGTCTGTAATTCAAACAGCTTTAATAATTCATCTTCAGCAAAAACCTTGTTACCAACAATATTGACTGATTTTATTTTTGAAACAGCTCCTTCAGAAATATCAATACTAATATTAACTCTATTTCTTTCTAATTCAAGAACCTCGGTATCAATTTTTACACTGTATTTTCCATGACTAAAGTATTGGCGCATTAACTCTTGCTCCACTTTATCTAGAATTTGTCGATTAAATACCTTACCTTTTGATAAGCCGATGGTTTTTAATGCAGTCAATAAGTCTTCAGTAGTTAAATCATCATTGCCTGAAATGTCTATTGCAGAAATTGAGGGTCGCTCTTTTACAAGTACCAATAAAACATTACCTTCGCGTTGCATGGCAATATCTTTAAAAAATCCGGTTTTAAATAAAGCCCTGATTGCAGGTGCAATATTCTTATTTAACAGTGTTTCGCCTACGTTAACTGGTAAGTAATTAAACACCGTTCCGACCGAGATACGCTGCAAACCACTTACTTGTATATCTTTGACTACAAAGCCAGCCTCATCACTGTGTACCACGGAAGAAATTGATAGCAAGACAAATAACAGTGAGAATAAAAATTTAAATTTCATGTATAAGTTAATAGCAAAAGAAAATCAGTAATCAGTATAAAATCTAGACTTATCAAGCACTCTCAATCGGAAATGCTAAAACTTCATCTATTGAGCTTTTTTGACTTATTATCATCAATAAACGATCAATACCAATGGCAATACCAGAACAATCAGGTAATCCACTGCGCAGTGCTGCTAAAAATCGCTCATCCTTGTCAATTTTTGCTGCTCCATTATTTTTTCTATCCATAATATCTTGATCAAAACGTCTCATTTGCTCATCAACATCAGTTAATTCAAAAAAGCCATTACCAATCTCTATACCATAAATAAATAGTTCGACACGCTCTACTACTCGAGTATCACCTAATTTCATTCGAGCCAAAGAAGGTAGACAAGCAGGATAATCAAATACCATACACAATCGCGTCAGCCCCAGATGTTGCAGCACTACATGACTAAATAAAAAATCTAACCACAATGCATGATCTAAAACACAAAGCTGAGCTGCCTCGGGAAAACCCAATCTTTCAGCACATTCTTGATACTCCGCAGCATTAAACTGCAAAGCGTTTAGCCCTGTATGTTTTTTAAAAACATCACCATAAGCAATACGCTCAGCTTTATCTAAAAAACGCTCAGCAGTTAACAAGGGACTTAATAGGTGCTCTACATCATCCATTAACTGCTGCAAATCAAAGCCAACTCGATACCACTCCAGCATGGTAAATTCAGGATTATGATAACGCCCTGACTCACCATTTCTAAAAGCTTTGGTGATTTGATAAATAGAGCCGGTACTAGCCGCCAACAAACGTTTCATTGCAAACTCTGGAGAACTTTGCAAAAAATAGTCCTGACTGGGTATTGAATAGCGACTCGTAAAGTATTCTAAATAGGGGTCAGTTCCTACCGACTGGCAAAGTAGTGGAGTTTCAACTTCCATCACCTTATTGACATAAAAATAAGCTCTAATTTCATGTAATAATTTAGCTCTCAACTGGATAAGCTCCAGTGAACAGCTAGGTTGCCAGCTTAAAGCCACTATGCTTTAGCACGCGAAACATATTCGCCGGTACGCGTATCGATCTTAAGTAGCTCACCAATTTGTATAAATAAAGGCACACGGACAACAGCTCCTGTCTCCAAAGTCGCTGGTTTACCGCCACCGCCAGAAGTGTCCCCTTTTAAACCTGGGTCTGTATCAGACACTTCTAATTCAACAAAATTAGGCGGTGTTATGCTAATCGGGGCATTGTTCCATAAAGTGACAATACACATCGCTTGATCTTTTAACCATAATTTAGCATCCCCTACCGCATTTTCGTCTGCTTGAAATTGATCAAACGATTCTAGCTGCATAAAGTGAAAAAACTCACCATCATGGTATAAATACTGCATATCTATATCCACAACATCAGCTGCTTCTACAGATTCACCTGACTTAAAAGTACGCTCAATAACACGTCCATTTTTTAAATTTCTAATTTTAACGCGGTTAAAAGCTTGGCCTTTACCCGGCTTAACAAATTCATTTTCTATAATGGCGCAAGGATCGGAATCCAGCATTATCTTCATCCCTGCTTTAAACTCACTTGTACTGTAATTCGCCATTTTGCCCTCAGTTGATTATATGACTAGAAATTTTGCTATTATACCTTGCATCCAACCATTTCTGCAGAATATAGTCAGGCTTTGTTAATAAATCTGCAAAGCAACATATTAAAAAATATCCTTTCATTTACTCTATGACTCCACTCACTCCAACTTGGCAAACTGAATTAGCATCCGCCTTCACAAAACCGAGTGACTTGCTGCGCTATCTGAATATCAATACTCACTCAGTATCGACTCTTGCCGAACAAGATTTTGCTATGCGTGTCCCTTTAAGTTATGCCGCTTGCATGGAAAAAGGCAACTTAAATGACCCCTTACTCAAACAAGTCTTACCTATTAACAATGAACTTATTCAACAAGCCGACTATAGTAATGATCCCGTAGGTGATTTATCTGCATTAACCGAAGACTGCATAATTCATAAATATAAAGGACGCGTTTTATTTATTACCACAGGCGGTTGTGCAATTAACTGCCGGTTTTGTTTTCGACGTAACTTCCCATATAGCGAGGTGCAACTAAACAAACAAAAAGAAGCGAGAGCACTAAAATACTTACAAAACCATGAGGATATTCATGAAGTTATTTTAAGTGGTGGCGACCCTCTATTATTAAGCGACCAGCGACTGGCGCATTTAATTGATCAATGCGCAGCAATAGCGCATATTAAGCGCATCCGTATTCATACGCGTATTCCTATCGTCCTTCCTGCACGTATTACTGATAATTTAATTGACATCTTAAATAATGCTCCGCTTCCTATCATCCTAGTAACACACTGCAACCACACTAACGAGTTAAGCGAACAAGTTGCAACGGCGTGTTTCGCATTAAAGAAACAAAATATTACCTTACTCAATCAATCGGTTTTATTAAAAGATATTAATGATAGTGCAACAATATTACAGAACTTAAGCGAGCGCTTATTTAACTGCGGAATATTGCCCTATTATTTACATTTATTAGATAAAGCAACCGGAACGGCGCACTTTGAAGTAAAGCAAGAAATGGCACTAAAAATACACCAGCAATTACAAAATAGTTTACCGGGTTATTTAGTACCAAAACTAGTCCAAGAACAAGCAGGGGAAGCATCAAAAACATTGCTTATTTAGTAAACTAACAACCAACATACAAGCTTTTAATTACAGAGAAAAAGGGGCTTCTTCCTTAATTTTAAGCTGTCTACTGTTAAAGCTTTTATGATTACGATAACTTTCAGCCGACAACAAAAATCTCTTGTAGCTCGTTATGGAGCTTGCGGAATATGGGAGTATTTGGAGCACCTATTCCCCGCATTCCCTAGGCTTCATGCGAGCTACACAATGGCAAATCGTTTAATTATGCAAGCACAGAAAATCAGGATTTATTAACCATGGCACGCAATACATCAGTGCGACTAATAATACCAACCAACTCTTTATTGTGATAAACAGGAAAGCTGCGCACCGAAGAATTTTGGAATTGAGCTGCCAAATCAACCACACTCATGTCCGCTGCCACATGAACAACCTCCTCTGTCATAAACTCTGACACACACCCTGCACTGCTTTGATTGTATGCTGTTTCTACGACCATTTTTAAAGCATCTTTTTCAGAAAACATACCTACCACGTTATTGTGCTCATCCATAACGGGTGCGCCTGTGATTTTATGGCTTAGTATCATTTTAACTGCATCAACGACATTCATGTCTTTAGTCAATTTCACTAAATGCTTGGTCATATAATCTGCTACTGTGATTTTTGCTAACATAACTCTTCCCCGTTATTATTTTTATAATTCAATCGTTCTATAGCGTAAATCCTTTTATTAAACAAGCGCCTCTAATCAACCAGCGCTTGCTTCAACCTCTGCATCCTGCTTCTTTCTTTTATCACACTTCTCAACACAAATACAATCCGCAGCGCCTTCACCACCACAAGAACCTTTAATCGCATTTCGACCAAAAATTACGCCAACCGCCATAACGACGATAACGAGAATCATAAATGCAAATGTCACTAAAAAATAAATCATTGTTTTACCTTTGTATATTCTGTAAATAAAGGCGTTGCACGTTCGGCAAAACCTTGCTCTGTTTTAATAATAAAAAATACGGCTAATTGTTGTTGCTCAGCTATTTTATAAGCCGCTTCGGGCCCTAGCACCATTAATGCAGTTGCCCACGCATCTGCAAGCATACAAGTCTCAGTTAGCACTGTGACAGATGCCAATTTATGAGTAATGGGGTACCCTGTTCTTGGGTCTATAGTATGCGAAAACCGCTGGCCATCTTGCTCAAAGAAATTCCTATAGTCACCTGACGTAGCCATTGCTATATCGGTAATAGCCACTACCTTTTCTAATTCTCTTTTATTGATAGTAGGCTTTTCTATGGCAATACGCCACTTTTTACCTTGTAAATTTTTTCCTTTTAAGCGAAGTTCTCCACCAATTTCGACTAAATAATCTTTAATTCCCTGCTCTTCCAATAATCTAGCCACCTCATCAACAGCATAGCCCTTAGCTAAGGCCGATAAATCCATTGATAAACTCGCTAAGGTTTTAGTAACTGTTAAATCCTGTTTATTCAGCTGTAACTTAGCATAACCACTTTGTGCCAATAATTGCACAATGGCTTCCGGCTTAGGCGCTTGATAAAGCATCATATCAGGCCCAAAACCCCATAAATTCACTAAAGGTCCTACCGTAATATCGAATGCACCCGCTGATAATTGACTAATTTTTTGTGCTGCATCAAGTACCGTATAGAGTTCAGCTGAAATAATTTTCGGCTCTGTACTTGATAAAGTATTTAATAAGGATAATTCTGAATCCTTTAGATAAGTAGACATGCGCTGATTAATCGCCTGCAAACGCATTAGGATTAACTGCTGCAAATCATCTACGCTAATCTGCTCAGGTATGTGACTCGCTTTAATAGAAAAGCTAGTGCCCATAATTGGCCCAGAATAAACAAAAGGATATTTCTGAGGCGTGATACTTTCACAGCCCGATAATAAAAAAACGAGGGTTAAGCATAAGCCTAATCCTCGTTTAAATAGTTTTTGTAACATATTTTTATCCATACATCAGATAATGCTTCAACACTAACTGATAGCATTAAAAAAGGGTGACTAAAACTCAGCCACCCTCCTCATATTCCTTATAAAAGGATTACTTAACCGCCGAAGTCATCTAACATGATATTTTCTGGCTCAACACCATTTTCTATCAACATATTGATTACCGCAGAGTTCATCATTGGTGGACCACACATGTAATATTCACAATCTTCTGGTGCTGGGTGGTTTTTAATAAACTCCTCCAACAAGATATTATGAATAAAGCCTGTGTAACCTTCCCAGTTATCTTCTGGTAACGGGTCAGATAAACCGACATGCCACTCAAAATTGTCATTTTCACCCGCTAGCATATCGAAATCTTCTACATAGAACATTTCACGCTTAGAACGTGCGCCGTACCAAAAAGTCATCTTACGATTAGTTTTTAAAGTACGTAACTGGTTAAAGATATGTGAACGCATTGGCGCCATACCTGCTCCACCACCGATAAAGACCATTTCTGCATCGGTCTTTTTCGCGTAGAACTCACCATAAGGACCGGATACGATACATTTATCACCTGGTTTCAGGTCAAAAATATACGATGACATAATACCTGGCGGTACTGAGTCAGGCGCTCCTGGTGGAGGCGTAGCAATACGAACGTTCAACATGATTTCTTTCTCTTCAGGGAAAGAAGCCATTGAATAAGCACGTAACGCATCTTCTTTTACATCAGAAGTATAGCGCCATAAATCGTATTTATCCCAATCACCGCGGAAGTCTTCTTCAATGTCAAAATCAGCATATTTAGCGATATGTGGTGGACATTCAATCTGAATATAACCGCCCGCTTCATAGTTAATCTCTTCGCCATTTGGCAATTCTAAGACTAATTCTTTAATGAATGTTGCTACGTTATGGTTTGATTTAACCGTACATTCCCATTTCTTTACACCGAAAACACTGTCTTCGACTTCAATGTTCATGTCATGCTTAATCGCAACCTGACAAGCTAAACGCTCACCTTCTGCCGCTTCACGCTTAGTAATATGACCTAATTCAGTGGGTAGAATTTCACCACCACCAGAATTAATTTTCACTTTACACTGCGCACACGTACCACCACCACCACAAGCAGAAGGAACGAACAAGCCGTTATCTGCAAGTGCGGTTAATAATTTACCACCCACTGGTACATGAATCTTTTTCTCATCATTGATAAGAATTTCAACATCTCCAGAGGCAACTAATTTACTCTTTGCACCGATAATAACAAATACCAGCGCAATCACGATAACCGTGAAAATAATAATTCCTAATGCAATTTCTAGCATTACGATACCTTCCTAAAGTTGGATTCCAGAGAAAGCCATGAAGCCAAGTGACATCAGACCCGCGCTAATAAATGTAATCCCAAGACCTTCAAGGCCTTTAGGAATATCACTGTATTTTAGTTTCTCACGAACACCCGCCATCACTGTGATAGCCAACATCCAACCGAAACCACTACCGACACCATATACGACTGATTGAGTAAAATCATAGTCACGTTCAATCATGAACAAACTACCACCTAAAATCGCACAGTTTACAGTGATTAATGGTAAAAATACGCCTAATGCATGATACAAAGCAGGAAAGAATTTATCTAAAATCATTTCCAAAATTTGTACTAATGCCGCGATCATACCAATACAGCTTAATAACGCTAAAAAGCTTAGATCAACACCAGTGATGCCCATCCATGCCAATGCATCTTCTTTTAGTAAAGTATGGTAAATAATGTTATTCACAGGTACCGTAATAACCTGCACAACCATTACTGCAATACCTAAACCCATTGCTGTCGAGATTTTCTTCGACACCGCTAGGAAGGTACACATACCCAAGAAAAACGCTAAGGCTAAGTTCTCTACGAAAACCGCTTTAATAAATAAACTAAGATAAGCTTCCATTAGTGATGCCCTCCTTCACCATGAGAAATATCCATAATTTTAAAATCAGCTGCTTCATTTTGATCAGGCTTCCATTGACGGAATACCCAAATAATACAACCAATAATAAAAAATGCGCTTGGCGGCAATAACATCATGCCATTAGGCTCGTACCATCCACCATCTTTAATCAATGGAAAGATATCTATACCTAACAATTTACCAGAACCAAACAACTCTCTGAAAAAGGCAACAATAACCAAGATCAAACTATAGCCCAAGCCATTACCAATACCATCTATAAAACTCGCCATCGGCGGGTTTTTCATAGCATAAGCTTCAGCACGCCCCATTACGATACAGTTAGTAATAATCAAACCAACAAAAACCGATAGTTGCTTACTCACATCATAAACAAAGGCTTTTAAGACTTGATCAACCACGATAACCAAAGAAGCAATAATCGTCATTTGCACAATGATACGAATACTACTAGGAATATGGTTACGGATTGAACTAATCGCCGCACTTGAACAGGCTGTTACTGCAGTTAATGCCACCGCCATAATTAATGACGTTGACATTTGCGAAGTAACCGCTAGTGCCGAACAGATACCCAATACTTGTAAAGTAATCGGGTTATTATTGACCAACGGATCGGTCAGTACTTTTTTTGTATCACTCATAAGTAACTCCTAACCCTTAGTTCTTACTTTAGCTAAATAAGCGGCAAAACCTTCTTGGCTCATCCAGTATTTAACAAGATTGGTAACACCTACACTGGTTAGTGTAGCACCCGCTAAACCATCAACTTGAAACTCAGATCCTGGCTTTGAAGTATCCACTAAGCCTTTAATTAAGCCTAAAGATACATTACCCGCTTCATCATAGACTTTTTTACCTTTCCATAATGCACGCCAGTTAGGATTCACAACTTCAGCACCTAGCCCAGGAGTTTCACCTTGATCATAAAAGTTAATGCTTTGCACAGTCTGTCCATCTGCCTCTAAAGCAAGGAAACCATACATAGTTGACCATAAACCATACCCATGAACAGGTAAGATAATAGACTTAACTACATCGCCTTCTTTCACTAAATACACTTTAGCAATTTTGGCGCGAGCTCTAATACTAGCAAGATCTTGATCTTTTGTTAAAGTCACATTCTGCGCAGGATCTTTAGCCGCTTTACGTTGGTCGTAAGCTTCTACATCACCGTCAACATAATCACCCGTAGCAACATCAACTAATTTAGCTTCAATGCGCTCAGCAAAGGCCTCATGTATATTGGTGCCTTCTTGCAACAAACCAGCAACATCAAGAATATTCTTCTTCATGTCCATCGCTTTATTTTCAATTTGCAAAGGACGCAAAGCAACAGCCGCAATTGATACAAGAATCGCACAGACAAAACATAAAGATAATGCAATCGCGATGGTTTTTTCCAAGCTATCGTTACTTAACGATAAAATATGATCTCTGTACTTAGCAAATTTTTGGTAGTGCTCGCACTTATCCAATTTTTCACACAGTCCCGCCATATACTTACAAGTCTTTTTTTCGTTAGGCATGACGTTTCATCCTTCTCTTAATATTTGCCTGAACGACAAAATAATCAATTACAGGTGCAAACATATTAGCGAACAAAATAGACAACATCATGCCTTCAGGGAAAGCAGGATTAACTACGCGCACTAATACAACCATGACACCAATGACAGCACCATAAATCCAACGACCTTTATTAGTCATTGCAGCAGAAACAGGATCTGTTGCCATGTACACCATACCAAAAGCAAAACCACCCAAAGTTAAATGCCAGTAAAAAGGCATAGAAAACATTGGATTAGTATCACTACCGATCATATTGAACATTAAAGAGGTGGCAACCATACCGAACAAAACACCACCCATAACGCGATAAGATGCAATCTTCGTATAGAGTAAAAATGCCGCACCAATTAAGATGGCTAAAGTCGATGTTTCACCGATTGAACCCGGCATAAAACCCATAAAGGTTTGAAACCAGCCATAACCAGCAGCATGAACAGCATCAAGCCCACCAGTTGCCGCTAAACCTAATGGTGTTGCCGCAGTAAAACCATCAACACCAACCCAAACAGAATCACCTGAAATCGCTGCCGGATAAGCAAAGAATAAAAAGGCACGACCTGTTAAAGCAGGGTTCAAAAAGTTTTTACCTGTTCCACCAAATACCTCTTTACCGATAACAATACCGAAAGAAATACCTAATGCAACCTGCCATAAAGGCATATCAGGCGGTAAAATTAGCGTATATAGCATAGAAGAAACAAGGAAACCTTCGTTTACTTCATGACCACGTACTGTCGCAAATAAAACTTCCCAAACACCACCAACCGCTAAAGTAATGATATAAATAGGTAAGAAAAATAAAGCACCGTGAACCATATTAGAAATAGGATTCATTGGGTTATAACCAAATAGCGTCATAGGAATGCTACGCCAGCCATTCGCTTGCTCTAAACCCATCGCTTCCATGGCTAAATTAGCTTGATAACCTGAGTTATACATCGCCATTAAGATACAGAAGAAACACGCAATAACCACAAAAGTCATGGTACGCTTTAAATCATTGCCATCACGTACATGTGTAGTACCACGCGTAACATCAGATGGCGTATAAATAAAAGTATCGACCATCTCATAGAGACCGTAATACTTCTCTAGTTTGCCGCCTTTGGTAAAGTTCGGCTCAATACTATCTAAAAAATCTCTAGCAGACATTAGCCTTCCTTCTCGATTTTAGTTAAGTTAGCTCGTAATACAGGAGCAAAGTCATGCTTACCTGGATCAACAAACGTATACAAAGACATGTCTTCGTCATCTAACTCTAAGCAGCCTAATAATTGTGCTTGATCAGTATCACCAATTACCAGCGCTTTAAGTAAAGGCGTTGGCAAAATATCTAAAGGTGTTACTGATTCATAAACGCCCACAGGAACAATCGCTCTATTAGATCCATTTTTATCCGTGCTCAACGGAAACAAACGGTTAGCAGCGCGATCACGACTAGAAGTATAAACATTCATTGCAGAATACTTATCTTTACCCGCGACAATCCAGCCAAACAGCTCACGTTCACGACCTTCGCGTAAAACTGAAATTTGATTGCTGAATTTACCTAAATAAGCCGACCAGTCTGCAGCTTCATGTCCATATAAGACAGAGCCTGAAATAACGCGATTTTCATCATCATTAGTTTGACCTTTTACCAAGTCACCCGTATGTGCACCTAAGCGAGTACGAATTAAACACGGCTCAGTAACTGCAGGCCCTGCTAAAGCGACAACGCGCTCAACATTCAAACGCCCAGACACAAATAAGGCACCAATCGAAATAACCGATTGATAATCCAAATGCCAAACTGATTTATCTGCATTAACAGGGTCAAGCAAATGAATATGCGTACTTGGTAAGCCCGCCGGATGAGGTCCCGCGAACTCAGCCACTTCAACTGACGCCGTGTTACCAGCAGGCACATCAGCACCTGTTGCTTTACAAAGGTAAGTTTTACCTGCCGTTAATTTAGCAATAATAGCCAAACCATTAGTAAAATCTTCACTACGGTCTTTAATGATGACCACAGGGTCAGCCGCTAAAGGACGTGTATCGATTGCAGTAACAAAAATAGAACGAGGCGCCGCATCTATATCAGGTGTTTTGCCATAAGGTCTTGTTCTAAAAGATGTCCATAATCCCGAAGCAACTAAATTTTGTTTAATTTGCTCCGTAGTTAAGTTTGGTAATTCTTCTGCGCTATAGGCTTGAAATGATTCTTCATCACCGCCTTCTAAGGCAATCACAACCGATTGCAATACGCGTTTTTCGCCACGATGGATTGCCGTCACGGTGCCCGCGCCAGGTGCAGTGAAAATTACACCAGGATTCTTTTTATCTTCAAAAAGAGCCTGACCTAATTTTACTTTATCACCTTCCACGACCAGCATTTTCGGCTTCATGCCTACATAATCCATCCCCAAGATAGCAACCGATGATACCGGATTACCCTCTTCAATGGTCTGTTTGGGTGCGCCGGTAATCGGCAGATCCAAACCTTCTTTTGTTATAAATTGCATAGTAAATAAGCCTGTTGTCCAGACAAGTTGAGGTTCCCCCTCTTAATTTTCATAAGCATGAAAACAAGAGGCACTTCAATACATAAAACTTTACTATTATTCCATAAAAAAGCCCCATTCTCAATGCGCTTATCAGACAAAAGAGTATAGTCAGGAGATTTTTTTATTCAGCAAAGTAATTTACCAAGAAATCAATAAAAGTACTCATTTTAGCTGGGTAGTAATTCCGCTGTAAGTAAGTAGCGTAAACAGACAGTTTTGGGATCTTATATGACTCTAACACCTCAACTAGTTCGCCGGACTGCACATAACTCCGTACTGACAAAGCGGGCGCACGAATCAGCCCCATCCCTAGCGCAGCTGCTTGGCATAAAGCTCGCCCATTATTAGATGCAAATGACCACTTTGGACGTATATCAAACCGTTTATGATCTTTATGAAAGACCCATACATCAGCATGTGGCGTATCTAAATAGTGCAAACATTTATGCTGCTCTAAATCCTCCGCTGTTTCAGGAACCCCATACTGCTTTAAATAGCCTGGAGATGCGTAAGTACATAAAGAAGTTTGCGCGATCTCTCTTGCAACTACCCCCTGATCCAACTTATCAGTAACAACAATGGAAATATCAAAATTCCCCGCTCGTAAATTAATAAAGGCATTATTGAGTGACATTAAAACATTCACATCAGGGTATTCTTTTTGATATGCATCAATGACTGGCACCATATATAGACCACCAAAATCAATAGGCGCATTAATTTTGAGCACGCCTTTGACGGTTTCCCCCGATTGCGTAACCGAACTTTCTATATCATTCAAATCGGCCAACAACTGCTTGCACTGACGATAATAACTCTGGCCCAACTCAGTCACATGCAATTGCCTTGTCTTACGATTAATCAAAGTAACACCTAAGGCACTTTCTAAGCTACGCATATATTTGCTAATCATCATTGCAGAAACATCCATTTCCCGTGCAACGGCTGCAAAAGTACCTAATTCAACAATGCGGCAAAAAACCCGCATATTTTTCAACTTATCCACCAGACCTCCTTTTATAAACTATAAGTTTATATAACATAAACCATAAAGTCTCTATCGTAATTATTATTCACGCTATACAATTCATCTCGGAGATAACAAAACGACAAGCGCTTATTGGGTATTGAGTTTGCAGCATAGTTTAAATCTCGTCATCATTAATGACTCAGACTAAGAAACCTGCCCAAACCCATATCAAGTAAGCGCTTTCTTTAAACTAAAGAACATTACAAAGGCTGCATCATGAGTAAAATATTAAATGAAGTACTTTTGGCTAACCGCGACTATACAGCAAGTTTTGATAAAGCTGATTTAGCGATGCCTCCAGCTCGCCAATTTGCCATACTCACTTGTATGGATGCGCGCCTAGATCCTGCTAAATATGCTGGTCTTTCCGAAGGCGATGCACATGTTATTCGTAACGCAGGCGGACGAGCAAGTGATGATGCTATCCGTTCGCTAGTTATTTCATACAAACTACTAGGTACGCGCGAATGGTTTGTTATTCATCATACAGACTGCGGCATGGAAACATTTACCGATAATATTATGCGCGAACTGCTATCGACCAGTCTAAAAACTGCGTCAGTAGATGATACGGGCTGGCATGACTGCTGCGAAGGCAATGGCTCGGCAGAAGGCAATTATATTGATTGGCTAACTATCGAAGAGCAAACACAAAGCGTACTAGAGGATGTAACTCGCATTAGAAATCACCCACTTGTTCCTGGTGATATTCCTGTTTATGGCTATATTTACGATGTAAAATCTGGCTCGCTTATAGAAGTCCCCGAAGCTACAACAGCTGGACAATGCAGATAGCATAGCTAAAAAGATACATTAAAGTCGTGAAGCAACTTCACGACTTTTCCCCATATCATATATTTCCAGACTTACCTCCGCCATAGACACTCATTACTCTACAGGCTATGATAAATAAAACATATTAAGGAGAATCTTATGCCTGGCACTCTCGCAGCAATCATCATTACCGTCTTATTTTTCAAGTCAGCATTAGATGCAGGGAAAAATCCTGTGCACATGGCTTTCACTGGTTTTCTAGTATTCTTTATCCCTGCACTACTCTGGACCTTCTTTATTACTCCAGGATTCAAAGACACTCTGGCACACGACCCAAGCAATACCTTAGTCAAATTAACCGCTAACTACGCCTATGTCCTTATTGGAGCAGTATGTTCTACTTGGGCTTGGTTTAAAATTTTCAAATCAAATAGCGAAGAGGATTAATATTTCGGCATGGTAGGGCGGACTTTAGTCCGCTTTTTAAAATGCAGGTTAAAGACCTGCGCCCCTTTGATAGCGTAAAAGTTACTTCATACCTGCTTCTAAGTGCCGTAACCAATACTTCATATCATCCACACAATTTAATTGTAGCCCGTTATGGAGCTTTCGGAATACGGGAAGGCATGCGCATGAAGACTCACTTATACCAGTTCCAATAAATAATCACTGCCATAGCCGTCATTCCCGAAATCTTTAATCGGGAATCCATGCATACACGATAGATTCCTGCTAAAAGCAGTCAGAAATAACGGCTTCTCTTAGTTATATAAGTTTAAGTATAAGTCCATTAGGACTTGGTATTATACCCGAACACCCTATACTTATTGAACTTTCAAAGTAAGCTGCGCTTTTAATTCACCTTGTTCAGCCTCAGCCAGTACAGCACCATCTAAAATAAAAACTCGCGACTGAGCAATACCACCGTCACGAGTTAAGTGACGCGCTATATTCCTTGCTCTTGTCGCGGCCAAAACAAAAAGCTTATGCTCGTCCGGTTTGATCATGCTACGCAACATATTTTTAGCCACCACATCAAATTCACCCATATCAGGGTGCAACAACTTCGGCGCGCCAAATAATGATCGCTCAGCTAGTTCTGGGTATGTCTGTATAAATAAATCAGCCAATAAACGATTATATTCATCTTCTGATAATTTAACATACTCAGCTAGCTCTACTTTTCCGTGTTTTTTTAATTCACCCGCACGTATTTGTTTTAGCTGATCCATTAAAGCCTGTTCCTGCATTACTGGCCAATCTTGCTTTATATAAGACTCTGCTTTAATTTCCAAACTCAATTCTGGTTTTTCCGCTAAAGCACCCAGTAAAGCATCCAGTTTAGCTGCCTGCTCAACACTTAAATCTGCATTACCGGCTTGAAAACTTACTGTACTAAAATCCTCATCACTTCCTAGAAATGAGCCAATTGCAGTAAAAGGAGAAGCAATTACCTTGGTTAGTAAATTTATAAAAACATCGTAAATTAAAGGCCCGACACTAAATTCAGGATCATCCAAACTACCTGAAACAGGCATATTCAGAATAATCTTCCCATCTTTATCTTTTAATAAAGCAATGGCCAACCCTAATGGCAAATCTACTGCATCAGGATTTTCCACCTTTTCTCCTAACTCAAACTGGTCAATCAACAAGTTATTTTCCGAACTTAACTGTCTCTCTCTAATTTGATACAGAAAATCTACAGACATTTGCCCTTTTTCAACTTTGTAGCCTGCAAATTCAACCATATAAGGCGATATAAAAGGCAAAGGTAAACTTTTAAAGTGCATTCCTAAATCCATTTCATCCAAACCGAAATTAAAACCCCCTTTTATCTCTACAGGTGATAAATCAAATACTTTACCTTTTAAATCTACATGAGTCTTAGTTTTCTGATTTGAAGAAATTTTGTTTATTTGCCCCCCTAAAGCATTCAATTTCACCACAAAAGGCAAGATCAAAGAGTAATCAGAAAAGTCAGAACTCCCCCCTTTTATCTTAACTGTACCTATGTCAAACTGCGCATTAGGATTCTTTTTTGTTTCTTTCTTTTTTACTGACTCATCAGTACTTTTAGCGACAATGACATCATTAATATTAACTGTTTTATCTTTTTTAATCGTCACGCGCGCATAAGGCTGATCTAAATTAACGGATTTTATTTTTAATGTAACCGGCTGCAAGTCAAAATCTAAGCCATTAAGCGCTAAATTCTGCCATTTCAAAAAATCTTGATGCAAAATCTGATCACGCGTATGCAAATTTTTAACACCCACATTCCCTTTATAATTTAGTGCTAAGTCACCTTTTTTACTTTGAGTAACAAGTAGCTTTCCTTGCGTATTAATATGCCCTTTTATAACATCGAGTTTAGCACTCTGATTAATATAAGGCTCAAACTTCCTAATCTCAATATGGCTTATATTGACATCTAAATTTGACGTAAAAGGCTCCAGAACAGAAGAGCCAGCCACTTTTATTTTTCCCGTTTTATTTAGTCGTGCATTTAACTCTACGGGAAGGTCTGTACCTTTCTCAGTATTAAAGTCCGTAACAGAAAAATTTAATTCAGATAAACTTAAATCGACCGGCTTTTTCTGGGTGTAATCTTTAAACTGTAATGCGTAATTATTTATATTGAATGATTCTAGTGCTAGTACCCAAGGTTTGTCAGTTTGCCCCTCATCATCCGCTTCGTGTGCTACTTCACTCTCTGGGGACTGAGTTATAGCGAATAACTCTTGATAATTGAGTATGCCACTTTTAGTCAACCAAGCGTTAATCAGAGCATCACTAGTGCTAATCGATTTAACTTTTACACTTTGATCCTGCAAATTAAAATCAATACCATCAATTTTAACGCTAGGCACTTGAACCAAAGCGGGATCTTGCTCAGTATGTAAATTAAATGTCTGTAAATTTACAAAACCCTGATTAGCTGTCATAAGTAACTGACTATCTGTTCTTAACTGATAGTTTTTCACGCCCATACCTAAGCTAGCGATATCCATTAAAACAGGTTCTTGAGGGCGTTTATCAGTAAATTTTATATGTGTGGTATTTAACGCCACATCTGTTACTTTGATAGTCCATGGGGTGCTAGGTTCAGTAGATTTTTTTTCTGGACTGTCTGTCTCTGATTGACCTTCTTGCCCTGCAAACAGAGCTTGATAGTTTAATTCACCAGACTGATTAAATCCTACGTCAAAATCAGCCTGTTTAGATTCGATCTTAGCAATATTGATTTCTTGTTTGTTCAAATCAAAATCAAAGCCTTCAATGGAAAAATAAGGGATATCAATCAGAGTTTTATCACTGTCTCGCGCGGTGAATTTTAAATTCTCTGTTATTAATTGGCCGTCAGTAAGTTTAAATAAAAATGCGTCATCAGTATAAGATAGCGCATAATTAAATTTCACTGCTTGAGTACCATCTACCCATTTAAACTGCACTCTATCTTGTAAAAATAACTGCCAAATGCGTGTAAACTGTATACCAGCTAGGTCTATAGAACCATTAGAAAACAATGGATTAACGCCAAAATCACCTTGCCACTGCAAATGACCGCCCGAATTGAGTTGCATAGTAAAACCCAAAACTGAACCTTCACCAAGCAAAGTACTAAAGCCATCAAGGTGTAAATTTAGAGGCTGAATAATATCTGTAATTGACTCAGCATGAACTGAGTCAATTACCGCAACTTCACCACGAGCAATATCCAACTGATGAATAATCACAGGAAAAATTTCTTTAGATCCTTCCGTCTCTGGTTCTTTTTCTAGAGAATCGTTTAATAAATTACTAAAGTTGTAGCGATTATCTTTAAACATTTCCAAACGCATAAAAGGCTCTGACAGCCTAACTTCAGCTAACACTAATGCTGCGTTTTTCGCACTCTCCCACACTTGAACATTAATATAGAACTCATTAAACTTAACAAATTCCTGACTATCCACTTCTTGCATAGAAAAATTAATCAGACTCAACTCTAATGAGAATGGGTTGAACTCTATGCTCTCGATTGTTGATTTACGCCCAGTTTCCGATACGATTAACTCAGGTAATTTTGTTTGCATATAGCTAGGTAAAATCACAAAACCTAGCAGTGCATAGAACGAAATTAACCCAGTAACAATTAAGACGGGTTTACGAAATTTTGTTATTAGTTCAGTTTGCATAATGCTCACAAAAATTCACACGCTGGAAATGGTGCGGACTTTAGTCCGCTAGTGTAAGAAACCGCCAATCTAACGGACTAAAATCGACTATCAGGCTCTGCCATATTTATCTTCAAAACGCACGATATCATCTTCACCCAGATAACTACCTGACTGCACCTCTACCATTTCTAATGGAATAACTCCGGGATTCTCTAATCTATGAACAACACCTAAAGGAATATAAGTGGATTCATTTTCTGATAACAGCATGGTTTCATCTCCCTTAGTCACTAAAGCCGTTCCCTTAACAACAACCCAATGTTCAGCCCGATGGTGGTGCTTTTGTACTGACAATTTAGCGCCAGGCTTAACAACAATACGCTTAGTTTTATGCCGCTCGCCATTATCGACTGAATCATAGTGCCCCCAAGGGCGGTAGACTTTACGGTGTAAATTCGCCTCACTACGCTGTTGTTTCTTTAGAGCGTTAACTATTTCCTTAACTTCCTGCACCCTATCTTTTGGTGCAACCATAACTGCATCATCCGTTTCTACAATCACAAGATCTTTAACACCGATCACAGCAACGAGTTTATTTTCCGAATGGATAAAAGAGTTTTCCGTATCTAAAGCTAAAACATCGCCCGATAAAGCGTTACCACGCGAATCTTTAGTTCTTACATCCCAAAGTGCTGACCATGAACCAACATCATTCCAATGAGCATCCAATGGAATGACAACGGCTTTATCTGTTTTTTCCATCACGGCATAATCAATAGAATCCGACGGACATTGTGTAAACAGCTCTTTATCCAAACGCACAAAATCAACATCAATCTTCGCTGCTGAATAAGCCAAACGGCAAGCTGCTAACATATCAGGTGCAAATTTTTCTAGCTCTTCCAAATAGCGCCCTGCTTTAAAAGCAAACATACCGCTATTCCAATAATATTCACCGCTATCAACATAAGCTTGAGCAACTGCTGCATTGGGTTTTTCAACAAATTCAGCCACTTTAAAAGCATCTGCTATATTTTCATCAGAGCGCTTAATATATCCATAACCTGTTTCCGCCGCTGTTGGCACTATGCCAAAAGTAACTAAAGATCCCTGTTGCGCTAATTCTCCCGCTTTAATAACCGCTTCTTGAAAAGCCGCGACATTTTCTATGACATGATCCGCTGGGAGCACCAATAAAATGTCTTCAGGATCTTTTGCAGCTAATGCTGCCATAGTGACTGCGGGTGCGGTATTCTTGCCTATAGGCTCCAATATAATGCATTCAGGATGAACATCAATTCTACATAACTGCTCAGCCATCATAAAACGATGATCTTCATTACAAACAGCAATCGGGGCTTGCAAGCCTTCTATACCTTTTAATCTAAGCACTGTTTCCTGCACCATGGTTTTATCTGAAACCAACGGTAAAAACTGCTTGGGATAAATACCCCGCGATAAAGGCCATAATCGAGTTCCAGAACCGCCGGAGAGTATTACAGGTATCATGCTATTCCTTTCTTTGTTTTTATAATTACAAAAAATCTGTTAAATAAGGACATTACTTAGTGCCCTTCAATGCCATATTTAGAAAACAAAGTATACAGTGTCGGCCGCGTTACTCCCAATAGCTTAGCTGCATTTGAAACATTGTTATCAGAATGCGCTAAGGCTCTCTTAATCGCAATAGTCTCTGCATGCTCACGCACTAACTTTAAATTCAATGGTAAAGATGAATTTTCATCTGTTGTAGACGCCATTGCCAAATCATCTAAACCAATATAAACATCATCAGCCATGACCACAGCACGCTTAATTTTATTCTCTAATTGACGAATATTTCCTGGCCAAGAATAAGCTTCTATGGCATGTTTTGCTTCCGTGGTAAATCCTTTAATATCTCGGTTTTCTTGCTCGCTGTAACGATTTAAAAAAGCTTTTGCAATGACAATCGCATCACCATCACGCTCTCTTAATGCAGGAATATCAACCACCATTTCACTGATCCGATAATACAGATCTTCTCTAAAGCTGCCTTCATCGATTAAATCTTGTACATTTTTATGGGTTGCACAAATAATACGCACATCTACTGATATTTCTCCACGCCCACCCAAACGCTCAATGACACGCTCCTGAATAAAGCGCAATAACTTAGCTTGCAAAGAAAAAGGTAAATCACCTATTTCATCGAGGAAAAACGTTCCACCTTGTGCATATTCAATCTTGCCTATCGTTTGTTTAGCCGCCCCTGTAAACGCCCCTTTCTCATAACCAAATAATTCACTTTCCAATAAAGTTTCAGGGATTGCAGCACAGTTCACAGCAACAAAAGGCTTTCCGGATCTCGGGCTTAATCCATGAATCGCGCGCGCTAACACTTCTTTACCTGTTCCGCTTTCACCTAACAATAAGGTAGTAATCGAACTAGGGGCAATTTTCTCAATCATTCGAGAAAGTTTTTGCATTTTTTCACTGACAGCAATAATACCCGACAAAGGCTCACTCGTTTGCTGCTGTAATTTAATATTTTCTTGCTCTAAACTATTTAATTGAAATGCACGCGTGACAATTAAATTTAAAACATCAATATCGGCTGGTTTTTGATAAAAATCATAGGCGCCCATCGCCACTGCTTTAATAGCATTTTCACGATCATCATTACCTGTCACTACAATCACTTTTGTTCTCGGCGCTAACTCTAAAATTTCTTTTAGCGTCGCCAAGCCCTCACTGGCATTGGCAGGATCAGGCGGCAAGCCTAAATCTAAAGTCACAACGCTCGGCGTGTAACGTCTTAAAGCATCAATGGCAGATTCTCTATCGCCAGCAATCACCACTTGATAAGCAGGGAAACTCCACTTAAATTGCTTCTGTAAGCCAAGATCATCCTCTACTACTAATAATACTTGTTTATCGTCCATTACATCCTCTGCTAATCTACTTGAATTACACGTGGCAACTTAATACTAAATACCGTGCCCTCTCCTACCTCACTAAAGACTGAAATATCCCCACCCTGACTATGAATATATTCGCGTGCCTCGTACACACCTATGCCCATACCCGCATTACCTTTGGTGGTATCGAATGGCCTGAATAAACGCTCGGCAATAAATCTTTGCTCCATGCCACTGCCGGTATCAATAACATCGATTAAAATATTATTTTGATCACAGTCTAAACGAATTTTTACTTCTCCATCATCTTGCGTTGCATCTTGAGCATTTTGTACTAAATGACCTAATATCGCGACTAATTGCTCTTTACCAGCTAAAACAAAACATTCATGTACTACACAATCAATTCTCACTGCTGGTTTATTACCCGCCTGTTGCAGGACTACATCAGAAAGTACATCAACTAACTTAATAACGGTTTTGGTTTCACTTTTAACTTCCCCCTTTTTTAATTGAGCTAACAAGCGCTCAATCTTATTGACAACATTTTCTAAAGTATCAATAGCATCATCAATAAACTCTGGGTTATGTTTATGCTGTTCAGCATTACGCACAATCATCGATACTTGGGCCACTAAATTTTTTAAATCATGTACTAGAAAAGCGGAAAAACGACTATAAGCCTCAAATTGCCTTGCCCGAGATAAATCATCAGTGACATTAGTCAATGCCAAAGCATTAGCCAATTGCATGCCTACCGTTTTTAATAAATCATGATCCTCATAATTTAACTGACGCATGACTAAGGGGTGAGTTAATACTACGAATGCAGGCACCTTATTTTGTTGTATCAAAGGAATAATTAACCATATATTGTCGTATCTCAGCCACGCCGACAAATCCACATCATCATACATTTCTGGATTATTATTAAATTCACAAAAATCAATCACCCACTGCTTAGCAGCCAAAAACTGAATAAACTGATCATCTGGCTTAAAAGCCGCTCCTGCATCAAAACCTAAGGACAGTTCATTCGCCAAATAAAATACACCTTGATCATTAGACAACCACAAACCGCCACCGCCACTTCCTACCAAATCTGCCAATGTTTTAATAACAAACGGTGATAAATCTTCTAGTGCATGTAGTGCCGCGATTTCACGGCTTAAATTAATCCATTCTTGCCTATAATCATACTGATGCTGGAAGAAATACTTATTAAAATAAACCTTAAAATATGCTCGAATAGTCCCTGACGCGAAGATAATGATCAGAAAAATAGCCGCTAAAAAGATAAAAAAGGTCTGAAATACAGTCCCCCAAGTCCCACCGAAATTTTTAATATAATAGCCAGCTAAAGACATTAAAACCATATACAAGCCAGCACCAAATAATACCGTAGTATGTACCACTGTGGTGCGCGATATAGTTACTTTATTATCAGTATCTTGCAATCGACTGAATGAAATAGCTAGCAATGGTGCGCATAAAGCATTAATTAACCCTCTTGCATCCCAGAGCAAGAAATCAAGTTGGCCAAATAACAAAGACTTACTATAAATAATAAAATCAAAAATAAAAATTGCCGATAAACCTAAGCACAAATATTTAATCGCCCAACGATGTTCTGCTGCAACACTACGATACAACTGCTCAACTAACATTAAACCGATAATGGCAAAACTGACATGCGCAAATAAGCGAATATCCTGCCCAAAAATTAGCGTCAAGCCATCTAGAATATCTGGCGATAATTCAGCACCACAAATCGTAACTAGCCAAATAATTAATAGAATAGAAAGCTTTGATTTCTTTAAAAATGCATATTTCTCATTAAATAACTGCTTAGAAAGTAGAACACCTAAGAAAAAAAACCAAGCTGCATTACGCAAAGTTTCAAAAGCAAAAGTATCGGCAATATATAAAGTCTCATTCTGTAAGACAAAGAGTACATCTCCCATCCAAAACACAGATGCACTTATCGCCAAAGCAAATTGCGGCACAAAAGGGTTTTTCTTTATCCGATAAAACGCTAACAGCAATACCAGAATAAAAACTATCAATCCTGTTAGATAACTATAAAAAGAAAAATCTTGCATATCACCTCTAACTTAATGAAAAAATCTAATAAAACAGCTCTACCAATTTCCTTAACACTTATTTTTTATCTGACTTTCGCTTTGAGTATACAAAAATCCATAATTTCAGTTGACTATAAATGATGTTCTACCATAATACATTGAAGCAAAGTTATATCTTATTACTTTAAAAACTTGAAGAATATGCATAAACAAAACCTCATCAGCCTTCTATTCTCCCTATTATTTTGCCTAACTACAAGCCTCAGTTATGCAAACGAAAATTCGTTAGTCACAGTACATCCTTCATTTCAAACTACTACCATCTCTGGATTTACTAGAGCACGGCGTAGCATGCCTATTGCCAGCGAAATATCAGGCAAGGTGACACATATTTATGCCGACATTGGCCAGCCTATTCCTGAAAATGGTATTTTTTCTTGCTTAGATGATACTTTCATCAAACTCGATATTGCCTCAACCCAAAATAGTATTGCCCAACATGGCATCGATTTAAAATTCCTAGGTAAACAAGTCAGTCGACACCAAAAGCTAGTTAAAACAAATAGTGCAGCACTTAGCCTACTTGACGACCTGACTCGCCAAAAAGGTAATGCCTACCGCGCCATACAAAACGAAAAAATACGCAAACAAAAACAGCAGGAAACAAAAAATAGGCACTGCATAAAAGTCCCTAAAAACTGGAAAATAACCCAAAGAAATATAGAACCAGGCCAGTGGATTACTGCAGGAGTCACCATTGCTCAAGCTAGTGACTACAGCCAATTATTAATTCCTATTACATTAACAGCCGAAGAACTAACAGCCCTACAAAATCAGGACAAGCTATCAGTTTACCTACCCGAATATCAACAGGAAATACCTGTCAATATTGAACGTGTCTCTCCAGAATTTGACCAACAATCACACAAAATTCTCGTTGACCTGCTTATTAAAGACACATCAAAATATCAGCGTGGTGGCATTAGAACCGAACTATCTTTAAATGTTTCTGACAAACTCAATAATTTCCTGATCCCTAAAGGCGCATTAGATGCTCGCTTTGAAGAAGTATGGCTAACCCGTAAAAATGGCGAACGAATACGCGTTATGCTCCAAGGCTATGCAGACAAAAATACCGCAAAAATTTCTTCAGCTGAAATCAAAACTGGCGATCAATTTAAACGAAAAAACCCTTAAAATATGGATTCATTAGTACGTTTTTCATTACAACAAAAAGTCTTTTTTAACCTTTTATTTGTTTTACTTTTTGTTGCTGGTTTTTTTGCAATCAATGAGCTCCCAACTGAACGCTATCCCAATGTCAATTTTGGTGAAGTCTCAATTACAACAGTCTATCCTGGCGCATCACCTCGTGATGTAGAAGCTTTAGTCACAAAAAAAATAGAAGAAAGTATTGAAAATATTGAAAATATTGAATGGCTAAAAGCAACCTCTTACCCTGAACGCTCGCAAATTAACTTAAAATTCATTGATGATACTGACTACAGTTTTCTTTATAACGAAGTACGCCTAAAAGTCCTCAATATTATTAATGATCTACCACCTGAGATAGATCCACCGATTATTGACAACTACACAGTTAATGATTTCTACCCAGTTGTAAGTATTAACATCAGTGGACCGCAAAATAACCGAGCATTAACACTTATCGCCCAAGAAATTAAAACACATATACAAAAGCTACCAGGTGTCAATGAAGTCGTCCTTGATGGCGAATATGTCAGAGAATTCCATATAAACCTAGACCCGAAAAAATTACGCCGCTACGGCATTAGTTACAATGAAGTTGCTCAAGCACTTAAAGAAGTCAACCTATCGATACCCGCTGGTAGCGTTAATACTTCTCAAGGCAACTACCTAGTCAAAGTAGATGAAAAATTTAAGAGCCGCAAACAACTGATAGACACTATTATTAAAAAAAATGGTGATTTAGGCTTCATTAGACTAGTCGATATAATGAGTAGCGCAGGGCTTAATCACCGAGATCCCATCAGTATCTCATCCGTTAATGGTCAAAATGTCATCGCCTTAAAGGTCAAAAAAAATGATGATGGCAATGCCTTAACTATTAAAGAAAATATAGTCAGCACCCTTAAAGACCTAAAACCTCTACTTGACAAAGAACAGTTAAAGGTCACCTTCACTCAAGACTCAACGATAAAGATCAACGACGGCATCAGCACACTCGGCCTCAATATGTTAGCTGGTATGATCCTTGTCTCACTCATTATTTGGTATTTCATGGGCGCTAGAAATGCTAGCCTCATAACGATCGGCATTCCTTTTGCCTTTATGATCACAATGCTGCTCATGTACTTGACAGGAAAAAGCATCAATGAAATGTCACTCTTTGCATTTGTACTGGTTACTGGCATTATTGTCGATGATGCCATTGTCGTCACTGAAAATATCTACCGGCACATACAAGAAGGCAGAAATATAGACCAAGCCGTTATATTTGGGACTTCCGAAGTTGCCCTTCCAGTTATAGCCTCAACACTAACAACCATTTCTGCTTTTTTACCAATGCTATTAATGTCTGGCTCAACAGGTGAATTTTTTGCTCAAATTCCCACTGCAGTTAGTTTTGCATTAATAGCGTCCTTAGTTGAATGCTTAATTATTCTCCCTATTCATTATTTTGACTACGGCCCACGCCATACACAAGCACTTTCAAAACGCTTGGAAAAAGATGATTTAATTCTCACCTTTATTCGAGGAATCACTAAACACATACTAAACATTACTCTCAAATACCGTCGCTCAAGCCTAACTGTAGTCTTCATACTTTTTATTATATCTGTTGGTATATTAGGCATTTCAATGTCAGGAAAGCTCCCGCTAGTAAAAATACAGTTTTTTCCTAGTGATTATTCAGTCTATTACGTCAACATAAAAGCGAAATCAGAAACACCCATAGAAAGTATCGATAAAAAAGTAAGAGAGATAGCCGAACACATCGTAGCGACAGGGCCAGGAAAAGTAGACTCTACAGCTGGATTTGCCGGTTATTATATTGGCGACAATTACTTTCCCGTATACAGTAATAACTATGGCAATGTTATGGTCACTTTACCTGCAAAGGGAAAACGCGATTTTAGCGACCCTATGCAGCACTTAGAAAATATGCGCGCCAACCTCAAAAACAAATTTGAACACGATGGCTATAAAATCGAGGTACAAGCACAAAAAGAAGGCCCCGTCACAGGCAAAGATATTAGTTTTCGTGTAATAGGTAGTAATGAAGCTACTATTTCAAAACTAGCTCAAGCGCTACAGACTTTTTTAACAACCACGCCTACTATAGCTCCTTATTTAGCTGACCTTAAAAGTGACCAAGGGCAGCATAAAAAAATCATAGAAGTGAATATCAACCATGAAAAAACCAATGAATACCAATTAAATAACAACCTAGTCACACTACTCGCCGGTAGCGTATTAGACGGGCAATATATAGGAACGTACCGCCTCAGCGACGAAGAAATTGACTTAAAACTGGCGATAGACCCTAAAAGCATTCCTACATTACAACAAGTACTAGAGATCCCTTTTATTGAAAACTCAACCGGCCCCATTCTATTAGGTGATATAGCCTCACTAAACTCATACTCAGAACCTGGTGAATTAAATCGCTATAACTCTCAGCGCTCTATAGGTTTGAGCTCAGATATCACAGAAAATACGCCTACTTCCGCAGCAAGTATCTTGGCTGAGGTACAAACATTTTACCAACAAATACGTAGCCAATATCCAGGAGCAAACTTAGTTATCACAGGTGATCACGCAGCCACACAAAAATCCTATAACTCACTCGCTTATGCCTTTGTTATTGCCATACTTGTTATCTATCTTATTCTAGCAGCACAATTTCAATCCTATATGCAGCCCGCGATTATCCTTTCCGCCATTATGTTTGCTTTAATTGGGGTTATTTTAGGTAAATTTTTCACTCAATCCCTGTTTACTGTCAACAGCTTTATGGCCATTATTGGTGTCGCGGGCGTAGTAGTAAATGACTCGCTAATGTTAGTCGACTTTATGAACAAAAGTTATCGTGCAGGACTATCGCGCCGCAAAGCAATTGATGAGGGAATTCGTGTAAGACTGAGGCCAATTATGATTACGACACTAACAACTACCTTGGGTTTGTTACCCATGGCAATTGGTATTCCTGATTATTCTTTGGTATGGGGATCAATGGCCTCGACCTTTGTCACAGGACTAATGACAGCCACTCTACTCACCTTATTTATCGTACCCGTTTTATGGGATATGGTAATAGCAAGGCAAGAAAGAAAAATTACAATTAATTAAATCACCATTTCAGTAATGTCAGATTTTTTTACACTTTCACTATGCGTGGCCTGCCGCGCCTTGTATGCCCAACCTTAACATTTAACGCCTGTTCTATCTGCTCTTTAAACCGCACATGACCTAAAGGCATTCCTGTTTGCAGCCAGACTCGCACTTCATCCAGCACACCACTATCAAGATCCGCTTCAAATAAAGCGCGATAAGCCACACACCTTTCGACTTATCTTTACCTAATTGTAAATACTAAAAATATGTGGCTTAATAAGCTAGTATTTACAGTAAGATGTTTTGGGTCACGCCATCGGCTTTCCAACTTTCGATATGCCCTTGTATTAGAGTGGCATTATGATATCAGCACATATAATTCCTAGTATTGAAAAGCAAAGTCCACACTAATTTTAAATATTTGAGAATGTGCGTTTTAATTGACTATTACACTAAATCAAGTGAGTTCTTTATGAGGAATCCGTGAAACTCTAGTGTACCTCAACTTGCAAAAATGATCGACCTCAGGCAAAACAATTGAACCACTTATTTTTTGTTACTGTAAAAATTTTTATAATTAAGGAGAAAGTATGAAAAATTACTCAAAGATTTGTAGAGATGGCATTGGAACTTTATCTGTTCTTTTCTTGCTAACCCCGCCTCTTTCTGAAGCGGCTAAGCTGGATTTATTCGAACCGCAATCAATTCCTTATGTTGAAATGCACTCTAATTTTCCAATGTTCTCGCAACAGAATCAGCTGAGTTCAAATACTGATATTATTAACTTATTAAAAGAAAAAAAATTATCACAAGCTCGAGGCGCTATTGAGCAAAGAATAAAAAACGAACCTGAAAGTGCTATCCTATATTCTTTAAGAGGTATGATGAATACTATAGATGGGGAGTTAAGTCATGCCGAACAAGATTATCAACATGCCATTGCACTAGACTCTTCAAATTTAGAAGGGTACCTTGGTATTGCAGAAATATATTTACAACAAAAAAAGTTAAAACTTGCTGAAATTTACTTCCAAAAAGCTTTAGCTGTAAATGCTAATGCAATAGGTGCTTACATAGGATTAGCATCGATCGCCAGTACGCTTAATGATAATGATCGTGTTGAGAAAAACCTACAATTAGCCCATCAAAAAACTGTAAAAAATATTGACGCCAAAGTGATGACCATGCAGTTATTATCACAGTGGTATAAGGCGCAGCAACAATTTAAGCCTTATTTAACACTGGCTCAGGAGTTTCGAGTTGATTTTCCAAATGAAGACAAAAGTTTTAATTATTTGTTGGATGCATTGTTTCTTAATGGAAAAGCTAAGAATGTAGAGCAGGAATTGAATGCATACCTAGCAAAGCATAGTCAGGACACTAAATATCGATATAAATTAATTGATTTATTGGTGCATCTAGATTCGCCGTATCAGAGTATTGATAAGGTGCTGCAAGAATTGGAAAAAATCACACCTAATAGTTCTAGGCCTCTTTCCGTTAAGGCACAGTACTTTTTAGCTAAACAAGACTATGAAAAAGTACTAGAAATTGCTGGGCAAGCAAAATCTCGATTCCCTCAATCAATTCTTAGCGAAAAATTAAAGGGAGAAGCATATCAAGGATTGAAGGAGCTTGCTAAGGCGCAAAATGCTTATGAAATAGTGTATCGCAAACAACCTAAAGAAGTGTTTCTTTTGGCCTTAGTGGATATTTTAGAGCAGCAAAAAAAACATACTCAAGCAACAATTTTATTGCAAACAGCGCTTAAGAAAACACCCGATAGTTTTCAATTACAGCTAAGGTTAGGACAACATTATATTTTGGTCGCGCAGTACCCTTCAGCGATTAAAGAGTACGAAAAGTTGTTAATAGTGCAACCCAATAGTATTGTGATCTTAAATGACTTAGCGTGGCTATATATGCAAGTCAATGATAAAAGAGCGCTTAGTTTGGCTGAAAAAGCTTATAAACTAGCGCCTAAGTCATTTATTATTTTAGATACTTACGGTTCAATATTAATTAAGCAAGGTGCTGCAACGGAAGCTATAGAGATATTAAGTCAGGCGATTACATTAAATAATGAGGTATTAGTCATCCAATTTCATTTAGCACAAGCCTATGTAGCAAACGGCCAACAACAGGCGGCTATTGAATTATTAAATGGGATAGTGAGTAAATCATGGGGCTTAGATGGGGAGCGTAATGAAGCGCGGGCATTATTAGCACAACTAAAGAAGAACTAAAGGTAACGTCAATATTCAGAGCCCCCACCACAAAATTGATATTTCAGCCCAAAAACTACCCTAGTTATTGATAGTTAGTTTCAAGGTGAAAAATTGGTAAAATCCCTAGGGGCGGGGAATACTTACAAGGTCACTGTTCTTGCACTTTACGTAGGTATGATATTAATCTTTTTATTTGATTTCATTGTGAGAATCTCAGCTTCTAAAGAAAAATGAAAGAATATATTCTTGCAGAGTGTCAGTAAATTTTACAATACCTGCAGCTCTGCCAGTGAATCCCCTACTAACCTATTGAATTATAACTTTTTAATGAATTTTGGCATGAATAAAGCATTGTTTTACATGTACATAACGCTTTTTATTAATTATTTTGGGGAATTACAATGAACAAATTTAAATTATCAGCCTTAGCACTAGCCATGGGCTTAGGTATTTCAAGTAATGCTTTTGCATTAACATCTATTAATGATTCTTTAGTTGACGGTGTTAATACTTGGTCTGATGATAGTGGTGAGTTATTTCTTGATTTAGATAACAATGGCACTGTTACTCAGGGTGACCAATTTGTATCAGTGCTGGGGTTTACCTCATTTCCAACTGCAACACCTACAGGTGCATCAACATATAATGAGTTAACAGGATTATTTGCAATTGAAGTGACTAATAATCCTGTGGCTGTTGATTTTTCATGTGGTGGTGATTTAGTGTGTGGTGGCATGACATTTGGTGCTGTAGCTGACATGAACGCTACTTTAGCTACAGCTGCTACTGAGTTTGGTCTTACTGCGTTCCCAACTTATACAAATTTAGATGGTAGTGCATTAACGGCTGGTACAGGTATATTGTTTTTTGAAGATACTACACATAACTACATAAGAGATACTGCACCAGACTTAGCGACTGCTTTTGATACTGCAATTGATGGTACTATGGTAATGACTGCTGGCTTATTGGGCGGCGCATCTAGTTTGTCAGGACTTTTACCTCTAGACCCTACTGGCCTTGCATCTGTTGCGGCAGGTACAGGAATAGGAAGTATTACTGGTGAATTTACAATTTTCGATGAAATATTTGCCTCTTATGATTTTAACCCTACTATTACCGTAACTGGTAATTTATCAGGAACTCAAGGAAGCACCTCTCCTTTCGGTATTCATGATGATATCAGCATGACTTTGACTGCTACAAAAGTTCCTGAGCCTTCAACAATTGCTCTAATAGGACTTGGTTTATTAGGCATGGCAGGTGCTTCACGTAAGAAAAAAGGCTTTCAAGCTTAATATCTCTTTCTAGCTTAAGTTCTTCAAAAAAAACCGGTGTAGATTTTTATCTTACCGGTTTTTTAATGCGCAAAGAAAATTAATTCAAAATCTTTGTTAATGCTCTGAAAAACTAAAGTGTGATTGATACTCTAAATGTCTTTATGATTTTTTTACTAGTAAATAATGTGTTAATACTTCATTTAGGTAAGTGTTAATAGTAGGTAAAGACGGCCCACCATTATTTTCAATAAACTCACAGGTTTTCTGGTTAGCAAATAGTTGTTCATCCGTTAAATAATCTAAAAATATCGGCAGCACTTTAATAGCGCGTTGAACCTTCTCATTTAAAAATGGCGTGACCAGTTTAATGGTGAATTTAAAAACTTTGCTTGGAAGCGTAATGATAGCAGGCAGTTTAATGCCTTGAGCTTGCATTCGTTGACGAACTACACTGCGCAAATCTGTCAACTTTATTGACAGTTCTGGGCCAGAAGATAAATGAAAGATTTTTCCTATTGTAGCTGGTGTTTCTGAGCTCCATTTTAACACTTCTGCTACATAATCGACAGGCACGGTATCCAAAATGGCTTGGTCGTATATGGGGGCTAACCCTAATGAACGTCGGCCTGATAAGAACTCACATAAATGATAGAAAATTTGGAAATGTATAATTTTTCCATATTTTGAGTCACCGACAACCATGCTAGGGCGATGAATAGTGACTGGCAGTTGGTGTTTTTCTATTTGCCCTCGTAAATAATCTTCCGCTTCGGCTTTAGAGGCTTCATAGGTATTATGAAATTCTCTTTTTTCTGTTATCCAAGTTTCGGGTATTGATGTTGACATACGCCCACCAACTCCAACAGTACTAACAAAGTCAATTTTTTCTAACTGTCCATTTTTTTTACACTCCAAAGCAAGTTCCACGACGTTTGTGGCAGAACCAACGGCATGGGTGGTCGCAACATCAAGTGGCAGGTTCATGCGTACCACGCCAGCACAATGAATAATGTGGCTACATGTTTTACTTATGTCGTGGTAGCTTTGATCATCCATGCCAAAATGGACTTGATCCATATCGCCCAACACAGGAATTAGTCGTTGGCGAATCACTTTTCTTTGTGATTCATCAAATGTCCAAAACTCCATAAGCGCTTGTAAGCGCTGCTCTAAATGCTCTGAGGAATCAGCACGCAATAATAGCCAAATATAATTATCTTGTTCTTCCAGTAAATAAGGAATAAGCGCACTGCCCACAGCACCTGTGGCACCAGTTATAAAATAATGTCTGTTCATAGCATTCTCGCAATTTTATATAGGCTGATTTTTTGATTAATTTGAACTGGTTCATTTTGTAAAGCTGATTCAGGATTTTCAAGTTGCGAATAGAGTTGCTCAATATAAGCTGAAAAATTGGTCTGAATATTTTTACGTTTTAGTTTTAAATTGGCGGTTATTTCATTTTTTTCTAGTGAAAAACCTTGAGAGCTAAAAATAATGCCAGCAGGACGTTTATAGGCAGGCAGACGCTTAATAAGTGGCTTAACTTGTTCGAGGATAAGCCTGGGCTTTGCATTGATCTCTAGTGTAATAATTACACATAAAAACTTTTTATTAGCACCTATAATAACGGCTTGGTCTATACCGGACAATTGGATTAATAGTGTTTCTATTGCTACGGGAGCAATTTTATGACCTGTGGATGTTTTGAAAACCTCTGACTTTCTACCTGTTAAACGAATAAATCCTTGCGTATCAATTTCTGCATAGTCTCCTGAGGCATGATATTGTTCCGGTACTCGCTTTTCTTGCCCCACATAACCATTAAATACACCAGGACCTTTGACTAGTAATTCATTATCTTCAGCCAGTATTATTTCATTGCCTGGCATAGCTTTACCTACACTGCCAAATTTATAGTCGCTAGGTGTATTGGCGGCAACTGGTAGGACATTTTCACTAAGTCCATAGGCTTCTAGTATCAGCAAGTCTATCGCAGCATATTTTTTTAATAACCACAATGGCATAGGAGCTGAACCGCTGACCATATATTGAATATTATGACCAAAAAGAGCACGAAACTCCTTTAATAATATGGTGTTGATTTTTTTAAATAATAAGCCTTTGAAATTTACATTCTCCGCCTGAGTTAAGCTGTAATTGATTAAACCTTGCAGTGCTTTAGGTTGGCTAAGGAGCTGGACCTCTAAGTTAGCATAAAGTTTCTCGTAAAATCGAGGTACGGCAATAAAAATATGTGGATTAATTTGTGGTAAATATTCGATGATTTTTTTTGGATCCTCAACAAAATAAATTTGTGCTCCACCACCTATTGCGCATAAGTTAAGGATGCGTTGGAATAGATTGGATAGAGGTAGCCAGCTTGCTAGTTGGCAAGTTTGGTTGAGGGCACGATAAGTTTGTAATATGTTTTGGCAGGAAAATATAATTTGTTTATGTGTGTAAACGATCCCTTTGGGATCTCCGGTAGTGCCTGATGTAAAAATAATAGTTGCAATATCATTTTCATGAATAGTGGTGTTAATGGTGGGAAGATGATTTTTTTGTTGCTGTTTGAGAATGATTTCATCGATACTCTCTTGTTGATTCGAGTGCTCAGCTACCTTAAGTTGAATCAAAAAGTTAAAGTCATCTTTTTTAGTTTGATCTAGCTTGTTAAGTTGCTCTGGCGTGTCGATAAATAGCCCGATAATTTGGGCTTTTGCAATCATAAGGTCAAGTTGTTCCGCTCGTTCATTTGGATCTAAACCAACCACGACACCTCCAGCTGAGAGAATAGCTAAATGCGCTATTTCCCAGTGCAAGTTACTTGCGCCCATAATTCCAACAGCTTGGCCTTTCTCTAATCCTTTATCTTGTAGTTCATTAGCAAGATATAGTACTTTTTCTTGGAAAGATGACCAGTTGATTGCAGTCCATTCGCTATCTTTATTAAGCAACCAATAGGCAGATTGGTCGAGCGATGCTTTTGTTCTTTGGATTAATAACTCAGGAATAGTCTGTGCACTTAACATATTGCCCTCGCAGATTAATTGTTGCTTGGAACTGGAGGATCATACGCACCTTTGGGCTGATTAATACATAGTTCATTTTCATGCATTGCTAACCACTTTAAGCTTCTTGATACATCTTTACCTAGAAGGATTTTGTTATTAATCATGAAGTCAATAATTGGCACCAGTATCTGCCATTGTAATTTATTGGCTTTACCTTCACGAATAAGCGCTGAAAATTCAGGAAGGTAGGGGTTGAAAGAAAAGTTCTTTAAATCCGAATACATGAGTAGCCAATTGATTGGGTAATTACTAAAAATCGGACTTGCATGTTTGGCTGATTTAACAAGGCCTAGCTCAACCACCTTGGACATAACTTCTTCTTGGTTATACTCCCAAGCATGATAGGGAGCTAAATAGCGTGGAAATACTGTACCTTTAGGATAGTCTAAGGGGTTGTAAAAACGAGATAATTCTTCCTTACTAAATTCTTTGCATTCTTTTAAGGCGGGAGGTGTCCAATCAATTTCAGTCATTAATTTACGTGAAAACTCATATAACATTCTCTCAGGCTCTGGTTGCCCTGGTGAGTAACCAGCAAAGATTAAGGGAATATTTTTCTCCATAGCTAGTTTAATTACGTCGCCTTCAAAGAGCGGTGCGTATACATAGGAGATAGTGTAAACAGCACCACGTTGCTCTTGGTTTCTTAATAAATATCGGAAGAGCTTTTCATAAAACTGACCTGAAGGCCTATATATGTAATGATCAATATCGAGTATTTTAAGGGTACGTTGAATATTATCCCAAGCAATAGGTGGGATGTTAATATCCGTTGTATAGGCTAATATTTTTAATCCATAATCAACTTTGAGCTTATGGAGCAAGTAGATGCTATCTTTGCCGCCACTTACAGGAACTATGCAATCATATTCAGCCGTACCTTTATTGGCTTTAATAGTTTTCTCTAGGTCATCTTCCCGAGATTTTCTTTTGCTTTCTTCTTGCGCAAAGTGTTCTTCGCTGTAATCATGGCATAAGTTACATATCCCATCTTGATGAATGGTTATTTCCGGAACAGAATCAGTAATTAAACATTGTTTACATTTTGACATTGTAGAACTCTATTTAGTAGTAGAAGTATAAAGCTTCAGTTTAATCTAACTATGATATTTTCTCAATGCTAGAAAATTAAAGGATAGGTCTATTAGAAAACTAGCCAAGGAGGAAGAATTAACTCGATGGATCTTCATCAAATCAACTTTTTTCAAGACACAACAAACAGTAGGCGTGCCACAGTGTGCCTTATGGTGTATTTTAGCCTCTTTCGAGCGTTGCGCTAGCACAAAAAACTTCGGTTTGCCCATTCCTCTTCGCCTACCATGAACTACCCCTCGCCCAAGACTGATTAACTACTAACCACAACCATAGTTATCTCCATTTTTTCGCATATTATTCAAAAAAACTCTACTATTGTATACTCGAGACCTATCATACAAATTAGTATTGGCAGCAAGCTAATACTGAATTATTGTTTAAATATTACGAGGAAAATGAATGAACATAGAAGACACAAACTTTTATTTTGAACAAATTCATATTGATGTTGCGCGTAATGCAACGGATGATTTCAACCTGTTTCATGACCCACATAAGTGGCTTAGAATAAAAAACAATCCATTTGGCGGCCCTATCGTATTGGGCTTTCAACTTGAATCTTTAATAGAAAAGCAAATTACTAATTACCGTCAAGAGAATAATGAACAAGTAATTATTGATGAAAACAAGCTGCGCTTTAGTAATTATCAATTCACTTTTGCCAATGCCGTTAAACCGGAACAAAAAGTAAACGTTGAAATTAAAAAGTCTCAATTTAAAGTCATTGATGACAACGCTGTATTGAGCAACCGTATCTCTGTAAAAACAGATGGCAAACTAGCGCTAATGGGGTTTAAAAAAGAGTCGGCAAAAGCTTTATTTTTAGCTGAAACTGATTTTTCCGATTTGGGTCGACTACAAGGTTTAAATGATCGCAGTTATATTCAAGAAAATGGTTTTTTCCTAAAACGAAAATTTATGAATACCAGTAATGCAAAAAACTTTTTGTGTGGTACTTTTTTCGATCAATCACTGTATTTTGATGAACTTAATGACAAGGCTGACTTTCCTGAAATTTTTCCTTGCAGTTTGGTTTCTAGTGCATTATTAGAGAAGGCACTAAAAAACCATCATGATTTTGAAAAAGAACCGATGGTTTATACAACTCATAAAATTACACTAGATCGTTTACTTTTAAGCAAGCTGAAGAGCAATGATGCTTTACACATGCTGATCAAAGAGTTACCTGATGAACCAGATTCTTATGAATGTTACGGTCTAATACATGACAACCAGATTCTATATCGGGGAATTATTTCATTAACTTCTTTGCAAAGTATTCTAAAATAACCAAGCTCCCGTGGTGGAGCCGATACACCTTACTAAAGAGCGATGCCGTTTTCGCTCCTTACCAAGTATAATCCTACTGAACGGCTCTCAGCCTACCCAATATTAAGTAGTTGTAGCTATTCTTAAGCCGCTTCAGCTTGTTGCGACAATTCTGAATAGACATGGTAACCCCGATTAAAAGTATCCCATATTGAATTATCTTGTATTTCATTCACATCAAAACGATAGGGAGAGCGCTTTCCACGATGCTCACAAGTAGTTCCAACTTGCTCAATTGCAAAACCTTGTCTGCCAATGACGCGAGTAAGCGCTTTGCTTGATAGCAAATACCATTTATTAACATTATTCGCTTTGCTGTATTGCAAAGTAGCATTAAATAACCCCCAAATGATGGTACTTTTTACTTTAGGATTACTATAAAAACTTTTTACGTCCTCATCCTCTTCTTCGTTAGTTACTAATTTCTGGCTCGATGTATTCGCGTCATCTATACCGTAAGAATTTTGCAAATACGGCCTTCTGATTTCTTTAACCAAACAAAGTCGTGAAATTTCTATGGCTGAACTATCTATATTATGATCTAAGGAACTAAATTCTTCTAAGGGAAATTTGTCGCCGTTATGATGAACTATGCGCATAGCACCAATCCATTGCCCTGTATGCTTTAAACGCACCAAAAAAAGCAAAGTCCCTTGGTCTTGATCATTTGTCGGATCCCACTTATCAAATTCCTGCTGCTTAGGAAATTTTGTCGTATCTTCATAACCCAGCTCTTCACAATAAACTTGATAACGAATGTTGTAGTGAATTTCACGGCTTTCTTGTGTATTAGCTAAAATAACTTCAAAGTATTTATCAAACATAATTCCAGGCACTTAAATTAATAGTCATTATTAACAAGCAGTTCAAAAAAATACCATAAACAACTTCGTTGCGTAGTAGCATCTTAAAGCTTACTTGCTCTCCATACACTACAAATCAAGCAATTGGCATGCCACTCAATAGGAATTCATGTGTAACCCTTATAAATACTAGGCCGCTTTCCTTTCAAGGAATATTAAACGAATCTAAATCATTTTTATATTCCTCATAACGTCGCAGTTTAGCAACAAAAATAATACCTATAAAATACAAACAGCCCTACCATTTAAAATAACCATTCAACCATATGAAACTTAAGAAGAATATAATTTAAAAAAGAATCTATGTACCTTATATTTTTGTTGGGCTAAAGCGACAAAAAACCAAAAAAATCTGCATAAAGTAACACAGTCAAAATAGGATTTTAAATCTCAGACCTATTGATAGGAAGCATAATCACTCGCCACCTGCTTATATACCCAGTCATACAGCTCTTTTAAATCAGGGCGCATATTATCCAACGCTGATTGAGTTTTAATAAAATAAGGCGCCCTAATGCCGTGATAATCCATATCACTACCCACCCTTTCAAATAAAATACCAGAACGCTTAAGTAACCTAGGTAAAAAAGGCTCCATCATGGCAAATACGTTGGTTTTTCTGGTCAATTCGGTAAGCGCTGTTGCGGCTAAAAATGCGGAAACAGCAATTAATGAAAAGGTTCTTTGTTCTTGCTTTGTACAATCGATACTTTCAATTTCACCAAATCGGGTCGCGGCCTCGCCTGGTCTACGCCTAAACGCACCATCTACGGCTAATCTTGAAATTTCACACTCAGTGCTACGCTCCAAATGAAAACTATCTATTAAATCGGTATCTAGGCTTTTTTGACAGAATTTTTCAAAGGGTAATAAGCCATTTTCTTTGTTTGGTTTGACAGGAACTAAGCGTACACAACCCGCAACCAAGTCTCTGTCCTTATGAATAATCAGGCAATGCAAGGATTGCCCATCAAATTCATCTTTTTCAAACTTATCAGGAAACACATCAGTGGCTTCATACTGAAATTCTTCGCAATAAACACGGTACCTTACCCCATATGCTGCTTCAGCTTGCTCCTTAGTAGTAACCAATTCAATTCTAAAATATCGCTCAAAATCTTCAATTAATGTATTTTCATTATTTGCCATGTGTATTCCTTATTTACCTAAGCTCAGAGAGTTACTGGTGCTATAAATATTTATTAATATCATGGACTTTAAGCCCCCAGGCCATAAGATTTTCAACGCGTTGGTTAGCTTTATTAAGTCGAGAAACAGAAATCTCAAATAAATTTTTATAAAAAAGATAGCCTAATATAGGGTGTGCGTCTAAAAAAATACTCAACCTCAAACCATCCACTTCAATAATTCGCGCATCCGTCACTGCAATAACAGTTGCCATACGTGGGCTGGATTCATGGAGACAAGTTTCACCAAAAACACTGCCTTTTTCTAAATCACAAATCCCTGTCTGCATATTTTTTTTCTCATCCAACTCCACACTCCCTGTGACCCGTAGTGTACCTTCCTCAATAACAAAAAGCGTTTCACCTAATTCGCCTTGCTTAACGATCTCTTCATTGGCTTTAAAATCCCTCTGATTCCAAGCAACGCCTTCTTCAAATTGGGGGTTTTCTAAAATTTCGTGCAATATACTTTTCAAAATAACACCTACTGATGTGGAATACTGACTGTGAATTCGGGAAATAAACGTTTAATTTCTGTTTGCAACTGCAATTTAGCAGATTGATCGCCATGCACCAACCTAATGTCTTTAGGTTTCTTACGCATGCCTTTAATAAAGCGCAATAAACCCGCTTGATCGGCATGCGCCGAATAGCCACTTAAAGTATAAACGCCCGCATTGATAGATAAGCGCTTACCATCAAGCTCTATATAGCCTTTTTTATTAGCATATTTTTGAATCTGCTGACCTGTAGTGCCAATAGCTTGATAACCAACAAATAAAATATCGGTACGCTGATCTTCAATCAAGGCTTTTAGGTAATTAACAATACGGCCACCAGTACACATACCACTAGCTGCAAGGACTATACACGGCCGCGCTGTTCTTTTTAAATAATCGATAGCATTTAAATGATCTTGATGGGCATTAATCGTCGTTAATTGCTCAAATGAAAGCGGGTGCCTACCTGCATTGATTTTTTTATTTGCTTCTTTATCCCAATAAGGGCGAAGTTTTTTATAAACTTCAGTAAATTTATTCGCTAAAGGTGAGTCGACAATGATTTCAATATCATCCCAGTTTTTTGATTTGGCTGCAGGCAATTGCTTAAAATGATAAATAATATCCTCTAACTCATAGAGTAATTCTTGTGTTCTACCTATACTAAAAGCAGGAATGAGAATAACCCCGCTATTCGTAAAACACTTTTCTATTACCGTTTTTAATTGTTTTCTTCTCGCTTTCCGATTTTCATGATTTTTATCGCCATAAGTACTTTCTATGACTAATATATCTGCTTTATACGGCGACTTTGGCGAAGGCAATAGCGGCGCATAAGAAGCACCTAAATCGCCCGAAAAAATAATACGCTGCTGATTAAAATCACATTCCACATAAGCTGACCCTAAAATATGACCAGCGGGCTGTAATTTTATTTTGACAATTTGTGCGATGTTAAGTAGAGGTATTGCCTGCCATTGCTTATAAGGCAAGGCGACGATTCTAGTTTGAATAAGTGTCAGAAATTTTTCCACTAAGGCTTTATCTTTAGTAAAACCAATTTTAATAGCATCTTCTAAAACCAGTGGCAGCAATTGGGCGGTTGGCTCGGAGCAGTAGATTTTGCCTTTAAACCCAGCGGCTAATAAATAAGGGATTCGTCCTACATGATCAATATGGCAATGAGTAACAACCAAGGCTTGAACTTGCTCGATAGGAAAATCAATTTTTAATTGCTCAAAACTAGAGCCATTAGGCGAAGTTTCGGCTCCTTGAAATAAGCCACAATCAATCAGTATGGAATTTTCAGCATTCAGATGTAACTCATGACAAGAGCCGGTTACTCCATTAACCGCGCCATGGTGAGATATTTTTATAGAATTACCCTGCAATTACCTTGCTCCTCTGCCCCATAAAATCACTTCCACTGTCCCCAAAATAATTGAAATATCTAAAAATAGACTAGAATTCTTCACATAATATAAGTCATATTCCAACTTATTAATGGTATCTTGTTCGTTTGCTCCATAAGGGTAACAAAGCTGCGCCCACCCAGTAATTCCTGGCTTGATTCGATGCCGTTCAGCATAAAAAGGAATTCTTTCCTCAAAACCTTCAACGAATTCAGGCCGCTCAGGTCGAGGCCCAACAAAACTCATTTCACCCTTTAAGACATTAAATATTTGCGGCAATTCATCAATACGGCACTTCCTAATAAACCGCCCTACTCGTGTAATACGATCATCATTTTTCTGCGCCCATTGAGCGCCATTTTTCTCAGCATCAGTGCGCATACTACGGAATTTCATGACACCAAAGTTCTTATTTTGCTCTCCAACTCGGATTTGCCTATAAAAGATGGGAGCTTTAACCCCGCTTTCTAACATAATTGCCAATGCCGTTAACAACATAAAAGGCCAAGTGACCGCCAATAAGCCTAGGCTCGCGACAATGTCGACGACTCGTTTTATCGCAGACCTCAATCCACTAAAGTCAAAGCCATCAGAAAATAAAACCCAACTCAACGTTAACCCATCAAGATAAATCAAGCCTTGTTCACGCTCATAAAAGCTTAATAAATCCATAATCTGCACACCTAAAGCCTTACAGTCCAGCAACTCATTAAGCGGCATAATTTTACGTCTATCATCTATAGCAATAACAATTTCATCTATTTGATAATCAAGCACTATCTGAGCCAGTGTTTGCGTATTTGCTATACGTAATTTTTCATCAACAACACTATTCTCTTCACCTACATCAAAAAAACCAGCAATGCTAAAGCCTTTATGTACATACTGATTATTAACATAATTTAATTGCTTGGCTTTTTCGCCAGTACCTAGCACTAATACACGACGCTGTATCTTATCAAGGTTAACATAGCGATAAAACAAATAACGACTAGTCATCATGCCTAAAAAGGCAAAAACAAGCGCATAAACAAACACACTACGCGCCATTAAGTATTTAGGGAATAAATAGTAAATACTGATTGTAATGATTGCGCCAATCAGAAAACTGATGCAGACACGTAAAACTAAATTATAATCTTCCCAATCAAGACTTCTTCTGTATAAACCTAACCCAACACAAGATAAATTTAAAGCTACCGAAAAAATAACACTGGCTTCAATAATATCTGTATCTGTATACCAAGAGGAAACAGTCAAAAAGCGGATATCACTCCCTAAGTACATCGCGAGAAAAAAGAGCAGCCATTCGCCAATCATCAAACCTAAATAGGCGCTAGAAATATAATGTTTAAAAATCCTAATCACTTTTTGTTTCCCTATATCTATCTTTATATCGTTACAAACCTTTACTATTCAACAAGTTTTTAACATGTTCAATAGGAATTGCATAAGTAATACCACTGGGCTTGGACAATACATTTTCCTTGCTTTCTTTAACAAATACTTTATTAATCACACCAATGACCTCACCTGTCTCTACACTGTAAAGCGGACTACCGCTATTACCTGGATAGGCTGTCGCATCTAATTGAAATACATTATAAGGCTTTTGCAATCGCCTAATTAACTTCTTATTTAGTTTAGTTGAATTAAACATTGGAATCACAACTGGGCTAATCGCTGAAATAATTCCACGATGTGTCACTGGGTATAAACCTAGTACCATACCGATAGGATAGCCAGTAAAAGCATATAATTCTCCCTCTTTGGCACTACTTACATCGCCCAGGCTTAATGCTGGTAACACACCTTTTTTTAATTTTAAAATCGCAATATCATGCACTTCATCAAGCGCTATACGTTCAACAATAGCTGCTTTAGGGTTATTTCCATTTGCAATAAAAATAGCCCATTGTTCCATTTTTTCATAGTTCAATAGCTTTGTGACAACATGGGCATTTGTAACCACTAATTGACCATTACCCACAACAAAACCAGTTCCTAAAAATACCCCACGCGGACTACGAGAAGGCATAAACGTCCCAATACCAACAATACTGGGTTTAATTTTTTGTAAAGTTTCCGGTAGTGATTCTGCTTGTGAATTTTCAGCTAAAATGAAACAACCATAAAACGCCAAAACAAAAATTTTAGCTGATTTTCGCATCCAACACATACACATCTAATAATCTCCAATATTACTTAAGCCGCATTAACAGTTCTTCTACGCCCTTATTATCACCTTTAATGACTGACAAAAAAAGTTTAACTCGCATAACCATTTTCCATTAAAATGAAAGTAGTTAATATACTTAAAAAGCCAAATCCTCATTAAGTTTATTTCAGTAAAATATAGTGTACTTGGCATGTATTTACTACCCAAAGAGACCTAATGCTAATAAAATAACTTGGACTTGCCAAGCTTTGTGGTAATAACTTTAGTCATGCAATCGTGGCTAAAGCCACTCCCGCAGAGTGCGAGATTCGTATAACATTTCCTTCTTATGCCTTAGCTAGCCCATTTAATCTACTCTACTAAAACGGAATCATATGACTAATTCACCTGAAAAATCTAGCAATGTCGTCTGGCATCAAGCGACAGTCAACAGAAAACGCCGAGAAGAAAAAAATCAGCATAAATCAGTCGTTCTTTGGTTTACGGGGCTTTCTGGATCAGGCAAATCTACACTCGCCCATGCCGTTGAAGAACACCTCTATCAGCTCAGTTTAAATACTTTTGTATTAGATGGAGACAATGTACGTCACGGGCTCAACAAAGACCTCAGCTTTAGTGATCTAGATCGTAAAGAAAATATTCGACGTATTAGTGAAGCTGCAAAACTCATGCTTGAGGCTGGAATAATCACATTAACCGCTTTTATTTCACCCTTCAGAGAAGAGCGCGCCATGGCCAGAAGTCTTATGCCGCATGGTGATTTCCTTGAAATCCACTGCTACTGTCCACTAGAAGTCTGCGAAACGAGAGATGTAAAAGGACTGTATAAAAAAGCACGTAATGGTGAAATTAAAGACTTCACAGGTATATCCTCGCCTTATGAAGCTCCAACTAATCCCGAGTTAAAAATTGATACTCACGCGCTATCTCTCGAAGAAAGCGTACAAAAAGTTATATCTCTGTTACGTGCTCGTCATATACTACCTAACACAGAAGAAAAATAATGCATTACGATATATTTAATGGCGATGCTGATGGCATCTGCGCACTGATACAGCTTCGACTTGCATCCCCTCTTGAATCAACACTTATTACAGGTATTAAGCGGGATATACAGTTACTTAAAAAAATCAACGCTCAAACAGGAGACCAGCTTACTGTCCTAGATATTTCCATGCAAAAAAACATGAAACAAGTAAAGGTTTTTTTAGAGCAAGGGGCGAGTATCTTTTATGCCGATCATCACCAATCCGGCGAGATCCCTGAACATTCAAATTTACAGGCTTTAATCAACACTGATAGCAACACATGCACGAGTTTAATTATTAATCAGCATCTTCAAGGTCAATACCCTCTGTGGGCTATTACCGCTGCTTTTGGTGATAATTTACATAAAAGTGCAGAACAATTAGCCAAAACTTTGAATATTCACTCCGATATACTGGGACAGTTAGAAAAACTAGGCACTTATATAAATTACAATGGTTATGGTAGTTGTATAGCAGATCTACATTTTGCACCCGATAAACTTTATCAGGAAATGGCAGGCTACACTTCTCCGCTTGATTTCATTACTAATAACCCCCTTATCTATAATCAACTTGAACAAGGTTATTTAGAGGATATGCACAGTGCCGAACAAACCCAAGCAGAGTATGACAATGACAAAATTGCTGTCTATATCCTGCCCGATAAAACTTGGGCAAGACGGGTAAGCGGAGTTTTTAGTAACGATTTAGCAAATCAACACCCTGATAGAGCGCATGCAGTACTCACTTTTACCCCAGATAATGACTATCAAGTAAGCGTCAGAGCGCCATTGAACAATAAGACCAAAGCGGATGAGCTATGCGCGTCATTTGCTACAGGTGGAGGCCGTAAAGCGGCGGCGGGGATTAATCATTTGCCTAAAGACAGTGTAAATTATTTTATTGAGAAATTCGAACAAACGTATTCCTGAGCGATTACAGCAACCCTCAACCAATTTTTGGTAGTTCCGACAGAATTCCATCGAAAGTTACATAAGGACAACCTACGTTTAGTAACGCAGAGCATCACATGCGACTTTCCACGCGGGAGAAAACGAAAAAATATTGCAATTCCCAAAAAACTAGCGTTAAATTTACCGAACATTACCTACACTGAAAATCATAGCATCAAGCTAGGATTGCGACAGATACATGGGCAGTTAATGTACTACCAATTCGTACATAAGTGAATGAATTTTGGAAATAGAAGCCCCAAAGTTTCATGAGTCAATATGGCGTACCAGTTCTTTTTTAAAGAAATCTTTTAGTTGAGTGAGGAAATACAATAATGAAACATATCATTTTTACGGGAACACTAGTATTGGCGAGTATGATGACTGGTGAGGCTATAGCGAACTGCAACAACGGCGGCGGCTGGAGTCGGGTCACAGCTTTAACTTCAACACTATTAGGGCGAACTGCCTGTAGCTCGGCTGGGCAGGGCACGCAAGAAGAACACCATACTGCTGATGCATTGTGGGATTACAAATGTGGCACCACTGACGCCGCTACCGCTCCAGGTACTGCCTGCGAAAAACCCGATACAGATAGAAGAAGAATGCTCGGAACGTGGTCTGTCGATAAGGACAATAGCAATCAAGCGACAGTAAGTTATTCTTACACTGCTTTTGGCTCTGCTAGTGCAGGACCTTTTAGGGTCTTTGTTAATGGGATCAACTACGATTTTTGTGACGGTCCTAACAGCGTAGGTACATTTACTCTTCCCAATACTACAGCAGGCACAAGAGCTTGCCCATAATGTCTACATGTTCCTTTATACCTTCCAAAGCCCTTACATGAGGGGCAGCCCTGTAGGGTTACATGCTTTTCGTAACCCTACATTTCGCAGAATTATCCATTAAGCGCGGCACAAAATGAATGCAATACCGACGTAATTACACACCAGCCGGAAGCAGTTGCAATATTACGGGCTACATTTTATTCTGAAATAGTTTACCGCCCGTTTACTATTGGTGCCATTGTTATTATCGCCTGATCATATTCATGCTGTTTAGACATTGCTACCCAATTATTCCATCATGGCATAGTATTAAACGCTCTTTTACCGCCTCGGTTCCGCAAGAGGAACGCCCCTTTGTTTTTGCAAGTCGGTAGCGCAAGCAAGAACAAGCCATATGGCAACGAAGGTTTTGGGAGCACAGTATTCGAGATGACAAAGATTTTAATCAGTATATTGATTACAACCCTGTAAAGCATGACAAGGTGACTCGCCCCGCTGATTGGCTATATAGCAGTATTCATCGTTTTATTCGCGAGAACAATATTAGCCCCGATTGGGGATGTTGTCCGGTTGATTTACTCGATCAAGTCAACCATGAGTAAAGATGTTTTTTGCGTTTAAATTATGAAATGTTGGGTTACGAAAAGCATGTAATACCAATCCCAATAAATAATGACTGTTATTATCGTCATTCCCGAAATCTTTAATCGGGAATCCAAATGACCATGATAGATTCCTGCTAGGAGCATGCAGGAATGACGAGTTTTTTAGAAAAATGAGTTTAAGCATAAAATTATTGGGATTGGTATAACCCAACAGCGGCTATATACGATCTAACGTAAGTAACACAAAAATATCTTCCATGAATTCACAAAAATTTCTGTATTTCTCATTTGCTTACGCCTTATTTATTATCTACGGTAGCTTAGTCCCCCTAGACTACCGAGATATTCCTTTTGAAGATGCCTTACTTTCTTTTCAACAAATCCGTTACCTCGATCTAGGCGCAGCTTCCAGAGCGGATTGGATAGCCAATATACTCTTATACATTCCTCTGACTTTTTCTTTAGCCGCTGCTTTTTCAAACAAAGCCAAGCCCTTGGCACTAACGCTTATCATCTCCACTCTTATTCTGGCTTTTAGTATCTCTTTAGCCATTACCATCGAGTTCTATCAACAATTCTTCCCACCCAGAACCGTCTCACAAAATGACTTAATTGCTGAGACCTTAGGTAGCATTACCGGATTGGCATTATGGGTTGGTTACGGCAAACACCTAACAAAACTCTACCAACATATTTTACAAGGTGGCAAAGACGCCTTATTAGCCAGTGCGGCCTTATATATCTTAGCTTATTTAACGTTAAGCTTTTTTCCTTATGATTTTGTCACCTCATTTCAGGAATTACAAAATAAACTAGCCAATGGCAATGATGTTTTTTTTATCTCTGACAGTTGCGGCGCATTTATACAGTGCTCATCAAAACTGACGACAGAAATATTGCTCGCTTTACCGCTAGGTATTTTTCTTAGCGTACTATTAAGATGGCATCCGCGCAGACTAGCCGCAGTGGTCATTGTAGGGCTTATTATTGGGATCATCATTGAAAGCATACAGCTTTTTCTTATTTCTGGCATTGCCCAAGGCTTATCTATATTTACCCGTATTCTAGGTATGTGGGTAGGAGCGAAAATATATACGTATACAAGCCTTTTACAAAGACCTTTAGACTTTCAAGTACCCGACTTAAAAAAATACCTTCTAATCGCAACGGTTCCTTATGTTTTATTATTAACCAGCTTAAGTGGCTGGACTATAGCGACACAAGAATTTAGCACAAACATCGCAGAAAAAATCAACAAGCTAAACTGGCTACCTTTTTATTATCATTACTACACCACCGAAGCCGTCGCCTTAACCAGTCTACTCAGCATATTCGCCATGTATTTACCTATAGGCATAGGATTCTGGCTATGGAATACCAACAAAGCTTATACCATAAACACCAATCCTAAATTGGCAGCGAGTTTCTATGCCGTCTGCTTATGCTTTATTATTGAAGCAGGGAAATTATTTTTTGTAGGCAAGCACCCGGATCCAACCAATTTAATTATCAGTTTTGCTGCTGTATTTATCAGCTATTCGCTTATAGATTTAATGTACCAATGGTTCCACCAGCCAGAAAGCACACTGCACAAGAAAAATATAGACACTTATTCAAGGGATAATCAAGCCACTGAAATACAATCATTAACAAACGAAAAAAATGGGTACCCAATAGCAAAAAGTATTGCCAGCATTATTTTTGCCCTACTTTTCTGGAAAATTACAGATTACCCGAATAGTTCTATCGCGCTAATGGCAACACTTATTTTCTATGGAATAATACTTAGAAAATACCCTCAAGCATGGCTAATCATAATCCCCGCTCTATTACCTATCGCAGACTTATCCCCTTGGACAGGACGGCTCTTTTTTACCGAATTTGATTACTTTATTCTAATAACCTTTGGCATAAGCTTATGGTATGGCAGATGGAAGTCCCCCATACAATCCATAAACCCAGTGGCACTTTTTTTATTAGCAATTTATGCATTCTGCTACTTTATCAGCCTACTAAAAGGACTTCTTCCTTTACAAACAATAGATGCCAATGCCTTTGCAAATTATTACAGCCCATACAATAGCTTTAGAGTTGGCAAGGGCTTAATCTGGATGATTTTTTTTCTTCCGCTACTTTCCTATGCCCAACAGCATGAAAAAAAGTTCAAACTCTATTTTAGCTATGGAATTTTATCTGGCTTAATGTTAGTCATACTTGCTGGAGTTTGGGAGCGCGCTATATTTGTTGGCTTATTTGACTATTCATCTGATTTTCGCATCTCCTCGACTTTCTATAGCATGCATACAGGCGGAGCGCCTCTCGATGCATACCTGCTACTAAGCATACCGTTTATATGTATTTTATTGATAGAATCAAAAAACATTTTTCTACGTGCTTTTGTTACTCCACTACTATTTAGCGCTAGCTTATATACTCTTCTAATCACTTACTCCAGAGGCACCTATATAGCTTTTGTATTTGCATGTATTGTCTTGGTAACTGGGCTATTTATTTGTTATAAAAAGCAAATTATCAGCAATTGGCAGAAAGCACTTTGGTTACCACTATTTTTAGGCATCATAACGATTGTTGCACTACCTATTTTAAAAGGCTCTTTTATTCAACATCGTTTTAGCCAAGCGACTCAAGAAATCGACACTCGAAGCAATCACTGGCTTAATTCCATTAATATGGTGGACGATAACTTCTTAACTACATTATTTGGCATGGGTTTAGGAACATTTCCAAAAACTTATGCCTGGAATAGCTTTGCCGATCAAGTCCCCGCTAGCTTCCTTATACAACAAGAAAAAAATAACAGCTACCTTCAGCTTGGCTCAGGCGCACCGCTATATATAGAACAAATTATAGATATTTCGGCCAATACAGATTACCAACTGAAGCTAGATTACCGAGTACTGACAAACAACAGCCAATTAAATATTTCTATTTGTGAAAAAGCCATTCAACACTCCTTTGAATGCCAAGCAATACCGCTGATACCTCAACAAGTAAACACCCATTGGCAACATTTTGAGAAAACAATAAATACTCAAAAAATAGGCCAAACATTTCGCCCTGTAAAACTTGTTTTACGTAACAGCCAAACTGATGCTGCTATTGATATAAAAAACATCAGTTTAACTACTGTAAACAAAAACAATTTAATCAAAAATGGTACTTTTTCTAAAGGCATGGATCATTGGTTCTTTACAGCAGATAATCATATCCCCTGGCGCGCAGAAAATCTCTGGGTACAGATTCTTTTTGACCAAGGTTGGCTAGGCCTAATCACATTTAATTTAATCTTGTTTTACGCTATGATTAATTTACTAAGAAATATACTAAAACATGACTATTATGCTGTCATTACTCTAGCCTCATTAACTGGTTTTTTAGTGCTCAGCGTTATTGACAGCACGCTTGATCAGCCCACTATTTTACTGTTGTTTTTTATGATGATTTATATTGCATTTATAAGTTCAACTAAAAGCAACAAAGATATACCATTAAAGTCAAATCGCAGAACACATACCTTAAAACACTCAAAATCATCGTCATGAAAATTAGCGCAATCATTCCTGCATATAATAGCCAAGACTATATACTGGATGCCATTCACAGCATTCAAAACCAGACTCACCCAGTCGATGAAATAATCGTTATAGATGATGGCTCAACAGACAATACTCAACAAACCCTAGAAAACCAAACAAGTGGCATAAAATACATTAAACAGAAAAACCAAGGCCCTTCAGCTGCAAGAAACACCGGCATAAAGGCGGCTCAAGGAGACTGGATTGCCTTTTTAGATGCGGATGACCAATGGACACCCAATAAAATAGAAAAACAATTGAGAGCTCTAAAGCACTCTCCAGAATTACACCTTATTGCAGGGGATATGCAAGAAATTGGTATAAATAATGAATTAATTACTCAGTCTGTACTGGCTAAACACAATCAATTAAGCCAATTTCAGAACAACCAATCTTTACCCATCAAAAAAGCATTAGCCGAATTAGTTAATAAAAACTTCATCCCTACGGGGACTGTATTAACCAAACGTTCTACATTAATAGAAGCAGGGCTTTTTAACGCCGCCATTCATTTTGGTGAAGATTTAGAATTATGGGCAAAAGTTGCAAGCAAACATGCTATCACCTGCTTACCCGAAGTATTAATGCTACGCCGGCTTCACGGACAAAATGCGACAACCAGCACAATGCCAATGCTGAGAGATTTAGTTAAAGTCATGCAGTCCATTAGACAGTACTCAAACAATATTCTGATAGCTCAAAATATTAATGCAGATAAATTAGTAGCAAATGCATGGGCAAATTTAGGTTACTGGTATTTTATTAATGAAGATTACCAGCAAGCAAAAAGTGCATTTAGCAATTCATTAAAAGAAAAATTTAACAAGCGTGCACTAACTTACCTTATCGCCTGCGAACTGCCCCAACAAATAATAAACTCAATCCGCAAAACTAAACAAGTTTTAACAAACTAAACCTTATTACTAGCTGATATTGCGCACAACTTAATAGCACTGGTTCCCACGCTCCGCATCACTGCCATTAAGTTAAGAGCGCCCCAATGAGCTAATTCCTTAACTTAATGGCTGTGACGCTCTGCGTCGAGTAGCACAAGAAGAAAGTAGTCGCTGAACTCACAAAAGCACTGACGTTATTTACTGTACGGAACGCTGAGCGTTCCCCTATACCATTCCCACGCGGAGCGATGGGAACGAGGTAGTGTTGATGATGCAGCTTTAGTGCCGCTATTGGCGAGCTAAAGCCTCGCCCTACAAGAACAGAAATAGCTCATTTTAAGTTGGTAGATTCAAAGGCAGGCTGAAGACCTGCCCCTCCACTCAATGCTTTTGACTTAAGCCCTCTCTTGCTGGAGAGGGTTGGGTGAGGAGAATAAAATCATGCATTTATAATCCCCTCATCCCAACCTTCTCCCTCTGGAGAAGGAATTTATTCTTAAGTCAACAACATTGCCCCCTCCACTTCACCTGCTTAATTATTTCACATTGCTTATAAACATTTCAACCACCCTGCTTACGAGCCAAATGCGCCTGCCACCTCAAGCTTTCCCAATCTCTAATTAAGCTCTCAATACGCCCTTTATACTGCTCATCAACAATCGCTTCCTTATAAGCTTTCCATACTTTCGTTGCACTAAAAAAAACTTCTTCTGAACGAAAGTCAAAAACAGTTCGACCTCCTCCATTACGAACATGGGCAACCAACTGAGGTCGATTTAAGCTGCCAACCAATTGAAATACTGTTTTATCCTGATTAATCCATTGATTTTCTAATCCTAAAGCTGAGCGCACAGCGATCTCTGCGACATCGACCTGCCCAATAGCTTCATGTACATCAATATTAGAGTCATTAATAATTAAAGGGATTTTGGTTTGTGAATCATTCACCGCATGCCCGTGCCCTAAAAAACCGTCGTCAAATAAAGACTCACCATGATCGCCCAATATAACAACGACCGCATCCTTTAGAGCATGGCGTTTTTCAAGTTTACTCATCACTTCACCCACCGCCCAATCAGCATTAGCAATAGCATTCCAATAAGTTTCCTCAACCCATTTTTTATTGTCGATATTTATATCAGAACGGGGAATAAAATCCTGCATAATACGTTTAGTCATTTTAGGGTGTGAATAAGGAAAGTGAGCCGCTTGAAAATTAAGGTAAATAAACTGCGGTTGTGAAAAATCCAGCTCATCAGCTCTTAATTTAAACTGCTCCACAACACGCTCCTCACTTAACCTAAGGCTGCCCGAACTTTTGCTAACATAAGTTCGATCTTCAATCGCCGTTCTAGCATCAAAATAATAAACGCCCTCTTCTTTCATCCCTGTTTTTGCTGCTACGTTACCAAACGACTCATCCTGACCTGAAAGAATAGATCGCTGATAGCCAGATTTCTGCAAAAATCCGAGTAAATTAGTATCATTTTTCCCAATTAAATTTCTATTAAAAATCGCTTTTAACGACGTTGTTGTATATCCCGTATGGCTATAAGCTTGTTTTACCGCTGTACCACTCATAGCCATCTTTCTCAATACAGGCGCTACATAACGACCATTAATTTTCTTCTCTAATAAATCAGCACGCGCACTTTCCAATACAATAAGCACAATATGCTTTCCTTTCTTAGGAGTAATCCCAGTAAATGTATCAATTGCACTATTCGGAATAATAGCATCGCCTAAAAAACCATCCTCATCAATACCATTTCCAGGAATATCTAATGCACCTGGGTAAACATTTTCATTAAAAACTTCTTTATCTCGTGGAAAGGTAAAACTGCCATAGCCATCAAAATCAACATCTGAAAACCTATCTAAGACTCGACTAATGACATAAAAAGATGTTTTTTTCTGCAAGCCAAACCGTAAAATTTCTTTATTTAGCACAAACAATGTCATTATAGGCGTTAAGGCGACACACAAAATTAAAACCCATCGCAACTCTGCTCGTTGCTTAGTATTGATTGGAAATGAACGCACATAATTAAACTTTTTAAGAAACTTAAAACTGGCGATAAAAAGCACAATCACAATAAAAATCACAACTACAAATAAAGTAATTTCATTACTCGCGTAAAGAAAAGCATCCTTTACACTCCCGCCGCCTAGATTTTGCAAAATAAGGAAGTTTACCGTGTCATTAAAATAAGATAAGACTTTAAATTTAAACCCTAACCACCCTCCCATTATTAACATAGAGAAAACAGTGAAAATATAGTAAATATAGACTCCATGCTTGTTTAGTCTATCTACAATAAAAAACCAAAAAACTGCAAAAAAACCAAAAAACACACCATCAAACCAAAGAGATACCAAAATAAATTCAGCTCGTTCAGATAATGTCTGATACCAAACTGGCTGTAAAAAACCGCCAGTGAAAATATTGTATTTATAATGAAGCAACATTAATTCGAAAAGCTGCACAACGATGACGACGGTAAATACAGACACCAAGCGGCGGTATCGCCAGATAAGCTCTTCTAGCCTGATTAGATTCACTACTTTTATCCTTATTATTTGTTAGCCCCTGCAAACAAAGGAAGCCTAGGTTACAATTACTTTTATTGACAGACATAATATCAAAGACTAACATTAAACATTAGTTTTAAACGATAAAAAAGAATAATAAGCCATAATCTGTAACGTACACAATCAGGCACATGTATATAGCTCAGAGGAATATCGCACATTTTTGTAGGGCGGACTTCAGTCCGCTTTTTTAGCAATGGCGAACTAAAGTTCGCCCCGTTTGGCTTCCATTTTAAGGCGGGACAAATAATAGGTGTGACACGCTTTAGCTATTTTTCGAATCAGCAATAACTAAAGCTATGATTATGCACTTAACACAGGTAAAGGTGATAATCCGAGTAAATACATGCACAAATAAAGCCCATTACTCAGCAGTCAACTCTTTGACAATTAAATGGTTAATAGTTATTTGTATATCAACGCATTACAATTAATTAGTTATGAAATGTAAGGCTTCCCCTTTCGCATTTATTGAAAGTAACACAACCTGTCCAAAGTGCATAATCATAACTAAAGCTATTGCACTCCAGCTTAATATTTTGAGGCTCCCTGTCCGGTGCTAAATAGGTAGCCAATATACCCAATAAAATGGGTCAAACACAAACAATAGCTTTAAATAATAGATATTAAAAAATTCATGGAAAACCATAGCCAAAACAATAATACAACCTTAGAACCCACAAACACAAAACTCATTTGGCTAACAGGTATCTTATTGATAGCTCTATTCGCTCCCACAATGACATGGCTTTTTGATCGATGGACTATGGGGGTATGGCATAATGGCCACAGTATTCTTATTGCCTGCGTCGTCATATATCTTGTTTGGAAAGAATTACAAAAAAACAATACTCTCACAAAAAGTAGTTCCCCTTTAGGCTTTGCCTTACTTATTCCTGCCTTATTATTGCTCATGCTGGATACAGGTATCCACACTCAACTACTTTCAGCTGCAGCATTATTCTTGGCTCTGCCAGGCCTATCCCTTTTATTTTTAGGCATAAAACGCACAAAAGTTATTCTATTCCCTCTATCCATGCTGCTCTTTACATTACCCATCCCATTAGCCTTTACAGAATCTATTCACCTTACTCTACGTCATATAGCAGCTAAAAGCGTAGGTTGGTTACTAAGACAATTTAGCGTCCCTAACTTCACATCCGGCACATTAATCGAAATACCCAATGGCTCACTACAAGTAGCTGATGCTTGCAGTGGATTTTCCATACTTTATGCTACCATTACCATCGCCATACTTACCGCCTATATGTGTCCAAGCATTATTAGACGAATATTAGTTTTGGCAATTGCTATCCCATTAGCCATTGGCGTCAATATAATAAGAGTTTTTGTTCTCACTATGCTAGTACACTGGATAGGCCTTGATGTACTCGCAACATCTGCCCACGAAATTTCAGGCTTATTAACTTTTGTCGTCGCTTTACCCATTATTTTCTGGCTAGGCCAAGCACCTATTGAAGAATAAACCTATGATATCCACCCGTTATGCACCCCTCGTCATTATTTTATTGGCTTTAGCCCTTATTCCCACTACTATACATAGCTACATCGGTGCGACTGTTAATGATGGAAAATCAGCTCAGAATATTCCTTTGACGCTTAACAATTTCACCTCAACACCAGCAAAACGGAATACACAATGGGGTGAAGATATTTTTGGAAGTACCGATTGGTTTGAACGTAACTACCAAGATAATCAACACACAAAAGTCAGATTATTTGTAGCGCGTGCTTATGACCATAAACGGCTCTATCATCACCCAGAACTTGCCTTATCCTACGCTCAAAATTTAGGTAAAAAAGAAATCTTACAATTACCCCGTCACCCTGAAATACCTGTTCATGTCCTGAATAAAGAAGATCATTCAATGCGGGTTGCTTATATACTTTTATACGATGAGCAATTTATAAAAAACCCTATTACTCACCAAATTAGCACTTCCCTAAACTTGCTTGTTAATGCGCGTAAACCCATGACAATATTTTATGCCTCACAATCTGGCCCATCAGCCAACATAGAGTTTGACCAATCAGCTGTTGCTGATTTATTATCACAAGCAATTGAAAGCTTTCAAGCGCAAATTTAAGCCATTTCTGAGGTAAACTAAACTTATAAATACTTAATGCTTAACTCGACAGTCACAGCAGAGCTGTAATCCATGCATACCCCCACGTAAAGCATGGGAACGAAAAGCTCCTTGTAGCCTGTTATGGAGCTTGCGGAATACGGGAAATTTTCTCGCCCCCAAATTCTATTTGGGAATGTATGTAAGAACAGCTCTGCTTAGCGAAACATACAGCAGAGCTGTTCTTTCATATATTCCCAAGCAGAGCTTAGGAACAAGCGTTATCCTAAACTTAATGACAGTGACGCAGAGCATGCGAACAAACAAAACTATTACATCACATTAAAGGAATTTTTATGCGCACCACACTCATCTTAAGTTTTCTATTATTACTAGCAGCTTGTACGCAAAATATTACACCTAACATCTATGCAACTACTGACTCAGGCACACGCATATTACTCAAAGGTGATTCATCTTGGGAATACGCTAAAACAGCACCCGATAAAAAAATAACAACAGAAGAGCAGAAAGAAGATAAAACAAAAGTCGATCTAAAAGTAGTCGGAAAATGGGATGCAGGGGTTTCTTGCCGCATAGGGCTTTCTCTAACCAATAGAAAAGCGCAGTTTATTCGTAATCTGGGTATAGAACTTACAGCCTTTGTTGAAAATGACATCAGCTTTGAAACAATTATTGTCGGCTTTTATGGTATAAAACCAACCAAATATCAATATCGAGAAGCTATTTTTAATACTCCTTGTAAAAACATACAGCATGTATTAGTTCATGGCAGTGACTACTGTAGTGTTGGCGAAGATTTAGTCAAATTTTCAACAACTGTAGGAGAGTGTTTAGAAGCCATTAATGTGGAAAAAAGTGAAATAATCAATATCCATAAGTGAGTAAATATAAAAACCAACGTACAAAGGCTACATAACACCAATCTAAAAGGGTAAAAATTTCATGTCCAATGATCACACTACAAAAAAAATACTCTACATCGAAAATGGGTTTGGTTACGGAGGCGCAATAATCTGCCTCCGACACTTAGTTAGAAACTTAGATAGATCTCAGTTTACACCTATGGTCATTACCGGTCGCACATCACCACAATACCAAGAGATTGCCAATGAAGCCTTATGGAAACATATTCCCGACCGACATCTTGATACTGTAGGCGTACACCAAAAACTTGACCCAGCACTCTGGCCAAATAAGATCCCAGGCCTACGCTTTGTTATCAATCAACTGATTGCTAGGGCGGATGATTTATTTAATTTTCTACCTTTTTTTATCAGTCTACTCTGGACAGCCAAGACATTTAAAGCCGATCTGATTCATGCCAATAATGAACCATTATGCAACCGTGCAGCTTTAATAGTAGGAAAAATGCTAAAAATTCCAACCGTGTGTCATGTACGTGGAGATCAGAACGGTTCACATGCAATGGCTTGGGCATACAGGCTGCCCGACCACTTTATTCCTGTCTCTCACTGGATATCCGACAGTATCCAAAATAAACTCAAGGTCCCTAGTAAAAAAATCACCGTCATATATGATGGTATAGCTCTAGATAAACTAGATATAAACACTGACGGAGCAAAGTTTCGTAACCAATTTAACATTCCGAAAGATGCGTTTGCAGTGGGTTTAGTTGGCCTACTTATCCCATGGAAAGGCCAAGAGATTTTCTTAGATGCAGCAAAAAAACTAAAAGAAAAAATTCCCAACTTGAAAATGATCATCATTGGCGGCACACCCGATGATTGTACAGCCTATGAAAAAATGTTACTTCAGCGAGTTAAAACTGAAGGATTAGAAGATACCATTATATTCACTGGTCACGTATCCGATATGCCTATTGTTTATAATGGTCTTGATATAGTCATCTCAGCATCAACCAGTCCAGAACCATTAGGTACCGTTGTCATTGAAGCCATGGCCATGGGTCGTCCATTAATAGGGCCTAACCATGGTGGCGCTGCAGAAATGATGGATCACGAAAAAACTGGGCTCCTGTTTACACCCAAAAATGCGGCAGACCTTGAAAAAAACATCAATAGATTCTATGATGATCCACAATTTAGAAAAAGAATGGGGAATGCAGCTAGAACAAAAGCCCTAGCAACTTTTGCTATTGAAGAACATGTACAACATGTACAACATGTATACAACGAAAGCTTAAAATAATAACCCCCTTTTCAAAACATTTCGCGAGTGTAAATAAATATGCTACAAAAATACATACCTTGGAGCTTAAGAGGCGTAGGACCTTTTCTAAATACCTATGGAGATCCCTTTCTATTCCGAGGAATATTAAAATCAAAGCCCATCGCAGTGAACCCTGATGCATCTACAACAATTCACTCTGCAGTTCCACACCGCTACCTCAATGCCTATTTATTTGCCATTAAATCGTTTCTAAGATACTACAGTGATGTTGCTGTTATGGTTCATGACGATGGCTCCCTACTACCTGCTGACTACCAACTAATTCAAGACCATATACCCGGTGTAGAAATTATTTCAAGGCAACTTGCTGACCAAACATTTGCTGAACAATACCCTGACCCGTTTCTAGCCAAAGTTCGCTCTAGCTACACCAGCTATTTAAAACTCTTTGATCCAACACTCTTCTCAAAAGGAAAAAAGATAGTCATTCTTGATACAGATACGCTTTTTCTAAAAAAACCAGAAGCAATTATAGACTGGTGTATAAATGGAGGCGCACCTTGGTTTCATAGAGCACCTGTTGGCAAATGGCAACCTAAGAAAAAATCTATAACTGAACATTCAAGGCTTCAAGATGTCCATATTCAGAAATTAATCATGGATGACTTAGACCAAATAAATACAAGCCTTAATAAAAACTACACATTAGAACAAGGCTTTTGTTCTGGATTTATTGGGTACTCTGCAGATAGTATTGATTTTAACGAGCTCAAGATTCTGTTTGAACATTTATTTGAAAAATTTGGTGATCGAATTTTTCGCTGGGGAGCAGAGCAAACTACACATGGTTTAATCTTATGTGGCTTAGGCGCCAAAGGATTACCTGTAGAAGACTATTTTGTATTTACGCTAGCCAATGCACCGACAGCAAAAGATGGAACTTTCGTCCATTTTGTAGGAGAAAACCGGTTTCACCAGCTGATTTATCCAAAACTAGCCAAACAAATATTAAGAGACCTATAAATCTAAAACCAAGTGATTCTTATGAAGAAACAGAAACATTGTTGCCGATTGATTACTTTACTACTGCTCATGGCGTTAAGTTTTTTATCGTCTATTTCTTATGCAGGTACTTTTCCAGAAACTGACATTGAATTTTTACAACTCCCTCCTTTTTGCTCAGCAAGAATGAGGGAGAAAGGTACAGCAAAAGAACAATACTGGGGGAAAAAAATTGGGCGGGCTTGGGTGCATATTCATCACCTCTGTAGTGGTCTTAATGGCATAAATCAAGCCAGACTAATGTCGCCACGTATCCCTCAGTATCGTCGCACCCTCAGATCTGCCTTAGGTGGTATTGATTACGTACTTGAGCGCACCGACAAGAATTTCGCTTTATATCCCTCTATGCTATTAAATAAAGCAGAAATTCTGTTACTTTCCAAGCAACCCGAAGGAGCCATTACTCTACTAACACAAGCTATTTCCATAAGACCAACTTATGTTTCCGCTTATCTTAAATTAAGTGAGATATACAAACAGCAAGGGAATAAAAACGCAGCCAAAGAAATATTAACACAAGGCCTAAAGCAACGTCCGCAATCAAAAGTATTACAAAAAAGATTAAAAGAACTGTAAATAATTCGCTTTCTCCATTGATAGCCAAAATGCAATAAAATTAACCTAACTTACCGATTCAATGATCAAAATCATCAACAATCTATATCAATATCGAGAGCTTATTGCTGCACTGGCTTGGAAAAATGTTGTTATTCGCTACAAACAAGCTTACCTAGGGATTTTTTGGGCCGTTCTCAAACCCCTTATGTTAATGCTGATATTCACTTTAGTTAGAAGTTTTGTCGGCATAGAAACGGGGGATATTCCTTATCCTATCCTCACTTTTGCCGCCCTACTCCCTTGGGTTTTTTTCCAAGAATCTGCCTCCGAAGGTGTTAGTAGCATCACCTCAAATGCTCCGCTCATTAAAAAAATCTACTTTCCACGCGAAGTCTTTCCCTTAACCGCAATGGTCACAAAATTAGTCGAGCTTAGTATTAGCTTTCTAATTCTTGCAGGGCTGATGATTTATTACAAAATGATACCAACTATCTATGCGCTATGGGCCCCAGTAATCATTCTCTACACCATGCTTGTCGCACTCACTATTAGTTTTTTTGGTGCCGCTCTCAACGTCTACTACCGTGATGTCGCCCAAGCACTCCCCGTTGCCCTCTCATTAATGATGTATGGTTCACCCGTTATCTATCCACTAAGCCTAGTACACAAAAAACTCATCGTCGAACAAGCTGCAGGAATATGGTCCAATGATTTATACACCCTATACACACTCAACCCGTTAGCCGGTATTATCGACAGCTTTCAAAGAGTGATGCTAAAAGGTATTCCACCTGATTTTGATGCTATATATCCAGGGCTAGCACTGACCTTAGTCATACTTCCTTTCAGCTATCTATTTTTTAAACGTGCAGAAAACTGGTTTGCAGATGTCATTTAATAGCGTAGTCACAGCGATTATCATTAAATAGCCAATGAAAACCGACACTCTCTTTTATCGCCTATTCAAAAATGCTCCTGAGCTATTACTTGAGTTGGCGAAACTAGATACCCGTGATTCGCATAATTATCGATTCTGTTCAGAAGAAATTAAACAAACCGCCTTTCGCCTTGACGGCATCTTAACGCCCACAGAAAAAGACAGCGACCTACCGATACTTTTTGCCGAAGTTCAGTTTCAACCCGACCAACATTTTTACAGTCGTTTCTTTTGCGAAATTTTTTTCTATTTACATCAAAACCAACCGCAACAAGCCTGGCAAGCAGTGGTCATTTATCCAACCCGCAAAACGGAAACAGGCGGTAATCGACACTATGCTACCTTGCTAAACTCAAACCAGGTTAAACGCATTTATCTGGAAGATTTAGTCAACCCTGAACCAGAGAAAATTGGTCTACAATTAATACAACTCATCATCGTCGAAGAAAAAAATGCGCTAAAAACTGCGCAAAACTTACTAAATCGTATTAAAATTGAAACAGATCAAAAACAGCCGCTTATTGGCTCGAATGGGTGGAAACCATTATGGTATACAAACTCCCCCAACTGAATCGTGAGGAAATCCAGAAAATGCTAGGCTATAAAGATATAGAACTCAAACAAACCCGTTTTTATCAGGATGTATTTACAGAAGGCGAATCAAAAATAATCATAGGCCAGCTTAAACGCAAATTAGGCAGCTTGAATCTAGCGACGCTTAACCAAATCCAGCAGTTAAACACGGAACAACTTGAAGCTTTAAGTGAGCAGTTACTAGAATTTACAACAGCCAATGATTTAACAGTTTGGTTTGAAAATAACCCATAAAACAATGAGTATCTATACAACTCTTGGCTACCAACTTAAACTGGGACAAAAAAATAATACGGATGTAGATTGGGGTGACAATAGGAACCCCAACGTTTTTGACACTTCGTATTGTTGGGGTTCGTTACCTCACCCCAACCTACAGTGTTTGTCCTGTGTTAAGTTGGTAGCTCAACTCTTTATATCTAAATACAAAGAGTTTAAGTGCAGATTAGCTCCCTCTCCTGATGGAGAGGGCTGGGGTGAGGAGAGTAAACTTAAACACTTTTTAAGGTTTCCAACCATCTCCACTGAAGAAGGGGCTACGAACTTAAGACGGGACACCCTACAGACTCTAGTTCCAACGCGGAGAGGCTGTGAAAGTATTGCGCTTTTAGCCTCCCCTAGCCCCTCCTTGATAAGCATAGGTATCTACACAAGTCTAAAAGCCTTTGTAGAAGGAGAAGGTTGGATGAGGGGAATAAGGTAAAGCCTTGATTTTTATTCTCCTCATCCCAACCCTCCAACAGGAGAGGGAACTATCCTGACTTGTAACTCTTTGTATTTTAATGTCAAAAAGTTGTGTAGATACCTATGCCTTGATAAGGAGGGGGATTATACCGAATATTTTCACAGCCTCGGAGCATTGGAACGAGATGACGCGTTGTTTGTCCCGTGTTAAATTGGTAGCCGAAGAAGGTATTAACATCCCAGCTTTACTTATAACTTGAGGAAAACCTAAAGATGCTAGCCTATAATGATATCGAGCTTAAACAAACCCGTTTTTACCAAGACGTGTTCGCAGAATCATATCAAGAAGCCTATCAAGAGGGATATAAAGAAGGATTTCATCAAGGGGAAGTCACCATCATACTTATCTTACTCAAACATCAATTAGGCCTGCTCAACTCAGAAACAACAAACAGAATCCAGCAACTCGGTAGCGAACAACTAGAATCACTCTGCGATAATTTACTGGATTTTACCACTATAAATGATCTCAATACCTGGTTCGAAAAACCATTACGTCAGAATAACAACAGTGCGCTTAAACCCCCTTATTCCAAGCACCTGATATAACAGATACATAATACCAATCCCAATAAATAATAACTGCAATAGTCGTCATTCCCGAAATCTTTAATCGGGAATCCATTGTCACACATAGATTCCTGCTAAGAGCCTGCAGGAATGACGATTTCTCAGCTCAAGTATAAATATATTGGGATTGGTATAACCTACACACTAAAATATAAACTTAACCGACTTGCCAACCAAAACACCATGCCGACTATAGAAGTTAACCACCTCACCAAAGAATATCAGTTAGGTCATATTGCTAGCCTAAAAGAAACTGCTTTAAATACCTTAAGACGCATGACCTTTCAAGAAACTCAGGAAAGAGAGCGCTTTAAAGCCTTAGATGATATCAACTTCCATATTAACGAAGGTGAAGTCGTCGGGATTATTGGTCATAATGGCGCCGGTAAAAGCACCTTACTTAAACATCTAGCCAATATCAGCAAACCCACTACAGGCGAAGTGATAGTGCGCGGTAGTGTCGCCCCGTTAATTGAAGTGGGTGCCGGTGTAAATCCTGAGCTCACCGGACGGGAAAATATCTTTTTAAACGGTGCAATTCTGGGCATCCCGAAAAAAATCATTCAACAAAAACTGGATGAAATTATTGACTTTTCGGAACTGGAACAGTTTATTGATACGCCGGTAAAGCGTTATAGTTCAGGTATGACAATAAAGCTAGGATTTTCTATTGCTACCAGTATGGATGCAGATATATTGATTATTGATGAAGTGTTGGCGGTGGGGGATTTGGCTTTTCAGCGGAAGTGTTTTGATCGGATGGAAGATATTATTCAACGACAAGGAAAAACAGTCCTACTAGTAAGTCACAATATTAGACAAGTAGAACGATTATGCACTAGAACTTTACTACTTAATAAAGGGCAAGTAGTTGCGGATGGAAATGCGACTGAAGTCTGCGATCTTTTTTACCAGCGCAGTAATAAACAAATACAAGATAATCAGATTATTAACAATTCGGTTCAATCTACGGGTGAGTTTGTTTTACATGATATTTCAATACAAAAAGGGAACAGCCAAGAAAAAACTTTCTCTTCAGGTGATGACCTACAAATAAAGGTAAAATTCGAACTAACTACCGACTTTGAACGCTTAAATATATTTATTGGAACACATAGAACTGATTTTATTTATTTAACCTATGGTGAAACATTTAAATATTTTCCTGAAAAAAAATACCCTAAAGGACAATACGAACTAGAATATTTTATTCCTAACTATCCGCTAACAGCAGGTACTTTTTCAGTCCGCATTGCCGTTCAAGAACCCAATGGCCGATTCTTATTTAATGGTGAATCTTTAAAATCATTTTCTATTCAAGCAAACTCAGGCGAAGAGCTTAATTCAAAATGGAAAATGCTAGAACTTAATACAAAAATGACAATTTCAAACCTATGAATACAACTTTAAGCGTAGAAGATATTCAACAATCCACAATACAGGGGCTATATAAGACATCCTTATCTATTTTGTATGAAGATAAAAAGCACTCTATATATTTTTCATCTTATGATATCGAACTTAATATAACAGCTAACAGCATATTACCTATGCTACTTGTTCCTGCACTGGCTGTTGCCAAAAAACTAAAAATACCCAGCTTATCGCCTAAACTTGAAGAAAATAGTAAACAGCTTCAATCGATTTACACAACTTGGTATTCTGATTTAAATAAGGTTAAAATCGAATCATCGGCTCTTGAAATAACTCTAAATGAGCCAAAAAAACCATTGACTGCACAAAAAACTGCATGCTTTTTTTCTGGCGGGGTTGATTCATTTTATACACTCCTTTCCTTGAAAAAGGATGTGGATGCTATTATCTACGTGCATGGTTTTGATGTAGATATTAATGATATAAAACGTCGTAAAAAGATTAGTGAGCATTTAATAAAGATTTCAGCTGAATTTAATGTCCAATTAATTGAGATTGAAACAAATTTACGAACCTTCAGTGACACACTTTCCCCTTGGGGCTCACATTATGTTTCTTCTGCTCTTGCTGCTATTGCTCACCTTATATCAGGCTCATTTAATACTGTCTACATCACTACAGATGATTCATATAACATGTTACTACCTTGGGGAAATCACCTATTAACAACCCCTCTATGGAGTTCTGAAGAATTATATATTAAGCCTTATGCAGCAGATAAAAACCGTTATCAACGTACTGAATTCATTTCTAGCAATAAGACCGTACAAAATTATTTAAGAGTATGTTGGAAAAACCCAAATGAAAAGATAAATTGCGGACAATGTGAAAAATGTTTAAGAACCATTACAGCACTTTTCTTACTAAACAGACTAACCTCATTTAAACTTTTCTCTCAGGACTTTTCTCCTACGCTACTAAGACAGATAGAAATGCCTGAATTCTCTATAAATCACTGGAAAAACATGCTCACAGCCTCATTAAGTAGTACTAGAAATTTAAATCTGATGATAGAAATTGAAAATCTACTTAATAGATTTTATTTTAACCAATTAAAGTCAAACATTCCTAATTATAAAAAAACAACACAAGTAATACTTAATGACAAATTATTAAAAGACTATATATTTAATGATTTATTTTACATAGATCGTAGTTGGCTTTTTAAAAAAATAGCTATTAAAACAATTGAATCAATAAAAAACAAACTAAAAACATGAACACCATACAGTTATTTACAGGTTGTGGGAGCAGCTTAAAAAACAAAGGTGATCATGCGATGCTGCAAGGCATAGTTAGTTTCCTATCAGAAAAAACAGATACTGATAAATTTATTTTGAATTCCTTAAATCCACCTACCTTCGAAAAAAACATACCTTATCAAGTTGTTTGGTCACCTGAAAATTATTTCATACAAAAAGTAACACCATTTATAGATTTAGATCATATAGGGAGAGTGTATGCATTCATCATCATATCTTGGATATTATTTAACTACCTACTGTTTCAAGCATTCAGCCGCTGTTTAATTAAAAATTCAGCTATTCTTGGTTATTTCTCAAGACTACAAAATACAAAAGCCATTATTATTACTGGTGGAGGTTATCTAAACAGCTTATGGTGGCTAGATGGGCTATATGCTAAAGCTTGCTTTACAATCGTTGCAAAAATAGCAAAAGTACCTGTTATTTTAACCAGTCAAGGACTTGGCCCATACACTCACCCTTTAGATAAATTAGCAGCAAAAATTCTCTTTAAAGCAGCATCATATATTGGAGTACGAGATGCTAATGAATCTGGTTCATTGGTTAACTCTTTAGCAAAAAAACACTATTATCATACTGGTGATGATGCATTATTATTGACTAATTTAAGTGATAGTAAACTATTAAAAATAATTCATAGAAATAAAATACCAGAAAATAAAATATTGGTTGGAGTAAACCTAAGAGATTCTTCAGAATATAGCAAACAGCATAACAAACCTTTTATAAAAAATTATGTCGAATTTTTAGACAAATTAATTGAAGAAAAAAAATTCCATTTAGTTTTTATACCAATAAGCTATAACGATAGTGATGGCGATCATATATCAGCAAAAAAAATACATAGAAGACTTAAAAATAAAAATGCTGCAACTATAATCAGTGAAGAGTTAAAGCCAAATGAAATTAAAAGTTTAATTAGCATAATGAACTATTCAATAGGTATTTCTTATCATTTTTTGCTATTTTCTATAAGTCAAGGGGTTCCTTCTATAGGACTTTATCAAAATGAATACTATAAGAAGAAATTAACTGGGCTGTTCAATCTATATGGCGTCAATGAATATTGTGTAGACATCAATAACCATGATAGTAAAGATATTGTTAATTTATTTAATGAAATAATAGCAAAAAGAAATCATATAAATTTGATGCTAAAGAAAAATAGTGACGATTTAGTTACAGTTTCTAATGCTGCCCATGAAAAAATAATTAAGGTACTCGCTAATTAATGCTAAAAAAATATACTATTAGTGTTATTCTTCCAATATATAATGCTGAACGCTACCTAAAGCAATCCATACAAAGTATTCTATGCCAAACATTTACTGATTTTGAGCTTCTTGCAATAAATGATGGTTCGATAGACTCTTCGTCTGAAATTTTATCTTCATTTAATGATAAGCGCCTACGTATTATTAATAATGATAAAAATAGAGGGCTAATTTACACACTAAACAGAGGAATAGAAGAAGCAAAAGGTAAATACATTGCTAGAATGGATGCTGATGATATTGCTACTCCCAATCGTTTGTCCTTACAAGTTCAATTTCTTGAACAAAACTCTTCAGTTGCATTGGTCGGTGGATGCGCAGAGTTTATTGATGAAAACGACATTCCCTTTATGTCTTGTAAAGTGCCTTTGTCACATAATGAAATTATTCAAGAAATTTTTTCAGCTAATTGCTTTATACATCCTAGCGTAATGTTTAGAACCTCTGTAATACGCTCTCTAGGAGGGTATCGTTCAGAAGCTTTACACGCAGAAGACTACGACCTATGGTTACGTATAATTGAACACCATCAAGTCGCTAATCTACCGGATAATTTGATTCTCTACCGCATTCACCCCAATCAAGTTTCACAGCGAAAACTACGACTTCAACGAGTAGCTGCTGATCATTCTCGTTTTTCAGCATTAACAAGATGTAAAGAAGCTGGACGTATAACCTCTGAAATAACGGCGGAGATAAGTACTTTTTGGCAAAAAATACAGGGAAAAAAACCTAGCGTAGGCGCTGATTACTGTAACTGGATATATACCTATCATGCCATGGGACGTAAGGACTTAGCTTATAACCTAGTTGTCCCAGCAATCATTTCAGCACCGTTATGCGGGAAGTTATATAAAGAGTTATTTAGACCTATTAATGATACTGTGTTTATACGGGGAATAACTAAGCAATTTCGCTGGTATCGGTCAAAAGTTGAGTTACTCATTAAAAGAAATAAATTATGAAGCCTACTGTTTCCATTATCATCCCTTGCTACAACCAGGCTCAATTTTTACCTGACGCTATTAATAGCCTTAAAGCTCAAACAATGAGCGACTGGGAATGCATCATTGTCAATGATGGTTCTTCGGACAATACAGCTAGTGTAGGAAAAATATTAACACTCTCCGATCCACGTATTTTCTTAATCAACCAAGAAAACCATGGCCTTTCTGGCGCTCGAAATAGTGGTCTTTCGAGAGCAAAAGGACTATATATTCAGTTTCTTGATGCAGATGATAAACTTGAGCCTAATAAACTAAAAACTCAATTGAAGTATTTAGAGGATAATCCAAGTATCGATATAGTTTTTGGTGATGCACGATATTTCACCACACAAAATCCAAGTTTACGCAAATATGGTATTAATAAAAACAAATCGTGGATACCTGAGAGATGGCAAAGCTCAGGTACTCTCATTGAAAAACTTTTAAACTATAATTTATTTCCCGTTAATAGCCCTCTCATTAAAAGTCATGTATTTAATATAGTAGGTCAATGGAATGTAAATTTAGCAGCCCATGAAGACTGGGAATTTTGGCTTAGGTGTGCCATTAAAAATCTAAAACTAAATTATCATAAGAGCCCTAATAGCTTGGCTTTAATTCGTATGCACCCAGAAAGCATGACAAACGACGCATCAAGAATGCAACAATCAAGTCTAAAGATGCGAATTACAATTGGTTATACTCTCAAGGATCCGGCACTTCGGCTTCTTAACTTCAAAATGGGACTTTATCAATTACAATCTACGAAACCAGATAACACCATAATACAGTTGCTTAAATTGTTACGATCCAACCTGGCATTAAAAACCGTCCATACTGGCTCCATTTTCTTTTTAGAATACGTAATACCTAAACAACTAATCAATTCATACAAAAAAATTGTGCCTTGGACTTTACAAAAAAAAATATTAAAAATACTTCAATTAAAAACATATAAATGAATAATGTATCCATAATAATTCTTAACTGGAACGGCAAGGCAGACACCTTAGAGTGTTTAGCTTCTGTTCATCAGATTAATTATCCAAATTATAAAATAATTGTGGTTGACAACGGGTCTTCTGATGACTCTGTCTCAGCTATACGTACTTCGTACCCAGAAATAACGTTAATAGAAACAGGTGAAAACCTCGGCTTTGCTGAAGGAAATAATGTCGGTATTCGTTATGCGCTTGAATCAAATACTGATTATATACTGCTATTAAATAACGATACTTGGGTCGATAAAGACTTCTTGGATCACTTAGTATCGGAAGCGGACAAAACTAATAATGCTTTCGTCTATGGCCCCTCTATTTTCTATGCTGATAGAAAAAACACTCTTTGGTTTGCTGGCGCACGCTGGAACAGCGAGAAACTAATTTTTGGTTATCCTTTGCAAAATAGTCTCGCTGAAGATTTGCCGGCAGCGCCTTTTGAATCCGATTATATTTGTGGGGCAGCTTTATTTTTTCATCGCTCAGTTGCCGAACAAATTGGTTTACTAGATGATCGTTTTTTTCTAGCTTGGGAGGAGTCAGATTGGTGTTTTAGAGCAAAAAAACAGGGTTACAAAAGCTTAATTATACCTAATGCAAAAATATGGCATAAAGTCAGCGCATCTTTTGGATCAGAATCATCCCCTTTACGATTATTTTTTATTGCTCGTAACAGGCTTTTATGGATTGAAAAAAACTTATCTCGAAAACTAGCCATTACAGCGATGTTTCAAACGTTACATTCAATTCAGCCACATTTTAAATTTTATAAAAAACCAGACACTTCATTAATAAAAAATATATACTGGGCGATATTAGCTTACTTTAATTCATGGAAAGATATGTTTTATAATAAATCAAGGCAGGCTAGGCTACTAGGCGTTATATGTTATTTATTAAGAATTTTTGGTGATGCGCCATCAAGAGTAAGAAAATAATTAACCGTTAGATTAGACTCGTGGATAACCAGAAAAATCGGTAAATAGTCGCACTCTTATTATAAACTTATACACTATCTCAATTTATGCATATAGGCATTGTTACATCGGAATATCCACCAGATATTGGAGGAGTTGAAACTTATGCAGCTGAGTTTGCAAAAGCACTCGCTTCACTTGGGCACTCGGTCAGTATTTTTGTGCATAAAAAACACCCTATAACTAAACAAATTTCGGGGATTTCTATTTATCCTGTACTTAGGTTCTCACGTCAATTAGATCGCCAATATTTACTGGCCGCTGATGTGGATGCTTGGCATGTTATGAACGCTTCTCATAGCTGGTTAACTTTAGAAACAGGTAAACCTGTCGTGGTTTCCATTCATGGTAATGACTTCCTTGACCCTTTCCCTTTAACGATAAGATCACCACTTTCTAATTACTTATGGCGCTTTTCTAAATATACCAAGCCACTGGAGATATGGTTAAGTCGCAAGCTTACAAAATCAATGTTGCATAAAGCGCTACCTAAAGCTCGCATTATTTTATCTAATAGCACTTATACCGAAACTGTTTTTTTACAACAATTCCCAGAGTGCAAAGGAAAAACATTGGTCGCTCAGGTAGGTGTAGGCGATATGTTTGTATCTCACCCTTTAGTTAAAAAAAATCATGCTATCCCGCAATTATTAACGGTCTCTCGACTTTCTGAGCCCCGAAAAAACATTGACCGCGTACTATACGCTCTAGGAATATTAACTAAGCACTTTGATTTCTGCTATACAATCATTGGTGAAGGCGCTAATAAAGTAGAGTTGGAAGCTATCGCCAAAAAATTGGGGATCGCTGACAAAGTCACTTTTTCTGGTCGCCAGCCAATAGAGCAAGTGATTAATTCTATGGCGGAGTCAGATTTATTCATTTTGGTATCGTCTACTTTACCTAAAAGCCATGAAGGCTTTGGTATTGTTTACCTAGAAGCGGCTGCTTGCGGAACACCTTCGTTAGCTACACGTCAAGCTGGCGCAATCGAAGCCGTGGCAGAAGGCAAAAGTGGCTTTTTTGTAGACGACCCTTCTGTAGAAAACATACGAAAGGCATTGGAGATGTTTTTTGCACATGAAATTAGTTTTAATCATCTTTCATGTAGGGACTTTGCTACATATTTTACTTGGCAAAGAGTGGTTGATCAGGCCTTACCTTTTTATTCATATCACTAATGAAAAATAATCCCTTAATTTCTGTCATTATGCCAAGCTATAATGCTGAAGCATACTTAGCCGATACTGTTACCTGCGTATTTGAACAAAGCTATCCAAATATTGAGCTTATTGTTGTAGATGATGGTTCTACCGATAAATGCCCAGAAATTCTCTCTGAATTAGATCAAAAATATCCGGCATTAACTGTCTTTTATCAAAAAAATAAAGGCCCCTATCCCGCTCGTAATTTTGCTTTACAGCATGCCAAAGGCGACTTTATCGCATTTATGGATGCCGATGATTATTGGGCGTCTGACTGCCTTGAAAAACTATATAATCGTTTAATTGAATCTAATGCGGATTTGAGCTATTGCGGCTGGCAAAATATAGTAGAAAATGGAGAAGATGGTCCTCCTTATATTCCTCCTGCGTATGAACAAGGCGACGTTTTTAGCAGTTTTTTATCTGGGTGTCCCTGGCCAATTCATTCGGCACTCACCCGTAAAAATATTATCACTCAGGTTAATGGATTTTCTACCCGTTGTTTTAGCTCAATGGATTACGATTTTTGGATTCGCCTTTCTGCTGTCACCCAAAATATTGTATTAGTCCCAGAAGTTTTAGCTTTTTATCGCTGGCATAACCATGGACAGATTTCATCGGTAAAATGGAAGCAGGTTCTTAATGCTAGAACAGTTAAAAAAGACTTTATATTGAATAATCCTATATTGATTTCTCATATTCCTAAACAAGAACTAAATAAGTTATTGAATAGTCAACTCTCAACACAGGCTTATGACGCTTTTTGGAAGCGTGATCTGAATTCGGCTCAGCACCTGTTTAAAGCTATGCTTCGTTTAGGTTGTTGGCAACTTAAAGATTTAAAATATATTGGTCTAAGTTTTCTTCCTGCCAATATATTTCAAAAAATTATTTTATTTTTGGGTAAATAACACAAATGCTATGAGTAGATTTATCGTTCTGATGTATCACATGATTAGTAAGCCAGAGAGTGCTGCTGAAAGAAGGTATGCCTGTCCACCTGAGAGATTTGATAGTCATATGTGCCAATTAATAAAAAATGGCTTTAATCCTGTTTCTCTGGATCAAATAGAGCAACACCTTTTATTCAATGAGACTCTTCCAAAAAATGCAGTTGCCATTACTTTAGACGATGGTTTTGCGGATAATTATACTCATGCCTTTCCTATTCTGGCTAAATATCAAATTCCTGCTACTATTTTTTTAGCGAGTGGCCATATAGAGTCAACTAATCAGTGGATGACACCACGCGGATTTCCAATAAGAAAAATGCTAGACTGGCAACAGATACGAGAAATGGATAAATATAATATTGCCTTTGGTGCCCATACTGTTAACCACTCTAAATTACCAGAACTTAATATTAGTATGGCCAATTATGAAATATTAGCATCTAAAGAAGCAGTGGAAACTAATTTAGGCAAAGCATGTAAACATTTTGCTTACCCATACGGTCTGTTCAATACTGAAAATCGTGATAGTGTTGAAACTGCAGGGTATACACTTGCATGCTCAACACTCTCTGGATTTAATAATGTAGAGCAAGACACAATGGTATTACATCGCATTGAGGTGTATGGAAATGACCCTTGGTGGAAGTTAAAACAAAAAATGACATTTGGTATTAATGATGCGAGCTTGCTTGTTCCTATGAAATACTATGCTAACCGTTTAGTTAATCGTTTAACTCTATAGAACTTACCATTATGGATATAAGCCTTATCATCTGCACATATAATCGAGCAGACTCTTTGAATGAAACCCTTAATTCTCTTGCCAATCAAAGTTATGAGAAAAAAAATTGGGAACTGATTATTGTAGATAATAATTCGCCTGATCACACTAAGGAAATCGTCAACTCATTTCATGATAAATTTCCAAATTTAATATATCAATTTGAAAAGAAACAAGGACTTTCATTTGCAAGAAACACGGGGATCAATTTAGCTCATGGCGAAATCATTGTTTTCACTGATGATGATGTTCTGCCTGAAAGCAGTTGGTTAGAGAAAATTAAAATTAACATGGAAAAATATCATTGCGCTGCCTGTGGAGGCTATATTGCTCCTCAATGGGAATCTCCCCCACCTGCATGGCTGACAGAAATTTTCTATGGTTTTTTAGCGATTAAAACAGACTTAAATGGTCCTCGTCAGCTGACTACTTCTGATGAGTTACCTTTTGGCGCTAATATGGCTTTTCGAAAAGAAATTTTTTCTACTTATAGTTTATTTGATACGCAAAAAGGCAGAAAAGGCAACGAACTATCAAGTGGAGAAGACAGTGATATGTTTCAAAACATATTGGATGGGAAAGAAACTGTTTTTTATTTCCCAGATATAAAAGTAAAGCATAAAGTTGAAGCATTTAGAACGAAGAAAAAATATTTTAGACGCTGGCGCTACCAGTCTAGTAAAAATATAGCTTTAACATCTAAGTTTGAAGGTGCTAAAAAAATATGTAATATACCTACCTACATAATAAAACAAACAGTACAAGCATTTTTTACTGCGTGTAAATCCCACTTTATTGACCCCGCCGATATTTCCTTTAGAAAAGAAATGATAGTTTGGCATTTCTTTGGAATAATTGCAGGACTGATGTCTAAATAAGATTGATTGCATGAAGTGAATCTTCCCGATCCCTAAATTACCTCACCTATTAAAAACAAACCATAGAGCTTTTACAACTGCATAAAATATTAAAATGACTATAGCTACGCTAAATAATAACACCCCCATATTTATTGTTGGAGCTGCCCGTTCAGGCACTACGCTACTACAATATATGCTACGCTCTCATCCAGATATTTCATTACCCACAGCAGAATCACATTTTTTTATACCTTTCTTTAAAAAAAGTGCAGATTTTGGCGATTTAACACAACTTGAAAATACCCAGCGCCTTTTGGAAGAGATTTACAAATCCAGACAATCATTTTTTGATGACGATGTTCATGGCATTAAATTTAATGCTAAAGAATTAGCTCAGGTATTTCAGCAGAAAAAATTATCCACAGTACCACAAATAATTTCTGGCATTTTTGAAGAAAATGCTCAAGCGGAAGGAAAAAAAAGATGGGGGGATAAAACACCTTATTATATTCTCCATCTTGACACTATTCTTGAAATGTATCCCAATGCTCAAATCATTCATTTAATAAGAGACGGTCGAGACTGCGCATTATCAATGTTAGAAAGGAAATGGGATTTACAGATTTTCAATACCTACCATGCTGCTTATACGTGGGATAGATATGTTACAGCAGGAAAGGTGTTTGGCGCTAAGCACCCTGCTTCTTACTATGAAATTCGTTATGAAGATATTTTAGATCAACCAGAAGCATCCATACAAAAACTCTGTGATTTTCTGAATATAGAGTTTAATGAGTCTGTGATCAATTTTAAAAAATCTGGCAACTCAGGAAAAACAGCTCTATTGACCAAACCCTTACAAAAAAATAATCAGGAAAAATGGAAAAACAAAATGACTCATAAACAACTTTCCATTTTTGAATCGCTCGCTGGAAATACGCTTAAAGATTGTGGTTATGAATTAACTTACTCAGCACCCGCTATAAGTAAATGGGACTGGTTTGTAAATGAACTGCATATAAAATTATGCCATTTTTACTGCAAACACTTGTTAAAAAAATAACCTTCACACCTGCACTCTAATAAATGAAACTCACTGTCGTAATTTGTACACATAATCGCTCCAGCTTATTGATGCTGGCAATTGCTTCACTTAATCAAGCATTATTTCCTCACGATTGCACAATTAGTTTATTAGTCATTGCCAATGCTTGCAGCGATGATACTATCGCTCGGCTAAAAAAACTCCAGTTAGAGCAAAATATAAAAAATTTTCCTCTTAGCTTTTATGAAGAGCCAATACCTGGTAAATCGTATGCATTAAATCGTGCCATAAAGATGGTGAATGATGGTTTTATCTGTTTTGTTGATGATGACCAACGTGTAGATAAGAACTATTTTCAGTCTATCCAAACAGCAATTAATACATACCCGAAAATTTCTTTTTTCTGCGGCCCACTACGCCCTGACTGGACCGGATTAGAGCCCAATTGGATACATACGCAAGGAAAATACAAAATTTACCCGGAACCCATTCCTCACTTTGAACTAGGATATAAATCTATCAAAGTAAACCGTACCACAAGACTCCCGAGTGGAGGAACTTTGATTGTCAAAAAAGAATTGTTTAATCAAATTGGTGAATTTTCTACTACGCTTGGTCCGCAAGGACACAATTTAGTGGGAGGTGAGGACAGTGATTTTATTTTACGCACACTAGATGCCGGGGTGGCAATTCAATATATACCTGATATTCTTCAGTTTCATTATGTTGATATAAATCGTTTGAAATTACCCTACCTAATATTAGGGAGCTTTCAACGGACACGTTCATTTACCTTATTGAACAACCCTCTTCCATCCTCTGTTCCTTTATATATGTGGAAGAAACTCTTTAACTACTTATTTAGAACTCTATTTTCATTTAATATGGTAAAAATACGATTTTACCTGATGCGTATTGCTTCAACATCCGGAGAAATGGTAGGCCTTTTACAAAAACGTACCTATTAGTTTCATATCATTCCTAATAAAATTAAAATCACACAAAAAACATATAAATATTATGCATCAGTTAAATTATTTTAAAGATACCATTGGTAAATTTTTATCTCAAAGATGTATAAGTAGCCCAATTTTTATTATTGGTTGCGGGCGCTCTGGCACTAGCGTTCTGCTTCAAGCATTAGGGAAACATCCATCTATTATTGCCCTACTGGGGGAAGCGCCACTTATTACATCAATAGGAGGGAATGCATCGTTATTTTTTTCAGATAAAGCAGAATATTATCGATCTTCTTTAAAAATGAACCTTGATCACTTATTTGAGGACCTATCTAAACTAGGTTTAGAGATTGCAGGAGGCGAACATTATGCTTTAAATAATTTTTTGAAAGCCCTTAGGGTAGGTGAATATAAAAGAAAAAAATACTGGTCAGCAAAAACATTCCCTACAGAAAATGTGGAAAAAGGACTTTTAGCAGTCTATCCAAACGCTCGTTTTATCTATATAGCTAGAAATGGAATTGATGTCGTTCATAGTATGACCAAATATCATGGTTTCCGTGATCAGGAATTTACCAAAAATTGTCAAGTATGGAGTGATTCGGTAGAAAAATACCGTTATCTCACTCAATATGAAAATGCATTGTTTCTTAAACATGAAGACTTAATTTCAAACCCAGATGATTTTTTTGTATCCATCTTTACTTACTTAAATCTAAATTTCTCTCAAAAAAGTATAGACTTCATCAAAAATAATATTGTGCATCCTCTTGATCAACCGAGCCAAAATGAACAAGATGCGATTACCCAACTAAAAAACCGGAAAAGTCCCTTTAACACGTGGACAACAGAACAACAACAAACTTTTATTTCAATCTGTTCTGAAGCAATGAACGAATTACAATATTCCACCCCCAATCTCCACTAACCAACTATTAGTCATACCATGCGCGATTTTATCGTACTGTTTTTTTTGATTTACTTATGTGGCGTTTCTATCTGGCGTCCTTGGCTAGGCGTACTATCCTTAGCTGTGTTTAGTTATTTGAATCCTCACAGCTTTGCCTGGGGGTTTGCATTAAGCTTTCCAGCCTTTCAAATACTTTTTTTTGTGGTGTTATTTTCTTATTTTACAACTGATGATAAACAACCACTTCCCAAAGATTGGCGAGTTACTGGCTTTATTGTATTGTGGTTTTACTTCGTATTTACTACTATTTTTGCCTTTGTACCAGATGCCGCGCAAGTAAAACTACTTGAAGTAACAAAAATATTTGTGCCTTTCTTTTTTACATTAACGCTCATAAATAATAAACAAAAATTATTCTACCTGATTATTACAATTGCCTCTTCGATTGGCTTAGTCGCCGCAAAAGGAGGGCTATTCGCCTTAGCAACCGGCATGTCTTATCGAATTTATGGCCCTCCTAAAACCCAGTTTACTGGCAATAACGAATTTGCAGTTGCAGTAATCATTATCATTCCTATGCTTATACTCTGGTATCGTGAAACAGAAAAGAAGTGGGTACGAACAGGACTTTTAGGTGTCATACCATTATGTGTCATAGCAAGTATCTCCTCATGGTCACGGGGAGCACTTCTGGCACTTATTGCAACAGGCTTAGTTCTAGTGTGGAATAGTAAGAGAAAGGCACTATTAATTCCAATTATCGCTATAAGCACTGTTACTTCCATCCCATATCTTCCTCAAAAATGGTTTGCCAGAATGGATACCATTGAAACTTATAAACAAGATAAATCTGCCTTAGGCCGCTTAGAAGTTTGGCGTGATGGCTGGAATAATACGCTTGAATACCCCTTCACTGGAGCGGGATTTGATGGTTGGCGCTATGTATCTATGCGTGACTGGCATAGTTCTTATGTTGAAATTTTTTCAGAACATGGCTTTATAGCGTTTGGTCTTTGGTTATCTTTAATCGTTGGTAGCGTTATCAGCTTAACGCGCTTACCTGGCCAAACAAAAGAATTTCCAGAGCTTAATAAATGGGTTACTAATTACTGTCACATGATAAGAGCATCTTTTGTTGCCTATATGGTGGGAACGCTTTTTCTAGGCCTCTCTTATTGGGATATTCTATATCATCTTATTTTTATTTCTGTCTTAATTAAAAAGTTTGCACTTGAAGAATTAGCAGAATTAAAAAAACAAGATTTAAGTCATACACTAAAAATCAAGAAAACGGAGCGATAGCAAAGTGATGATTTTTAGTTCGCAGTAGGCATTCACCAACCCGAAGTACGCTACGGTAGCAGCGCAAGAGGAGGCAAGAATTTTTTATCCCGAAGCCGTTAAGCCATTGAAGTAGCTTTAACGAAGCAGTTTTTGTCCGTAACTGAAGCGGATGCAGAACCTACTCTGAGGCATACCCAATTCCGCTCCGTATGTGAATGAATCTTGCCGACAGGAGTCCTAATATTTTCATGAAGAGGATTACAACAGTATATCTTTAATCACTCCCAAACAAATCACGCGTATAAACTTTATCTACTACATCTTTAATATCATCTGACAATCGATTAGCAACGATAACATCTGACATTTGCTTAAAATCGTTAAGATTATTAATTACTTTCGAATTAAAAAACTCTTCCTCTTCGAGAACTGGTTCATAAATGACCACTTCTATCCCTTTGGCTTTAATACGCTTCATAATCCCTTGGATAGAAGAGGCGCGGAAATTATCAGAACCACTTTTCATAATAAGACGATAAATACCGACTACTTTTGGGTTTCTCTTAATTATTGAATCTGCAATAAAGTCTTTACGTGTGCTATTTGCATCAACAATAGCACCGATTAAACTATTTGGTACCTCTTTATAATTAGCACGAAGTTGCTTGGTATCTTTGGGTAAACAATAACCGCCATAACCAAAGGAAGGATTATTATAGTGACTACCGATACGAGGGTCGAGCCCAACACCTTGAATAATCTGCTTACTATCGAGCCCATGCGCTTCAGCATAACTGTCAAGCTCATTAAAATATGAAACTCGCATGGCTAAATAAGTATTAGAAAATAATTTAACCGCTTCGGCTTCCGTTGAGCCTGTAAAGAGTACGTCTATACCTTTTTTAAGCGCTCCTTCAACTAATAAATTAGCAAACTTCTCAGCTCTCTCTGAGTGCTCTCCTATGATAATTCGTGATGGATAAAGATTATCATGTAACGCACGACCTTCTCTTAAAAATTCAGGTGAAAAAATAATATTACCGCAGTCAAATTCTTTGCTAATTTGTTCGGTATAACCAACAGGCACAGTTGACTTTATAATCATAACGGCATTTGGGTTAATAGCCATTACATCTTTAATAACCGCTTCTACCGACCCTGTATTAAAGTAATTTGTTTCTGCATCATAATCGGTAGGCGTAGCAATAATTACAAAATCAGAATTTTCATAGGCTTGCGCCTTATCAAGTGTTGCCGTGAAATTAAGCACTTTGTTGTTTAAAAAGTCTTCAATTTCTGTATCAACAATGGGAGATTTTTTTGCATTAAGTAAATCAATTTTTTCTGGAATGATATCCAGTGCAACCACTTCGTTATTCTGTGCAAGTAGCATTGCATTTGAAAGTCCTACATATCCTGTTCCTGCTATCGCTATTTTCATTTGTTTTTCCGATTTTATTAATTTTTAACTACCTATCAATATAATATGAGGCTGAGATGTTTCAGCGGAGTGCAGTCGCTTTAGATATTACTACTGTTTTGGAAATAGCTACTGCTCTTTCACTCCTAGTATTAAGCCCCGTCTTAAGCCATCTCCTTACACACATCTTTCTGAACATTAAGAATCAATGACTTACATGAAATCACTAAAACAGAAAAAGCCAGTAAAATAAAGGGGTTGAAGAGGTTGTATAAAAATAACACAACATCGCAACCTGTTGATTTTAAATGCTACTAATACTTATGTGTAAGGAGATGATCTTAAGCTTATAATCTTTGAATGCAATGACTAGCGGACTAAAGTCCGCCCTACATTTCCTTTCCTTGGAACCACAGCTCTAACATCATCAATATCCAGATTAATTCACCATAATAAGCAGCATGAATACTTTGGTGCATTTTAATCGTATGGTCGAGAAATTCCGCTTTAAAATAGGGTCGTTTCTTTAAGCTATTAATACTATCGTAAGCTAATTCTTTTAAAGGCTGATAATCTTTTAACCATACTCCAAAGGGTAAGCCAAATCCGTGTTTAGATTTATTAATAATCTTTTCTGGTAGAAAACCGGCCATAGCTTGTTTGTAAAATTTGCGTAGCTGTTTGGCTTGTAGTTTATCGCTTGATGGAATCTTACAGGATAAATCTATAATTTCTTGGCTTAATAGAGGGTATCTAACGGTTACACCAGCCATTTCACACATTTTATTGACTTTAACCAAGTCATTATCATGCAAGGTTGTTTTCCAATCCATATATAACATACGATTTAAAGTACTGGCTTGCTCTGGTCGATGATAAGTATCTCGTAATAAATCTAGGGGCTGCTCAGTATTAATCTGCTGTAAAAAATCAGCTTGAAAGATTTCAGATCCCACATGACGATGTAAAAAATTATAATCCTGCAAACGATCTGGCAAGGGTATTTTAGCTTGCTCTATATAGCGCTTAGCTTTAAAAAATAACTTTTGTTTGGCTAACAAAGCAGGTAAGTGATTTAGTACGCCTTCCATGCTATTACCAATAATATTTGGTACTTGTTGGTAATAATCAAAAACAAGCTGTTGTGCATAGCGCTCATTCCCAGCAAAAATCTCATCACCACCATCGCCCCCTAACATGACGCTAATACCATTATCTTTTGCTACTTTGGCACAATAATAAGCCGCTAATGCTGATGAATTACCGAAAGGCTCATCATAATAAGCCGCAATATCAGGAATGGCTTTGACTGTGTCTTCAGGAGTTAAATAATATTCAGTTTGCCGAGTTTTAAAGTGGTCTACCGCAATATTGGCAAATTCAATTTCATCATATCCCTCTACGGGAAACCCCATAGAAAATGTTTTGGCTTTACCTGGATAAACTTTAGATAAAGCACCAGCGACACTAGAACTATCTAATCCGCCACTTAAAAATGCGCCCGTTTCATTTTCGCCAACAGATAATCGCGCTACTGAGTCTATTAATTCTTGCTGTAACTCTTTACCTAATTCTGTAGTAGAGCTTGGCATAGTTTCTTGAAATTTAGGCGTCCAGTAATGTTTTAATCGAATTTTTCCATCTTGATAAACAAGTACCTGTCCACCTTCGAGTTTCTTAACTTGTTGGTAAATTGTATTGGGGCTAGGGCAATGATGAAAATAAACGTAATCGTAAACTGATTGCGCTGAAATATCAGATTTCACTTCGGGATGAGCAATCACACTATCAGCCGTTGTACCAAAAACTAAGCCTTTATCAGTCAGGGCATAATACAAATTGCTTAGGCCAATGGGATCTGTTGCTAGGGTCAGTTTCTTTTGATCAGAATCGATAATGACCAGTGCTTGCTCAACGGGATTAGATTTCAAAAAGGTATCACCTTTTTGTTGGTAATTGCCAATGATTTCTTCAGCAGACGTAGTTAGTTCGGTATTACCCGCATTCACTAATAATGTACCTTGCACATTATGTATTTTTTGTTGATTAGCTGCTAATGCATAAAACGCTGAACTTTCAACGGTTATATCTTTCGTTGTAAAACTGGGAGCATTGTTAACATGACTTTTCAATAGTCGCTCTGCATCCTTAGCTTTTATTATTGTATCTACCCAACCGACGACTAATGTCATGCTTTATCCTTCCCAAAATACCGCTATTTTTACATGTAGGGCGGACTTTAGTCCGCCAACCCTAGCCACACCACCACGGTGGGCAAAAAAGCGCTGCCCACCCTACGAGTTATAAACTCATCCCATCTTAAATTCGAACCTACAAAAAAACGTTTTGTAATTATGTCTCGGTACTTATTATTCTATGACATTCCGGTTCTATTGAGACTAGGGGCCATATGAAACCACAAATTCCAATCTTTCATTAGCGGACTAAGTCCGCCCTACAGTATTGCTACATGACTTATTACATACCTGAATTTGCCCGATTTTTCTTTGGCTATCTCAGGTACATATTCAACGCTTATCTGCACATTTTGTCCTAAACGCTGCTTAAACTCGCTTTGAATTTTTGCATCATTTTCTAGCTTATACTGTTGATTTTTGACAATCTGCACCGTTGTTTCATCTATATTATATTGGGTAATTTTAAAGGACTCTACTCCTTCAAGATCACGTAATACATAGATAAGCGCTAAACCATGTAGTACTGTGCCATCTTGAGCAATAATAAAATCTGTCGTGCGTCCCTGAATTTCTTTTAATAAAGGCAATCCTCTTCCACACCGACATTGCTCATCGCTTAAAACCCCGACATCACCTGTTCGATAACGAATAAAAGGGAAATCTCGTGTTGCTAAATGTGTTACTACAACCTCACCCGCTTGATCATAGGGCAATACATCGCCATTATTATCGATAATTTCCACAATAATGTCTTCAGCCGTAATATGCATCTGTCCTTCTGGACATTGATGTGCAATAAAACCCGCATCGCGACCACCATAACCATTAGCCACGGGGCAAGCAAAAATCTGTTCTATTTTAGCGCGCTGATGATCATAAAGGCGTTCAGACGTAACAAAAGCCACTTTAATCCCTAAATCATTTAGCACCTGCCCTGTTTTCTCAGCATGTGCAGCAATATGCGCTAAGGCCGAGGGATAACCAAAAAGCATTTTAGGTTTGAGCGTTTTAATTTGCTGAATAAAGCCATCTATTTTCACTGGTGACATTTCAAAGGCAGGAATTAAGTGAGTTCTTAATAATTTATCCCTGACTAATTTAATTTTGTCTTGCCCACTCAACTCTATAGGTGAGCCCCAAATAACAGCTTCAGGATCACCTATATCAACACCCCACCAACGTGTTGCACGCCATTTAGCCGCAACATCATGACTGACGCGTTTATTACCTATATAGAAGATAAGCGGCTCACCACTTGAGCCTCCGGTATTAAACTTAGCTAACCCTACGGCATCATCAGCTTTTAATTGTTCACACTGCTCACGTATTAAAGGCTTAGCGGTTAAGGGGAGCTTTTTTAAATCCCCTAAAGAAGTGACGTTGTTAGGGTTGAATTTTAATTGTTTAAATAGCTGTTGATAATAAGGGACATGCTGCTCAACATCAATTAAAAAGTTTTTTAATCTTTCTATCTGCAAAGCTTTTAATTCTTGGGATGAAAACCATTGTGTTTTTTCCATATCCTTACGGATATGCACAGTATCGTGTTTTTTTAGCTGCTCGTGTAGCGGGAAAATAATATTTGAAACTAGCTTGGTATATAAATCCATTTTTAAATCACTTCTGAATAAAGATTCAATAATTTCCGAACAGTTGTCTCTATACCAAACTGTTCTTCACAACGCTTTCTTGCTGCTATACCCATTTCCTGTCTTAAATGGCTATCTTCAATTAATATATTTAACGCATTAACAAGCTCTTCAACTTGCCCAGGCCTTACCAATATCCCCTCCTGATAATCTGTTATAACTGCCGGGATTCCGCCAACTGGCGTGACTATCACAGGCAAACCATTTGCCATTGCTTCTAATAAAGAAATCGGTAGTCCTTCTGCATATGAGGGTAAAACAAAAATATCTGCTGTGCGTAAAAAATTATTTTTAGCTTCTCCATATTGAGGGCCATGTATTATTATTTTTTTTTGTAAATGCTTAATATTGACCTGATTTTCAACTTTTTTAAATATACCAACATCTTCTTCCCCCCCTACAAAATTAAGTACTGCACCTTCAATGTTTTGCATTGCTTCAATTAAACTCCAGATACCTTTGCGTTCTGTTAAGTTCCCTAGGAATAATATCTGAATAATACCTCTCTTATGTTTTTCTTTATTTACACTAGATTTAACAGAGATGGGCACCCCATTTTCTACGACGACAAAAGGCAATATCCCTAGTTTTTCTTGCAGTAATTGCTGCCAAGATTCAGATAAAACAATAATGTTATTGCAGCGCGCCATAACCCATTGCATGTACTTAAATAAAACGGGGGTTAAACTATCTATAAATTGATCAAATCGAGCACCATGTATATGCAAAATAACTGGCCGAGAAAGTAATCTAGCTAAACAAACAAGAATACTATCCAAAAAAAAAGTAAATCCACTACAAGTATGAATATGGACAATCGTTTTTTGCTTACCTTGCAACAGCTTAATCCAACTCACCCAAAGAGTAAGCTTACTTTGTATTGCACTAAATAGATTACGTCCTTCATCAGTAGTTTTAAAAGTATTAAAAAATGCTAAATCTACTTCCTCTGCTAAATTGGAATTTTGTAAATCGTGTAAAACGGTCGCCATACCACCAATTGCCGGCGGCATTGGGCCTGCCATAATGACTCTAATTTTTGACATAATAATTTAACACTTGATCATAAACATTAAGATAATCAGCTACCATTCGATTCAAGCTAAATTTTTCTACGCATAACTCCCTACTAGCAGAGCCATGCTGCTTCATAATATCGGGGTTATCTAAATAAAAGTTTAACGCTTGAGCCATATCATGAGCAGATTGACTTTTTACTAAGCTACCTATTTTTTTATCTATTACTAACTCAGGGTTCCCTCCCACATTGGTCGCAATCACTGGCAAGCCAGTTGCCATTGCTTCAAGAATTGTATTTGAAACCCCTTCGTTAACTGAAGGTAAGACAAAGATATCTAGTACTTGTAACAAATCACTAATATCCTTACGCTCACCAGCAAACCACACTAATTCATCAACCTGGTTGTCTTTGGCAATAGCTTTCAATTTTTCATGCAATGAACCATTACCAACCAGAACCAAGCGAGCTTTATTTTTAGTTTTCGGAAATTTGATGATTAACTCTATAAAGGCTTGTAACAAGATTACAGGATCTTTAACCGGCTCTTGCCGCCCCACTGTTCCGATTATAACAAGTCCCTTAGCTCTAAATTGCTCAGGAAGTAGTTCAATACGCTTTTCTTTAGCTGGCTGAAATTTATCTACATCAACACCATTGTAGGTTTGAGATATTTTTTGTTCAGGAATCCCAATATGGCTAATTAACCACCGCTCTAAATCCTGCGACATAGGTATATAACGCTGAATAAAGACTCTATATAGTCTGCGTAACAATGTATATCGAGCATGCTTACCATCAAGGTCATCCATATCCCGTCCATGCTCTCCATGAATTCTACCCTTGATACCAGCAAAAAAACCAGGCAACTGAGCCTCCAATGCGGATAGATTTCTTGTATGCAGAATATCTGGCTTCAAATTTAATAATAGTTGCCACAATCGAAAAAACACAAAAAAATCTTTACCTTCTTTTTTGTGTAAACAGATTACTTCTACATTTTCTTGAGTAATTCTATTTCTAAAATCAGTATAATCAGTCATGCATATAATCGCATGCCTGTACTTATCATTAGGTATGGCATTAATTAAATTAACCAACCCATTCTCTAGGCCACCAGTCCCTAATCGAAATATAACGTGTGCGATTAAAGGGGATTTTTTTAGCTTTTGCATAGTTAATAGTTTTCAAATTAAAAACAACAATCTCTTTGTATATTACAAATTTAGGCAGGAAATATAATATTATTTGTTTTGTACAAGCTGTTGATAAACTTTTTCATACCGAGCAACACTTACAGGCCAATTTCTTTGTTGCTCAACATACAAGCGCCCTTGCTTACGTACCTTGTCCCACCGCAAACGACTACCAATAAGATTTAATGCCGTTTGAGCCAGCGCATTAGCGTCATCAGCTTTGAACAAATAACCATTTTTCTGATCATCAATTAACTCTTTATGCCCACCAACATCAGAGGCAATCACTAAGCGCCCTTGTGCCATGGCCTCTAAAGGCTTTAAGGGCGTAACTAATTCAGTTAAGCGCATTGCTAAGCGCGGATAAACAAATATATCTACTAGATTGTAATAATCTTGAACTTGGTCATGGGGGATACGCCCAGTAAAAATAACAAAAGATTCTAGCTGTAATTGTTTAACCTTATCCTTAATTATTTGCTCCTGAGGCCCGCCACCCACTAATAGTAATCGGACATCAGGCTTTTGTTTAAGAATTGCAGGTAATGCATCAAGTATTAATGGAATACCTTCATAAGCATAAAAAGAACCGATAAAACCAAGGACTGTTTTATTCTGTAAGTCTAATTCTTGCTTAAGCTGAGACTTAGCTTCTTGTCCAAAAATGAATTTCTCTATATTCACAGCATTGGGAATGACGGTAATTTTTTTTTCTGCTATACCACGCTTAATAATATCCTGTCTTAAGCCTTCGCAAATACAAGTTACAGCTTGCGCCTGTTTAAAAACATAGGTTTCTAACGCCTTAGTAATCCGATATCGTAAACTACCTTCACTCGCTGTACCATGATCGACAGCCGCGTCTTCCCAAAATGCACGACATTCATAAACGACAGGGATATTGTATTTTTTACCTGCTTTTATAGCGGCTAGACCATTTAAAGCAGGTGAATGGGCATGTAAAATATCAGGCTTTATTTCAGGGATAATTTCGTCTAATCGCGCGGCTAAACTTTTAACAATAGTCCATTGATTAAACACGGGGAGTTTAGCGAATAATCCAGTAGGTTGTTGAGAACGGTAAAAACGTAGTCCATCAACTTCTTCAATAGCTTGTTCGGCAACTGTATGCTTTGCTGAAGTTACATGAAAGGTTTCCCAGCCCAATGCCCGTTGTTGCTCTAAAATGGCACGAGTTCGAAAAGTATAGCCACTGTGTAGTGGAATGGAATGATCGAGAATATGTAATATTTTCAAATTTTGGGTTAAAACGTTCAGCTCTGTCATACTATATTAATAAACTCAATTTGGTTAGAAACGCATAATTCACTCTGCGAACTCAGTCAGGAATGCACATTTAATAAAATCCGAAATTTTAAGTTATACCAACCCCAATAAATAACCACTGTAATAGCCGTCATTCCCGAAATCTTTAATCGGGAATCCATGCCGTCACGCTAGACTCCTGCTAAAAGCATGCAGGATGACGGTTTCTCTTGGTTATATAAGGTTAAGTAAAATCTATTGGAATTGGTACTTATGAAGCACGGAAACAAGAATGTATTAATCTTTATTGAGCATATTTAACTCAACTACACTAAGCCCTGTTACTTGAGCTACCTTCTCAGCAGGCATACCAAAACTAAGCAATTGTTTTGCTATTGTTTTAGTTTGCTCCATTTTTCCAAGCTCCACCCCTTGCTTCACTCCCTGCTCTAGCCCTTTTTCTACCCCCATAACAAAACTGGGTAACTTTTCTATTTCAACATGTAACATTTCAAACTCCTGCCGAATATCAAGATCTAAATTCCGATTGTTAGCCAAAATCTCCAGCATACTGATATACTCGCGCAATTGCTGTTGATTACCCTGAGTCAAAGCGATCAAATTGCACAATACCTCATGTACTACTTCATACTTTTCCACACCATTAAAATCACATAAAATCGCCATGACCACAGCATCTGGTGTTTGCTGATTAAGAAACTCGCGGTAATTCTTTCGGTGCATATCAATTACCGAATAGCGGTACTGTACTTGCCCAGTATCAATACCGTTATTCATACTTAATGGCTCGCGACCAATATACAATAAATACTGAAATATTGTTTCGTTTGGGTACTGTAAACGTAAATCGGTAAAATAACGCAACATGCGCTCAGGCATAATGCGTTGATTCTGATTTTGTATTTCTAGGTGTAGTATAAATGCTTGTTGATTTTTATCCACAACACGCGCACATAAATCAGCACGCCGATCCTCTATACGTTGCTGTTCAGTTTCCAACAATTCCGCACTTTGTAATTCTAATCCAAACAGATAAGTCGCCACATCCACTAAAATCCGTTTAAAAATCTGTTTAGAAATAATATCTTTTTCACCCATTAATGTGCTGTTTTACCAGTTAAACGCATCCAACTCTTACGTAATAAATGCGGGATTAATAAATGCAAAGGCATTTTAAGCCAGTGTGAACGCACATATAACAACCAGCGAGCAAAACCAGTCCATTGATCATCACAACTTTCATGATCTGGCATTAACGCTCTTATAAATAAAAAATCCATTATAGGTCTTCTTACTGCACTAAATGATATATCAAATTTATCCAATACCTCTTCAGGTATAGGAGTATTAAAAATCAATTTAGAGTAACGAATTGCATAATATAAAGCTTCATTTTGCTCAATATCTACCGCCCTCTCTAATAACTTATGCCAAAACCCTTTGCTTTTTGAGAACTCTCTAAATAACAAATCAAGGTCAGAAATATCACGAAAACCATGATCAAACTCACCGCCATAAAATAGATGAATAGCACTATGTAAAATTCGATCTTCAGCAGCTAAAACCCATATGCCATCATCCTTTTCCTGCACAAGGTTTGCTAACAATTTTTCAGCGCTAGGGCAATTATGACTGGTAAGAGGCAAAATATTATGATGTACATCTAAATTTGTCCCGCGCTTAAAATGCCTCATCGGTGGCAGTTCGTGCATCCATTTACGGTAATACTCTTGATCGTATTTATCTATTTTTTCAAATAACCATCCATGAGTAGAAAATGCCTTTTCAGCAACTTTTAGCTGTTCTTTTTTAACTAAAATATCAATATCTGAAAAAACCCTACCCTTCCCAGCATCATTATCAGCATGCACATAAGCCGCACCTTTTAATAAGATAAGCGGAACATTATGTTTTTTTAATGCATTATGAATAAGCGTTAATTCCCATTGCACAGTATAAGTAAACTGTTCAATGTAAATAATGGCAGAATTAAAGTGGTTTAATGGTTTTTCAGGAATCTGTTCATATAAACTCGCAGCCTTTAATAAAAAAGCCAACCTTGCTAAAACTCCTGCTCTACGTGCTTGCCTAACTAATAAATCCCACTCTGACAAACTAAGTGTCAATACAATATCTGGGTGGACAAAAGCATTAATTAAAACAATCTTATTAGGTGCAACCATATCTGTTTTTCTATTAATTTTCTTCAACTAATGATTGAAACAAATCAACGGCTTCATCCAAACAGCTATATTCAAACTTATAACACTGAGCACTAGCGACTAGATCACATAACAAGTTAAAACCCTGACTACCTAAAACATTATAATTAAATGAGTTTTCAGCTAGCTCAATAAGAGTTTCTCCTTTTTCTTTCATTGTTAGCTGAGTTGATTTAGTAGCTAAATAACGCGGGAATACTACCCACTTTAATTTAGCTCTCTGATTTCGCTGAATAAAGCTCTGTTTTGGCGGTTTCATATGCGACACAGTTCCTTTTGCAGTATCCAAAAATGATTCACCAAACTCTGCACTAGCAGAGAATTCTGATATTACTTTTATGGATTCATTTTTCAAACTAATAGGTCGTACAACAGGGATTAATTCTAACGTTTTTGTATCTATTACTGCCATTTCATCTGATAATAAACGCCACCCCGAACTAACTAATGCAGCACATAAGGTACTTTTCCCGGCTCCTGGGTATCCTGGTAAAATTAATGCTTTATTATCCTTTTCAATCACAGCGGCATGCAACAATAGATATTGGTAGGTATGACTAGCAATACACCAATTCAATCCCCACTCAAAAAAAGGAAAGGCTTGAGATAAGGGAAGTGGCTTAAAGGGTGTTTTTCCATCAATATAAAACTGCACCTGAGGTCTATAGTGTTTCCTTATACGACTGGGTGATGCAATTCTAATATGAAAATCAGAGAAATTTTCAGTATCCTCTATTGGTTTCAGAGAATATTGATACATATTATTAATAGAATTAATAACAGCAGGAATATCTGTTTCTAATTGAACATCAAAGGGCGGTATTGATATATAAAACACGTTTAAATACAGTTTAATGAATACACTTAATAATGCCTAAATCGGTAAATTTTTCCAATGTGACCCTAATAAAATCCTGCTCTTCACTTGCAGAGATATCTTGCATATTAGCCATAGCGTCACACAAGCTCTCGAAAGTTTGAGGTGCCTGATTAATTAGTTCAATCAGCCTAAATGCCATTGAGTGAACCAATAGGGTTTCTCTTGATTGGTTTGAATAAACAAGACATTGATTACCCACTTGCCGGTATTCCAAGCCTTTATGTAAAGAATAATGCATATCCACTAAAATTTAAGGAAGAAGCCCTTCGTTACCTAAATTTACATCGTTCAGAGCTTGAAAATCCGCAGTTAGTAAATCTATATTACTTGTACTACAATTTCCTCTATTGTCAGCACTGTATGCTGTACTAACGTCATTTGTTATATTAGCCACAGTTAATGAGTAGTTAGGAAAAGTCCCCGCATTTAATACACTGGCAATAGCTTCCTTTAACAATATTTCTAGCTGAGTTACAAAAGTTGCATTACCAGCACAATGCTCCTTCCCAGGGCCTGTATAGACTGAAGCAGTTCCATCAAAAAGATTCTCAAATGTATCTGTTGACAGAAAAAAACCACCCAAACTAAAAAAAGTATTAAGGATTTCTGTTTCTAGCCCAACCCACTGACCTCTATTAGCATCCCAGTAACCAACTGATAAAGCACTATTATCACACGATTCAAAAGGCCCTGATAAATTACCAGATAACATACCAGAAGCGCTACAGGCCACAGCCGCCCAAGCAGGTCGACTACTAAATGACATTAAAACAGGCGCGATCAGTCCTGCTTTTGTTAATTGTCTACGTCCCGTTGAAACTGGTGAAAGTTCAGATACCTGCTTATTACTATCTGACTTATTATTTTTTAAATCATTCATACTAACCACCCTGCACCTTAAACCGAAGTTTATTAATTAATAAAAACTGATCTTACACTAAAACAGGATTGATACCGACCTTAAAACTGCAATACCAAAAAGCCTTCTTGGTTACGTAAACTCTCAGCCTATAAGCAAAAATCTCTTGTAGCCCGTTATGGAGCTTGCGGAATACGGGAAATTCGGAGCAGCTACTTCCCCGCATTCCGTAGCAACATTCGGACTACAATAGCAACTCATTTGATTTAAAAATATTTCCAAGGCAGAGCTGAAACTTGTGCGTAATCAGGAAACCCTTTTACATACTATCTTGCAAAAATGAATCAAACATCAACAACGACCACATTGATGTACTATTGTCTCTAACTCCGCTCTGGTGCTGATCCACTAACTTTTTCAAAAATTTCTGATCAAAAAGCCCACACCCCTGCATCGTTTCACCCAGCAAAGATTCTTGCACTTGATCTTTTAGTGGCCCTCTGAACCAACTCGCCAATGGCACAGCAAAGCCCATTTTAGGGCGGTACAAAATATCATCAGGTAAATAAGGCTCTAGCCCTTTCTTAAAGAGATATTTACCTTCTTTTTTATGTAATTTTAAATCAGGAGTTAGTTTGGCTATCCATTCAACTAACTCATGATCAAGCAATGGCACTCGCACTTCAAGCGAATGCGCCATACTGGCTCTATCAACTTTAGTTAAAATATCACCCGGTAAATAAGTTTTTATATCTAAATATTGTACTAGAGACTGAGCATCCTCGCTAGGCGCATTTTGCATATGCCTCCTAAACACATCGACCGCTTGATAGCCTTGTAGTTCATTTTTTAATTTTCCACTAAACAGTGACGCACGAATTGCATTAGAGTTCACAGAAACACTATGAAAGTAACCTTCAATAGAGTCACGCCCGATGGATTCAAAAGTTGATTTTGCACGAAATATTTTAGGCGCCCAATCAGCTTTAGGATAAACACTCCCCATCAAACCAAATAACGGTTTACGTAACGCATCAGGCATAATAGAGCGCATACGATCTTCATTCGCATGCCAACGGTAGCGCTGATAACCCGCTAAATGCTCATCGCCACCATCTCCCGACAATACTACCGTTGCCTGTTTCTTCGCTAATTCACACACTCTATACGTTGGCAATGCAGAGCTATCTGCGTAAGGCTCATCATAGATACCTGCGAGCCTGCCAATTAGACTAAAGTCTTCTGGGTCAACCTGCTCTACACGGTGTGCAGTATGGTATTGATTCGCAACTTGGGCTGCAAATTGCGATTCATTAAATTTTGGATCGCCAAATGAAATCGAGCAGGTATTAACTGGCTCTTTTGATAATCCGGCCATCATAGCAACAACCGCACTAGAATCAACACCACCGGACAAAAATGCCCCTAAAGGAACATCAGCTACAGTACGAATTTTAACGGCTTCCCGTACTCGCGCTATTAGCTCCTCACTTAACTCATTCTCAGAACCTTTCAATGAATGATTAAAACTAACATCCCAATATTGCCTTGGTTGATATGCTTTAGCACCACGCCTAATAGTTAGACAAAAACCAGGCTCTAATTTATACACATCCTTATAAATCGTTTTAGGATCAGGAATATAGCCAAATCCAAAATAGTCTTCTATAGCCGTTGGATCCATTTCTTTGGGTAGATCAGGATGTTCTTTTAAAGCTTTTAATTCGGAAGAAAAAATAAACTGACCCTTTTTAGTTTCCGAATAATACAGAGGCTTAATACCTAACCGATCACGCGCTAAAAATAAAGTTTGCTTTTCTCGATCCCAAATAGCAAAAGCAAACATGCCTCGCAAGCGTAAAACACAATCTTCACCCCAAGCCTGCCAAGCATAAACAATAACTTCAGTATCACAATGGGTTTTGAAAGTATACCCTGAAGCTTCTAACTCTTTGCGTAATTCAGGGAAGTTATAGACTTCACCGTTATAAGTTAAAACCACATTACCATCAGCGCTATGCATCGGCTGTTGACCACTGGATAAATCGATAATCGATAATCGCCTATGACCTAACCCCAAACCTGGCTCTATATGCAATCCGCCCTCATCAGGGCCACGATGAAGTTGACTTTCATTCATTATATGCAGCAATTCACGGTTAATCTCACGCTTTCCGCTTAGATCAAAAATACCAACAATGCCACACATATTATTTCCTTTTGAATCCTAATGAATCGTATACTTCAGTATATTTAGTAACCATGGTCTGAATTGAGAAATTTTCTATCACTCTTTGGTGGCTATTTTCGCTTAATTGTAGTCTTTTTTCTTTATCTATCAATAAACTTAACATGGCTTCTGCCAATGCTTTTGGATCTGAAGGAGGGCTAATAATCCCGTTTCTCCCTGCTTTACTAATTCTGGTCTGCCGCCCACTGCGGTTGCTATAGCCGGTAATCCCGTTGCCATTGCTTCTAGGATTGTATTAGAAATACCTTCCGCTTGTGAAGGAAGTACAAAAATATCTAATGACCGCATAATGTCAGCAATATCTTGCCGTTCTCCAGGCAGACATGCATATTGTAATAATTGGTGTTTTTCTAATAAATCTATCGCTTCCTGCCTTAACGGCCCATCGCCAATCAAAATTAAATATACATGACCATTGAGTTCTTGGTGAGACTGCATTAGCCTAATAAATGCAGTGACCAAAGTTACCTGATCTTTTACTCCATGCATTCGTCCGACCGTACCGATATAAATATTTTTTTATCCAATGATAGAGGGCAATCCAATAACGTAGACTTTACCAGTACAGGGCGAAACTTTTTAATATCCACGCCATTGCAAATTCGCTATATTTTATATCTTGATATTTTTACTTTTGCGACAAGGTAACTTTGCAAATACAAAGATAAGGGAATAAATACTTTTATCAAAGGACTCAATAAACGCCTTAATAATTGATATTTTTTATTATTTCCTTCTGGATCGAAGCTATCCCAACCATGCTCACTATGAACTCGATACTTTACATCTGCTAAAATGCAGGCACTTGGTATTCTATTGCTGCTAAATTGCGAGTATGAATAATATCGACTTTGTACTATTTAAGTATTTTATAAAACCTTCTAAAGGAGCGCCAATCTTGCCCATCTTTTTTATAAGTCTATTATTTGTACATCTTTACGCTTTAAACGCTCACGAAACTGGGTGCTTCCTTTTAAACAAACAATAATATGCCGATATTTATTAATCGGCATATTATTAATTAAATTTATCAACCCATTTTCTAAGCCACCAACACCTAAGCGGTATATTACATAGGCAATTAATGGGGGGGATGTTGTATATTTTTTTCCACAGTCACTCCTAATGCTATTGAGCTAGGGGGGTTAGCGTTTCAAGTTCAGCCAGCGATAACTCTGTAATTTCAGAAACTTGCTCCATTGACATACCCGCTCTTAGCATTTCTTTAGCAATGAGCATGGATTTCATTTTTTCACCACGTTTTTCACCACGCAGTTCACCTTGAGTCTCGCCTCTTTTCATACCTATTCTATAACTAGGCAGTTGCTCTATTTCTAGGTTCAACATCTCAAACTCCTGCTGTATATCTATATCTAAACTTCGATTATTAGCTAAAATTTCTAACATCGAAATATATTCTCTTTGCTCTCTGGAGCTGTGCTGAGTTAAATTCAACAACTTATTTAATAACTCATGAACAATTTGTTTTTCCGGAACACCTTTAAAATCACATAAAATTGCCATAACAATCGCATCGGGCGTACTTTGTGTAATAAATTCTTGGTAATCAATAGCATGCATATCAATCACAGTATATTGATAATCAAGCTGTTGACTTTGCATACCATTAGCCATAGCGAGCTTGTCACGACCTATGTAAAGCAAATATTGGAACACTGTTTCATTAGGATGATGCAGCTTGATATCGGTTAAATACCTTAACATCCTTATTGGTATTATCGATTGATTTTGGTTTTGTATTTCAATATGCAAGATAAAATTATTTCCTGCCTCATCCTGCACTCTAGCGACTAGATCTGCACGTCGGTCCTCTATTCTTTGCTGTTCAGTATCAAGCAACTGTACATCATGTAATTTTAAACCAAACAAATAAGTCGCAACATCAACAAAGATACGCTTTAAAATACTTTTAGAAAAACATCCTGCTTACCCATTCCTATCTCTACACAGAGCTGTAATAACTATTATACCAAGCGGCAAATTTTTCAATACCCTGCTCAATCGTGGTATTTGGCTTATAACCAACATCTTGCACTAAAGCCTCAACATCAGCATAAGTATCAGGAACATCACCCGGCTGTAATGGCAATAATATTTTTTCAGCTTTTTTACCCAAAAACTTTTCTAATGTCTCAATATAGTCCATTAACTCTACAGGACTTTGATTACCTATATTATAGACTCGCCAAGGTACTTTACTGGTACCTGGGTCTGGATTTTTACCACTCCAATCAGGGTTAGGCTCAGCAACATGATCTAATGTTCGAATAATACCTTCGACAATATCATCAATATAGGTAAAATCACGACGATGCTTACCATAGTTGAAAACCTGTATGGGTTTACCTTCCTGAATTGCCTTAGTAAATAAAAACAAAGCCATATCAGGACGCCCCCAAGGGCCGTATACGGTAAAAAACCGCAAACCCGTGGTTGGTAAATTATATAAATTACTATAGGTATGCGCCATTAACTCATTCGACTTCTTCGAAGCGGCATACAAACTTAAGGGATGATCGACATTGTCATGCACGGAAAAAGGCATGCTTTCATTAGCGCCATAAACAGAGCTACTAGATGCATAAACTAAATGCTCGACATTATTATGGCGACAGCCCTCTAAGATATTTAAAAACCCGACTATATTACTTTCAATATAAGCGTGTGGGTTTTCTATGGAATATCTAACACCGGCTTGGGCCGCTAAATTAACAACACGCTGCGGTTTATGCTCTTTAAAAAGCGCCTCCATACGCTCCCTATCAGAAATATCAGCTCTGACATCAGTAAAGTTTGGATGATCTTTTATTCTATCTAAACGTGCTAATTTTAAATTAACATCGTAATAGTCATTTAAATTATCAATACCAATAACTTCATCTCCACGCTCTAATAATTTTATGGCGAGGTGATTGCCTATAAATCCAGCTGTGCCGGTAACCATTATTTTCATCGTTTATAACCGCTCATCTGTGAGTTCAGCAGGAAATAGATATTTAAGATCATAAATAACCGAATCAGGTTTACCTAAAGCTCTAACCTGTTTAATATCCATTTGCTTAAATTGTTCATGAGAAACGGCCAACACAATAGCATCAAACTTACCCTCCTCTAGTGTTGCTATCGGCTTTATACCATATTCTGCTACCGCTTCTTCTGGATCAACCCATGGATCATAAACATGAATATTAACACCATAAGTTTCTAATTCTTTAATGATATCCACTACCCGTGTATTACGTAAATCAGGGCAATTTTCTTTAAAGGTTAAGCCCATAATCAACACATCAGACTGTTGTACATGAATACGTTTTTGTAACATTAACTTGATCAATCGCGATACTACATATTCACCCATCCCATCGTTAATACGTCGTCCAGATAAAATAATCTCCGGATTATAACCAATGGATTGCGCTTTATAGGTTAAATAATAAGGATCAACACCAATACAATGCCCACCCACTAGGCCAGGACGAAAAGGTAAAAAATTCCATTTCGTTCCCGCAGCAATTAACACCTCTTCAGTATCAATGCCTAAGCGATTAAAAATTAAGGCTAACTCATTAATTAAAGCGATATTGACATCACGCTGGGTATTTTCGATAACCTTAGCAGCTTCTGCCACTTTAATACTACTGGCTTTATGTGTACCGGCCGTAATAATACTTTTGTAGAGCTGATCAACTTGTTCAGCGATAGCGGGCGTTGAACCCGATGTCACTTTCAAAATATTAGTAACTCGGTGCTCTTTATCTCCTGGATTAATTCGCTCAGGGCTATAGCCGACGTAAAAATTTTCGTTAAATGTCAGACCAGAAACCTGCTCTAAAATAGGTATACAAACTTCTTCTGTTGCACCGGGGTAAACAGTTGACTCATAAATAACTATATCATCCTGTTTAATCACCTCACCTAGTAAAGCACTCGCTTTTTCTAGCGGACTTAAATCAGGCTGCTTATACTCATTAATGGGCGTTGGCACAGTAACAATATAAATATTACAGCTTTTAATTTCTTCAATATCAGCGGTATAGCTTAGTTTATCAGCTTCGGCTAATTCTTCATCGCTTACCTCTAGAGTATGATCATGACCTGATTTTAATTCCTCAATACGCGGCCTGTTAATATCAAAACCTACCGTGACGTACTTCTTGCCAAATTCAACAGCAAGAGGTAAACCTACATAACCTAAGCCAATCATGGCAATTTTCGTATTTTCTAACATCATTTAATCCTGCTCCCAGATGCCACGAGCATCAATAATAATTTTTTCCTGCAAAACTGACTGTTTTACCTGTTTAAAAACTGTATGATCCGTTAGTGTTACAACGATATTTGCTTTTTCAAGACTTTCGGCCAAGCTTACTAAGCTCACATTACCTGCTTGTAATTTAGAAGGTAACTCTCTGATATGCGGTTCAGCAATAAAGACCTCCCCAATCGCTTCTTGTATCACTTTTTGCGCAATGCCAACCGCGGGACTCTCCCTTAAATCATCAATATCTGCTTTAAAGGCTAATCCTAATAAAGCTATTTTAGGATGTTTAAACTCTTCGGCAACTTGCCTAATTTTATTCAACACAAACTCAGGTTTACTATCATTGACTTCTCTAGCCGTACGAATCAAACGCGCCTCTTCCGGTGCAGAGTCGACAATAAACCATGGATCTACGGCAATACAATGCCCACCCACTCCTGGCCCTGGTTTTAATATATTAACTCTCGGGTGACGGTTAGATAATTTAATTAATTCCCAAACATTAATATTTAATTTATCACAAATAATAGACAACTCATTAGCAAAAGCAATATTCACGTCTCTAAATGAATTTTCCGTTAATTTTGCCATTTCTGCAGTACGTGCATCCGTAATAATGCAATTAGCTTTAACAAAAATCTCATATAAAGCTTTCGCTTTTTCAGCACAATACGGCGTTAGACCACCAATTACTCTATCATTCGAGACCAACTCTTGAATGACGTAACCCGGCAAAACACGTTCTGGACAATGAGCCACCTGAATATCTGCTTGCTCACCTGTTTGGTGAGGAAATTTCAAGTCAGCACGTATCTCGCTCATCCATTGAGACATTTTTTCGGTTGTGCCAACGGGTGAAGTGGACTCTAAGATAACTAAATCACCTTTTTTTAACACAGGGGCAATTTTTTTAACAGCTGCCTCTATATATGAAACATCTGGTTTATGCCCATCGGTAAAAGGCGTTGGCACCGCAATCATAAAAACATCTGCCAGCTCAGGCTCTATCGTGGCGCGCAGTTTCCCTGTCGTAACAGCACTTTGCACTAGCATATCTAAATCAGGCTCTACAATATGAATTTTACCTTGATTTATTGTATCCACAGCATGCTGAGAAACATCAACACCAATCACCTCAACACCTCGCGAAGCTATAACCGCAGCCGTTGGCAACCCAATATAACCTAAACCTATCACCGATACTTTATTAAACACGGTTTTATGCATATGCTGCGACTCCCTCTATAATTCGCTGACTAGCTTGACCATCCCCATACGGGTTATGAGCAAAACTCGTTTTTAGATATTCATCTTGATCATCTAAAAGTAATGAAACATTCTGAATAATTTTTGTTTTATCTGCACCTACTAATTTTACAGTACCTGCAACTACCGCTTCTGGTCTTTCCGTGGTATCACGCATAACTAACACTGGCTTACCTAAAGAAGGAGCTTCTTCTTGCACTCCACCTGAGTCGGTAAGAATAACATGCGCAATACTCATTAAATAAACGAATGGCAAATAATCTTGCGGCTCTATAAGATGTACATGTTCAATATCTTTTAATAATCTATTAACGGGCTCACGTACATGTGGGTTAAGGTGTACTGGATAAATAATTTGTATATCATCCCGCAAAGCTAACTCTCTTAGTGCTTGGCAAATATTTTCAAAACCATCACCAAAGCTTTCACGTCGATGACCGGTGACTAAAACAATTTTCTTTTCGCTATTTATAAAAGGGAATTGACTTGCTAACTCAGATCTTAACTGAGTATTATTTTTAATCGACTCTTGCACATGCTGCAAAGCATCAATAACCGTATTTCCAGTAACAATAATATTTTTTTCAGCAATATTTTCTTGTAGCAAGTTATCACGTGATGCACTTGTCGGTGCAAAATGTAAATCAGTCAACACAGCCGTTAATTTTCGATTCGCCTCTTCAGGCCAGGGTGAATAAATATTATGCGTACGCAACCCTGCTTCAACATGTCCAACCGGAATCTTTTGATAATAGGCAGCTAAACTAGCGGCAAATGTAGTCGATGTGTCGCCATGCACTAAAATTCTGCCGGGAGAAAACTCTTGCAGTATAGGTTCTAGGCCCATCAATATAGAACATGTAATCCCTGTTAATCCTTGATTTTGTTTCATAATATCTAAGTCATAATCAGGCTTAATGGCAAATAGCTCCAAAACTTGATCTAACATACCTCTATGCTGGGCAGTCACGCATACTTTTGTTTCAAAACGATCATCACTTTGAAAAGCTTTAACAACAGGTGCCATTTTTATGGCTTCAGGTCGCGTACCAAAAATAATTAAAATTCTTTTTTGCATTCTCTCAAACCTTGGGTTTAATCAGTAGTTACTGTTTCGATTATGTGTGTTAATCGCTTAAGACTCGCATCCCAACTGAAATTCTTTTGTACAAACTGACGGTTTTCTTCTACATATAGATTTGTCTGAGTATTACCTAAAAGTAAAAGTACTTGCTTTGCAAAATCTTCAGCACTTTCTTCTATATAAACCTCTTGATCGACTATTTTTATTCCTTCAATTGCCTGTGGCGTAGCAACTATTTTTTTACCCATTGCCATAGCTTCTAATACTTTATTTTGAATACCTCGCGCGATAAGTAAGGGCGCTACAACGATAGATGAAAACCTCAAATATGGCCGAATATCTTCAACTCTTCCAGTAACAAAGACACCTTCCGTACTAGCTAAATACATCACTTGTTTTGTTGGTTTGGAACCCACTATATAAAACTGAGCACTGGCACATTGGTGTTTTATTATTGGAAAAACTTCACGCACAAACCACGTAACAGCATCAACATTAGCCCAATAATCCATCGCTCCTGTAAAGACTATTATATTTTCAGGCTTATTATAAGGTGAATTGTACGATTCATTAACACTAAAATATTCTGTATCAACGCCATTATTAACAAAGCTGACTTTTTTAGGATCAATATCGACTAAGCTGGTAAATAATTGCGACTCTTCCTGAGAAACAAAAATATTCATCTTCGCTAATTTAGCAACTCTAGAATCAAACTCTAACAACGTCTTTGCTTCACGCTTATAAACCCAGTTCATTGGCCATTTTTCTTTTTGTGAATATTGTAACCATTTATCAGAGTCAACATCTACAAAATCAATCACACAATCGGTTTGATGTTTCTCAACATATTGAGCCATAACCGAAGAAAAAATAAATATTTTTTCTATTTTATTATCCCTAATCGTTTTATCAACCCATTTCTGTACTTTATAGTTATGATAAAAAGGTACAGAAAGCGCTTTATTTGTAATTAATCCAGATAAACTCTTTATTTTAGCTAGAGATGGATTAAGATTGACAAAAAAAGAGCTCGCAGTTAAATCTTCAACTTTATCAATATTCTGATAATCTTCTGCATCATCGATAAATGCGGCCAAATGAATATTATAATCATTACTTAGGCCTTTAAGAAAATTATATGAGCGAATTTTATCCCCTTTATTAGGCGGGTAAGGGATTCGATGCACTAGGAATAATAAATTTTTCATACACTACTCTTTTCTAATTTTTTACAAAATACATTTAAAGCGATACAATCAAAACTATGAAAAAACCCCGCTCCAACATAGTTCTTTCCAAGCTAACCAGCTTCCTTTTATTTCTTGTTTTACCTGTTTTTGTAAGCGCAGCACTAGTGACAGTTGATCCGCAAGTTGATTTTCCTGTACAAATATCGAAACCTCAACTCAACGCCAGTTCAATCAAGTCTAAACAGATAGAACCCTATCACCCCAAAAGTTATAACACTACTGATTACTCACCACTCTTTCTTATCCCAACAAAGACTGAACAAGTACAACAAAAAACAAAGCTCTATGACCTCAAAACTCAAGGTAAAAAATTATTAAATGATTATCAGGACAACGAGCTTCTATTCGAACCTTTAAATACACTATCCCAAGCAAAACAACTATGGAGTGATGCAGACTCATTGGCCGCTGACTTCGCTCACGATATTATATTTTCCTTAGAACTGGATACCTTAATACAGTATGAAATACCTGCAACACCCACACTACAAAATCACAAAACAGGATTTAACACTCAAAACACAAATGCAGTGAATTACAAGCTCTATAATACAAATCAAGGTGGATCAGAGAATGCATCGGTACAAGACTCCGATGAAATTAGTATTTTTTTAAGTGGCTTGCTACATATAAATACACTGTACTATCTAGCAGCCATATTAATCTTATTTAGTTTTTTACAGTGGCTTATACCTTTTATATTGCGTCTTTTTCCTTAACCTAAATCCTTTGCCAATAAAGGTCCTATCATTTGACTCACTCCCAAAGGAAGACTTTTCCAAGCCGCAATAAAAAACCGGTACTTCGGATTTAAAGGGTTAATATCTGGCATTGAATCCGCTTTAACCAGCTCGAACTCATAAAATAATGGTGCCTCTTCAAAGCCCCAGTGTTTTTTAAATCGATAGGAACCGGTACCAATTTTACTACGCCCATAATCAAATATTTTCACACCCTTTTCAACTGCTCGGCGCATTACTTCCCAATACATAAAATCATTAGCATATAAGCTTCTGGCTTCAGCTGTGCCACCACCATAATACGGCAATACTTCATCTCTAAAGTAGAAATTCATCACACTGGCGATCAATTTCCCTTCATGCTCAATAGAGAGCACTTCGCATTGCTCTTTAAATACCTCTTTTAGTATTTTAAAGTATTTTTTAGGAAAAACTGGCGTACCAAGATTGCGCACACTTTCTGAATAAGCCTCAAACAAGCGCTCAGCATCATTATCAATCACACTAACTAAACCTGCTTTTATACCTTTTCTAACAACTGCACGCTGTTTTCTAGGAATAGCAGCTAAATTCTTATCTACATCAGGATCTAAGTCCTTTCTAAAGGTAACATACATACCTTCTTTATAAGGTCTATCCAGATTTGTACGCTCTCTATTTCTAAACTCAACATGGTCAACCCCTAGCTCTTCACCTAGCCTACAGGCCTCTTGATCAAGTGCCAAAGTCGCATCGGCATTATCAGCAACGACACCACCATAAACACAAAAAGCATTAGATATTAAGGCATTACCAAATAATGGGCTTTTAATATGCACTAAAGGCAAAATACCGGTTACCTGACCTTGCTGCCACGCATAAAGGTAATAAGTTTTATGGCCAAAAGCACGTTCAATCACTTCTTGCCATTCAACTTGATGAAAGAAGGTAGCTGCTGGAGTTTTCTCTACATATTGTTGCCAGAGACTTTTATCTGAATGACTTAAAATTTTTATCATGGTAGCAAAAAATTAATTGATCTTTGTAGGAGCGGTCTTTAGCCGCGATTTCGACGCATAATTCACGGCTAAAGACCGCTCCTACACTTATTTTAAAAAAACAGCTTGCATCGTATCCCATTCGAAATCAGTTAATAAAGATTTAATACGCCCTTCCATTCGCTGTAAATTCAAATAGTGTCGAAATTTCGCTTTGAATGCTAAGTTTTCTTGCCTAGGTTGCTTCGCATCAATTTCCCAAGGATGGAAATAAAAAATCCCAGGTTGTTGCTCGGTATTATTGACTCTATTAAATGCCCAACGAGAAATAAAGTACGGATATAACCTAAAAAAACCACCGCCGCCACAAGGATAGTTCTTGCTACCCATTTTCAATGTGCTAATTGGTATTTCTTTGAAATCATTGCCTTGTATAGGATGATAAGCAAATCGTGGCGCTTCTGGCATACCATATAAATCATGTTTGACCGGATAAATACTAGAGCTGTATTTATGCCCCTCTTCAGCCAAAATATCTAGCGCCCAAAGATTGTCGCGGCCAATAGAATAACTAGCAGCCCGATAGCCTTGTATTTCAACGCCACCGAGCTCTTCTAATAATTTCTTCGTTTTACGCACATCAGCTCGAAATTGTTCTGGCGTTTGCTCTGTTACACGAATATGTTCATAGCCATGACTGGCAAGCTCATGCCCTTCGTTAACAATTCTTTTAACGAGCTCAGGATAACGTTCCGCCACCCAGCCCAAAGTAAAAAAAGTCGCTTTTACATTATGCTCAGCAAAAACATCAAGAATATGCTTAGTATTATTTTGTACTCGATGCTCTAATGTATCCCACTGTGATTTTTTTATATACGATTCAAATGCAGAAACCTGAAAATAATCTTCTACATCAACTGTCATAGCATTTTTCATGTTGTTTTTTATTCTCAGTTTTTTAGAAAGTCATAAACAAGCTAGCTGTTACTCTATTTTCCACATAAGTGTTTACGGCAAAATCTGCATCTTGTTGTACAAAACGATATTCTATACTTGCGTTTAAGAGCCTACTCCTACCGACACGAAAAGGTATAGTGCGGGTCATCCTTGCTATAAACTGATAACGATCTTGATTAGCACTAACATCAGTAGGCACTTCTACGGTATCTCCGGTAATGCGTTGCCATGACGGAGAAAGAAAAAGGCCTGTTCTACGCCAAAACTGCCAATTCCATGATGCATCTGCTCCATAAACAATTTGCTGATCAGCACTTGTGTTTTGATACTCTCTTTTTTCATAAAATCCACCCAACTGAAAACTACTTTTCCCTGTTGTATAAGAAACTGAAGCATTTGCAACCCTTCTAACCAGCACATCATTCGTTAAGGTAGGCAAACTTGCATTAAAAATAATAGGCTGGCCATCAATGCCTAGCAGGGGGGTCCCGCCTGCATCAACAAGTATAAATGGGTTATCTTCTAATAATATTTGCTGAGCAGTTGTTGTGTCTTCGGAATACGTAAAGTTCCATGATGATCTTGTTGTACTATGATTCAAAGAAGCATTCCATGCCCCTCCCGTATTTAAACCTACAGAACGATCATTATAACCAGCACTTAAATGTGTACGTTGACTCAAACTAAGATTGGATGTCACATGCCAGTTATTACCATAGCCAGCTTCAATATCAAAATACCAGTTCGGTTTCCATTGCGCTCCTACCGTATAAAAAACACCATTCGTGTTAGTATCTAGATTTTGAAAACTATTATTAGCATAGCCAACTGTGCCAAAGAAATTAAAGCGTCTATCCAGCCAGCCTCTTATCGTGGCGGTAGTATTTTGAAAGCTCACATTATCTTCATTATCTCGGAACTGGGTCGAATTATCAAAATTCGCATTCCAAGTTATATAATTAAAATCACTACCACTAATTAAACTTATAGACTCACTTAAGTTCATGGAATTTGCTAGCTGTTCAGCATTATCATTACCTACATAATCAAAATCTATACTAACATTAGCGTCAGCAAACTGCCCAAAATGTGGGGTCCAATTTACTGAAGTACCCGCTGTCCATACATTTGTTCGAGTATCCAAGTTATTAATATTATCACCGCCTCTCAAGTTACTAATATTTGCCTGACTATAGCTACTTCGAGCGGCGACATTAAGCCGGTTACGTATAATTTGGTAATCGGTATCAAGTTGCAACTGATGATTAATTTGTGCCTGCCCATCTCCTCCAGCATTAAAGAGATTTTGCATGCGATAATCAAAATTAGCATTTAACCGCCCACCATTAATACCTCTTACAGAAATACCTGGACTAATTTCTGTAACAAATGCACCTTTTTCTAGTCCTTTAGGCGCTAAGTTTATATTATCTGAATAAGTTTCTTGAAATGTTAGGCTAGGCGTAAATTGAAAGTCAATGGCTGATACTGACGTTTGAGCAAATATAGTATAAGTAGCGCCAATTAACACGATAAGTCTACGCACTTTATTATAGTTTTGCCTTTTAGTGCCCATACTGCCCATAACCGTAATAATCTAACTTAAGCTCATGCTTAGATTTATTCAATAATGCTAAGACTACATCGACAGAGTCCAGTTTTTTAATGGCATCCTGTACTGTACTTTGCATTGTAGTCTCTGCACTAATCACAAAAACAACCTGTCCTACTAAACTAGCCAATACTTCTGCTTGCGTGGCTGATAGTAAAGGCGGGGAATCGAAAATTACAATACGATCAGGATAACGCTGACTCAATTCATCAACAAATTCCGCCATTTTATTACTGCTCAATAACTCTGTCGAAAAGGCATGACGCTTTCCTGCGGGGATAACTTGTAGGCCTGGTAAATCCGTTTTGAAACATATATCAGAAAAGTCTACATCATCACTTTCTAGGTACTCTATAAGCCCTAGTGATTCAGTAATTCCCAGTCGTGTAGCTAAAGTAGGCTTGGAAACATCAGCATCAATTAATAAAACATTTTTATCTCTTTCATTAGCAATACTGAGTGCTAAATTAATAGCACTAAATGACTTGCCTTCTCCCGGTACGCTACTTGTCACTAGAATAAGGTTTGCTCGCTTTATCCCTTTAGCACCCTTACCAAACGCATTAGTAATTAAGGGGCGTTTAATCATTCTATATTCTTCAATCAAAGCTAAATTCACTTGCTCACGAGATAAATACCCATCAGCAGCCAGCGTATCCCAGTCAAGACTAAACGTTTGCTGTTTATTTTCTATATTTGATTGCGGTCTAACCTTGCTTTCTGATTTTTTATTTTTGATGCTTTCATTTTGTACAGATTTTTCTAAGGCCTTCTCTAAAATATCCATTCCGTTTTTTCCTCTATCGAAAACTCAATACATTACTCATTACCAAAAAGTAAGCGAGTAAAAGTCCAAAAAAAGAAAACCAAAACAAAATTTGATTGGTTTTCGTAGACTTTTCTCCCTCTTTTAATTGCATAGAGACACTTCCCAGCACAGGTAAGCCAGTTACTACTCTAACTTGCCGAGTCGACATAAACGTGGGTCTAATAAAATAAATTAAAAAAGCCAAAACCAGCCCTGTGAGCAAACTCACTATAAACGCAGCTGAATTAAAAAGCTCACGATTAGGTCCAGAGGGAGAAAGCGCTTTACTCGGTGCATCAACAACTTTAAACCTTAAAATACCTTGACTACTGTCTGCTTTTTCGGTCATAGAGGCTTGCTCTCTTCTCTGAATTAACGTCATATAGTTAGATTTAATAACCGAATAATCCCTATCCAAATTTTGCATTTCTGTTTCTATGCTTAACCTAGTATCCATTCCCTTTTGTCTTTCATTTTTCCTTTGGAATAATAAACCTATTCTTGAACGCAAAGAAGCACGTCGAGCTTCAGCACTATTTAAAGCAATTTTTAAAGATTGTATATACGGGTTATTTATAGCCCCAGAACTCATAATACTATCAGTGGGCTCAGGCATACTCTCTAAGCGCTGCATTTTACTTTTCTGCAAGTCTTGAATTGTAGTCTTTATACTTAATACATCTGGGTGCTTTTCCGTATATTGCAATAAAAGCTCCTCCACTCTTCTCTTTAATACTGAAATTTTGGCATCCTCTGGGGTAGTTTGAGTACCTCCTGTATCAGAAAGCCCCCATTCATCCTCGGCTTCATCACCTAATTCTAACGCTTCATCCATCTGATTTGTTAACACATGTATCCTTGAGTTAACTTCACTCAAAGCCATCTGGGCTTCCTGAATCTGCGCTGTGATAGAGCTTAACGCCCCCAACTGACTTCCTCCTTGACCTGGCAAAAGCCCTGCATTAATTCGCTTAAAATTTTCCCTAGCTTTTTCAGCATTTTTTAACCGAGCTTCATACTCACTTATTTGTTCTTCAATAAACTGCTGTGCAGAACCTGTATCAGATATTCCTCTTTGCTGCGTCTGCTCAGAAAAAACAGTCAGTACAGCATGAACAATATCCTGTGATTTTTTAGGGTCAGAGGATTGATAAGAAATGGTAAATATGTCATTTCTTCCGCCTGAAATCATAACATTACTTTTTAAGTTCTGAATGATAGATTGTTTTCCTGCTTCGCTCTTAGAACCAATATCTAATTCGCCTAATTGGGCAATTTTCTCCAAATTAGGACGCGTAAACATAAGTTGTCGCATCACTTGCACTAATCCACGCGTATTAGACTGTATTGCCATACCACGTAATAAAGGCCTTAACATCGTACCGCTATCAACACTCACTTTTGCCTCAGAGTTGTATGCATCAGGCATAGTACTGACAAACACCCATCCAGCACTACTAATAAGCCAAGCAGTAATAATGATCAGCCATTTATATTTTAATGTCCCTTTGACATAAAATAGAATTTCAGATAATTGATCTTGCATTCTTTACCTTTAAAATAATCTACATTTACAAAAAATAACAAGTCAACTACCTATTATCTCAATATCAAAAACGAATTATCAAATTTTCCATAACTGAAAAACATGATAGGCAACCCAAAGCTATTAAGGAATATTCCTTTTTATTTAAAAGAAGGCTTCCGGAATTACTAAAATATCACCTGGCATAATTTTAACATTAAGAGACATGTCTGCATCTTCAATTAAATCATCCATTTTCACGCCAAACTGTTGTGGCTTACCATTAACATTTCGAATAATACTTGCTCTATTACCATCAGCATACTGCCCTATCTGGCCAATAATAATAACTAGGTCTAATAATGTCATTCCTTTTTCATAAGGGACAGTTCGACCACTATAACGATTACCGCCACTACCGCCGCCACCGCCACTACCGCCGCCACTACCGCCGCCAATTTGACCTACTATGCGTACTTGCTGTTCATACACACCTTGAAACCCTGTCACCATAACAACGACTTTGGGGTCTCTAATATAAACACCTAACTCCTTTTCCATAGTTCGTGCCATTTCATACGGTGTTTTACCTATAGCAACTACATCCTCAACAAGAGGAAGTGTAATTTTACCATCAGGCCGTACAGGAACTGACATAGAGACGTCTGGATGTCCCCAAACAAAAATATTAACATTATCACCAGGACCGATTATATAAGTGTAATCATCCGATAATGTTGCATCATTTTTTAATGGGGGATGCGAGCACCCTGCAAATACTAAAGAACATATGATTAAAATCAGAACCTTATAACTAGGTTGTGCCATTTTTTTTCCTCTATATTTTATATAATTCATATTATTACTAAAGAGCAAAGGGGAGGTAGTAATACTTAATCCTAAGCACTGATAAAACTAATGTCCACGCATTGTATTAATAATTTTCTGCTTCATTTGTTCTGCTACTTTACGCTCCGGAAATAAAGCACCTTGCTTTGCTAATTCAATAGCCTGGTCTACCTGCACCAACGCAGCACTATTATTCCCATTTTTATATTCTGCCACACCTAAATGATACCTAAAGACTGGAGTATTAGGAGACTTAATAATGAGTTGTTTAAATATTTTTACTGAACCCTTTATATCACCATTATGCAATAAAACCCATGCATATGTATCTTGAAAATAAGCCTGTTCAGAATTAGCAAATGATTCAGTTAATTGCTGAGCACGCTTTAAATTTGCTGCTGTAGGATAGTGATCAACCAATAAAGTAGCTAAGTTATTAGTCGCAACATCTAATTCAGGGGCATTAGCAATAAGTTGCTCATAAATACCTACAGCTAACTTAAACTTTTTTTGCTGTTCATAGAGTGATGCTAGTGCTAAAGATAACCTTACATTCTTAGGATGCGCTTTTAAACCGTCTTGGTAAACAGATATTGCTTTATCAGTTTTACCCATAGCTATATACACTTTAGCTAAATGGTGTTGCACTAAAGCGATTTGTGGTTGATCCTTTATTAATTTTTTTAATAAAGAGGTAGCTTTAGTGTACTTTTTATCTTTTACATATAATTCGGATAATAATAAAACCGCGACCACATTATCTTTATTTTCTTTAATTTGGTTCTGCAGAAAACTGAGCATTTTTGATCGTTTATTAAGCTTTTCATAGCATACACTTAGATTCTGTAACACTTGTCGTTGCTGTGGAAATTTGACAATAATCTCTTTATAAGCGGCAATTGCTTGCTCATACTTACCTTGCCCCTGAAAAATATTGGCTTGATAAAATTTAGCCAAATCTTGCCCTTTAGATAACCTAGCAAGCTGAGCAACAGCTTTACCAGCTTCATCCCATTTCTCTTCCAATAAATCTAACTGAACAACCTTTTGTATAAAAACTAAATTTTTCGGTTCTTTTCTTAAAGCCTTCTCAATTAATTCTCGCGCATATTTTGTATCTTGCTGCGCCATTAAATGATTAAACGTAGCTAAAACAGCTTGAGTATTTGCAGGGTTAATATTTAACGCAGATTTAAATGTATTCAGTGCTTTTTGTCTATCACCTTCCACTAAATAGACTTGCGCCATTAAAACTAAAGCTTCATCTGATTTGGGGTGACTCCACATGATTTTATCTAAATACGCATGTGCTTGCGCATATTGCTCTTTAACTAATAAAAGACGTACTTTTAATAATTTCGCATCAACACTATTGGGTGAATCCGCTAGTATAGTAGTTGCAATTTTTTCAGTACTCGCATAATCACCCGAATCAAATGCAATTTTTGCTAATAAAATATTAGCTTCCATCCCAATATCTGAATTTTCTTCTGCTGCTACCACTTGTTGGAGCAACTCTTTAGCTCTTACCCCATTACCTTTAGCTAACATCCATTTAGCAAAATCAAATAACTGCTTGGGTTGCTTAGCAAGTTCATCACTAAATACTTGAATTTGGGCATCAACCTTATCACTGGCTGTTGCCGCAAGAAATTCTAATAATAAGACTTTCGGTGTTAAATCATTCGGTTTTTCTATTACTAGGTTGCGTAATAAGCTCTCGGCTTCATCTACCTTCCCTGATTTAGCATAGACCTTAGCGAGTGTAATTTTATAGGTATCATTTTCAGGAAAAAGAGCGATTAATGTTAAATAGTCATTAATAATCGCATCAACATCGTTTTGTTTGGCGTGAATTTGAACCTTAAACAAATGCAAAGCTACATTTTTTTCATCTTCGGCGATCGCTTTATCCATCAACGATAAAGCCTCTACTTGTTTATCTTGCTGCATTAAAATCATAGATTTTAATGTCAAGGCTTCGATATGCACAGCATTTGTTTCTAAGATAGAATTGATGATTGCTAAGGCTTCATCCTGTTTTTTCTCTCTTAACAGGGCTGACGATTTTAAAACCAAGGCTTCTATGTCTTGAGGATTTTTGACTAATAAAACATCAGCATGCTCATGCGCTTTATCTACTTCGCCCATCAGCAATTTCAACTTTCCCAGCTTGATATGTGCTTGTTGGTGCTCAGGCTCTAACTTTAAAGTCTTCTCTAAATTATCCTGCATTGCATAATAATTTCTGGCCTTTTCATCCAATAAGGCCAAGTAAAAATAGGTTTCTCCGGTCGATTTATTTCCTTGCTTAGCTGTTTTTAATTCCAGCTGGGCGGCTGCATAGTCACCTTTCTCCAGTAATTCCTTACCTCTTTTTAGATGGTTTTCTGCGGCTTCCTCTTCAGTTTCACAACCCACCAAGGCTAAACTTAGTGATACTGCCAAAATACTCGCTGTCACTTTATTCTTTATATGAATATTACCCATCATCTACATCCTATAGTTTTAACTTAGCTTAATTACTATTTTTTATTTTTACTCTTTATTTTCAATTTAAGCAAATGCACCCGGCGACCATCTGCACGCATGACTTCAAAGCGAAACCGCCCTTCTTCCACTTTTTCACCTTTCCTAGGCATATGCTCTAAACGACCAACAATAAATCCACCTACTGTGTCAAATGCTTCAGTATCAAAATTCGTTGAAAAGTACTCATTAAAATCTTCTAATGGCGTTAATGCTTGAACTATATATTCTTTATCATTGCGTTTAGTTATATATTCCTCATCAGCGTAATCATGCTCGTCTTCTATTTCACCGACAATTTGCTCTAACACATCTTCAATGGTGACTACGCCAGCTACCGCGCCATATTCATCGACAACAATAGCCATATGATTACGCTTAGCGCGAAACTCTTTTAATAACACATTCAGTCGCTTACTTTCCGGCACAACTGTCGGCGTGCGCATCAACTCTTCAACTTTAATATCTTTATTATTAAGCGCATGAGCCAATAAATCTTTAGCTAATAAGATACCAACAACTTCACTTTTATCTTCACCAATAACAGGAAAACGAGAGTGACCATACTCAATAACGGTTGAATAAATTTCAGCTAACAACGCATCTTTTTTTAGTACGATCATTTTTTTTCGCGGCACCATAACATCTCGTGCGCGTTGCTCAGAAACATTTAGAACACCCTCCAACATTTCTAAAGCATATTTATCAAGAAGATGCTTTCCTTCAGCTTCCCTCAAAATTTCAAGTAAATCTCCTCTATCTTGAGGTTCACTACTCATGATTTGACCTATACGTCCCATCCAACTTTTTTGCGGAGGTTTAGTACTATCCGCGAGCTCGTCAGCCATTTACTTCTTTCTCCTGATAAGGGTTATCAATGTGCAATTCTTGTAACAACACGATTTCTTTGCTTTCCATTTCTATAGCTTCATCATCTGTTAGATGATCATAGCCTAACAAATGTAAAACACCATGTATAACTATATGTGCCCAATGCGCGCTTAATGCCTTGTTTTGTTGCTTTGCTTCTTGTTCCAAAACTGCTGCACAAACCACTAAATCACCTAATAAATCAATTCCTTCAACCCCATCTGGCAGTTCAAAGGGAAAACTTAAAATATTAGTTGGGCCTTGCTTAGCTCGGTATTGACTGTTTAGCTCTGTCATTTCCTCAGTATCAACAATACGAATCACAACTTCAGCATCTTGACTATAATCAGCAAGGGCTTTGTCTACCCACAACTGAAAATCATCATCACTAGGTAAAGAGTCTAGCTCAACAATACGCTGAATATCTAATTGTCGTAATAGCATTAATTATGCGCTCGCTCGTAATTCTCATAAGCAATAACGATACGCTGCACTAAGGGGTGCCGCACGATATCTTTAGCACCAAAAAAAGTAAAACTAATACCTTCCACGTTTTCTAACACCTTAAGTACATGCTTTAAGCCCGACATCTTATCAGTGGGTAAATCAATTTGCGTAATATCACCCGTAATGACGGCGGTCGAACCAAAACCTACACGGGTCAAAAACATTTTAATCTGCTCAGTCGTCGTATTTTGCGCCTCATCTAAAATAATAAATGAGTCATTCAATGTCCGTCCACGCATAAAGGCTAACGGCGCAACTTCTATAATTTTACGTTCAATTAATTTTTCCGCACGCTCAAAACCTAACATTTCATACAAAGCATCATACAAAGGACGTAAATACGGATCAACTTTTTGCGCCATATCACCAGGCAAAAAACCTAGTTTCTCGCCTGCTTCTACTGCCGGTCTAACCAAAACAATACGTCGAACTTGCTCTGACTGCAAGGCCTCAACGGCACAAGCGACAGCTAAATAAGTTTTTCCTGTCCCTGCCGGCCCGACACCAAAATTAATATCATGACTTAAGATTCTGCTCAGATAATCTTTTTGGTTTGCACCACGACCTTTGAGAACACCGCGTTTGGTTTTAATAAACACTTCGGAAAGCTCATCATCAACAGCATCTTGAGCAAGATCTTCTATATGCGCATCCTGCATCGACAAATGTATATGTTCAGGAGTAATTTCTTCATGCTCGGCTTCAATAAAGAGCTTATGCAATACTGCTTCTGTCCCTTTAATCGCCTCTGTAGTCCCAGTGACATTAAACTGGTTGCCACGATTGGCAATCTCTACTTGCAAGCGCTGTTCAATTTGTTGTAAATTCCCATTAAACTCACCACATAAATTAGCTAAGCGTTGATTATCAGCGGGCTCTAAAATTAATTCTACCGTTTCTGTGCTCACGCATTAAGCCTTATGAATGATTTTATCAAGAGAAGACTCAACCGCCCTACCTCTTAAAGAATTGGGCAATGCCTCAGTAATCAAAACATCAACAAACTGACCGACTAAACGTGGATGACCAATAAAATTCACAACACGATTATTTTCTGTACGCCCAGTCACTTGTAATTGGTTTTTCCTAGAAAGGCCTTCTACTAAAACCGTTTGTACGGTATCAATCATGCCATTAGAAATAGCCATGGTCATTTCGTCTAAGCGTTTTTGTAATATGCTCAGTCTTTCCTTTTTAGTCTCTGCGGAAGTGTCATCTGGAAATTCTGCCGCTGGCGTACCAGGACGCGCACTATAAATAAAGCTATAGGAGAAGTCAAAACCCACTTGCTCAATTAAATCCAATGTATCTGCAAAATCTTGATCTGTTTCACCAGGGAAACCAATAATAAAATCAGAAGATAAACTAATTCCTGGACGTACCGCCTTAACCTTTTCCATGGTTGCAAGGTAATCCGCTCGCGTATGTCCCCTTTTCATCATTGCTAATACATTGTCACTACCGCTTTGTACGGGTAGGTGTAAATGACTGACTAATTCAGGAATAGCTTCGAAAGCATCGACTAATTCATCGGTGAATTCAATCGGGTGTGAAGTCGTAAAACGGATCCGGTCGATGCCATCAATTGCCGCAACAAAATGCAATAACAAGGCAAAATCTGCAATTTCACCCTCATCCATTTCACCACGATAAGCATTAACATTTTGCCCCAGAAGGTTGACTTCACGCACACCTTGTTCTGCTAAGCTGGCAATTTCTTCTAATACGCTTTGTACTGGGCGACTAATTTCCTCACCACGCGTATAGGGCACAACACAAAACGTACAGTATTTACTACAACCTTCCATAACCGAAACAAAGGCCTTGGGGCCTTCAGCGCGAGGCTCAGGTAAAGCATCGAATTTTTCAATTTCTGGAAAGGAAATATCAACGACACGTTTTTCGCCACTGCGTGCTTTATTTAATAATTCAGGTAAGCGATGTAATGTTTGAGGACCAAAAACAATATCGACAAAAGGCGCGCGCTTTTGAATAGCGACACCTTCTTGACTAGCAACGCAACCACCGACACCAATGATCACATCAGGGCGCTTGTCTTTTATCTTGCGCCAGCGACCCAGTAAAGAAAAGACTTTCTCTTGCGCCTTTTCTCTAATAGAACAAGTATTTAACAACAAAACATCCGCTTCTTCAGGTGCTTCTACTAATTCCATGCCATGAGAGGCTTTTAGTACGTCGGCCATTTTATCCGAATCGTACTCGTTCATTTGACAACCGGTTGTCAAAACAAATAATTTCTGCGTCATAGACTGCTTAGGTTTCTACCGTTTATTACTAACAACTATCACCAATGCATGATAGTAAATTGATTATTATACCTTGTGAAGTTCCGTTCTGAAAATCTCCAGCAATTACATAGTAACCACCACAAAGTATAAAACTATTTTTTCACTTTATTCAAAAAATGATCCATCTTATCTGCTTTCGTTTGCAAATAAGACTTGTTGTCACAATTAGATTCTATTTCTATCGGAATACGCCCTTCGACATTAATACCTAAAGACTGAAGCTGGTCAATCTTATTTGGATTATTAGTAATTAACTGAATAGATTTAATCTGGAGGTTTTCTAGCATTAAAGCGGCAATGCTATATTCACGCTCGTCCGCTAAATGACCCAAATGAATATTCGCATCAACAGTATCCATGCCTTGATCTTGTAAATTATAGGCTTGTAATTTTTTCAACAAGCCTATACCCCGCCCTTCTTGGCGTAAATAAATTAATACGCCAAAACCGTGCTCACTAATTAATTGTAAAGCTTTATCTAATTGCTCACCGCAATCACAACGCCGCGAACCAAACACATCACCGGTGAAACATTCCGAATGTATGCGTACAGGGACTTGCGTTTTATTTGTGACGTTTCCGAAAACAAAAGCGACATGCTCTTTCTCATCTAGAGTATTACTAAAATAATGCAGTACAAACTCGCCATGCTTAGTTGGAATGCGTGTTTGTACTAAATTGCTAACTTCTATTGCCAATGTATTAAAACCTAAAGTAATCGACCTGAAAAAATGAAATTACAGCTTAACTAACACTTCTGCTCGACCCTTTTCAGCCATATCGCCACCAAAACGCTGCACTCGATCAAAAGCCTGTGTTGCATCAGCAAGCTTAGAGTCTAATTTAGCAAAGGATTTAAATAAAATTGGTAAAAAGGCCAAGGTATGTGAACCACAGTCATTAAACGTTGCCGATAAGGTCGGTTGTTGCCATAACAACAAAGTACCACGCTGCATCGCATAGCCTAAAAAACGACCTGTTGAACCCATCACCGCAATCGTGCCTGCAACCATACGTGAACCGCAATAATCACCTGCATTCCCTTCAATCAACATTGTCCCACGGCGCATATGGTCGCCAGCGCGTTGACCAACATTACCTTTAACAATAATCGTACCGCCTTTCATGCCTTGTTTATTACCAGGCAAAGCCGCGCCTAAAAAATCACCAGCATTACCATTAATAGTTAATAAACCATTTTTCATTTCACAAGCAGCATACAAACCTGCATTACCATTGGCGATAACCGATCCAGATTTCATACCTATCGCTAAATAAGCTCCCGCGTCACCTTCAACGGTAACACTACCTTCTTGTAAATCTTTGGCAATAAAATCTAATTTAGCAAAGCTCTTTTTAATAAGAATATTCTGTGTATCTGAACCTGTTATTTCAAATAACTCATCCACACGCAATTTACGCTTACCATTTTGTAATTCAATGGCAGAAATATCAGCCACACTTAAATCTTTTAATAACTGGCACGATAGAGGCGACATATCCACACGTTGTGCAGTTTCTTGTTTGACGGTAAAAGTTAAAGCGCTCATGCCATAATCTCCTGTAAATGAAAATGGAACGGCCCTAATTTACCACCGTAATTTCCTGCGCTAATACGCTTAATTCCATTGCTAGCACCCAAGTCACAAACTGCTTGAATACCTACACGCATGACATTATCAATATCTTCTTTAGTTAAGCCATCGATAACAATTTCCATCACCGACTCAATTTCTGACGATAAATCCGTTTTGGTGATCCCTTTTAACGTTGGGCAAAACGCATCATTTGTTGACGCACCTAATGCAGGATATTTAGATCCCACTTTAGAGCCAGAACGCACTACACCACCTGGAAACGGCATAATCACATTCGGCATTTTTTTCATTTCTATAATCGCTGCTTCACAGGCTGCTAAGGCTTGTGGTTGAGATTCAGCTAAGACCAAAAAGTTACCACCACCAACAGCATCAACACGCCCCGTCGTTGCTTCAGTTAAAAACTCACCATCCATCACAGGTACGCGCCAATAACGTTTACCATCAATTTTTTTCGAGGTTTGGAAGCCATCGCCAAAATAACGTAAATTCTTACCTAAAGGAATTTGTAATCCGTCATCAATACCTGCAAATAAAGCCGAGGTTGGTGATGTTAAGACACACTGCCCCGCACGCGTTTCTAATTGTTTAGCCAATCCTTTACCACCCATGGCAAAAATTAAGACTGACACACCAGGGCGACCATCTGGCGTTTCAGAAGGGTCTAACACGCGTTCAATACCTGCTTCACAACCACACGCAATCACTGAGGTTGCAAAACCTGTCATAGCTTGTGCAGAAATCATCGCCCACTTTTCATTTTGCGCAGTAATAATTGCGCGTGTTGCTTTCATTGGAAACGCTTCAGCGAAGGTTGCATCAATGCTTACACCATTAATAATCATAATCTAAGAACTCACTTTTAGTAATAATGCAGTCATCATGAAATAGAATTTAAGGTATGTGTCGTCAAACTGCCACGGCCATCTTCGGTCATTTCATCATCGCTGATTTTAAAGTTACCGACTTTCATAGTCATAAAACGATCAAAATATTTTTGTAAATCTTGCTCAACCGAAATATCCCAATCAGGGCGGACAATATGCGTCGTACCCCATGTGGTATGCACCACCTTACCATCAACGACCACTAACTCACCGTCTTTGAAAACGTAATCTGGCTTTTCAAACATTTTTTCGCGATCAACATTATCCGTATAAACGGTAATATCCGCCCATGCGCCTTCTCCTAAACTACCTCGGTCATCTAAACCAACTAATTTAGCCGCGCCTGCACGCGTTAGAATCGCAATTTCTTGTAGACTGTATTCACGGTCAATCGACGCTAAAGTCGTCATTTTTTGCGCTTCTGGATGAATCGTTGACAACATATCGTTACGGAAACTTCTATCCATTAACAAACGAATTAAGTGCGGATAAGTGGTAAACGGTGCGCCATTTGGATGATCGGTGGTTAAAAACACACGCCACGGATCATCTACCAATAAGAAAATTTCTAAGCCAATCGCCCATTGCAGTGCATTGACAAAGTTTTGGTCGCGATATTTAAACGGTACAACACCACAGCCTGCATCACATTCAATATCCATACATACCCATTTATTTGGGTTAGCAAAGCCGTGGTTCGCATGTTGACGCATATTATCGCCTGACGCGGTAATGGTCTGACCGAATAAAATCTGCCCTACATCTGCAGTAATATTTTTATTTTTGTTAATCGCTTCAGCAATTGCCGCACCACCTGAAGAGAATTTAAAATCGCCTTCAGTTCCATAACTATGGAATTGAATATGCGTTAAATGCATAGGCAAGCCGCCGATACCTTGAATGGTATCTAAAGTAGTTTCAACATTACCTGGCACACCTAAGTTACAACCATGTACGTGCAGTGGATGTTTAACCCCAATTTCTTTCACGGCTGTCGCTAATACTTGCAAAATGTCACGGGGAGTTACGCCGTAATGGGCATTTTGTTCGTCTAGCTCTAATTTACGTTGGTTAAATTTAAAGGCATTAATACCACCTGGATTCACCACTTTAACGCCGATAGCTTTGGCCGCATTCATCGTCCAAGCGACGTAATCATTAATCGCTTTTTGATCTTTTTTCGCCGTGAGCATACGCAGTAAATAATCATCACTGCCGAGCATCACATAGCCACCCTTATCTAAAATGGGAATGTCACCCATTTCCATATGTGCTTGACGGGCATTGATCGGCAATACAGCGGGTTCAAACCCTGCGGTATAACCCATTTCTGCATAACGATAACCCGTAGTAAATGAACTAGGCATAGCATGACCACAACCTGAACGGGTAATATCTGAGCGATGCACAGGATCATGACGATGATCTTCAGGAATTAACATACGGGCAATATTACCCTTACCACCACCAATATGCGTGTGCATATCAATCGCGCCAGACATCACGACTTTGCCTTTTAAATCGTACTCTTTATCAATTTTTACATCAGCGGCGGGCTGTTTTACAAAACGTCCATCCTGAACATAAAGTGTTTGCACCTGACCATCAATACCACTGGCAGGGTCATAAACGGTTCCACCTGTTAATTTTATCAACATGATTATTCTTTCCTACAAAGCGTGTTCAATTGCATTCAAAACCTCAGCCGTACTAGGCAAGCCTGAATCACGTAATTTTTTAAGTCGAATGGCGACCACATTATCCAATCGATAAGCATGACCAGCATGATCAATTCCAGGTGTTCCCACAGGTATAAATACATCGGGCTCTTTAGTAAAAGTCATACCTGAACGAGCGACGACAATCGTGGGTAATTCAGTGGCAGGTGGTACAGAAGCACTATTAAAGGCTTGCACCCAAACCAAAACATCCGCTTCGCCATTCGCCAACATGACATTGCTATCATAAAGAAAAGGGTCATATTCAGGGAAGCCACTGGAAAAACGTGCTCTTGCAGGATAAGCCGAGGTCCAGCCACAGACTTGATTAGCTGTTTGATCACCTTCTTTGCCGCCCAATGGAAAACCAGAGCAACGCGTATCCATGGTATTAATATCTTTGACCATTTCCGTAAGCATTTGTACAGTCAGTTCAGCATGATCAAAACCTAAAGCACCCGCCGCCCAAGCTACTACGCCATATTTAGCCGCTTTTAACTGCTCTGCCACCGTTTGTAAATCACTCACTGCGATACCACAAACTGATTCAGCAACAATCTTTTTATTTTTCACTAAAGCGCGTAATACCGCCATCACTTCAGGTAAATCTGCATCAGCACATTCCAGTACTTTAGCTTTAACCCCTGCCGGTGAAGTCGAAGCATCAGCTGAGGGCGCTTTACCTAAATAAACTACTTCACGTTGACTGGTATCATCCAAAAACATGGATTCTTTATTCCACATATAACGCTCAAAAAAGCGTGGAGAAAAGCCTTCTAAATCAACACCAACCACTAATAAATAATCACAACGATTTTTAACTTCTGCTAAGGTCGTGGTCATCCAGCCGGTATCTTGCAAAGCTAAAAAGTTACGACGCGCAGCGGTAAAATTCATATTATCAACGACAGCACCCGCTTTATCAGCCACCGCCATAACGCCACGCATACCATTAACATCGGTCGCGCAACCGCCAATCACAGGTTGATTACTCACCCGCAACAATTCAGCTGCTTTCGTAACAGCGATATCCAAACTAACTTTCTTACCGTCCACGCGCGCACTGGTATCTGTTATCGCTTGCTCAAACGCAGGTGTATTCACTGTACAACCATTGGCGCTCACTTTCAGCGACAAACCGTCGACTTGAATAGTTAGATCATCAGCTCCAATACCGCAAAAAGGACTGGGTACTTCAGTTATTTCAGTCACTCGCTATTCCTCTTAGTTATCTTTTTTAATATATTTAAACCGTGGATCATCGGGCGTGCCTTCAAAAACACCTTGTGATGTTTCTGCAGCATCCCACATGACGACTTCTTCAATTTTTTTCGCCAAGGCAAAATCTTTTTCAGTAATACCTTTGGCAGAATGCGTGACTAATTTAACAATCACAAATGCGTAAGACACGGTTAAATCAGGATGATGCCACGCTTTTTCAGCTAAATGACCCACGGTATTGACCACCATTAAACTGGCTTTCCAACCGCTGGTTTTTATTTTTCGCCGAATCCAGCCTTTTTCATAAACCCAGTGCGGCAATTCAGCTGTTAATCGGCCTTCAACTTCAGCTTCTGTATAGGCTTGCTCAGTCATCCTCTACCCCCAATCTAAATTAAGTATCTATCACGACAAAAATTCAGGCAAAGAAATAACTGGAATTCCAGAATCCCTAGCCTTTTTTCTATCTTGTTCAGTATTATACCCCCAGTCTACCAACTGCAAGTCAACTTCACTTAAATCTTCTTGGCTTTGCACTTTCAGTAAAGTAGGCAAACGATCTTCAATTAAACAAATTTTTTCTTTTTGGTGCCTACCAATTAACTCAGCCAATACAGTTGACTTACTCATCTGGCGATCTAAACCATAAATATTGACAGGCATCTCCACCTGATTAGCTGCTAAAATTTGCTCAACAAAACGCTCTTGCTTAGTTGTCACGATATACCAGTTACAATCCTTTAATTCGCGTAATTTTTCAGCAACACCATCAAACAAAGGATTCATAGTAACCCACTCTTCTTGATCTTGCTGTATCCATTGATCGCGCGTTTGTCCAAATAATTTCTTTAGCAAAGGAGCGTCGGGGGAAAATTGTGCAAAAAACTGCTGAATATTTGCTTGAATATGTTCAACTGTTTCACCTTGCTGCAATAATCGCATAAAAATAACCGCTTCATACCCCGTTTCCAAATAGGGGCGTAAAGCTTGAAACTGCTTAATATGCGTATTACTTGGGACAGTGCCTGCCATATCAGACCAGACTTTAGTGGCTACTTTCCAGCCCGTCATCGCAGTCTCTATTGCGCTATCACAAATAACACCATCAAAATCTAAAGCGTAAACAAAGGATTTATTTATCAATTTCATACCGCTGCTTAAGTTAGGAACGAGATTTTAATCATACTTCGTTCCTTAGTATTTTTTAGTTTCAAATACAAACACTCTAAAAAGAATTATTTACTTTTCAAACACACTACGAATCACAGCAACAATCTCTTTAACAGATTCATCACTTAACTCAGAACAGATAGGTAAAGACAAACAGCGCGCTGCAATTGCTTCTGTATTAGGTAAACTTAAACCTGCACAGTCTTCTTTGAAAACATTTTGCTGGTGTAAAGGAACAGGGTAAAAAACTGAACAAGCGATTTTCTTAGCTTGTAAAGCCTCTAAAATTTCATCGCGACGATCAGATAATAGCGTGTATTGATGATACACATGTCTACCGATACCATCTTCATATGGCGTTTCAAGCGGTAAATCAGCCATTAATTCCGAATACAAATGTGCCACATGACGACGACTATCGTTATAGCGGTCAATCCGCTTTAACTTAGCACGCAAAACAACAGCTTGCATTTCATCAAGTCGACTATTAAAACCAATCACATCATGATAATAGCGAACTTTAGATCCATGGTTACGTAATTGCTTTAGCATTTCAGCCGTTTCGTCAGAATTCGTTCCAACTAGGCCACCATCACCAAATGCACCTAAATTTTTACTTGGAAAAAAACTATAGCCCGCAGCATTACCGATGCTACCGGTTTGTTTTCCATCAATAGACGCGCCAAATGACTGTGCGCAATCTTCTACAATTTTTAGATTATGCTTATCACAAACCGCTTTAATTGCTGCCATATTAACCGGCTGACCAAAAATATGCACTGGCATTACTGCAGTCGTTTTATCAGTAATAGCCGCTTCAATGGCTTCTGCCGTAATATTGTATGTTTTAGGATCTACATCAACAAATACAGGCGTTGCACCTACATAACGAATAGCTTCAGCGGTAGCAATAAAGGTAAATGATGTCGTGATGACCTCATCACCTTCACCGATTCCTTCAGCTAATAAAGCCAAATGTAAAGCATCTGTACCTGAAGCAACACCAACGGCATGTTTGACACCTAAATACTCAGCCGCTTCTTTTTCAAAGCCTTGTACGTTAGGGCCTAAAATAAAAGAACAATTTTCTATTGTTTGCGCTAAGCCTTGCTCAACTTCATCTTTTATCTCAGCGTACTGCGCTTTTAGGTCTACCATTGGAATCATAATTGTTACTACCTTTTAATGTTTAAATGAGTGTTTCGCCTAATTTCTAGGCAATATTACAGATGCAGATAAGCTACAACAAAACTATTGAAGTAATTTAGTAATTTCAATCGCAGTAGCTAGAGCACGACGACCAGCGTCACCCGATACATCAGGCGTATTTCCTGTATGAATACAGTCTACAAAATGTTTAATTTCTTCTAGTAATGCATCACCATTTTCAAAAACAGATTTTTCTGTTTCGATTTCAGGTACGCCAGGAAACATTTCTTTAGTACCTGCAAAATGCTTAGTTAACACACGGTTTTGAAAATCAATTGAAATATACGAATTCGGACGGAACATACGCATTTTGCGCTCCATCTTCATACTAATACGGCTAGCCGTGACATTAGCAACACAGCCATTTTTAAACGTTAATCGTGCATTCGCAATATCAGTGCCTTTAGTTAATACCGCCGTACCACTAGCTTCCATACGTTCAACTTCAGAATCAACAATGGCTAGAATAATATCAATATCATGAATCATTAAATCCAAAACGACACTGACATCATTCGCACGTGGATTAAATGGCGATAAACGGTGCGACTCAATAAATAAAGGCTTATCTTCTAACTTACCCAAGCCCATTACCGCAGGATTAAAGCGCTCTAAATGCCCAACCTGTAAAATAAGATTTTTTTCTTTAGCAATCGCAATCAACTCATCCGCTTCTTCAACGGTGACAGTAATCGGCTTTTCAACTAAAACATGCGCGCCAGCATTTAAAAAATCTTTAGAGACTTGATGATGCAAAGTCGTAGGCACCACAATACTGACCGCATCAACCTTACCTAATAAAGACTGATAATCTGTTAAAGCTTCCGCACCATGCTTTTCAGCAACGTCTTTAGCCGCTTGCTCATTAATATCGACAACCGCGACCAATTCACAATCAGGGAGAGAGGCATATTTTTCCGCATGGAATTTACCCAAATACCCAGTTCCAATCACAGCACATTTTAGTTTTGTCATAGCGTTTCTTTTACAATTAAAAATCCGTCCATTGTATTATGAATTACAACTTACGCCAAACACTACACGTTACAGAAAGCCACGCCCTACAATTTTCAGTTGCCCGCCTTAATTCGTAGCTAAATATTGCGCCCCTGTCATACGCCCTATTTTAAAATGATAGCCTCTTTTTATAACCCCAGCATCAAGCTCGCACCGTGCTGTTTTAGCCATCCACGATGCCACTTATAATTCGGACAATGCTTAGCCACTAAAAGCCAGAAGGCAGCCGAATGATTACGCTCTTGAATATGACATAACTCATGTATCGCAACATACTCCAATACTTCGGCAGGCGCTAAAATCAACAGCCAATTCAAATTAATATCATTATGAATGCCACAACTTCCCCAGCGACTCTTTTGCTCTTTAATCGTAATGGAACGCGGTGACAACCGATACAGTGCCGCATATTTGTCTATATAAAGAGCGCTTTGCTTTGCCGCCATCTCCGCCATCCAATGAATAAATGCTCGACGAATATGATCACTCAACTCTTCCGAACTTAATTTAGTCAAAAAATTATCCGGCACATGGGCAATAAAATCCTGCTCAAAAATAATCTTTATTTGTTTATTCTGACTGGATTTAATTGCTAATGCATAGCGCTCGCCCTGATAAGGGACCATCGCGCCCTCTTTATATTCCACGGGCGAAAAACGCGCAATACTGTCCACATGTTTCTGTACTTTATTTTTTGCCGACTCTAGCCACACCTGTTTAGCCGCAACAAACTGGTGAATTTGTTTTTCCGGCATACGTACAGGTGCGACCACTTCTATTTTTTCAGCAGTAACAACAATTCTCGCTCGCTTAGCACGAACACTACGGCGGATTTGATAATTTTCTTTTTGACTCATCACTCTATATGGTAAATCTGAATAACGCTTTTAGGGAAAATACTCAGGAAATTAATATATACTTTGCCATAACCTAACGCAAAGTCATATCCAGTTTATGAATAAAAAAATCTACCCACTGCTTGTAGCGCAATTTTTATCCGCTTTTGCTGATAATGCAATTTTATTCACCGTTATTGCCATGGTCATGCAATCAGCTACTTTAGCGACTTGGTATGTCCCCGCGTTACAAAGCATGTTTTTAATTGCCTTTGTGATTTTCGCCCCTTGGGTTGGCGGTTTTGCTGATCAGCATGCAAAATCTCATGTCTTAATTGTAGCCAACATAATTAAAGCAATCGGTGCAGGCTTATTACTTTTACATGTCGAACCTTTACTAGCCTATGCCGTAGTGGGTACTGGCGCAGCACTTTATAGCCCAGCAAAATACGGTATCTTACCTGAACTGGCAGAGCATCATTTATTAGTTAAAGCCAATAGTTGGATCGAAGGCTCAACAATTTTTGCCATTTTATTAGGTATGGTGGTCGGCGCTCAATTAGCAGATTATTCTATCGACACGGCTTTAAGCGCTATTATTGTCATATTTATCCTTTCCGCACTGATTACTTTGCTTTTACCCAGCCACGCAAGAAAATCCGCAGAGCCAGGCTGGAAAATCGCATTATTTACACGACATTTAAAAGAATTCCTTGCTACTCCGCGCTCACGCTTTGCAATTTTAGGTGCATCCATGTTTTGGCTAGCTGCAGCAACCTTACGCGTCATCTTAATTGCTTGGGCTCCACTGATTTTATTGAGCAAAACCGCTAGTGAAATCGCCGAATTAACCCTATTCCTAGCTATTGGTATTATTATCGGCTCCGCACTTGTACCGCGTATCATCTCACTAGAAAACATACGCCGAGCCCGTTTTCCTGCGGCTATTATGGCTATCTTTATTATGCTACTAAGCTTAACCGATACTCTTTGGGGAGCACGTGCTGTGTTACTTGCTATTGGCTGTGCTGGCGGCATGTTTATCGTACCAATTAATGCTGCATTACAAGAATTAGGCCAGCAAAGTATTGGTAGCGGAGCCGCCGTTGCACTACAAAACTTCTTCCAGAATGTTGCAATGTTAATAGGTGTCGGCTGTTATACCTACGCAAGCTCAATCGATATTAACCCCGTTATTGCTATGTTGAGTTTAGGTATTTTCACCTTATGTATGACCATAATTATTACTTACTACCTACCGAAACAACCCCAACGATAATACAACCCATACAGCTCAAGGGCGTAGGTTGGATTAGCTTATCTAGCGAAGCGCAGATAACGTAATCCGACATTTCAGCTACTTTGTCGGATTACGTTTTTTAATGCTACGCAATAAAAAGCTAATCCAACCTACGCACCCGCCTTACAGGTTGTGTTTTTAAAGATGCATTTAATATACAAGGTGTAGCCTGTATGCAGCTTGCGGAATACAGGAAAGCTGCCCAGCTGCGAAATGCCAGACATTCTCAGATCAACATCCTTGCCAGCCTTTTATAAAACAACTCGCCAGCAATAGCATTTCTAATTTAGCCGCTGCTATACTTTCATCAGAAAGCGGCTGCATTAATAATTGCATACTCACTCCTTGCATACTATTAACCAGTACTCGAGCAGCTTGATATACCTGCTCATCAGAGCATTGACTATCAAGCCGAGTAACCTGCCTATCAACCAGCAATGTTACACAGGCTTGTGCTTGCAAATAACCGTCAGGGATCACTTTACCCACAGGCAAATGATGCTCAAACAACATCCTCCATAAGCCCTCATTCGCGACCACAAAATCCAAATACCCAAGCGCGAACGACTCTATTGAACCTGACCTCTCTGCCTCTGCCGTATAGCCTTCAATATGCTGCGCTAGTTTTTGCCAAGTACGCGCCTTAATATGCATGATTAAATCATCCATACCCGCAAAAACCATATAAATACTACCCACGGTATAACCTATATCCGCAGCAATTTTGCGTACTTTTAAGGCCGAGAAACCGTATTCTTGAACGATATCCTCTGCCGCTTCCAATATCATTTTCTTTATTTCTTCTTGACTATGCTCACTACGTCTTGCCATATTTCTACCACACTCTGTTCTGATTGATTTAGAATACCCCATTAGCAAACAAGGCTAAAGACTTTCTTACTAGTCACTTGCTTGGAGACCTATGAATCACGAACTTATTGCTGTTGTTGATGAACACGACAACTTTATTGAAAACAGACCACGCAAAGAAGTCCATAAACTTGGCTTACGCCATAGAGCCGTTCATATCCTAGTGTTTAATGACGCTAATCAGATTTTTTTACAAAAACGTTCATTAACTAAAGATATCAATGCAGGCCTTTGGGACACCTCAGCTGCGGGACATGTTGATGCCGGTGAAAACTACGATGTTTGTGCGCACCGTGAAACTATCGAAGAACTTGGCGTATGCGTCGATGAGACACTTAACTTTCTATTCAAATTGCCTGCAATACCAGAAACAGGCATGGAATTTGTTCAAGTGTATCGCTGCCAACATAACGGCCCCTTCACCTTAGAAGCCGGAGAAATTGACGACGGCCAATGGTTTGACATACAAGAAGTCGCACAACGTGTAAAAACAAACGCTCCCTCTATTACCGATACCTTTAAAACCTTATGGCTCAAATATGAGGCAATAGATAATGAATAGAAGCAAGTTAGAAAGCTATTTTAATGAACTCCTCAGCGTTTCAAAGTTCAAAGATTACTGCCCGAACGGACTACAAGTTGAAGGCGCAGATAGCATTAAAAAAATTGCCTTCGCCGTATCAGCAACGCGTGATTCTATTACCCAAGCCGCTGAACTAGGTGCCGATACACTAGTAGTACATCACGGTTTATTTTGGCATTTTCATGGCGCACGACCAATTACAGGCCATATCGCCAAACGCATTTTTCCTTTAGTACAAAACAAGATTAATTTATTTGCCTACCATTTACCTTTAGACGCTCATCCCGAAATAGGCAATGCTGCTGTTTTAGGTAATTTAATAGGCTGTCAGCAACAAAGTTCATTTGGCAATTATAAGGGCTGTCCGACAGGCATAGAAGGTATGCTGAGTGAACCCATATCAGCAAAAGAGCTTGGATTAAAATTAAACACCCTACTCAATCATGACATTATTCTCGCTAGCCCTAATGAAGAACAGATAATCGAATCAGTTGGCATTATTACCGGCGGCGCAAACAGCGATTGGATACTAGCCAAACAAGCCGGACTCGATGCGTATATTACCGGTGAAATGTCCGAGCACGATTGGCATGAGAGCCAAGAAAATGGCATACATATGTTTGCCGGCGGGCATTATGCCACCGAGATTTTCGGCATTTTAGCGCTAATGCAGCACGTACAAACACAACTGCATTTAGACTGTATTTTTATTGATAGCAATAATCCAGCTTAATCCTCCCAGCAATAAATAGTACTAGTTGGCTTTATTTAGACAAAGCCAACCTCACCTTTCAGCTTCCATTTATCACGATTTTGTATTATTTTTGACTGCTGTTAAAATCAATGCAAATACAAAATACCTCGCCCTACTTATCAAAAAAATACAATGAAAGCATTAACAAAACCTTTAAGACAAACGCTCAATTTAATCTTACTCAGCACCCTTAGTATTGCCTTTAATCCAGTCATGGCCCAGACGGATAAGCAAGCCATGGAAGCCGTGCAAAGAGCTCGAGAGATGACTCAGAGAGGCATGGATCATGAGCAACATCAAGCACCTACCGACCCAAGTCAGATATTTCGCGGCGTTTATTACGGTTACTTACCCTGCGGGCATTGCGCAGGGATTAAAATGACGCTGTCTTTAAAAAATAAAAATAATTACCTATTAGTTACTCAATATGCGCAAGAGTCGATCAAGGAATATTATGATAAAGGAAAATATGTTTGGGATGAGGAGTCGCGCATACTCACTTTAACTTCACGCAAAGGTTCAGTCATCAGCAAATACAATATTCTTGATGAAGGCACGCTACTCCCATATGACTCTGATGGAAAACCGAGAAAATTCAATCAAGATGAATATTTTTTACTTAGAGCAGATAAGAGCAAATCACGCGAAGTACATATACACTGATACACAAAGATAACCTGAACTAAACGGTAAACCCAGTCTATATTGAAAACCGTAGTTTATGAAAATTCTCGTCATTCCCGAAATTTTTTATCGGGAATCTAAACATCATCAATAGATTCCTGCCAAAAGCATACAGGAATGACGGTTTATCTTGGTTATATCAGTTTAAGTATAAATCTATTAGGACTGGTATAACTCCCTATTAGCAAATAGATCTAACGTAGATTTATTCAAAAGTGCGACTCAAAACGGCGCGTATTTTTATGCGCCCTCACAGCTATCTTTTGCTAAAATAGCTTAACTTAAAATTTATTTACCAACCGCATAAGAATAAGCCTATGACGAATTTCTCACTCACTGCAATTTCCCCTATCGATGGCCGCTACGCTAGCAAAGTTGGAGCTTTACGCCCTATTTTTAGTGAATATGGATTAATTCGTTTTCGCGTTCAAGTCGAAGTACGTTGGTTACAAGCTTTAGCGCAACACACGCAAATAACCGAAGTGCCTTCTTTCAGCGCAGAAGCGAATCAGTTACTTAATGCCATTGTTACTGACTTTTCTGAAGCCGATGCGCAACGTGTTAAAGATATTGAAAGCACGACTAATCACGATGTTAAAGCGGTTGAATATTTTCTAAAAGAAAAAATTGCTAATAACGCTGAATTAAATGCCGTGAGTGAATTTATTCATTTTGCTTGTACTTCAGAAGATATTAACAACCTTTCTTATGCGTTAATGCTCAAAGAAGGCCGCGTAGCGATTCTGCCACAAATTACTGATTGTATTGAAGCACTAAGAAACTTAGCACATGACAATGCAACTCAGCCGATGCTATCACGCACACACGGTCAATCAGCCAGCCCGACAACAGCAGGTAAAGAATTTGCTAACGTAGTTGCCCGTATGCTGCGTCAAAAAGACCAATTTGAAGCGGTTGACATTTTAGGAAAAATCAACGGTGCGGTAGGAAATTACAATGCGCATGCCGTGGCTTATCCTGAAGTGGATTGGCAAGAATTTTCTAAAAACTTTGTTCAGTCTTTGGGTTTATTTTGGAATGCTTACACCATTCAAATTGAGCCACATGATTATATTGCCGAGTATTTCCATGCCTTATCGCGTTTTAATACTATCTTATTAGACTTTGATCGTGATATTTGGGGCTATATTTCTCAAGGCTTCTTTAAGCAAAAAACCATTGCTGGCGAAATCGGTTCATCGACCATGCCACATAAAGTTAACCCCATTGATTTTGAAAATTCAGAAGGAAATATTGGTTTAGCAAACGCCCTATTCCATCATTTAGCGGAGAAATTACCCGTTTCTCGCTGGCAGCGTGATTTAACCGATTCAACTGTTTTACGTAATATCGGCGTTGGTATTGCACATACCAGCATCGCGATTCAAGCAACCTTAAAAGGTATTTCTAAATTAGAAATCAATGCAGATACTATTGAAGCTGATTTAGCCGCCAACCTAGAAGTCCTAGCTGAACCCGTACAAACAGTGATGCGTCGTTACGGTATCGAAAAGCCTTATGAAAAACTAAAAGAATTAACCCGTGGTCAGCACATTACCAATGAAGACATGCAAGCCTTTATTGATAACTTAGAAATCCCTGAAGAAGCTAAGCAAGTATTACGTGAATTATCCCCGCGTAGTTACACCGGTTATGCGGAACAGTTAGCGTCAGAAATTTAAGCTCATCGGTAGGTTGGGTTACATCTTTTCGTAACCCAACATCTACGCAAAAAAGTTGGGTTGGAACAGCATCAACCCAACGCGGCTGGAATTTTTTTAGCTACTTAGAATTCGTGTTCTTCGACAATGAACGCTGAGGATTTTGAATGATCGATAAAATTACCTTCATCTTCTAGCAAAGCAGCACCTAGTTTCTGACCTTCAGGGGAACTCATACCCTCCATAAGTGCTTGTTCTGACTCAAACCACACTTCAGCAACACCATCATACTCTGGCAACATCCCTCTAGAGGCTCTTAAACCTTCATTCAATGGCGTATCCAGTGTATACGATTGCACATATTTTTTTGCGCCCATTGCATCGGCATTCTGCATAAAAAAAGGCCCATGCTTATTCATCCAATAGTCTTTGAACTCTTCGCGAGTCATATCTGGGTGTCGTGTTAAACACATAACGAATTTGATCATCTTTTTAAACTCCTAAATGTACTGGGTATTGTGTGTGACTAACGTTTTAGTCAACTTAACCAAGAAAGCAGAGCGTAGTGAAGAAAAACGGTGCTTTTGTAAATCAAGTTGAGTAATTTATTATAGGTCAATATGCCCTGTTTTTACTATTTCGGTAAAGGTTTAGGAAACTTCCACGAGCCACTTAAGATACTTTCTTGAGGTTTATACATCCGAATAGCATAGTTCCACCCATCCATTATCTCAAGACAGTTATCAACTCCTTCACAATGACCAAACTGAATCATTGCCGAGCCATCGGAGTCACGCTTAACAGTTTTGCTGTTTAACGAATAAATGCCACGGTCATTTATATCAAAATAACCGTCTTTGTTGTAGACAGTGACAGACCAGAACCCGTCAACAGGTACATTTTTAACTGTTAATGCATGTACTATTTTACCATTATTGTCTTTTGGAGTTGACATATCATAACTTGCGTCAGCTTCTGGCAAGCCACCCCAGCCATATGCTGCGCCAAGCAGATGCATAACAGGGTTAAGTTTTTCCTTTATACCAAACATACCCTGAGAATTAGGTAACAGGCTGGCAATTTCTACAAGCTCTTTGCGTTTTTTATCTAACGATTCTTTATCCCAGTCAGGTGTATTAAAACTTCCTTTTGATTTCTGTTTAATGACTACTTTATCTTGGAGTGCATGAGCTGTTTTTAAATCTTCCTTGTCATTAGGGTCTACAAATGTACGAAGAATAATAAAAATGTAACGCGAGCCTATGCTCTTTTGGTCAAGAACATGGTCGCCTTCATATAAGGCAAAGATAGAGTGATTTTGATTAACAATCATCGCTGATTGATAGCGAGCAGTGTTTGGCATTTTCAACTCAAGCGGGGTTGATAAATCAAAAATACCAAACGAATATAAAGTATCTGTATTGGGCCGAATCGTTAACTGTTTAGTGACATCATACATCTCACGGTTATGATGAAATCCACCAAAAGCATTGAAGTTATCAACATAGGCCTTCATTTGCATGTCCGTTTCAGCGCGAACAAAATTTTTTGTTGTGACCGTATCACCAGCAAATACTGAAGTGCTGGCCAAGATTAGTGCTAAGTTTAATAGTGTTTTTTTCATGTTTAATTCCCTATAACGATGGTTGAATGTGTATTCTGTATTCTATTTTAAAAGAATAATTTTATTACTGAGAGAAGTCTCTTAAATATAAAGGCACCAAACCACCTAAACCCGAGTGATTTATCTGCACTTAAGAATGAATTTGATCATTTTTTTAGCCTCTTAAATTTATTGGGTATGCGCTTGGTTAACACTCAAATTCAGCTGATGTGTAAGCAGTCGACTGTAATGAGTTGTTAACTTATTTTTTACTATATTTTTTTGGTTTTGGGTATAGCCAGCCATTCAACAAGCGCGTTAAATAAGGCATGACTGGCCATGTCATCAAAGAACTCATAATGAAAATAATAATAAACGTACCGACTGCCTCTGGTAAGTCTTCTATATATGGGGACATCACCATTCTAATAGCTGTGCTGAGTGGATATACCACCATTAACCCCATTAACACCTGTTTATAGTACTTTGGTTTCGGATAATAGCGCTGATTATCAGACCTTGAGAACCACATCTCCATACCCTGAGTCTGTTGATCTTTATCTATATGGATTTGAAATATTTTGGCTTCGTTAATCAGCTTTTTATACTCAATAGAATCTGTCCACTCTTTCAAATTTTTATAACTATTAAATTTCAAAATAATGACATATTCTGGCTGCGTGTGATTCTTGGGCTTAATGACATCAACACTAAAAAACCCAGTAGACTTGCTCACTCGGGCATTTATTTTCTCAAGCCATTCTTCGTATTCAACTAAATATTCAGGTTTAACAACAACTGAAATAATCGAAGTTACATAATTGTTAGCAATTATGTCTTGGCTGGATGATCGAGTAGTATTCATTTTTTAGTGGCATTTATTTCAATAGCTTGGCTTATGTAATATGCAACAAGTCTTTAGGTTGGGTTACATCTTTTCGTAACCCAACATCTGTGCGAAAAAGTTGGATTGGAATGGCATCAACCCAACCTACACAGCTGGTAGCGGCAGTAGGGGCAGCCAGCTTGATTTTGATCTAACGCTGCAGACCACCGACACTCACGAGAGATCACGGAATATGGGATATCTGCGCGATAAGTACCCCGTATTACGCAAGTCTCAAACAGAATTGCTATCTCTATAAATATCATCCATCAAACGAATAACTACAAAAAGTAAATTATTCGTGACATGGATAGCTTTTTTTCGAGAAGACTTAAAACTTGCATAATGTTGAACTTGCTCATCTAAATAACTTAAAAATTCCAGTTGAACTCCAGCTTCAACACATCTTTCTACAAATCGGTTACTCAAGCGTTCTCTGAATTTACCATTCATTACACTACCATTATCCAAAGACTTGAGCTCTGCATCAAGAAGAGCTACTTTATTAGCAAACCAACTTTCATCTCTTGATTCTGCTATTTTATCTCCAGATGCTTTTTTATAAACAAAAATAATATCAAAGCATAAATCAAGAAATAAATCAGCCATATCAAGACTTTCTTTTGCAATTGAACCCGAAAGTTCACCAAAAATAGCGTTATATAAATAAGGTTGATTTTTTTCAAAATCATCCAATACAGCAGTCCCTACTTTTGGTGATAACTGCTTCCCTTCTTGAATAAACTCAATTATCTTACTTCTTGTCAAAACTCTCAAAATTTCCCCCACAATCTTCTAAATATTCTTATAAGCTAACTATACTCATAGTCATGAAAAGCCCACCTTAATAACCGGATATTACATAGTATTCAGACGAACTTACCTCTCTTTTTATTATCCACCTTAATTTACCGCACACAACACTCAGCCTGTTGCGCAATCTCCAGCTCTTCATTAGTTGCAATAACTAACACTTTAACTAATGACCCAACCTGATTGATTTCACTTAACTCACCTTGTACTTGTTGATTTTTTTCCACATCAAGCTCAATTTCTAGCACGCTCAATTCAGAACAACATTGCTCTCTTAACCAAGCATCATGCTCACCAATACCACCAGTAAAGACCAGGGCATCCACTCTGCCTAACACTGCAGTATACGCACCGATATATTTTTTAATTCGATAGCTATACATAGCTAAAGCTAATTGCGCTTGTTGATCGCCCTCATTCGCCATTTTATGTACGGCACGCATATCATTTTCGCCACACACGCCTTTTAAGCCGCTTTGTTTATTTAAGGCATTATCTATTTCATCATTCGTAAGCCCAAGTGTGCGACTTAAATAAAATACTATCGCAGGATCTAAATCACCACTGCGAGTGCCCATCATCAAGCCTTCTAATGGCGTCATGCCCATCGTAGTATCGATACTTTCACCCGAAGCAATCGCCGCCATACTCGCTCCATTGCCTAAATGCAGGGTAATCAGATTTAGCGTGTTTAAAGGTTTATTGAGGTACTGTGCGGCTTGCTTGGCAACATAATAGTGTGAGGTGCCATGAAAGCCATAACGCCGTACACCTTGCTCTGCATACCATGATGTAGGTACGGCATAACGAAATGCGTAATCAGGCATCGTCTGATGAAATGCGGTATCAAAGACGGCAACTTGCGGTACGCTTTGAGCATACACCATGGCCGCTTCTATGCCGGTAATATTGGCTGGATTATGCAAAGGCGCAAGCGGTATCATTTTCTTTATTTCCGCTAACACGGCGCTATCAATTAAGGTCGGCTGACAAAACTTTTCTCCGCCATGCACGACGCGATGACCGATACAAAGCAAATCAGAAACGTCCTGAATAAAGGCTAGCTCAGATAATATTGCAAAAACTGCCTGCAAGCCTTGTTGGTGATCACTAATCGCTAGGCTGATTGCTTGTTTTTTCTCAATACCGCCTGAGCTGTACTGATATTTATGCACACTGCCTGATTCGGCAATACGCTCTATTACACCCGTTACCTGCGCAAGCTGAGTACGCATATCAAATAAGGCATATTTAATGGATGAGCTTCCTGAGTTTAAAACTAAAACTTTCATAACATCCCTATGCCTATGGTTGAAAAACATTCTTGCTCTCAAGCTCCAGAGACTGTGAAAGTATTGTGCTTTTAGCCTCCCCCTTGAGAAGGGGGATTGAGAGGGATCTATAAAAAGATAGATCCTTGATATTATTTATATTTTAATTAAATACCCCCCCCTAGCCCCTCCTTGATAAGGAGGGAGATTATACTGAATACTTTCACCGTCTCGAAGTTTGGGAGTGAGAAACCAAGAAAAGCGGACTAAAGTCCGCCCTACATTAATTCTATTAACTAATCCACATACTCAGTCCAGCGACAACGTTCAGTCACTAGATCTGCTGTATGTTCAGTACCGACTCCTTTAGCAATCAAAGCCACAACGCGATCATCACTGTCATAACCTGTATGTGCCGTCAGAGGGTTAGCGAAACTCCCCATACCAAACATATCAATTACATGCGCAACATTAATATTAATATTGGTCACTTCTGCACATAAGCGTGAATCCAGGTGACTTTGCACAAATTGTTGAGGAATAGCATAACTAAGTAAGTCATTAGGATCACTAAAAGCCATAATCGAGGTTTTATTAACTAACCTTTGGTCATAATGCTCACTACCTGGAATACAGTATTTATCTTTTTGATTAATCACTTCTGGCGGCTTTTGCCCCATCTCTAGCAAAGGCAATTGATTGGACATCAAATAAAAAGGAATGCGCTTTTGCTGAAAAGCTTTAATAAATTGAGACTCATCACTCGTTGGGTCGTCATTGGCTACTTTTGTAACGCGACTCGCGATACTCTGCATGCCATCCATAACAATACGGCTACCTAAACTATGTGAGACAATCGAATAGTTATCTTCAGGTAGATACTTAAGGGCTTGCTTATCAATTATGCATTGATCCGAACTCGTCTCTGGCAAATCATCCCAATCTCGGCCAACCATCCAGCAAAATGCCGTTCTAAATGAAGCCAACATTTCATTATGACGGCTACCTAAATAAACCATAGGATCAGGGCTGGTATCATTGGAAAACTGTTTTAACATTTGATTCACTTCAGCACGATCGTAAGAATATTCGCCTGAAGTATCGTATTTAATTTTTTCTTTTTCTGGGTTAGTGATGTCTGACCAAGTCAATTCATAAAAAAGCATTTCCTCGTTTCGAGCTTCGTTCAATAAACGCCTTACCCTTAATACCCCTACGGTTTGTTCTGGAAGCTCTTTGTTCACTAAGTTAATTTCTTTATAACGGCTGCTTTTCGCAGTTAAATTTAATTCCGCGGCTAATTTTCCCTGAAATTGAGTACTGTAGCCAGGCACATGCGTTCCGACACCATGCACCATCAATACTTTTACCGTATCCCCAGGTAACTCAAGAGAGCTTTGCATGCCCGCAAAACTTTTGCCACTAATTTTACAGGCACGCAAATCTTCTTGCTCTTGCTTTTTTAAAACAGCCGTGGCAATCCCTTCGCCAAAACTAGCACAGCCTGAAATGGCAAGGCTCATTGATAATAAAAGTATCTTTTTCATAGTTTAAGTCTCATGTTGGAAGCGCTGCGCATTGGCAGGTAGTTTTTCAAAAATAGCATGTTTAGGCATATTATATTTTTCTGGGTAATAAACGCCACCTAAATACAATCCGTACGGTGGCGCGGTGACACCGCCCACTTGCCTGTTTTTACTAACTAATAATTCTTGTGTCCACTCAATAGGTTTATCACCTGCACCAATCGCTATTAAGACACCCGCAATATTACGTACCATATGATGCAAAAAAGCATTGGCAGAAATATCCATAATCACCTGCTCACCTTGCCGATAGACATCGACAAAATACATCAAACGCATCGGGCTAACAGATTGGCATTTTAAAGCTCTGAACGAGGTAAAGTCATGCGTTCCTACCAAGCTTTGTGCGGCCTGATGCATCCGTTCAGCATCTAATGACGCATGACACCAAGTCACTCGATCACGCTGTAAAGCTGATTTTGTGGGTCGATTAAGAATAGTATAGCGATAAAACCGGGCAATTGCGCTGTAACGTGCATGAAAATCTTCAACCGCCTCTTGCACCCAGATTACTCTAACATCGGCAGGTAAATTTGCATTAACCCCTAACAGCCATGCTCGCTCGCTGCGCACAGCATTAGTCTCGAAGTGTACAACTTGCTCTAATGCATGTACGCCTGTATCAGTACGCCCAGTGCAAATGACAGTAACGGGATGATTAGCTACTCTAGAAGCCGCCTTTTGCACTTCGTCTTGTACAGTACGTAAGCCACCCTCTTGCCATTGCCAGCCAAAAAAACCACTGCCATCGTACTCTACACCTAGAACCATACGCGTCATTTCTGTACTCCAGGAGGCAACGCCGGCACGTTTTTTTGCTCGACTAAAACATGAACAAAATGATTGGCTTCAGCAATGGACTGCTCCATTGCTTGAATAAGTTGAGTAATATCAAAAGCAATTTCTGAAAATTCATGCTGTAAAGCGGCAATCGCATTCGCATTGAGATTGTGTTTTAAAAATAATACCTGATCTCTAAAAGCCCCTAAGACGGGGTGAATCTGTTTCTCTGCCTTATGCATGGCTTTAATCAAACGCATATAATGTTGTTTAGATAATTTCATTTGCTGCCGACTTTGCGCACGCAAAGAACGGTTCGTATATTCTTTCAGCTCCGCCTCCCACTCCTTAAATAAAGCATCACTGACCTCTTCAATCGCTTGAATCTTACTGGCTACGACCTCGGAGCGCATAGTACAAAAATCATACTGCTGCTTTAATAATCTATATTTATCTTCTAAACTACCCGAAGCAACATTTACGACGCCCTTAAAACGCTCCAACGCATCTAAAAATTGTACTTTTGTCTCTTCTAAGCTGTCGCTCGCCTCTTCCACACGCACAACAACCAAATCACGCTTATGCTGACCTAAAGATTCTTTGGTACGGTAATAAACATGCTGAAATTTATAAGTGATAAAACGCGACATCAATTTAACAGATCGTTCAGTTAGGCCGCGAATAGACAATAAAGAGTGAGATTGATTATATTTAGACATTCGTTTTTAAACTTGCCGAAAGAATGGATGTGTTAGACAAATTAACACAATTCACTGCTAAAGCATGATGCCGGGTAAAATCAGCAAATGCTTTATCAACGATAGTTTGTTCTGATAGTTGTTCCAGTGTCGCATTTTCAGGTAGTTGCGCTGACTTAACTAAGATTAACTGTTCAGCAGATAATTGCACAGCTAACCAGGCAGCCAATGTATCGGATGTGACATCCCAGCTTGCTTTAATCTTAGCAACATCTAATTCAGTGGCTAAAGGAGACCAAACGACCACTTTTTTTTGATGCAAAGCATGATGGGTAGCTTCAACTTTATTTACAAGACACAAATCAGAGCACAGACCTTTAAATAATAAAGCCATTTGCTGCATGGCTAAAATCGCCATGTAATGCGCCGTTTGATCATCATACTGCCATATCTTCTGTGTGCTTCTTACTTGATCAGCAAAAACACCGCCACCCGGTACAATAACGACACTACCTTTGCCTTCCTTTAGCGCCAAATTCAGCCATTGCACTAAAATTGGACTGGATAATAAACTGCCACCTAATTTTAAAACAATCACGACACTTGCATTTGTTCCAACAAACTCAGCATAGCAGCGGCTTTATCAAAACATTCTTGATACTCTTCTTCTAGCACCGAATCATTAACAATACCGCCACCCGCCCAAAAACGAATAGTATGCTCAGAATGCACCAGTGTACGAATGGCAATATTGCTGTCCATATTGCCATCAAAACCTATATAGGCAATAGCCCCGCAATAAACACCGCGACGATGCGGTTCTAGCTCTTCAATAACTTCCATAGCCCGAATTTTAGGAGCACCGGTGATAGAGCCGCCCGGAAAACAACTACGTAACAAGTCTAAGGCATGATATTTTTCATCCAATTGCCCCGTTACCGTACTGACTAAATGATGTACTGTGGCATAGCTTTCTACCTCAAATAACTTGGGTACTTTCACTGAGCTAGGGATACAGTTCTTGCTAATATCATTACGCAATAAATCTACAATCATGACATTCTCTGCTCGGTCTTTATGACTGTTTTGCAAAGCATCAATTTGTTGCTGATTTTCTTGTTCGTTATCTTTTCTTGGCCGCGTGCCTTTAATAGGCTTAGTCTCGACCATCCCCTGAAACACTTTCAAAAAACGTTCAGGGGACGAACTTAATACTTGCACGCCCGGGACATTGAAATAACCACTAAAAGGGGCAGAATTAATTTCCCGTAATTGCTGATAAGCGGCCCAAGGGTCACCCTGACAATTGGCGACAAAACGTTGTGCTAGATTAACTTGATAGCAATCCCCTTCCTGCAAATACTTTTTAATCTTAGCAAAAGCTTGAGCATAATTTTCTTCGCTCATATTCGCTTGCACGGGACTGGTCACTTGAAACTTATCGACCGTCGTCGTTTCTGGATAAACACTAAACTGTTCAATTAAAGTTTGCCACTGCTGTTCGCTATCCGCACAGCCAACTAAATAGCTTTTTTGTTCTTGATGATCAACTACAACCGACCACTGATAAATCCCAACCGCCATATCTGGAATATGTTCAGCATCAGCAGTAAGATTAGGTAGTTTTTCTAATTGCCTACCCAAATCATAAGCAAAGTAACCCATTGCTCCACCATTAAAAGGCACTTCTGGAAATGATTTTTGCACGGTTAATTGCTGCTTAATCAGTGCAAAGGGGTCTTGTTTAGAAACCTGCGTATTATTACCTGAGCATACCTTTGTCTCTACACCATGCGTAATTAAAGTACACACAGGATCTGTAGCAAAAATATCATATCGCCCTTGACGCTTTTCCGCTAAACCACTATCTAAAAAAATTGACCACGGCTGCGCTGCTATTGCTGAAAATAATCGAGCACTATCAAATAAATAAGGCAGTGAATAAAGCTGGGGGGTAGAAGGCATGTATATTATGTCTGTGGCGTATGAGTAAAGTAAGGGCAGCTAGCTATTTTAATTTAAAAACGAGTTAATAAGTTATTTATTCACCAGCTAAGGCGTGCTTTATAGGTGCTTGATTTTAACAAAATTTAGGCACCTTTCATATGGCCATAAAAGTAGTTTACATTTTGTATGATCCATATGAATCAAGAGCAAAAGCGTAGCCCATATGGAGCTTGTGGAATACGGGGCATGCGAAGCACTGGTTTTCCCCTATTACGCTGAAGCTTCATACGGGTTATGCTTGTTAAATCAAAAGTTTTAACAGGAAAATGAAGGATGCCAAAATTTAGCTTGTATAGCTAAATAAGCAACGGCAACAGCGGGAGCGCAGTCGGCTATATTCATTTCCGTAGTCTCGACAGGAGCCGTAAATAAGGTTTCAAAATCGATATATTCCAGCCCTAAACTCTGTGCAATCTCTTGCACTAAAAACCGCCCTATTCCTGCACCGATCAAAGGTATCTGCACATTACATGGCATACGCTGCAATTGTTTTTGACATGCGCTTTGCACCCTAGAAAGCTGCTGCTCTCTAATCGCATAAGCGAGTTCCTGCCACTCCTGCAAAGTAAAATCATGTAGATCACAACCAATCATGCGCGCCAAGCGCTTGGCGCTCGCCTGCTCTGTTTTAGCATCGCCATCCGCTGTTTCATTTTGGTCATGAGACTCATTTAACTCATGCGTTAAACGATAAACATCCGCCATCGTGGCAAAATATTCACTCATAACACCGACTTCAGTACCAGCAAAACTAACAGACTGCACTACCGCCATCACTGCCGTTCTCACTAATCCTGTATAAACTAACTCACTTGATCTGAGGCGTTGAAAATCGGTATATCCAATAGCATTAACCTGATGATTTGTTAGCAATAAAATATCCGTCGTAGTACTACCCATATCGACAAATAGGCCTTGCTCTAGCTTCTGGGCAACATAAGAGGCACTCGCCAACCAATTTGCCGAAGCAATGGCATCAATATGCTTAGCTTCAATCGCATCAGCTGCCACAAAACCAAGCTGCCCAGCATACACAGCAAAAGAAGGCTGTGCTAAAACTTGCTGCATTAAAGCAATAATTTCATATACGCCTTGCGCTCTATCTGCAAACAAATCGACCAATTCACCGGTCATGGTAATCGTATGCTTTAAATCTTGTTCGGGCAATCTAGCCAAAATCGCAGTCAATGCCTTCTCTAGCGTATCTAGCCCCTGCCATAAAGGACAAGGCTCTTGATACACAGCCAAGACTTTACCTTCTTGATTCAGGTAAGCCGCTTTTAAATGCGCACCGCCTATATCCCAACCTATCATATGATCAGCCATAAAAATCTCTTAATTAATATCAATCAATACAGACTGATTCTTTGTTTTTTTAAAAATAGGTGTTTTATGATCTAACATAGCTAAAACTAATTCAGCTACATTAAGCCCTGTCGCCTCATTAATTCCCGCATAAGAACTCGTTAAGCGTGGATTTATTTCTAAAATCAAGTTTTCACCTGCCTCAGTTTCTATAAAATCTATGCCTATATAGCCAAATAACTGCGGAATGGCCACCGCTATTGATTGACATAATTGTTGATACTGCTGAAAGTTCTCTGTCTGCACATTAACCCTGCAGGCAGATAAAACAAACTGCTGCTGTTCAATTTTCATTTGCTGTTCATTACAACAAATAAAAAATGCCTGCCCTTGATAAAATAAACACGACAAGCTCAACACCTTGCCGGAAACATACGGTTGTAAAATATAGCGATGCTCAGGTATTAATCTCGCTAACACTTGTTGCCAATGCTGCTCTTCCTGTAACAAATACACCTCATTACAACCCACCGAATTATTCGCTTTAAGCACCCATAATCCCGGCTCTATACCAACATTAGGATCAAATAAAAAACTAGGAACACAAGCAATCTCCGCTTTTTGCAAGCTATCAAAAGTCGCTAATTTATCTTGGCAAAGTTCAATCGCGTCTTGCCCTGATAGGCATATTTGTTTCCCTTGCTTATTAAAAAACTGCGCCCAACAAGCTAAAACACCCTCCGTTTCTGGCGCAATCAGCCAGACAGCGTCGTACGTGCTCGATTTTTCTGACAATAGCTGTTGCATATCCATGCCTTCGCTTATTGTCAGATAACTTATGTCTTCATGGTTCGTTTCTGAAGCAAAAGCAACGCGCTCATCCTGTAAAACCAATAATTCCAAACCATTCAATACACGCAAGTCATCCAACAACGCATTGCGCATTAAATAACCTTCCTGCAATAATGATGGAGGCAAGGGCTGGTTAATAAAACCTCCCCCAGTAATAAATTCAAAAACCAACAAACGCATTATGCAAATTATTCCTGTTATTGATATAAAAGCGGGGCAAGCTGTGCTTGCCAATCAAGGCGACCGGAAAAACTACCTGCCCTTATCAACGCCTCTATGTGATTCCAGTCAAGTAGAGGATGTTATCAATGCTTACTTGCAACTCTACCCGTTTACTCGCATGTATATTGCTGACCTTGATGCTTTAATGAGGATAGGAAATAATCAAGACTTAATTAATACCTTGTTTATTCGCTACCCGCAGTTAAACTTTATGATTGATTCTGGCTCACTTAAAAAGTGCTATAACCCGGAAAACAATAAACAACTGACGCCCATTATTGGTACAGAATCTATTAGCCAAAAAAATTTAGCTAAAGAACGGCAACTGACACCCGACTTTATCTTATCTTTAGATTTTAACTCTGAACACGCAATAATGGGGGATGCGATTTTGTATGAATCACCCGCTTTATGGCCTAAAGAACTTATTATTATGACCTTAGGTTTAGTTGGAAAAAACAACGGGCCGGATTTAGAAAAACTATATTATTATTGTAATACTTACCCTCAACATAACTTTATTGCTGCAGGTGGTGTTCGACATCATGAAGATTTACTTCAATTAAAGAAACTAGGTATTCAACAAGTTTTAATTGCTAGTGCATTACATAATAAAATACTAACGGCACAGAGTATTGAACAACTCCACAAGCATGTATAATTTCCTCGTTACCGAGGAATAGCGCACAAAACTACTTTATAAAAAATGTACAATAAACCACTAAAAGCCGACACCGTGAATTTATTGCCTCTTAAGAACTCATGACAGAAGATAGCATCACTTTATATGACAAGTCTTATACATGCGCTAATATACAAACAGAAGCGGATGAATATATACGCTTAGAAGCGGCCAATCAGGGCTTCGCACTAAGAATATTAGTTAATGATAAATCCGCCCTAGTTCGCTCGACTGTTGCTCGGATAAAATACGGTCACGAACAACTTGCTAAAGATGAAAGCTGGAAAGTCAGAGCAACTGTTGCTAAACATTGCCAACCCCCAATATTAAAAAGTTTAATTAACGATGAGAATCATTTTGTCCGCTATATTATTGTTAAACGCGGCTTTTTTCTCAAGCATTTTACCAGTGATATTGATGAAGAAATTGCCGCACTAGCAAAGTACCAATTAACCATAAAAGAGCAACTACCGAGCTAAACTGCGCTCGACTCTCAGTAAATCTTCCTGCGTATCAACTCCAGCCTCCGGCGCTTTAGCAACCTTAGCCACTAATATCTTTTCACCTTCCCAGAGAATTCTTAACTGCTCTAGCATTTCAATACGCTCTAAAGCCGACGCATCCCACTGCACATACCGCTGTAGAAAACTAACCCGGTAGGCATACATGCCGATATGCCTAAAATAAGTATCACTCTTAATCGAGCCAATTTGTTGTTGCTTAAAACCCTCTCTATCCCAAGGAATAGCAGCGCGGCTAAAATAAAGTGCATAATTGAGTTTATCTGAAACAACTTTAACCGCATTCGGGTTAAATACCTCCTCAGACTCCACTATCTCAGCAGCTAAAGTAGCTATCCCGGCAATAGACTGCGCGGCTAAAGACTGCGCAGCGAGCGAAATATATTCAGCAGGAATCAAGGGCTCATCGCCTTGCAAATTAACAATAATATCGTCCTGATGCCATTGAAAAATCTCGGCGACTTCTGCTAAACGCTCAGTACCACTCTCATGAGTAGTACGGGTCATAACTGCATCAAAGCCATAGTCATTAACAGCACCTAAGATTCTGCGATCATCTGTTGCCACAATGATTTGCTCTGCGCCCGCTTCTTTAGCTCTATCACACACATGGAAAACCATAGGCTTTCCCGCAATCATTAATAATGGCTTTCCAGGTAACCTAGACGATCCGTATCGTGCAGGAATAACGACTTTAAATGCACTGGTCATTTTAATTGTTCAATTTCTTCACTTGTTAAAGCTCTTGCCTCATCCTCCAACATAACAGGTATATCGTCACGCACAGGAAATGCTAAACGATCTGCTTTACAAATTAACTCTTGCGCAGCTTTATCGTAGATTAAAGAACTCTTGCAAATTGGGCAGGCCAAAATATCTAACAACTTACTATCCATTAAACTCTCTCATTAATTTTATTAAACGTTTATTTTACTCTATATTCTAAATTTTTCATGAATCTCTACGCAAATTTGTAATTTTATTAGCACTCGTAGTTATTGAGTGCTAAAATCGAGACAAGTAAATTTTGGGAGTAATCATGTCTAATTCATTAGCCTTACCTATTACATTAACAGCTGGGAACTTTGACTCTTATCTAAATGTTGTTGGTCAAACTAATAAATTAAATGCAGAAGAAGAGCGCGAGCTCGCTATTCGCTTTAGAGATCACGAAGACCTCGAAGCAGCTAAACAACTAGTTCTGGCGAATCTACGTTTCGTAGCGCATGTAGCACGCGGCTATAATGGTTACGGCTTACCTATGAACGATATCGTTCAAGAAGGCAATATAGGCCTTATGAAAGCCGTCAAACGTTTCAATCCAGATCTAGGTATACGCTTAGTCTCTTTTGCTGTGCATTGGATTCGTGCGGAAATCCATGAATACGTGATAAAAAACTGGCGCATTGTAAAAATTGCGACCACAAAATCACAACGCAAACTATTTTTCAATTTACGTAAATCTAAGAAAAATCTAGGCTGGCTTTCTAAAGATGAAGCCGAAGCAATTGCACAAAACCTCAATGTAGACCTTAAAACAGTTTACGAAATGGAAACACGCCTTGACGGCAAAGATATGGCTTTTGACTTACCTGAGACTGACTCAGGCGAAGAATCTTATAGCTCTCCCGTTTCCTATTTAGAGCAACACAATACTGATCCTGCTTTGTTACTGGAGAATTCTGATTGGACGAATCATAAAGAGACACTATTGAGTAATGCACTACAGGATTTAGATGAGCGTAGCCAAGATATTGTTGCCAGTCGCTGGCTAACAGAAAAAAAGCTAACCTTACATGAACTAGCAGAACGCTATAATGTATCAGCAGAACGCATTAGACAGCTAGAAAAAAATGCCATGAAAAAACTAAAGGGCGCAGTTAGCATCCTCGCCTAACCTAACGACTGCAACTTAAACAAAAAAACCCCTTATTTACAGTGTAAATAAGGGGTTTTTTATATGCTATATAATACCAATCACAATAAATAATTACTATAATAGCCGTCACTCCCGAAATCTTTAATCGGGAATCCATGCATACACTAGAGATTCCTGCTAAAGCTTGTGCCGACGCTTGACTGGGTAGCAGTCAGGATGACGGTTTCTCTTGGTTATATGAGTTTAAGTATAAATCTATTAGGATTGGTATACCCCGTACATCAACCAAAAATTCCCGACATTTAAAAAGAGTAGCTCACTTAGCTTTAATATCAAGCTCCCTACTCTTTACAATCAGACTAACTTATCAATAATTGCTTGCGCATCTTGCTTTTGAGCATCAGTACCTTTTTCTAGTACCTCTTGAGCAATATCCTTAGCAGCATCTGCATCACCCATATCTATATAAGCTTTAGCTAAGTCTATTTTTGTTTCAAATTCATCCATATCAGTCAAATCTGAAACCATTAAGTTATCTTCATCGAACATATCAGTTTTTTCTGCAACAGGGGCATCAGGAATGTCGTCGAAATCAAAATCAAAGTCAAAATCATTACTTTCAGACTTTGCGACATCAACAGACCCAGCCTCCTCCACAGTATCAACCGACTTTTCTGCTTTACTTAAAGGGGAACTATCCGAAGAAAAATCAAACTCATCCAGGTTAACATCTTCCATGTCATCATCAAGCACTAAAGATTCGCTAGAGCCCGTAGCATCAGCCTGATCAAACTCAAATGTTTCCAAGTCTTGAGGGGCATTTAACTCAGGGGCTTTTTCAGTATCAGAACTAACGCTATCAAATGAACTTAAATCGAAATCAACACTTTCAATATCATCATCTGATTTAGCAGCAGCAAGCTCAGGCTTATTCTCCTCATCATCCATCAGAGAAAAAGAGCTTAAATCGAAATCAATCTCCGAGTTATCAGAAGCCTCTTTTTCTTTATTCAAAGATACAGTTGCTTGCTCTTCATTAGCTACTACAGCAGGCTCTTCTTGTTCACTAATAGCTGGCAATTCATTTACAATAGTAAAGTCATTATCATCTACATCAAACTTAGACTCTCTCTGCTCAGCAGAAAATAGATCAGAACCAGGAACAAGCTCACCACCCATTTCTGAAACTTTACTCCAAAAGGCCACGTCGCTATTTTTACCTTCAGCGACTAACTCTGTTGAAAACTCGGCAAACGCATCGCTATTTTCACTAGCATAAAAAATCTCTAAAAGCTTAAGCTTGTAGTCATCTTTATCAGGAAAATCTTTAATTGCTTGACGCATTAATTCTTCTGCTTGCTGATATCGGCCATAAGCAAGATAAACATCCGCCTCTGAACTAGGGTCAACTTCTGCCTGATCTGACTCAAATACATCAAAATCACTCGGTGTGAATTCACTTAAAAATGAACTTTCCCCGACCGTTCCGACATCATAAGAAGGCGTCTCCTCAAATACTGGTACGGACAGCTCTTCCTCAACAGTAGGCAATATAATTTCACTTGAAGAAGCGAACATACTGTTATCGTTAATTTCTTCTTCTGCTTGACGTCTACGCCATAATAATAAAGCCAAGCCAACTAGCACTAAACCACCCAAGCCAAAACCCAAATAGGAATAGCTAAAACTTGAAGACTCACTCTCCTCAGTTACGCTGGTTACTGGTGGTGATGCTATAGCAGGTTTCTTAACTACCGGCAAAGGTGCTTGTTTAGGAGCTGATTCAGTAACAACATTTTGCTCAGGCGTTACAATAGGTGTAGTAACAGGGCTTTCAGTCACCAAACCTTCCTGAACTAAAGGCTGCTCAGTAACATTTACATCTGTTACGCTCACATCCTCTGGCTCTTCATACTGAGATTCTGGGGCAATTTGTGCATTTTGAATAGCAGCAAGTTGCTGATCTTTAATCGCCAGCATTTCTTGCATAATCACAAATTGCTTTTCTAAATTTGCTAAACGTTCTTGTAATTCCTGATTTTCAGTTTTTAAACCAAGCGTATCAATATCAGAGGCATCTGCAGATAAAGCATCTGAACCTATAAGTTCTTCTGTAGGCGGAACTAGGGTTAACTGATTGCTGCTTTTAGTATCTTCACTGGCTAACTGAACTTCAGGCTCAGCAATTGCCTTTCCTTCCCAAACAGCCATTTGATTATAGAATTCAGTATTTGCTTGTTTTTTAGATAAGCGAACAATCTCAGACTTCTCTGGGATCTTTAAGCTTTTTCCAGCCATCAGTGCATTTACATTCTTCTTATAAAACGCACGAGGATTAGCCTTATATAAGGCCATCATCATTTGCTCTACAGAGACATCATTGTACGTATTAACTTTTTCAGCAACCTTCCACAAAGAATCACTTCGATTAGTAGGACCGTACTCACCCTCTACTGCTAGACTACTAAAATCATTTTGCACGACGGCATTTGTTTTTACCGTACTAACAGCAGGTTGCGTAGTAGAAATTGCCGGCGTTTCAATCGCACTTTGCAGATAAACAACAGGCGGATCAACTAAAACAGTAAACTCTTTAAAAACATCACCTTTAGGCCAACTAACTTCAACCAAGAAATCAAGGAAAGGCTCTTGTACAACCTCATGAGAGGTTACTTTAATAACAACTTGCCCATTTGCTTTTAGGATAGGCTCAAACTTAACCTTTGATAAAAAAGAACTCCAAGCAATACCTGCCTGGTCAAATTTATCCGGTGAAGCCAAAGAAATCTTTACATCAGCAAGCTCTTCACCTGCCGATAACGATAGGGCTATTTCAGCATTAAGCTTTTGATTTAACGCGGAATGTAACTTTATATCACCTACACCCAACGAGTGTGCAGACATTGGCGCTAACAAAGTCATAGCCGCTAAAGTTTTAGTCAAATTATGCACTACACTCTCCTTCCCACAAGTTTTCCACAATAGCTTTCCTAAATACAGTCAAATATATCTCTATAGCTTAGACTAGATGTAATTTTTTACTAGCTCTTCTGCAATTTGCACACTATTTAAAGCAGCCCCTTTACGAACATTATCAGCAACAACCCATAAATCGATGCCTTTTTCATGAGAAATATCTTCTCTAATACGCCCAACAAAAACATCATCATTACCTGAAGACTCAGTAACCGCCGTAGGATAACCACCATCTACGCGTTCATCCATGACCGTAATGCCTGATGTAGCTGCTAATAAGTCACGCACCTTTTCAACACTAATTTTTTCACGTGTCTCGATATGGATCGCCTCTGAATGACCAAAGAAAACAGGGACACGTACCGCAGTAGGATTGACCTGAATACTATCATCACCCATGATTTTTTTAGTCTCCCATACCATTTTCATTTCTTCCTTGGTATAGCCGTTTTCCATAAACACATCAATTTGCGGCAAGACATTAAATGCAATTTGCTTTGGATAAACTTTTGTTTGTATTGGCTTACCATTTAACAGCTGTGAAGTTTGACTAACAACCTCTTCTATACCTTCTTTACCAGAGCCTGAAACAGCCTGATAAGTACAAACATTAATCCGCTCTATACCTACAGCATCATATATTGGTTTTAATGCGACCAACATTTGAATAGTCGAGCAGTTTGGATTAGCAATAATACCTCGCACTGTATGCTGAGCAATTGCTTCTGGATTCACTTCGGGGACAACTAAAGGAATATCATCGTCATAACGAAACTGCGAGGTGTTATCTATCACTACACAGCCTGCTGCTGCAGCAATAGGCCCATATTTTTCTGAAAGTGATGCGCCTGCGGAAAACAAACCAATATTCGCTTTAGAAAAATCAAATGTTGCTAAATCTTCAACCTTAAGACTTCCGCCATTAAAAGGAATACGCTTTCCCACTGAGCGTTCACTTGCTAAAGCATACACTCTATCTACTGGAAATTTTCTTTCTTCCAGAATAGAAATCATCGCTTCGCCAACCGCACCCGTTGCACCCACGATCGCTACATTATATTTCTTAGTCATTGTTCTATGCTCTCGCTTTTAAGGCTTTAACTACGGCATCACCCATTTCTGACGTGCTCACTTTTTGCATCCCGTCTGAATAAATATCCGCAGTACGCACATTCGAATCTAAAGCATCATTCACTGCCTGCTCAATACGATTCGCTGCCACTGACTGATCAAAGGTATAACGCAACATCATGGCTACCGATAAAATAGTTGCTAAAGGGTTAGCAATACCTTTACCTGCAATATCAGGAGCAGAGCCATGAATCGGCTCATACATACCTTTACCATTAACATCTAATGACGCTGAAGGAAGCATACCTATTGAACCTGTTAGCATAGAAGCCGTATCAGATAAAATATCACCAAACATATTCGTCGTCACCATAACATCAAACTGTTTAGGCGCACGCACTAATTGCATAGAAGCATTATCAACATACATATGGCTTAACTCAACATCAGGATAGTCTTTAGCGACTTCATCCATAACTTCACGCCATAGTTCTGTACACTCAAGCACATTCGCCTTATCTACTGAACACAAACGCTTATCGCGCTTCTGCGCAATTTTAAACGCTGAATGAGCAATACGGCGAATCTCTGATTCACTGTAGACTAAGGTGTTAAAACCTTGTCTTTCGCCGTTATCTAAAATTCTGACACCACGTGGTTGACCGAAATAAATCCCACCCGTCAATTCACGTACAATCATTAAATCTAAACCAGCAACAACTTCGGCCTTTAAAGTAGAAGCATCTGCTAATTGTGGGTATAAAATGGCTGGGCGCAAATTAGAAAATAATTCCAGCTCAGAACGCAAACCCAAAAGACCTTTTTCAGGACGTACCGCGATATCTAAAGATTCCCATTTGTAACCACCAACCGCACCCAATAAAACAGCATCAGCTTGTTTAACTAGATTTAAGGTTGCCTCTGGAAAAGGTGAACCCGCCTCATCATAAGCTGCGCCACCGATTAAACCTTGCTCAAACTCTAAACCTAAACCCATATCCGCATTTAAGTAATCTAATACTTTAATTGCTTCAGCTACAATTTCAGGACCTATACCATCGCCGGGTAATACTGCAATTTTCTGTGTCATTAACTTCTAAACCTTTTTACTAATCTAAATTATTTATTATTTTACAAACAACCAAGGCGCGCGTTTTGCCCGCTCTGCTTCATAAGCTTTAATTTTATCCGCTTGCAATAAAGACAAAGCGATATCATCTAAGCCATTATATAAACGATATTTCCTTGACTCATCAACCTCAAAGGCAATCACTTTCCCCTTCGGCGTCATAATTGTTTGCGCTTCTAAATCAATACTTAATTGATACCCTGCAGCCACTTCTTTAAATAAGCCATCAATCACTTCTGCCGGCAAAGTAATAGGTAAAACCCCATTTTTAAAGCAGTTATTATAAAAAATATCTGCAAAACTAGGGGCGATAATGGCACGAAAACCATAATCTTCCAATGCCCAAGGCGCATGCTCTCTTGAAGAACCACAACCAAAATTTTCACGAGTCAATAGAATTTCAGAGCCTTGATAATCAGGGTTGTTGAGTACGAAATCTTTTTTCAATGGGCGGTTAGTGCAATCCATTTCCGGCTCACCAATGTCCTGGTAACGCCATTCATCAAATAAGTACGGTCCAAAACCTGCGCGACGAATTGATTTCAAGAATTGCTTAGGGATAATTGCATCAGTATCGACATTAGCTCGATCTAAAGGCGCAACTGTTGCAGTAATTTTTTGAAATGCTTGCATGATAGTCTCCTTATGCCCACTCTCTAATATCAACAAAATGTCCCGCAATAGCCGCAGCGGCTGCCATTTCTGGGCTAACTAAATGCGTACGACCACCATAACCTTGGCGCCCTTCAAAATTGCGATTCGATGTTGAAGCACAACGCTCACCTGCTTCTAATTTATCCGCATTCATTGCTAAACACATAGAACAACCAGGCTCACGCCATTCAAAACCTGCAGCAATAAAGATCTTATCCAAACCTTCTTGTTCCGCTTGCTGCTTAACCAAGCCAGAACCAGGAACCACTAAAGCCAATTTAACATTAGCCGCAATTTTTTTTCCTTCAACCATAACGGCAGCGGCACGCATATCTTCGATTCTGGAGTTAGTACAAGAACCAATAAAGACTTTATCAATTTGAATGTCAGTAATGGCTTGTCCTGCTTTTAAGCCCATATAGTCTAAAGCATTTTGCATGCTCTGCTGCTTTACAGCATCGAACTCATCGACTGGATTTGGCACTTCCGCATCGACCGGAACGACCATTTCAGGTGACGTACCCCACGTTACTTGTGGCTTAATCGTTGTTGCATCTATCTCAACCACTTTATCGAATGCTGCATCTTGATCTGAATGCAGATTTTGCCATGCTCTTTCGGCCATAAACCAATGTTCGCCTTTAGGTGAATAAGGACGACCACGATAATAGTCTATGGTAATTTCATCAACAGCAATTAAGCCCGCTCTTGCACCTGCTTCAATCGCCATATTACAAACAGTCATACGGCCTTCCATTGATAAATCAGTAATCGCAGAGCCCGCAAATTCGATAGCATAGCCGTTACCACCAGCCGTACCAATTTCACCAATAATAGCCAATACGATATCTTTAGCCGTTACGCCAGCGCCCACTTGACCATTTACTTTAATTAAAAAGTTTTTCGATTTTTTCTGAGTTAAACATTGGGTCGCCAACGCATGTTCGACTTCTGAAGTACCGATACCAAAAGCTAGCGCACCAGATGCCCCATGAGTAGAAGTATGTGAATCCCCACAAACAACAGTCATACCCGGCAAAGTTGCACCTTGCTCAGGGCCAACTACATGCACAATACCTTGCCTTAAATCAGCCATATCAAATTCAGTGATACCAAATTCAGCGCAATTTTTATCTAGAGTTTCTACTTGCAAACGAGAGATAGGGTCAGCAATACCGACACTTCTATCTGTCGTCGGAACATTATGATCTGCAACAGCAAGATTACGATCAGTACGCCAAGGCGCTCTACCTGCAAGACGCAAACTTTCAAAAGCTTGCGGTGAAGTCACTTCATGAATCAATTGTCTATCTATATAGATTAACGATGACCCATCATCTTCTGTATGGACAACATGATCATCCCAAAGTTTGTCATATAAAGTTTTTGCTGACATTTCAATCTGTACCGTGTTTATTTAAATTGTAAATTAATGTTTGGAAAGTTCTGCGACTTGTTTTTCTAACTTTTTCAAGCGCGACCATACTTCACTTAAACGCTGAAAGATGGCTATATTTTTAGTGTATTTTTTAAACGGTTGCGCAGGGCCATAAGCATAAATACCTGACTCTTTAATACTGCTATGTACACCCGCTCTATGTAATAGCATAGTATCATCGGGTACATGGACATGATCTAAAACACCGGTTTGACCTGAAGCAATAACACGCTTACCAAAATGACTCGAGCCTGCAATTCCCGTTTGCGCAACTAGAATACAATCTTCTTCGATAATAACGTTATGCGCCAAATGGCATTGTGCATCAATAATAGTACCATCATGCACTTTAGTTTCTGTATAAGTTGCTCTGTCAATAGTTGTAACAGAACCAATAACGACTTTATTACCAATAACAACTCGACCTGTTTGCGGAATACGATGATGATGAAAATGCTCGTCTTGAGCAAAGCCTTGTCCATCACTACCAATCACACAACCGGCTTTTAAAATACAATCTTCACCAATATGACAGTCATAGGAAATAACACATGAAGGATAAATAACCGTTCTAGCACCAATGTTAGCATCAAACTCAATCACTGAATTAGCCATAACAACTACGCCCGCACCTAATTGCACACGCGCGCCAATGACCACTCCAGGCCCAATAACTGCATCATCAGGCACTTGCACCGACTCATGTATAACCGCAGTTGCATGCACACGCCCCCACTCGGAGTCATAAACGTTTCTATCCGCATATTTCTGGCGTATATAAGCCATTGCCATGCGTACATTCGGCGCCACTAAAATAGCCGTATTTTTCAACTCAATGGTTTCTGCTAGTTCCGCAGTAGTTACAATAGCCGCAACTTCTGCCTCTAAAGCCGCAGGTAAATATTTTGCATGCTCAACAAAAACTAACATGCCAGGCGCACTTGCTTCTGCAGGCACAATATCAGTTACTCGTGTATCAACGCCCAAATGCGCAATAATAAAACCTTGCTCTTTGAAATCCTGATAAATTTCGGAACTTAAAATATCCACCCTGACTCCTGTCCTTGTTATGCTAAAGCAGATAAAACCTTAGCGGTAATATCAGTAACAGAACCCACACCCGCTACCGTTGAAAATATCACTTTTTCCTGTTTTGCAGCCGCACCATAAAAATCGACTAAAGGTTTAGTTTGCTCATGATATACGTCTAAACGCTTTCTAACTGTGACTTCCTTATCATCATCGCGCTGAATTAAAGCTTCACCAGTAACATCATCGATATCTGCTACTTTAGGCGGGTTAAATTCTATATGATAAGTTCTGCCTGACTCTGAATGTACACGGCGACCGCTCATGCGCTTGATAATTTCTTCATCAGCCACGGCAATCTCTATCACATGATCAATCTCAATACCCATTGCGATCAGGCCTTCAGCTTGGGCAATCGTACGAGGAAAGCCATCTAATAAAAAACCTTTAGCGCAATCCGCTTGAGTAATACGGTCTTTAATTAAGCCTAAAATAATCTCATCTGAAACAAGACCACCTTCATCCATAATTTTCTTTGCTGCAATACCTAACTCAGTCCCCGCTCTAACCGCAGCACGCAACATATCACCTGTTGATATTTGGGGGATAGCATATTTCTCAGTAATAAACTGTGCTTGTGTGCCTTTGCCTGAACCTGGACTACCTAAAAGTATGACGCGCATTATTCACTCCAATAACTGCCGCTAAAAATAATTTAATGAAAAACAGACGTTTTAGCCACTGAATTTCAATTTAATCTAATTGAGTACAACACATCATTTTATAACATTCACTGACATAACTCTTGTAATATTATCAATATCTGCCTATTCTGTGCCGTCCACAATTAAAATGAGGAGATATAAAAGCATGAGAGTAGAAGATTTAATGACCAAAAAAGTTTTTACAGTAGAGCCAGGCGATATGATCGATCGCGTCTTCTTTCTACTACATTACGAAAAAGTGCGTCATTTACCAGTAATAGAAAAAGGTAAAGTAGTAGGTATCGTATCAGATAGAGACCTGTATAAAGCTCTTGGCCCTAAAAGTAACTCAGGAAGCATCGCAGCTGAAGGCGCAACAGAATTACACGTATTACCCAAAAAAGTAACGCATATCATGCATCGCGGCGTTATTACCGTGACCACAGATACTTATGCATCTAAAGCAGCCGAATTGATGGCTGAAAACAGAATTGGCGCATTACCTGTTGTCGACGCGAAAAACAAATTAGTGGGCATTCTATCAGCAACAGATATTTTAAAAGTATTTGCTAAACTGGAACATGCTAACGAAAAACGCGTAGAAAAAATCGCAGCTAACGCACACAAGTAAAACCATTTAGCAAAAAAAAGCCTCGATAAACGAGGCTTTTTTGCTTAACTCAAACTATTACTGAACCTTCGGACGCATCTGAGGGAACAATAAAACATCACGAATCGACGGCGAATCAGTAAATAGCATCACCAAACGGTCAATACCAATCCCTTCTCCAGCTGTCGGCGGCATACCATGCTCTAATGCGGTAATATAATCCGCATCATAATGCATTGCCTCATCATCACCTTCTTCTTTTTCTTGAACTTGCTTCAAGAATCGTTCCGCTTGATCTTCCGAATCATTTAACTCCGTAAAGCCATTGGCAATCTCACGGCCACCGACAAAAAACTCAAAACGATCAGTAACATGCGGGTTATCATCATTACGGCGCGCTAATGGCGATACCTCAACAGGATACGCAGTAATAAAGGTCGGATGCATCAATCGCGTTTCAACCGTTTTTTCAAAAATCTCGATTTGCACTTTACCTAAGCCATAACCTTCTTTAACTGGGATCCCGAGATTTCCTGCCACTTTAACCGCCTCTTCACGCGTATCAATATTCGCAGGCGTTAAGTCAGGGTTGAAATGTAAAATAGAATCAAAGACAGTCATACGCTCAAACGGCTTACCAAAGTCGTACGCTTCACCTTGATAAGTGACGACACTATTACCTAGCAATTCTTCAGCAATACCTTTTAGCATAGCTTCCGTTAAGTCCATTAAGTCACCGTATTCAGCATAGGCTTGATAGAATTCAATCATAGTGAATTCTGGATTATGCCGAGAAGACAAGCCCTCATTACGAAAGTTTCGGTTAATTTCAAATACCCGCTCAAAACCGCCAACAACTAGTCGCTTTAAATACAACTCAGGTGCAATACGTAAAAACAAGCCCATATCTAAAGCATTATGATGCGTTTCAAAAGGCTTAGCTGTTGCTCCACCTGGAATCGCTTGCATCATAGGCGTTTCAACTTCAAGGAATTTTCTCTCAGTTAAAAAACCGCGAATATAGGCAACAATTTTTGAGCGCATCAAAAAAGTGTCACGTGACGTATCGCTCATAATTAAATCCAGATAACGCTGTCTGTATTTAATTTCCTGATCAGCAATACCATGAAATTTTTCTGGCAAAGGCCGTAAAGCTTTGGTCAATAAACGAATATCATCGATTTTAACACTTAGCTCGCCCACTTTAGTCTTAAATAAAGTACCTTCAGCCCCGATAATATCGCCGATATCCCATTTTTTAAACTGCTCGTTATAAAAACCTTCAGCCAAAGTATCGCGCGTCACATAAAGCTGGATTTTGCCGGACATATCCTGAATATGAGCAAAACTTGCTTTACCCATTACTCGGCGCGTCATCAAACGTCCCGCTAATTTAACGCGAACCGGCTCTTCAGCTTCCAACTCTTCTTTAGTTTTTGCATCATATTCTGCAATTAACTCACCTGCAACAACGTTACGACGAAAGTCAGTTGGAAAAGCAATACCGCCATTTTCACGTAAAACACTTAATTTTGTGCGGCGCTGTTTAATTTGTTCTTGTTCGTCCTGTTCTAATTCTGACATTTTTACTTTAATTATAGGTTTAACTTAAAATAGATTTACAAGCCACTTTTCAGGCTTGCTTCAATAAACTGATCCAAATCGCCATCTAATACGGCTTGAGTATTACCCGTTTCCACATTAGTGCGCAAATCTTTAATACGTGATTGGTCCAATACATACGAACGAATCTGACTACCCCAGCCTATATCCGATTTATTTTCTTCAACGACTTGTTGAGATTCTGAGCGATTGCGCAGCTCTAACTCATAAAGCTTAGATTTTAACTGCTTCATCGCCTCATCTTTATTTTTATGTTGTGAGCGTCCATTTTGACATTGCACAACAGTATTTGTAGGGAGATGAGTGATACGTACTGCCGATTCTGTTTTATTGACATGCTGGCCACCCGCACCACTCGCACGGTACACATCTATGCGTAAATCTGCAGGGTTAATATCTATTTCAATATCATCATCAACTTCTGGGGACACAAATACCGAGGCAAATGAGGTATGACGACGACTCCCCGAATCAAACGGCGACTTCCTTACTAATCGGTGCACACCCGTTTCAGTGCGCAACCAACCGAAAGCATACTCGCCTTCAAATTTTATCGTGGCACTCTTAATCCCAGCGACATCGCCTTGTGATTCTTCAATTAATTCTGTTTTAAAGCCTTTACGTTCACCCCAACGCAAAAACATACGCTCAATCATTGAAGCCCAGTCCTGTGCTTCTGTACCACCCGAACCCGACTGTATATCTAAAAAAGCATTATTCGCATCCATTTCACCGGAAAACATGCGTCGAAATTCCAAGCTCGCTACTTTATCTTCAAATACTTTTAGATCAGCAATAACCGTATCAATAGTCTCTTCGTCAGATTCTTCAACAGCCATTTCGAGTAACTCAGCCGCATCAGCCAAACCACCGTTCAACTCATTAATAGTATTTACCACCGTCTCGAGCTGCCCTCGCTCTTTCCCTAGCGCTTGTGCTTGCTCAGGATTATTCCATATATCTGGGTTTTCTAACTCTCGTAAGACCTCGACCAAACTTTCACTTTTGACATCAAAGTCAAAGATACCCCCTAAGCGACTCAGTACGACTCTTTAAATCTGAAATTTTATTGGTAATAGGATTTATTTCTTGCATTGACTTAATATTATCCGAAATTCAGGAAAATCATAAAAAAACACATTATTATATACTACTTGCTGCTCATTTAAGCCTGCAAATAATTGCATTGTTGTTTTTCATTCTTATGCTAAAATGTCAAAGAATTCGTAGATAAGCTTAGTGATCTACGTATTACTATAACTAAAACAATATGAGGGTTACATGAAACTATTAAAACCATTACTACTATCTGCTTTCCTTGGCGCATCTATGGGTGTTTTCTCTACTGCAGCTTTAGCTGAGTGTGAAGACGGAAGAACTTGTTATGAGCCTGAGCAAGCAATCGACATGACTGTTGCAAAAATCATGGAAGCAAGACATGCGATTGACAACGGTGCTGATAATGAAGATGTTTTAGCGCTTATCAGAGAAGCGAAAAATCTAAATAAAGAAATCAATGCTAACGATATCGTTGATAGAAAACGTCAAAAAGCAGCTGGCTACTTAAAGAAAGCTAAGAAAGAAATGAGAAAATCACAAAATCAAGTTGCTGAAGAGCACTTAAAAGAAGCTGAAAAACTTTTCAAAGGCCTACACGGTTACCTATAAGTTTTAAGACTCTATAAATAATAGAGTGGCTAGCCACTCTATTATTTAATTAATTCAATCCCAACGCATATCTCTTACTTCCACCCTTCCTGCTTCAACTCTTACTTCTAAACTCGCTATATCCTCATAAGCAGGCGCACTTTTTACTTGCCCTGTCTTAATACAAAACCTCGCACCGTGCCGAGGACAAATAATTTCTTCCCCATCTACAGCACCACTGCCTATTTCTGCACCATCATGCGTACAGACATCTTCCAAAGCATAAAAGCCATCTTCTAATTTAAAAACAGCGACATCAATGCCATCTACATCTACTACGAGATGCTCGCCAATTGCTAAAGCACTTTCTGCAACTACATCAATCCATTCTGACATCGTTTTACCTTTATTTTTTTAAATACACATCATATCTAAGCAGCTTTCCTTTAAAGCTCTCACTCGGAGCTCCCCCTAATGGCTCAGCATAATCAGGACTTTTAACCACTACCTTTTTTGCCGTAGCAGACATCGAAGCCGCAAATAACTCTTCTTTATCCATATCATCACCCAATAAATCACGCAAAATTAGCATGGATTTTTTAGGTAAAGCAGACTTTTTTCGTTTAGGTGGGAACATCGGGTCGATATAAATACAGTCAGGCGCTTCTGTTAATCTAGCAAGAACCTCAATAGCATTACCTGCAATTAATTCTGGAGCAGATAAGCTCAATCTTTGCACCCAATCAAGCTGTTCAAGTCGCTGATAAGCATCGCCTAATAATTCCAACATAATCGGCGAACGCTCAATACAGCGCAATTCATAACCCATACGAAAAATATGCAAACTATCCTGCGCCCAGCCAGTGGTCGCATCAATCACAGTTTTAGTTTTTCGGCCAATGGCCTGCGCCAAAGCACCATCTTTAGGGGCCGGCCAAGAACGCTGCTCGCCATTTCTAGGTTCTATATCAACGGTTAAACCGCCTTTTTTTAACAGATCTTTATCCAACAACTTCAAACAGCCGTCACGCCATGATAAAAAAAAATCTTCAGCTGTATTTTTATCAGCAGTGAGATACAGCGGCACAGCCAAACGATCAGCTAAGGCCTGAGAGACATTAAGCGCATATTGTTCGTTATGTAAAACAGCTAGGTTACCGCTATATTCAGGCATTGCTATTCAGTAGAAATCGCTTCTTGCTCATTTTTTAGCGCAGCATCTAAAGTATGCCAAGCTAAAGTCGCGCATTTTACACGCGCTGGATATTCACGAACACCGGCTAGAACCGCTAATTTACCAATCGCTTCGAGGTCAATCATTTCCTCTTTGCCTGTGGTCATTTCATGAAATTGGTGGAATAAAGCATCCGCTTCCGCTTCCGTTTTACCTTTCACAATTTCCGTCATCAAAGACACAGATGCCGTAGAAATAGCACAACCAGAACCTTGAAAGCTAGCATCGATAATTTTGTCGCCTTCCATTTTCAAAAATAACGTTAAGCGATCACCACATAAAGGATTAAAACCCTCCACCTTACGATCAGCATTTTCCATCACACGAAAATTACGGGGGTTTCTATTGTGGTCAAAAATAACCTCTTGATAAAGGTCACGCAAATCATCAAACATAGTCTTCTCAGTTTATATTCAGGCTATTTAGCCAAAAATTTTAATTAAGTCTTCAATACCAGCCATCAAGACATCAATTTCTTCCTTGGTATTGTACATAGCAAATGAAGCGCGTGCGGTTGCAGGCACTTCGAAAAAATCCATTACTGGCATAGCGCAATGATGCCCAGCACGTATCGCGATACCTAAACTATCCAGCATCGTACCTATATCATGCGGGTGAATTTTATCTAAAACAAAGGATAAAATCGCACCTTTGTTATTATTATCACCAATAATACGCAGACCTTTAATTTGTCTTGCCTTCTCAGTCGCATAGTCTAATAATTCTGCTTCATAAGCAGCAATATTGTCCATACCGATTTCATTTAGGTAATCGATTGCCGCCCCCATACCAATAACATCAGCAATATTCGGCGTGCCCGCTTCAAACTTATAAGGCAGTGTATTGTATTCAGTTTCGGTAAAAGTCACTTTGCGAATCATATCGCCGCCCCCTTGGTAAGGAGGCATCGCTTCTAATAAAGCTTGTTTACCATAAAGCACACCAATACCCGACGGTGCGTACAATTTATGCCCAGAAAACACATAAAAGTCACAATCTAAAGCCTGCACATCCACCGACATATGTGGAATCGCTTGCGCTCCATCCAATAAAACAGGGATATTTTTCGCTTTGGCCGCAGCAATAATCTTTTCTACCGGATTAATTGTTCCTAGCGCATTCGACATATGCACCACCGAAACCAATTTAGTTTTATCACTAATTAATTTTTCAAATTCTGAAAAAATTAGCTCACCCTGCAAATCAATCGGCGCAACTTTCAATACCGCTCCGGTTTCTTCACACAGCATTTGCCAAGGCACAATATTAGAGTGATGCTCCATCGCAGTGATCAATATCTCATCACCCGCTTTAATATTCGCTTTACCAAAAGTTTGCGCAACTAAATTAATCGCCTCGGTTGCACCACGAACAAAGATAATTTCTTTCGTGCTTTGCGCATTAATAAAGTCTTTAACCTTTTCGCGCGCGCCTTCATAGCGGTCGGTCGCCTTTACACTGAGTGTATGTACGCCACGATGCACATTAGCATACTCATGACTATAGCAATGTACAATACTATCAATCACCTGCTGAGGTTTTTGACAGCTGGCGGCATTATCTAAATACACCAACGGTTTATTACGGATTTTCTCTTTTAAAATTGGAAAATCTGCGCGAATTTTTTCTACGGGGAAGTTAGTCATATAATTTCTAATGTTTCATTTCACCACAAAACTCACACTATACTCTCTGTGAACTTTGTGTTCTCTGTGGTTAAATCACGAACTCTTAATAATATGTAATCGCTTAAATCAAGTTCACAACCACTCTTGCTGAATCCCTTCTTGCGGAAATCTAGCCAATAATTGCTCTAAAATTTGATCGTGTAAATCTTTGATTTTAACCTTATCGACCATTTCATTAGCGAATGCAAACGTTAGCATATTTCTAGCCGTTTCTTCGTCCACACAACGCGATTGCAAATAGAAAATAGATTTTTCATCTAACTGTCCTACGGTAACCCCATGCGCACATTTTACATCATCCGCATAAATTTCTAGTTGCGGCTTGGTATCGGCTTCTGCATCGTTAGACAACAAAAGATTACGGTTATTCATTTCTGAACTGGTTTTTTGTGCATCTTCAGCTACGACAACACGACCTTGAAACACACCGCGTGCTCGTTGATCCAATACGCCTTTATATAATTCACGGCTTATTGCATGCGGCTTTAGATGGTTGATACGGGTATGATTATCAATATGCTGGCGTTTGATACCAAGATACAAACCATTTAACTCACACTCAGAGGCCTGATCTAAGTCAGTACGTATATCATTTCTAGCTAACAAACCACCAAAAGCGAAATTATGATGTTTAAAGCGAGCATTAGCCTCTTGTTTAACGTAAGTTCCGCCAAAGTGATAGGCTTTTTCACCTTCCAATTGCAGTTTATATAAAGTTAAATCGGCATTTTCACCGACAAAAACTTCCGTCACTGCAGCCGATAAATACGCATCATCGCAACCAATAAACGTTTCAATGACTTCAGCTTGAGCCACCTCATCAACAGCAATAATATGTCGTGTATTGGCCATATAATCAGCTTGCGTCACCACGTGAATGACCTGCACTGGCTTGCTTAAAACCTCTTTAGCTGGCACATGAATAAACAAACCATCCGTAAACCATGCGGCATTAAAGGCGACAAAACTATGTTGTTCATGACTGACTGCTTGCCCGAAATAACTCTGTAGATCATCTGCATATTGCTCTAAAGCACTTGCCATATCCAAGACACGAACACTCTCAGGCAACCCCTCTAAACCAGATAATGCAGCAGAAAAATGACCATCTACCAACACCACAGTCCAAGCATTTTCAAGACGATAGGCATTTAAACTTTCAACATCCACCGCACCTATTTCATCATGCAACACAGGGCTAAATAATTTTTTCTCAATGGCAGATACATTGGTATAACGCCACTCTTCTTCTCTTAATGAGGGAAAACCATTGCTCGAAAAAGATGCTAGCGCTTGCTTTCTTAAAGCGCTTAACCAACCAACAGATTTCCCAGGCAATAAGGCTTCGACTTTTTCATATTCAGCAGGGTATTGACTATTTACTTGCTCGGCACTCATTATGCTACCTGCTCTTCAACCCAACTATAACCTTTGGCTTCTAACTCTAAAGCTAGCTCAGGACCACCTGATTTAACAATTCTACCATCCGCTAAAACATGCACAATATCTGGCTTAATATAATCTAAAAGACGCTGGTAATGGGTAATCATTAAAAATGAACGATCCGCTGCACGTAGCGAATTCACACCCGCTGCAACCACTTTTAAAGCATCAATATCTAAACCCGAATCGGTTTCATCTAAAATACACATACTCGGCTCTAAAATAGCTGCCTGTAAGATTTCATTACGTTTTTTCTCACCACCAGAAAAACCTTCATTGACTGAGCGATATAAAAACGTCTCATCCATTTCCAATAATTTAACTTTACCCTTAACCAAAGTTAAAAAATCAAAAGCATCCACTTCAGGCAAGCCTTGATGAGTACGCATTGCATTTAACGCTGCTTTCAATAAATAAATATTGCTTACACCTGGAATTTCTACAGGGTATTGAAACGCCAAAAATACACCTTCACGCGCTCTTATCTCAGGATCCATCTCTAATAAATTTTTACCTTTATAAGTAACTGTTCCCTCAGTAACGGTATACCCCGACTTACCAGACAATACATGGGATAAAGTGCTTTTACCTGCACCATTAGGCCCCATAATGGCATGTACTTCGCCTGCGTTAATCTCTAAGTTAACACCTTTAAGAATAGGCTTATCACCTACGCTGACATGAAGATTTTTTATGCTAAGCATTCTATTTACCTAATTTAATTTTTTATAAATTTGTGTAGCTTTGTTGGGTTACGCTTTTATTGCTGCGCAAGAAAAAGCTAACCCAACCTACAATATTTGATTAACCGACTGAACCTTCTAAGCTAAGTCCTAACAAAGCCTGCGCTTCAACCGCAAACTCCATTGGCAACTCCTTGAAAACCTGTTTACAAAACCCATTAACAATCATGGATACCGCATCTTCAGCGGATAAGCCACGCTGTTGACAGAAAAATAATTGGTCTTCACTAATTTTTGAAGTAGTGGCTTCATGCTCAACTTGTGCGGAAGGCTGCTTCACTTCTACATACGGAAAAGTATGCGCACCACATTTATCTCCGACTAATAAAGAATCACATTGAGTATAATTACGTGCATTTTCTGCATTTTTACCAACTCTCACTAAACCACGATAAGTATTTTGTGATTTCCCCGCTGAAATACCTTTAGAAATAATCGTGCTGCGGGTATTTTTACCAATATGAATCATCTTGGTGCCGGTATCGGCTTGCTGATAATTATTGGTCAAGGCGACTGAATAAAACTCACCGACTGAATTATCACCGATTAAGACACAACTAGGGTATTTCCAAGTAATCGCCGAACCCGTTTCTACTTGCGTCCAAGACACTTTAGAATTCGCACCACGACATTCGGCACGTTTGGTTACAAAATTATAAATACCACCGACACCATTTTCATCGCCGGGATACCAGTTCTGTACCGTGGAATACTTAATCTCGGCATTATCCAATGCGACCAATTCAACTACCGCTGCATGCAACTGATTTTCATCACGCATCGGTGCGGTACAGCCCTCTAAGTAGCTCACATGACTGTCTGCATCGGCAATAATCAGCGTGCGCTCAAACTGCCCCGTATTAGCGGCATTAATCCGAAAATAAGTCGACAATTCCATCGGACAGCGCACGCCTTTAGGAATATACACAAACGAACCATCCGTAAATACAGCTGCATTAAGAGCGGCAAAGAAATTATCTGTTTCAGGAACAACTGTACCCAAATACTGTTTAACTAATTCAGGGTGCTCTTTTAAGGCTTCAGAAATCGGGCAAAAAATAACACCCACATCATGCAACTTACCTTTAAACGTAGTAGCCACCGAGACGCTATCAAAAACAGCATCAACCGCAACGCCCGCTAAGCGCTCTTGCTCGTCTAAAGGTATACCTAGCTTTTTATAGGTTTCTAATAATTGCGGATCAATTTCATCTAGGCTTTGCGGCTTGTCCGAATCTTTTTTAGGCGCAGAATAATAACTAATCGCCTGATAATCAATCGGCTCAATATTTAACTGCGCCCAATCTGGTTCTTTCATGGTCAGCCAATGACGAAATGCTTTTAAGCGATATTCCAGCATAAACTCTGGCTCGCCTTTAATGGCCGACAGCTTAGCGATAACGTCTTCATCTAATCCAGGCGGAAAAGTGTCCACCTCAATATCAGTAACAAAGCCTTCTTTATATTTTTGACCAATCAGATTGTCAATTTCTTGTGCGCTTGATGACATAAATACTCTTTTAATCTATTAACGATATAAACTGGCCACTGGCACAGTAATTTCTTGTGGTGGGCTAACAGGCAACATCATGTCAGCTAAAGTCACTGACTCTAATGCTTTCTGAACCGTCTGATTAACGACTCGCCAATTATTGCCTATTTGGCAAGTTGTCACTTGCTCACAACCATGATCTGTTGAACTACATTCCGTTAAAGAAATAGGCCCCTCTAATGCAGTAATCACACTAGCAACGGTAATCTTTTCTGGTGCCTGCATTAAAACATACCCCCCTTTAGCACCGCGCATCGAACTTAATAAATGCGCCTTAAGCAAGGATTTCAGAACTTTACTCACTGTTGGCAAAGCGATTCCCGTTGCAGTGGAAATCTCTAAAGCGGCATACCTGTGCGACTGGCTTTTTGCCATAAAACTCAAAATAACCGTCGCATAATCAGTCAATTTACCCAGACGTATCATATACACTCCCTTAATATAGGACTATTTTAGTCCTATTTAATTCCATAGTAAATAGCTTGGTTATTATTTTATAACATTTTCTTTGCCTGGCCATCGATTCCAATAGCGCCTATGTTTTGCTCTATAACTTTCAATTCCAGCCTTTCCTTCACAAAAATTAACCGTCAATGCGCCAGAATCGCCCGTTATAAAATACTCTGCACCCATCTGATTATATCTATCGATCACCTGCGCATGCGGAAAACCAAATCGATTTGGTGAGGCTGCTGGAATTAAAATCACACTTGGATTCACGGCAGCTAAAAAATCAGCACTCGAAGACGTTTTACTGCCGTGATGCGGTGCAATTAATACCTCCGCTAACAACCCCTTAGACTGTTCAATTAAAACCGCTTCAGCCGTTTTTTCAATATCTCCCGTTAATAAAAAACTCCCCTGTGCCGTTTCAATTTTCAGCACACAAGAATTATCATTTTCACCTTTAAGACCTTGCTTAGGTGGTGATAACATACGGAAATTTACCTGATCCCACTGCCAGCTTTGTCCTACATAACAAGCAACCGCCTTATAAGCTGCCAATAACTCTGGCACACTACTTAATATTTCCCCAGTTGGCATCTCTGCTAGTAGTGATTTCGCACCACCAATATGATCATTATCTGCATGACTGATCACCAACTTATCTACACGGGCAATGTGCTGATAATGCAAAAAAGGCAAAACTACATTTCTGCCCATATCAAAACTATCAGAAAACCGTGCTCCTGTATCAAAGACCAAAGTATGCTCAGCGGTTTCCACTACTACTGCCAAACCCTGACCGACATCTAATAAAGTTAAGCTTGCCTCGCCCATTTCCGGCTTATCTTTATGCACAAAAACTAAAGGCAAAATCAAGATAAAACCTAAATAACGCGCAGGAATTCCTCGTGGTGCTAATAATAAAAATACACCGAGCATAGCCACAACAATCTGCCACAGGTCAGGTTGAGCTTGGACAATACTGGCCAATGGTAAATCCACTAAAAACACCAATACTTGCCACAAATACTGCAAAACAAGATCGACTATATGCAATAAAATCCCAGAAATATCAGGCACAACAGGCAGCAAAGCAACCGCTAATAAAGCCAGAGGTACTACTAAAAAACTAACAATAGGTATAGCCAGAAAATTAGCAACAGGTGAAATTAAGGAAGCCTGCTGAAAGAAAAATAGCAAAACCGGCAATAACCCCAGCCCAACTACAACATGCAATTTAAGACTGCTAAGAAAACGATTTTCTCGACCTAGACGCGCGGAAAGCACATAGATAATACAAAAAACCGCCAGAAAAGATAAATAAAAACCCACTGACAACACGACCATCGGATCAATCAGCAACACCACTAAAAACGCAATGGCGAAAACATCCAAAGATTTTACATGTCGACGCAATAATAGGGTCAGCATAAACACACTGACCATCACTAAAGCACGCTGCGTAGGCACAGAAAAACCAGCCAGAGCAGCATAAGACAAAGCAGCCAAAAATGAAAAAACCGCCGCTACTTGTGGTGCCGAATAATGCCTATGAGGTGGCACTTGCAGCCAACATTGAAAAGCCAGCCAATAGATCATTCCCGCTACTAGGCCGATATGTAGCCCCGAAATAGCCATTAAATGTGCAGTCCCACTTCGCGCTAACACCTGCCATTGCGGTGTAGAAAGTGAACTACGATCCCCTAAAGTTAGCGCCCTAATCAAAGCCATACTCTCAGCACTTATCTTTTGCTGTGCCAATAGATCCAGCAAACCCTGACGTACGACCGAAATACTCTGCCAAAATGCTTGCGTATCTAACAATTTAGCCTGATCTGCTTTACGAATATAACCAGTGGCACCAATATGCCGAGCAAACAACCATTTTTCATAATCAAAACCACCCGGATTTAAAGTGCCGTTAGGTGCTTTCAATTTGACAAAAAACTGCCATGTTTGCCCCGCAGAAATTTTTTGCTGCGGATAATACCAACTCAAGCGCAATTTATCAGGCAACGAAACAGCAGCCTGAGTCACTTTAAAATCGAAGCGTACTCGTCGGTCATTGTATTCAGGCAGGCCGACAACATCACCCTTAATCAATAACTCTTTACCTTGTAATTCAGGCGCTAAAGAATGACTTAAAAAATACGCCGAAAAAGCCCCAGCCCAAACAAAACCTAACAGAAAAAATGCAATTCGCTTCTGCTTAAAATAAAGCCCTACTAGAGCCAGCAAAAAAATGACCAACAAAGACCAAACACTAGGCAGTACAGCCCATTGTTGCAGCCCTACAATACCTAAGAAAAATGATAAAACAGATAAAAGCATCACTAAAACCTGCTACACTTGAAGGTTAATGTATCTACACGGAATCATAAGTCATGCCAAAAAAACTATTAAAAAAATACATGCCATCGTCTGAATCCATTAAAGAGAATAAAAACCTCAGTTTTTTAGGCGATAAACTTCATGATCCCAATCTTTGGCACTTGAATCGACGTTCAGTTTCTGCTGCTTTTGCTATTGGTCTGTTGGCTGCATGGATTCCTACTCCTGGACAAATGGCGATTGCTGCCGTCATCGCATTGTATTTTCGTGCCAACCTACCTATTTCAGTCGCTTTAGTTTGGATTACCAACCCATTAACTATGCCCCCCATGTTTTACTTTGCTTATCTAGTAGGCTTATGGTCATTAGGTCAACCCTCGCCAGACTCAAATTTTGAATTTTCTGTCGACAGTATAATGGCAAACTTAGGAGACATAGGCGGCCCGTTCCTAACTGGCTGCTTAATCCTTGGCGTTATTTCTTCCATTGCCGGTTATTTTGGTATTCGTTCTTTCTGGCGCTGGAATGTAGTCAAACATTGGAATGCACGACCTCACAAATAAGTAATTTATTCTCAAAAAAATACCTGCATAAAGCAGGTATTTTTATCAAGCAACAATCAAACCATCCGCCATATGCAGTACTCTATCCATCCTTCCTGCGAGATCAGGATCATGGGTAACGATTAAAAAGCTGACATTTAATTCATCATTTAATTCCGACATTAACTGATAGATCGTTTCTGCCGTTTTACTATCTAGATTACCGGTTGGCTCATCCGCCAGAATACATTTCGGCTTATTAATTAATGCCCTCGCAATAGCGACTCTTTGTCTCTCGCCACCTGATAGCTCACCTGGTTTATGCTTAATCCGATGCACCAAACCAACTCGCTGTAAAATTTCTTCAGCCTCTTTTTTAGCCTGAGCAATAGAAACACCGCCAATTAAAGCCGGCATAGCGACATTTTCTAAAACAGTAAATTCACCTAAAAGATGGTGGAATTGATAAATAAAACCTAAGGTACGATTTCTTAATTTAGATAATTTCGCTTGGCGTACTTTATTTAAATTAACACCATCCAAAATCACCTCGCCGCTTGTCGGCTTATCTAAGCCTCCTAATAAGTGTAACAACGTACTTTTACCTGAACCAGACGTCCCCATAATAGCTACACGCTCACCTTCAGAGACTGAAAAATCAACACCTTTCAATACTTCAACGTCGAGTTCGCCTTGCTTGAATCGCTTAGTTAATTGATGACATTGCAGAATAACCGGATTACTCATAACGCAATACCTCCGCTGGATTTACGCGTGATGCTTGCCAAGCAGGATAAATAGTAGCAAGCAAAGATAAAGAAAAAGCCACTATCGCAATGACATAGACATCCGCCCAAACCAATTTTGAAGGCAAGCTACTAATATAATAGACATCCGCAGCCATAAAATTAACACCAAAAAACTTCTCAATCGCAGGCACAATCGTTTCTACATTTAAGGCTAATAAAACGCCACCGACAGTACCGAGAGCGGTACCAATTAATCCAATAATAGAGCCTAAAGTAATAAATACCCCCATAACCGATAGTGGTGTTAAACCCTGAGTCTTTAAAATAGCAATATCACCTCGTTTATCAGTGACCACCATAACTAAGGTTGAAACTATATTAAACGCGGCTACAGCAACAATTAACAATAGAATAATAAACATCACGCGTTTTTCAGTCTGAATCGCACGAAAGAAATTACTATGAGCTTTTGTCCAATCACTCACATAGTATTGACCACGTAACTTTTCCGCTAATTCGCGACTAATTTGTGGTGCATTAAACAAGTCATCTAATTTTAAACGTAAACCAGAAACACGCCCCTCCATACGTAATAGTTTTGCAGCATCTTTAATATGAATAATCGCCATATTACGATCATATTCATACATCCCCACTTCAAAAATACCACTCACGGTAAAACGCCTTAAGCGTGGAATAATTCCTGCTGGAGTTGAGTTAACTTGCGGGCTAATCACAGTGACTTTATCACCCACCATAACGCCTAAATAAGTGGCTAATTCAGAGCCTAGGACAATTTGATATTTCCCAGCCTGCAAATCCGTTAAGGATCCAGCCTGCATTTTCTCACCTACTTCAGAAACAGCAGGTTCTTGTTTGGGCAAAATACCACGCAACGCAGTACCGCTCACTCTACGCCCTGCATTAATCATCACCTGACCATTCACAAAAGGGGCAGCACCTTGCACATGAGGAAAATCCTGCAGTTTTTTCTCTAATACCCGCCAGTCAGCAAGCTGACCACCACGCCCTGTTACGGTGGAATGCGCGGTCATCCCTAAAATACGCTGGCGTAATTCAGCTTCAAAACCATTCATCACTGACAAAACAGTAATCAAGGCCGTTACACCTAGAGCAATGCCTAAAACGGAGGTTAAAGTAATAAAAGAAATAAATTGAGTGCGACGTTTTGCGCGTGTATAGCGCAAACCGATGTATAAAATAAGCGGCTTAAACATATAAAATTAAAATAATAAACTAAAAAAAACTGCCTATAGATTTATTGGCAGTTAGGGCATAAACCATAGAGATACAAGCTATGATCGGTTAACTCATAACCTAATTTTTTAGCGATTTGATCTTGACGCTCTTCAATCACCTCATCGATAAATTCATCGACTTTACCGCATTTAACACAGACCACATGATCGTGATGCTTTCCTTTGTTTAACTCAAAAACAGAATTCCCACCTTCAAAATGATGTCGAGTCACCAATCCTGCAGCTTCAAACTGAGTCAAGACACGATAAATCGTCGCCAACCCAATCTCTTCATTTTCACTTAATAGAATTTTATAAACCTGCTCCGCCGTCAAATGACGCTCATAGGTTTCACGCTCCATAATTTCTAAAATTTTCACACGTGGTAAGGTGACTTTTAAGCCCACATCTCTTAATTCTTGAGTTTCCATTCGTTTTTCTCCCATAAAAGCTATTTCACCCCTAAACTAAGGAACGAAAATTCAATAATACCCGAGTCTGACTTTTCTTTTAACTCCACGACCACGCTAGAAAAACAGTTGCGTAACTCGCTATGCGCCCGTTTCTCTAACACACCCGTGAAACCAAAATCCTGCGCCATACTTTCGAGTATTATTAAACTCTCGCTCCTAAATATTAATATATGCTTACATTGTAGTTCTTTTCGGGCCAATAAAGAAAAAACCAAGCGAAATACTTGGAATTCACTTTTTAAGTTTTAAAGAAGTTCAGGTATGATGCATACCAATAAATCTAAAGCCTCAATAAAGCAAGCTTTTAACGCTGCTTTCTGGTGTTTTGCCCTCAAAATCGCTAGCAATCCTTTATATGTCCCAGACCTTACGCCTAATAATACTGTCTATTTCACTTAGCATTACTACTGCCTGCTCAACCCTTGCAACTAGCGTCCCTTTTGTTTACGAAATAGATATCGATCAAGGTAATGTTATTGATCAATTAATGGTCAACCAATTACGTCCTGACATGACTAAACGCCAAGTTATTTATATCCTTGGCTCGCCATTATTACTAGATCCTTTCAGTGCTAATCGTTGGGACTATATTTATTCGCAACAACCGGGACATGAGGATAGGTACCAAGAGCGAATCGCATTATTTTTTCAGGGCGATAATTTAGTTCATATAGAGGGAGATCTAGCTCCAGAAACGAACCCTCCACCGCCTCCACCAAAAGAAATCACCATAGACGCGCCAAAGCGTGAGCTGAGAAAAACTTTATACGAAATGATGGTCAGCTTATTTACTTTTGGAGATTAACGCCCTTGCTGTATCGCTCTCTGTCTGCGAGCTTCCATCGGATTAAGCGCTAAATCCCGATAAATTTCCACACGATCATTTTCTTGTAAAAGCTTATTAAGCGAGCAAATTTGACTAAAAATACCCACCTTATTTTTAGTCAAATCTATCTCAGGAAAGCGCGTTACTATCTCCGATAAAGCAATTGCTTTATCAACAGTACAGCCCTCTTCTACCTTAACGCTTAAAATTAACTGCTGCTCAGACGTAGCATAAGCCACTTCAACATTCACTTTTTAATGGGCGTATATATCTGCTTCGCACGCTCGGTAAATGAAGTCACCATCGTATTGCAAATTTGATTAAATACCGCCCCAAAAGCAAAATTGGCAAGTATGCCATTCATTTCAAATTCTAAATCCAAAGAAATCTTGCTCGCATCTTCACGTAGTGGCATAAAATTCCATACACCTTCTAATGATGAAAAAGGCCCATGTAATAAGGAAAGGGTAATACGCCCCCCTTCATCATTAATATTGCGCGTAGCAAAAGCATGTTTAAAGCCAGCTTTAGCAATCTGTAATTCTGCTTCAACAATATTCCCTTCACGGCTAATAATACGACTACCCGCACACCAAGGTAAAAAATCAGGATAAGACTCTATATCATCAACTAAAGCAAACATTTGTTGTGCTGAAAATTTAACTAATGCACTTTTTTCAACCGTAGCCATTAGCCAAACACTCCCAGTACATGCAAAAATACCAAGAAAACAGCTGCAGGAGCGACATAGCTAACCAAAAACTTCCAAACCGCATATTCTGTTTCGTTATCCAGTGCTAACTCAGCTTGCGAATGCTTTTGCAACATCACATGACCAGCAAATAGTGCAATACATAAACCACCTAACGGCAACATTAAATTTGCGGTTAAATAATCTATTTTCTCAAAAAATCCCTCAGAAAATACTGTACCTAAGCCTAGAAACCAAGTTAACAAGCCCATGCCTATACTGGCTTTTTTACGATCTACTTTATAATTTTCAACCACCCAAGCTACAGCGGGTTCAATTAATGATATTGCAGAAGATAAAGCAGCAAAGACCAATAAAATGAAAAATAATAACCCAAATAACCAACCACCTGTCATATTGCCAAAAGCAATAGGAAGCGTTTGAAAGATTAACCCAGGGCCAGCACTCGCTTCTAAGCCATTAGCAAAAACAATCGGAAAAATAGCCATACCAGCCAACAAAGCAACAGCGGTATCGGCACCAGCAATAAGAATAGAGGTTTTAGCAATAGAAATATCTTTAGGTAGATAAGACCCATAAACCATAATCGCGCCCATGCCCAAACTTAAAGTAAAGAAAGCATGGCCCATTGCAGTAAGGACGCTATCCCCCGTCATTTCACTAAAATCAGGTTTAAATAAAAATTCTAAACCTTGCATATAAGCACCAGTCGTCATGGCATAAGCCACTAATAGCATAAGTAAAACAAATAAGCCTGGCATTAAAAAGCGCACCGCTTTTTCTAGACCACCTTGCACACCACGAGCAACCACGGACATGGTAGCCACCAAAAATGCAGTATGCCAAAAAACCTGTTGCACAGGACTTGCTTGTAAATCACTGAAAAGACTTTTGATTTGAACCGCACTCTCACCAGAAAAACTCCCAGTAAATGCCTTAACAACATAAGCCATCGCCCAGCCAGCGATAACACTGTAATACGACAAGATCAAAAAGCCAGCAATAACACCTAACCAGCCTAAATAGTGCCAATTTTTATTGGCTCCCGCCTCTTCTGTTAAAGTTTCTAGTGTATTAATCGGGCTTTGTCGTCCACGCCTACCCATCATGGTTTCAGCTATCATAATAGGTATGCCAATCACTGCCACACATAACAAATAAACAATAACAAAAGCACCACCACCATTTTCACCCGTAATATAAGGGAACTTCCAAATATTACCTAAACCCACAGCTGAGCCTGTTGCAGCTAGGATAAATGCGAAACGTGAAGACCACTCTCCATGTATAGATTTCTTTGTATCAGTCATTAAACTACCTACGCGTTTGAAAATTTAATTTTTATCAGCAAATAAAGTAAAATACTGATATGTTTACTCTTAACAGGCAATACACCGTGTGGCATTGACTCCCTAACGTAATAGGGAAGCTATAAACACACAATAGCGCCTAAATTATCCGTGTAGAGTATACCCTTTACCACCGTTTAAAAACAGATTTGGACACCTAATGGCTGGAAAATCATCCAAGAAAAAAAAGCAAACAGACAATATCATTGCCAAAAATCGCTATGTTTCACATGAATTTTTTATAGAAGAACGCTTTGAAGCAGGTTTAGTATTAGAAGGCTGGGAAGTTAAAAGCCTACGCGATGGCAGAGTGCAACTTAAAGAAAGCTATGTGTTTGTTAAGAATGGCGAAGTCTGGATATCAGGCATGCATATCTCTGCACTTAACAGCGCCTCAACCCATGTCACGCCTTATGCAACGCGGGTACGAAAACTACTGTTAAACCGTCAAGAAATAAATAAGCTTATCGGTAATGTTGAGCGCAAAGGTTTTACCTTAGTTCCAACCTTTATGTACTGGAAAAATAGCCGAGCTAAATTAGAAATTGGTCTGGCTAAAGGTAAAAAACTACACGATAAACGCGCCACTGAAAAAGACCGTGATTGGCAGCGCGAAAAAGCACGTAACTTAAAACTTAACTAATTCAAACACACTATGACAACTCACCCTAACTTACTTGACATTGATAATAGCTTACTTCTCATAGTTGATATTCAAGACAGACTCACCAGTGCCATGCCAGAAGGCAATGCTGAAGATATGCTAGAAAACAGCGCGCGTTTAATTGATGCTGCTAATTTACTCAATGTTCCGGTAATCGTCACCGAACAATACCCAAAAGGCTTAGGTGCTACGGTAGAAAGCATCCGCGTAAAACTAAATGAAAGCACACCTCATTTTGAAAAAACGGGGTTTTCTTGTTTAGCGGCGGACAACTTTCAAGACGCACTAGAAAAAACTGCACGCAAACAAATCATTATTGTAGGTCAAGAAACTCACGTCTGCATACTACAAACTGCACTAGAACTTATGCAGCAAGGCTATCAAGTGCATATCGTTGAAGATGCAGTATGTTCACGTAAAGCTGAAAATAAATTTTACGCTCTACAACGCTTACAAGCGCAAGGTGCAACGATTAGCAATTTTGAATCCGTGTTATTTGAATGGTTAAAAAACTCGCAACACGAACACTTCTCTACAATAACAGCACTACTACGCTAAAAACACCCTGACACTAAAGCAAAAGGAATAAGCCATGGTTCAGCAACTGGAAAGCACCCAATTACTCCTAAATGTTAATGCGCTTAAAGGACAAGCAAGTAAAACTGCTTATCAAGGTATTGCCATTGCTGTAGCCAGTATTATTATCGCTACGTTAATCGTCAGCTTTTACACTAGTGGCGATATTTCAGCCGCGGGTATCATGCATGCGCAACAAAATAATGTGGGCTTATGGATATTAGATGCCCTTCCTTTTGTATTTGGTTTTTGGGGGCAATACTCCAGCTCCATTATCGCTTACCAAGCCAGCGCAATGATCCTAGATCAAACTGCAGAACTACGCACTCAAACCGCAACACTAGAAAAGCAAGCAGCTTATTCCTCTACCCACGATGCGTTAACTGATTTACCCAACCGCTCACTCTTTTACGACCGCGTTGAGCAAGCCATTTTATCGGCTAATAACCAAAATATATCGCTCTCAATTTTATTATTCGAAATCGAAAATTATAAGGATATTTACGACACACTAGGCCGCAATAGTAGTGATGTAATACTAAAACAAATCGCCTCTCGTTTACAGGGTGTATTCAAATTCCAAGAAAATATTGCACGCATTGAAGGCAATACCTTCAGCATCTTGATCAACGACTCACAACTCGATACCTTACAAATCGCCAGAAACATTCAACAAAGCATGCAAACCGCCTTTGTAGTCGATAGGCTACAAGTTGCCGTACATACAGCAACTGGGGTAGTCCATTTTCCAGAGCATGGTGAAGATGTCGATACTCTGGTACAAAGAGCTGGCGTTGCTTTATATATGGCACGCAACAATAAAGAAGGCTATGCGGTTTATGATCCAAGCTTTGATGCACATAGCCCACACCGTTTAACGTTAATGAGTGAATTACGCCACGCCTTTACGCGCAACGAATTAACCTTATACTACCAAGCCAAAGTTAATGTACAAACAGACTCCATTTATGGCGCTGAGGCACTAGTCCGCTGGAATCACCCAAAACATGGATTTATTTCACCGGATGAATTTATTCCCATGGCAGAACGTACCCGTAGCATACAACAACTGAGTGCCTGGGTTATTCGCCAAGCTTTTACTGACTGTTCTCAATGGCACAAAGATGGCAAAGACTTAACCATTTCTGTCAACTTATCCGCTAAAGATTTGCACGATCCTGAACTTCCTGACTTAATCGCAGGCATTCAAGCGGCAACTCAAATTAATCCTAAATGGGTTGTCTTAGAAATCACCGAAGGGTCGATTATGACTGACCCTGAAAAAGCGTTAGAAATCATTCAACGACTGCATGAAATGGGCTATAAACTTTCTATTGATGATTTTGGTACTGGCTACTCCTCTTTGGCTTACTTAAAGAAAATGCCCTTAGCTGAACTAAAAATTGACCGCTCTTTTGTCCAAGATATTTTACACAGCGACAGTGATGCTGTGATCGTTAAAGCGACAATTAACCTAGCACATAACTTAGGGTTACAAGTAGTTGCCGAAGGTGTAGAAGATGCCGAAATTATGGCTAAATTAAAAGATTACGAGTGTGATATTGCTCAAGGTTACTATCTTAACAAACCTCAGTCTGTTGCTGATTTTAATACTTGGCTAGCAGAATCACAATGGAAACTTAACCCTTAAGAACCTGAAAAACATGTCTCTAAACACATTCCTAGAAAAAGTAAAATCAAACCAAAAAGTCAGCTTTGATGACACTATGACGATTATTAATGAACATTACCAATACACACCAACTACCTTTAGTAACGGCTTAGGGGATAATGCCGTGATTAATGAAGCGGGAACTAATGAAGGTTCATGCAAAATCTTTGCTTTTGCCCAGCTTAATCAACTTAACCAAGAGCAAACCTTAAATTTATTCGGTGATTTTTATCAAGACGTGTTAAACGACCCCAATGGCAGCAGCCACCAGAATATTAGAAATTTCATGGAATCAGCGTGGGGCGGCATAAAATTTAACGCTCCAAATACTTTGGCCTTTAAATAATACCAACCCTAATAGATTTATACTTAAACTCATATAACCAAGAGAAAACGTCATTCCTGACTGCTACCCAGTCAAGCGTGGGCACAAGCTTTAGCAGGAATCTCTAGTGACTGTGCATAGGTTCCCGATTAAAGATTTCGGGAATGACGGCTATTACAGTGATTATTTATTGGGGTTGGTATAAGCTCTCATTTTTCTGCATACTCCACCAATAAACATGCCTCAACAAGTAGACTACCTGATTATCGGCCAAGGACTAGCCGGAAGCCTACTTAGCTGGGAACTAATCCAACACGGTTGCAACATTCACCTGATCGACAACCAACAAGAAAACGCCTCACAAATTGCCGCCGGGCTTATCAACCCTGTGACAGGCATGCGCTTAGTCAAAAATAATAATATCGACATCCTGCTACCTTGCGCAAAAAAAACCTACCAAACATTAAGTCAGTTTTTTCAGGAAGACTTTTATATAGAAAAAAGCATGTTACGCATTGTCCGTAACGAGAAAGAACAGCTAAGTTACCAAAAACGCTGCCAAGACCCAAGCTATCTTAATTACCTAGAGCCAAAACTGAAGCAAGCTCCCGATTCAATTCACGCGCCACTTGGTCTAATTCAACAAAAACAAACCGGCTATTTACTCACACACAAATTATTAAGCAGCCTAAAAACATATTTTCAAGAACAACAATGCTATCAAGCTTGTCAATTTGATTATCAAGACTTACAAATTAATAAACAAGTCACTTGGCAAGGCATAACAGCAAAAAAGGTCATCTTTTGTGAGGGTTATCAAGCCATTTACAATCCTTGGTTTAACTATCTTCCTTTCCAGTTAGCCAAAGGCGAAATACTCACAATGAGCACGGAACAAATACTGATTCCGGAAATGCTCCACTATGGGCATTGGCTCATTCCACTAGATACACATCGTTTTCGCACAGGCGCAAGCTTTGACAACAATAATTTGGACACTCAAGCGACTGCTCAGGCAGAACAGCAACTACTAGAGTTACTTAGGCAAACTTATCCAGCTCTGCATTCTGCGACACTTGATAAGCATCAAGCTAATATACGCCCAACAACTCTTGATAAAGCTCCCTTTATTGGCCAACATCCAAACCATAAAAATCTAGCTATTTTCAATGGTTTCGGCGCTAAAGGCAGCTTACAAATTCCGTATTATAGCCAGCATTTTGTAGAAAATTTATTGAAACAAACACCACTGGAGCAGCAAGTAAATTGTCTGCGCTGCGCTCAATAAAAGTAAGAATTGAAAATCACCATATAAGGATCGTAGTGAGTCTTGATAAGGCTTATATTATATAAAACCAACACCCGGATTATGTTTCGCTAACGAGCTAATACTTAAACAGTATTAGAGGAAAAATGAACAAGCACTCCCTACCTTACAAAAGGAATCGATATAAATATTCCGCTGCATAAATCAACTTAAAAACCAACCCATTTTGTTAAAAAATGACTTCATTATTAACTGTTAAATTTTAGTGACCTACCCTTGATTTCATTTTTGATATTGCAGTATTAATTATTTTATCAATTTTTTCGATCATCAATATTTCATCTGATACGGATGACATTGCTTTAAGTTGACTGACAACAATGGGTAATGACTTATCAATACGATGAATAATATCGGTTATTATATTAATAACAAATTGTGGCTTTGTACCAGTATCATTAGAAAAACGCTCCCAATGACGGCGCATTATCCAGTCCGGTCTATTTTCACCGCCAATTTTAAAGGCAAATTTCTGGCTTAAATTTGGATAAACCGCAGTGCAAACCATATTATAAAAAGGCGTTAATTCTTTTTTGTTAGCCACGGTCATTACTGATAAATTTTTCGCATGACTATCCATATTGCCAACTAATATATTGAATACAACCCACTCTATCAGTCGCTTCTTATCTTTTGCTGGCTGAGAACTTTGCTTTAATACAGCATCAAAACAATTGACTAAGGAGGGCCCCCCTTCAACTTCATACTTTTTATTTGATGGCAGCCCTAATGTTTGGCAAAGATCATTTTGATGTAAGCGTTTTAACTTACCTTGTACCATTTCTCGGTCATATCTTTTAATAAAAGCCGCACATAGCTCTGGGTCATAACGAGTTTCTGCAACATCCAGCTTTATTTCTTTAGCCATAGTGCTATTGCAACATTGTTTATTAACCAGTCATTAGTATAACTAAAGCACAACGCCTGTTTATCATCTTCACTTAAATATCCGACCAGAGTGGACTCATAATATACAGATAATTTTTTCATGCTCACCTTTCCTTAGCCACGACTTCAACCCCTAATAAATCGAGTATATGCATCACTTTATCAAACTGTACCGTACCTTTACCATTTTCCAACTCACTAATAAAACGAGTACCTGTTTGCGCTAGTCCCGCAAGCTCTACTTGAGTTAACTCTTGCATTTTTCTATAGCGAAATACAATTTCACCTATATCTTTTGCTGACTTAATACTCCCTATCGATATTATTTCTTTATTCATTGCCTTGCCTTCCAGGTAAATTCCCGATAGGGAATAATATCATTTATTGAAAAGAGAACCAATACAACTATTCCCGAACAGGAGTAATTTTATTTTAGTTCATATAATAGTTATTATCTAAATAGGCTGGCTGGCACACCTTATAACCTTGCTACAGTTACCTACCCTACCACTTTTACTATAAATCAATTTTTCTCACTAAATGTAACGTTATAGCCCATGACCTTATAGCCTTTTTCTCGCTTTAGATACATTCTTTGCAGCATCGGCAATGATGAGTCTACATAATCAAATATCGTCACTAATACCTTACCTTCTGATTCACGATGTATTCTGCCTGCGTATTGCGCCAAAGTTCCTTTCCAAGAAATGGGCATTGCTAGAAACAGTGTATCTAATCTGGGAAAGTCAAACCCTTCGCCTATGTATTTCCCGGTAGCTACGATCACTTGCGCCAAAGCCAATTGCTCATTAGCTTGTTTACGTTCTTTGACGCGCATAGCACCTCTAAGAATAACTGTCGTGAAACCCTTAGCCATTAATTGTTGATTGAGCTGTTCGGCATGATCGCGCCTTTCAGTGAGCACTAGCGGATACTTTCCCTGTTTAATTTGCTCCGATACATCAGAAATAATACGCTGATTGCGCTCTTTATTATCAGCAAGCCAAGCATAAACCTCTGCAATATGGGGTCTACTATTCGCTTGGATTAGACTTACCGGTGGTTGATAATTTAATTGCGATACAACAACGCGTTGCTCAAATTTTTCGGCATGATTCATTTTAACTTTGTGCCGAATAGGACCTGCCAGCATGAAAATAATTTTTTGATGTCCATCTTGCCTATCAGGCGTTGCCGTCAGCCCTAAGACATATTTTGCTCTTACTTCATTGAGTACCATTTCAAATCGTGGCGCTGAAATATGATGGCACTCATCAATAATAACCTGCCCATAATTCTGTATTAATGGGTTAACTGAGTTATCTTTTTTATTGATAAAGCTTTGATAGGTAGCTACATCTATTTGCCCCGTTGGTAATGCCGCTACCAGTCACATTAATTCCTTTTATATCAACTGGTTGCATATTCATTTCTTGGCTTCGTCATTAGAGAATAACTCTTCGGTCTTCGCTTGATAACTCTGGGTTGATTTGGCCTTTTTCGTTGACCAATCTCTGTTTGAGTTATTGCCATCAAGAGAGCGGGTATTAACCTTCCTAAAGCAACTCCAGTCAGTGTGATGC